>Ga0066903_100001509_pt1 | contig 17113 bp, 13 predicted proteins | sample PanSoiMetaGPlot1_FD_67491 | JGI IMG/M metagenome (GOLD analysis project Ga0066903, IMG submission 67491) | Tropical forest soil microbial communities from Panama analyzed to predict greenhouse gas emissions - Panama Soil - Plot 1 (version 2) | ecosystem: Environmental > Terrestrial > Soil >... | reverse complement strand
GGATCTTGAGCAGCGTGGTCTTACCGCAGCCGGACGGCCCGACGATCGCCATGAACTCGCCGTCGCCGACCCCGAAGTTGATGTCCTTGAGGGCCAGCACACCCCCGTCCGCGCCGGCATAGCGCATGCTGACGCCGCGGACATCGATGACTTCGCTCGTGGTCTCGCGCGGCAGTGCCGCCGCTGGCGTTCTTGCGTCCAATTGCTCCTCCCGACCACTTTGCTTGAACTTCGACGATGTTCGCGGCCGGCGCGCCGGCTGAGGGGCAACCGATCACTGCTCTTTGGCTCAGCCGAGACGAAGGCTAACACGCTTTTCGACGGTGACGATAGGCCTCCGCCCATGCGCCGCGGTGGCGCCAATGCGCGCGGTTGTAGGCGGCTGATGCAAGGACGCGCTCGTTGCCCAGAGGCAGGCACCGCCGAACATTCCTCTCTCGCTCGTCGATTGGTATGGCGCACGCCAGGAGCGGCACTTGCCTTGGGGAATGCGGCAGAGTTGCTGGGAGCCGGCTATGGTGCCTGTCAACTGAAGACCTCCAGGCCTACAAGGACCCGGCGGATCCTGGTCAACCAGCTCAACAAGACAGTTTGACGCCGAGCTCGAGAGCATTGCCCCTGCGCGTCGGAGAACAAACTTCACGGTCTATTGCAACCTCGCGGGGTGGAGAGGCTCATCGATGCCCAATCGCCGGAAGCGGTGGTGGCGTTGCGCAGGAGAGGTCGCCTGGGCGATCGCGCGCAAACTCGCCAAGGACGGCGCTCATCCGATGACATCCCAAAAAGCTGCCAACACCTGCCGGCAGATCAAAGGACATGCCATGCATCTATGACAACGGGCGCAAACGCCCCGATGCGGCGGCGCCGAATGGCTGACCAGGACGAGATCTCAAAAACTCGGCTTGGTTGCATAGGGTGTCAATTGCAGCTCGTGGGTCCAACAGGACCTATCCTGGGTGTGCAGATAGTAGAAGGCCTCCGCGATCTTCACGGGATTCATGACGATCTCAGGGTGCTGCTGGGCGCGCTGCAGGGCGCGGGTGCCGGGCGAGTCGATGAGGCCGTCAATGATGACATTGGCCACGTGCACGCCGTGCTCTGAATACTCCTCCGTCAGCACCTGGGCCAGCGTGCGCATCATGACGCGCGGGTAGTACAATGACTGTCCGGTCATGCGCTTGCGTCCGCGCAACGAAGCCGCGTTGTTGGTGATGAGGAAGGAGCCTTCGCCGCGCTTGCGCATGGCGGGCAACACCTCCTTGGCTACCAGAAACGGTCCGCGACTGGCGATGTGCTGGGCGATCTCGAGAATCTCCAGGGGCACGTGCTCTAGCAATTCCCTCTCGGGGGGCAGCTCGCGGCCCTCGAGGTAGCCGGCATTGTAGATCAGCACGTGCGGATCGCCGACCCGCTCGCGGATGGTGGCAAATGCCCGAGCGATGGACTCGTGCGCGCCAAGATCCATCTCCACCGTCATGCTCTCGCCGCCCTGCTCTTTGATGGCTTCCGCGAGCGGCGCCGCATTGCGCGCGCTTCGTGTCGTCAGCACCACGAGGAAGCCTTCTGTGGCGAACTTCTGGGCGATGGCGCCGCCGATACCCCAGCGAATGCCCACGGGCAGGCCGCTGTCGTCGAGCGCTTTGCCATGCGCCAGCTTGGTGTTGCGGCCGTCGGCCTGCCACTTGGAAGTTGCACCAACCACGACAGCGACCTGTTTACGAGCTGGGCTCATGCGCCTACCCTCCTTGGCGGGTTGTGTGCTCACCTTAGCCGGTTGCCGGATCACGTGCACGATCAGAACGGGTTTTTCGCGTGAAGGAAGTCATGCCGTGACGGAGAGCCTCTTTGCAGGCCTGAAAGTGATCGATTGCGCAAGCTGGATTGCGGGGCCCGCTGCTGCCACGATCCTTTCCGATTTCGGGGCCGACGTCATCAAGATCGAGCCGCCGGGCGCGGGCGACCCCTGGCGTGCCTCAACGCCGATCCCCGGCAAGCCGACCGACCACTATTGGCAATTGACGTCGCGCAACAAGCGCAGCCTCGCCGTCGACCTGAAGCACGGCGAGGGCATTGCCGTGCTCTATCGCCTGCTCGCCATGGCCGACGTTTTTGTCACCAACTTCCCGCTCCCGGTGCGGGAGCGCCTGAAGATCGCTGCCTCGGATCTGCTGGCGCTCAACCCGCGGCTCATCTATGCCTCGCTCACGGCCTATGGCGAGCGGGGCGAGGAGGCTGCCAGAACGGGCTTCGACTCCACTGTCTATTGGGCTCGAACAGGTTTGATGGACATGGTGCGAGCCACAGCCGATACCGAGCCGGTGCGTTCCGTCCCCGGCATGGGCGACCACCCCAGCGCTACCGCACTTTATGCTGCAATCGTCACGGCGCTCTATCGGCGGGAGAAGACCGGCAAAGGCGGCATCGCACAGTCGTCGCTGCTACAAAACGGTGCGTGGGCAAATGCCTGCTTCATCCAGAGTAGGCTGTTTGGCGAGCACGTACCGCATCGCCCGCCGCGCCAACAGGCACCCAATCCGCTGGCCAATCATTATCGCTGCCGCGACGGACGCTGGTTCATCATGGCGCTGTTCAACGAGCAGCGGCAGTTGCGCGGCTTCCTGGCGGCGATCGGCTGCGCGCATCTGGCCGAGGATCCCCGCTTCGCAACGAGAGCGGCGCGCACGGACAATGCCCCCGCGCTCGTTGCCATCTTGGATGAGGTGTTCGCGCAACGAAACTTGGAGGAATGGGAAGCGATCCTGCAGGCGGCGGGCGTAACATTTGGCGTGGTGGGAACGGTGGACGAAACCTCCAGCGACGCGCAGTTGCAGCGGATTGGGGCGCTCGTGCCCTTTGCCGATGGAATGGGCCTCACCGTGTCGAGCCCGTTTCATATCGATGGGGAGACCAAGGTGGTGCCGCGCCGCGCGCCGTCGGTCGGGCAACATACCGACGCGGTGCTGCAGGAAGCGGGCTATTCCGACACCGACATCCGGCGCCTGCGCGCACTGGGCGTCCTAGGGTAGGACGGTCAAGCGTGGGCCTGCAGCTCTCGATCGAAGCTGCCGTCGCCGTCGCTTTCCCGCACGATCCATTGCAACAGCGGCGCCCTGGCAAATCGGACGCGCAACTTCACGCCGCCCGCACATCCGCATGGACCCGATGCCGAGGCCGATCATGGCGTCTTCTGACAGCGGCGTTGTGAACACGGCATCCGGCACCCGAGGGCTCGAGGGCTCCGGCAAACCTTGGGTAGAGCCTTGCATGCGTTGAAGGGCGCCGGGAGCACAGCATCCGACGCCGGCTCGGTGGGAGCGGCGAGGCGCTGATGGGCCGCTTCCACCCAAGCGACCCAGGATGCGCTGAGCCACGCAAGCGGTCGATGCGGCCCACCCGGAGCGATTGTTGCTCAGCCTGGCCGCAGCCTTAGGGCGGTTCCATAGGCGCGTGAAACGACAGTGATCGAACGCGCGCCTGGCCGCCCAGCCCACAAGCATCGCGCCGCATTCCCGGATTGAGCGCGTGCGCAGGCCCGCCGAATCGGCCTATTTACAGCTGTCATCGAAGATTAGGGACCTCGTTATGAGAAGGGGGGCACCGTCTTATAGGGGTGGGAATTCATGAAGGCGGTAGCAGGTTTGCTCGGTGCAACGCTGCTGTTTGCTGGCCAGGCCGTCGAGGCGTCGCCGTGGGCACCTGAGTTCGCGTGGACGGGATGCTATCTGGGCCTCGACATCGGCGCTACCTGGGCCCACCAGAATGTCTCAAACAGTGGCTCGGTCGTCGGGAACCAGGCACCTGTCAGCGGCGCCCTCGAGGGAACCAGCGGTATCGTGGGTGTCTATGCGGGGTGCAATTGGCAGTTTGCGCCCACCTGGGTGTTGGGACTGGAGGGTGATTACAGCTGGACCGAGCTCAAGGATTTCACAACGGCGCCCATTCTATTACTCGGTGGAGCGCCGCTTGGGTCCGGTGGCATAGACTGGTCGCGCAATCTGGACCGATTGGGCAGCGTCCGCGGACGTCTCGGTTACGCTGTGAGGCCCACCGTCTTGCTGTTTGGGACCGGCGGTATTGCCTGGGAACATTCCGGGTTTGCCGGTCTTGATGCGGGCTTTGGGGGGTGTCCCAACTGTCGCAGCACGTCATTTGACCAAACGCACGTCGGTTTTGTTGTTGGCGGTGGGGTGGATTGGGCACCCTGGAGCGGTGACTGGACCATCCGGCTTGAATATCTCCACTACCAATTCCCCGGAGTGTCTTCCATGGTTTTCTTTGGCCCGACGATCCCGATCGGCTTCCATTGGGGCAACGACGCGGTGGAGTCGGTTCGTGCAGGCGTAGGCTATAAATTCTGACCTTTGATTGACAAAGGCAGGACGACGTTTGCCGCAATCGATTTCGAATTTCGGAATCAATCAATCGCTGCTGAACATGAGGCACGCCGAGTAAACGCGTCTCGTCATGGAGCTGCTGCGGCCAACTGACTGCGTGCTACGACCTCACTCAGTCATCTACGAACCTGCTCGAAAGGGGTCACCAAGCGCTGACGCGCATGACAAGCCAGTGGCGCCGCCCCTCATCATGTGGACAGTCGCGCGGATTTGGCCGGCCGTCGCCGATGGGGCCCACTGCAATCTTCCATTCTGCATGGCGATCCCCGCGGTTGCGCAGCGCAACTTCGGTCTCAATGATGTCGACGCTTGCACTCCGTGGCGCGCACACTGCGCAGTAGGTTGGGCCCTGAGCGAAGAGCGTGATGCCATCCGTCGCTTTCATTGGCCACTTCCCATTCGACTACGCCGAACGGGTGGCAAATCGCTGTGAATGCAAGCAGTTCCGGAGCAGGGAAGAAAAATTTCCTGCCGTTGTATCGAAGCAGCCTTTGGAGCACCACATGCAATGCAACGGGGGCCCTCCGCTTCACCCGACCCTGCAGCCCCGTGACGGCCAAGAATGCACCCGTCGCCAGCCGTCCTGCCAGGTCCGATACACGGTCGACGCTGCAACGCCCCATGCCTTCGCCGTGCCGCACGTCCGGTGCGTGGCATACTCCGGCTTCGTCTCTGTAACGGTCTCTTCAAACCGGTCGTCGCCAATCTCGCTGTTTGAACAGACCACCACCCTGTCTTGCGATGGCGAGGTGGCTAGCCGAGCGGACGGTCCCCGCACAAACAACGGTCCCTGCACAAAGAAGTCCCGCACACAGGGTAAGGACGCAACGCCCTCGACCGCCGCCCGCCTACGTCACTGGAAGACCGGCATCGGGCTGTCAATCATGCGGGGTACAAATTGGAAATGATTGTTGCATCAAAGACACAATTTGCACCACGGCTCGCGCTGACAGCAATTCGGAACCATCGGGCACACGTCTGGGCTAGGGCCACTCGCCCTCTGCGTGTCCTGCTCCAGGCCAGGGGACCGCGGTGCACATAAGTTCACCGATAAGCTCCAAAGTGAGGTGACTTACCGCTTCCTGCGGCTGCGTCGATTGCGGCTTCACGCCCCTCGCCTCCTGCCCATCCCCGAGGCCACTTGTAGCGGTTGCACGAGGCTCGCACCTCGACTCGCGGTTGATACGGCACGGAGCCACCGCTCGCAACACCCGTGCGGCTGATGCGGGCTCATCCACTGGGCCCGGGCTTTCTGCGTTGGACGTTCATCCCTCCTACCCTCCTGACGCGTGCGTCGCCGCAGCTCGCGCTCTATGTTGCTGGATGAACCCTCGCTCTCAAGGTGCTCCCGCGTGGCCAGGGAAGCTGCGTCGACCCCAGCTGCAAACCGTTGTCAATGAGCTACGGCCGGCTTTAGGGATCTCGGCAGCCTCGTAGCATTCGTCGTCGCATACCTCGCCACCGTCAGCATGGACCCCGTGTGCGGTCCTGTTGCTTTCGCAGTGGCCCTGCAGGGTAAGCGGCTGTGTGTATTGGACGCCTCTTCCCGTCCAGCCCTTGATGGCTGCCGGCACCATTGCCGCCGCACAGGCCGCTCAAGCCGGCGATCGTGCTGGGCCCAGTCCTGCGACCGCAGTGATGTGGCTCGTTCTCGGATTAACGGGTACGACCAACCACGCTGCAGAAGCGTGCCGTCGTGGTCGGCAACATCCGCAACTGAACCCCGAACGACTTGATCTGGAGGCATACGAAAGGCAATGACAGGGCGCGGCGATCACTCGCGGCAAACGAGTCCTTACAAGACCCGCGTCGAGCCGACTCACCGCACTCGCACGATCTGCCAGCGCTTCTGTTCCAGGATCCTCGATACTGTTCGATCGAACAGCTCACGGTAGGAAGAGGACACGCGCAAGCGAAACGCGTCGTAGCGCGCCGGAACCAGTTTGCGCGCCACCTCGAAGCGGGACGCGGCGGTGAAGTCCCGCAAGACTTCCCCCGCGTTGTTCTTTACTGCCCACCTTGCCGCCATTGCCCGCTGCTCCTTTTTTGGGCACCCCCGAGCGCTGCGTAAAAATTAACCAGAGATTCGGGTCCCTCCGCAATAGGCCCTTGGTCGGCATCGACAAAATAGAGTTAAGGTGATGCAAATTCACACTTGTGTTCCCTTATTGTTCTCGCTCAGAGTTGCTCACGTGGCCCGCTTCGTGCCGGCCGTTGCGTCGAGAGCATGTCTGCGCGGGAGGCGCCCGTGATCTCCTGCAAGGAGAAAGTTGAGCTAGCCTTGGTCGGATCGGTCGATTCGGCACCACCGCTTGGCGCTGCGGCCATTCGCCCGCGGCAATCAAGATGCGAAGCCGACCGCCCGTTTCCCATCCAGATTGTCGGGCGATAGGCCGTCTTCGGGCGTGCCGCTTTGTGCCGTGAGCATGGGCGGCAACGTGAGTGCATGCGAGCTCGGGTTACTCAATCACCTCATCGGTAAGCGGCTCAGGGTGAAATTCCCGGGGCCCACCCGGCGGAACCACGCATGCGACAGCTGTCGCACGCGATGGCGGTGTACCCCCAGCAAGAGAAAGGTCTTTGCGCGCCATCTGTGGGACTTACCGATCAGTGTCGGCTTCTGCCATCCAATCGGCGAGATTGGGTCTGGAGGGGCGATGCGGCCAACTGGAGCACCCGGCGTAGCGCTACTTTGTTATTGCCTGTTGGCGAAGGCAGCTGTGACAAGCGCTGGCCATGACGCATTGCGTGGAGACCTCTCAAGCCGGGGCATCCGTTGGCGTTGAAACCACGTGCGATCGCGAGCTCTTTATCAGGCAGATAGGCCGTAAGCCAAAGAAGCGCATTGAGGCAAACGGCCGGAAGCGATATCCCAAGTACGCGGCGAGGGCCGCGATTGGAGAGCAGTGTCAGGAGCCGAGGGCGCGATCGCGTTGTGGGCGCTCAAACGCCATCTCGCCCGCGATCAACCGCACGATTGCAGGGAAGCGGAATTCACACCTGCGTGAGACGGTGAAATGATTGGACCGCTCGACGCTATAATGCACGCCGCCACACGAAGCTATGCACGCAGTAGGCCACACGGAGGGAGTAGCATGAAAGTCATAGCCAGGCTCATTGCTCTTGTCGCTACCGCAGCTCTTGTCAACCAAGCCGACGCTGCCACCTACAGGAAGAAGAAGCGCGAATACGTCCAGCAGTATCGCGCGATTGCACCAAGTGTCGCGAGGCTACGCGACGGCGACGATGACGCCGGTGGCTACTACGAACATCGACTCGAAGCGGTACGCTTTGGTTCGCAGCGCTGGTGGAGGATTTTCGACGAACATAGCGGCGGGAGCCAACATCGCTGATCGTGCAATGACGATCGCATCGATTTTTGCGCGAAGGCCCTCACGCACTTCGTAGACGTGAGTGCACCCAAAATGCTTGCTGCGGCTCACAGTCATTGAACCCCGTGCACTAGCTCATGATATAGCGAGAAGCGCGGACGGCCATTAAGTGGGATGCCCTTCGACGGTTACCCGTGACATCGCATCGCCCTCCATGGTGTGATCTCAATGGGCGCACCAGATTGACGCAAGTAACCCCCCTGCCGAGCGCCTGGATCGCCGTTCGCGCTGTACCCCACGCGAGCCCGCAGATTACCGCCGAGCTCCGTGCACAGGACACGCTCCTGATTGTAGAACTCTGTTATCGCCTCCATCCTCAGCTCAACTGAAGGTAGGATCGACGCCCATTCGCCTCGAGGATACGCGCCCGTGAAAGAAAAGGAATTGCGGCTTGCGCTCGTCTGCTACGGCGGTGTGTCGCTCGTGCTCTACATGCACGGGGTCATCAAGGAAATACTCAAGCTCGCACGCGCATCGAAGGCCTATCACTCGACCGCCAATCCGGAACGCCGCCGGACCGGGAGCTTCGTATCGCTGAATGGATCCGACGATCGCGAGCTGGATACTGAGGAGGTCTATCTTTCGCTTTTGCAACGCATTGGCCGCAAGCTTGACTTGCGCGTGATTATTGACAGCGTTGCGGGTGCGTCGGCAGGCGGCATAAGTGGCGTCATTCTCGCACGCGCGCTCGCGCATGACCTTTCCATCGATCACCTGCGTGCCATGTGGTTTGAAGAGGCCGACGTATTGCGGCTACTCGCGCCCAAGCAGCGCGCGCGACCATGGAGTAAATGGCTGCTCTATCCCTTTCTCTGGATCCTATTTCGGCTGCGCATTCTTGGCCTGGTAACCGATCGCGAGATCCGGCGAAAACTATCGACTTTCTTCCGATCGCGCTGGTTCGAGCCGCCCTTCGATGGCGATCGATTTCTCGCATTGCTGTTTGATGGAATGAGGGCGATGCAGCGTCCCACCATCAAGGCCTCGTCTCTGCTGCCGCCCGGCCACGAGCTCGATCTCTCGGTCACTGTCACGGATATGTTCGGCTACCCGCGCCGCCTCGAAGTCAACACTCCGACGATCATCCATGAACGGGAGCAGAGCCTGATATGGTCATTCAAGTTCAGCCACTGGTCTGACGGAACCTCGGTCTCGGATCTTGATGACGGCAATCTGCCTGGATTGGCGTTGGCGGCGCGCGCGACATCGTCCTTTCCCGGCGTGTTTCCTCCCACGCAGTTGGGTGACCTCGATCGTTTGCTCAAACAGCGGCAGTCGAGCTGGTCGGGCCGCGCACGATTCGTGGCGACCAATTTCAGGGAGCACGCGCGTGCGGGAATTGACCCGGCCAAGACGTCCTTCTTGGACGGCAGCATCGTGAACGACAAGCCGTTCTCAGCAGCAATTAAGGCGGTGTATGAACGCGCCGCCTTTCGCGAGGTCGATCGGCGGATTGTCTATATCGATCCCGATCCCGAATCTCCTCCACCCCCGCCCGACGGCCGCGCGCCCAGTTTTCTGCAGACGCTCAAGGCAGCCCTATCGGACATACCTTCGCATCAGCCAATCTATGGCGAGCTTGCCAGGATAGCCGCCTTTAACGCGTCCATCCGTGCGATGAAGGCCGTGCTGCTAGCGGCTCGGCCGCAGATCGATCAGCTGGTCTCCGAAGTCGTTGGCAGCGTCAGCGCCAGGGCGGACGGGGCGCGCACCGTCCAGCGCTGGCGCGAGGCGGCGAATGCACTTTCGGCACGGCTGGCGAATTATGCCTACCAGGTCTACGCGCGGCTCAAAACCCGGTCGGCCCTTGAGCATGTCGTTGGGTTGGCCTGCGAGCTGGCAGAGCTCGACAGGGATTCGCCGCGACGCCGCGTGCTCGCTGATGCCATCCATGCTTGGGGCGCACGCCGAGGCGTCATACCGCCGCACGGCGTGCTGGCCGGCACCGGCTCCGTCAATGATGGATCACATGCCACGCCATGGATTGATTTCTTGCTGCATTTTGACATTGATTTTCGCCGCCGAAGGCTATCGTTTGTGGTCCGCGCCCTCAATCAGCTCTATGGACGCCTCGAAGAGCCGGCGTTTCGCGGGCTCGAACCGGCGCATATCGATGATCTGAAACAGCAGTTCCAGCGACCGCTCACCCGGCTGCGGACGCTGCGATCGGGGGAATTTGCCTATCCTGGTATCCGAGCGCGCCTGGTCGCCCTCGCCGCTGCTCTTGATGGCTCGATCGATAGATCCGGCGCGCCTCGCCTGTTCAGTACGGAGTCCCTATCCGACAGAGTTGATGACATCATGGACCAGCTCGCGAATGAGCTTGGTCTCAACACGATCGACCACGAGCTCGATGCGATCGCCGGATCCGCCCTCGATCGCTCCTTGCCCCAGGCCTTTCGGCACGAGGTAGTGTTGCACTACGTCGGGTTTGCCTTGTGGGACGTTCTGACGTTCACGCTCCCCGATTGGCGCGATCTCGGCGAGCACGACGAGATCCGCGTTGATCGGGTCAGTCCCGTGGATGCGGTTTCGCTCCGCTCGGGAGCAGCCAGCGCGACCTTGAGAGGGGCGGAGTTACGGCACTTTGCGGGATTTTTGAGCCGCTCGCTGCGCGAAAGCGACTATCTATGGGGTCGTCTCGACGGTGCCGAACGGCTCATAGACATCATCTGCGATGCTGCGTCCCCTGACATCTCGCTCGACCGACAAGAAATCACGAAAATCAAGGCCGCAGCCTTTCATGCCATCCTCGTAACCGAGGAGCAACATATCGAGAACCAGAGCCTCTTGTCGACGCTTAGGACCGCGATCAACGCCCACCAATGAGGCGTGCTGCGGAGAGCCCCACGCTTCACACGCTGAGCGCGCACGTATCTGCCTAGGTCGGCTGGCGTTAGGCAAAACTTCCTTATCCTTGAACCTGCCGCACTGCCTTTCCACGTGATGAGAGTCATGGGTTTCTGATCCGCCTTCCGCGGCGCCGATGCGGCAGTGCATGCGTATCCTCGGCGGCACGACGGGTTCTGGAAAGATGATCCGCAGCAATCGCGCCTGCTGTCTTCAGGTACAGCGGACTTAAGGATTTGAACGCTGTTGATGTTCCGGGACCTAGCCCCGAGGCGTCGCGGTGTTGGAGGGCGAGCACAACATGGTTAGAATGCCAAGCTGCGCTCTGCCTACGCTACGATAGAGTATGGTTCACCAAATGCAGTGATGGGATCGCCGCGTTACAGCCGTCGCTTGATCTTACAGTCCGGCACTGCGGTGGCGGCTGACGCGCTGTGCGCTTCGCAGCTCGGCGCCGGAGCCTTGGCGCAGGATACGTCACGTGATCTTCCCGGTGTCGCCCACCATCGCTTCTCCCTGGGCGCTCGTGACATCTTCGTGCTGAGCGACGGTCACTTGGTAGTTCCAACCAGCATGCTCGCCGGCAACGTGCCCCAGACCGAGCTCAGGTCTTTCCTGGCCACGAGCAGGGTCGGCCCGGAGCGCGTCCATTTCCATATTAACGTTGCGCTTGTGAAGAGTGGGAACGAATATGTTCTCATTGATGCAGGCTCTGGGGGAACATGGGAACAGACTGCGGGCAGGCTCGCCGACAGCCTGGAGGCTGCCAGCATCAGCCCGGCGCAGATCGGCAGGGTGGTGCTGACACATGCGCATCCCGATCACATCTGGGGCTTGATCGACGAATTGGACGACAGCCTGAGATTCCCCCGTGCTCAGTACGTGGTCCCAGCCAGGGAGTTCGAATTCTGGACCTCAAGCGAGGTGGCAAGGCTCACCGGACCGGTCGAAGGAATCGCGGCCGGTGCACGGCGGGTCTTCAAGCGGATCGAAGCGCACACCACCCGCATCAAGCCGGGAGATGAAGTGGCACCCGGCATCCTCGCCATCGACACGGCCGGACATACACCGGGTCATATCTCGCTGTTGGTCACTTCGGGCCCGCGTAGACTACTCATCACCGCCGATGCGCTGCAGAACGCTCACGTCGCGTTTGCGCACCCGAATTGGCAGGCGCGCGCTGACATGGACGGTGACCGGGCCGCTGTGAGCCGGCGCCAGCTGCTTGATATGGCGGTGACTGACAAGCTTCTCGTCCTTTGCTATCACATCCCATTTCCCGGGCTCGGACGGGTAGAGCGCATGGGCTCAGCATTCAGGTGGGTAACCGAAGTCTGAGCGCCCGCTGATCTGATTATATCTCGAGTACATGCAATGGAGTCTAATGCTTCCGCGCCGCGATCGCGCTACTCGGCGAATAGCTCACGATCGATGAAGTGAAGGTCCGACTTATCGAAGTATTTCTGCGTCCAGGCGTCGCTCGTCGACAGGAACCACCCGGCCGAGATCGCCGCCTGGTGCTTGTCGGCGCTTGGCTTCTTTCCCTTCTTGGCCTTTGGCCCGGAGGCAGCCCGGTCAAGAAAGTTGAAGTGATCGACGAGCGCGAGCGCTTCGATCGCGAACACAGTCGCGACATCCCCGTCGCGGATCGCGAGCAGGTTGTCGCCGTTCACTTGTTCCCCCTTCAGGGCGAGATTGGAGGAGCCGCAATAGACGATGGGATCGCCGCCGTTGAACCCGCAAACCACAAACTTATGATGCACTTGATGCCCGCTTCCGACCCCAGGCACTTGGCTGAACGGCGGGGGGAGCACGGTGTTCGCCGGCTTGCCGGTAACCAGCACCCCCGACTTCTTACCAAGTGGGTAGAGCGCGATGCCGTCCGACCTGTCCGAGATGCCGAAACTGAAGACCCTCTGGCTCTTGTGCAACTCGTTCAGCGCCGTGTAGACCGGGTTCTCCGCTTTGCCGGTGTCGATCTGCATGACGGCGAAGAGCACACTGCCGGTCCCCTTCGCGGCCTTGCCCTCACTCGCTATCCTTTGAACGATGCCATCGAGGATCTCACCGGCAAACTCCTCCTCGTGCGGCGAGAAGGTGATGACGGTATTGGGCAGGTTTGCCTTCTTGAAGGGGAATTCGCTTACAGCCCACTTCGATTGCGCAAAGGCGCTCGCGCCGCTGGCGTGGTCGACCCACGACTCCTGGAAGACGCCGGCGTAAGCCTTCGCCACAACCGTGTCGTCGAACACGAGGACATGGTTCGAATTAACGTAGAGACCCGTCACGGAGAAGTTGGTCGAGCCGGTCAGGACCTTCTTTGCCCCGGTCTTGTCCGAGACGATGAACACTTTGTCGTGCGCATAGCGCCCGAACCTGCCGCGCAGGATGTTGTTCTTGCTCGGGGTCTTGCGGAACAGGGCCTCAAACTCGTCCTCCGGCGTTGGCTTCTCCTTGCCGTGATGCAGCAGCGAATTATCGAGGATGATGCGAATTCGCCCGTTCTTTTTGCCGAGCGCCAGCAGCCGCTTACAGATATCGGGCTCGTTGAGATCGTAGGCGAAGACGTCGACACTGAGCTTGTCGTCGTCGATGACCTCGTCCAGGAGTTCCATGATGAGCTTGCGCGCGGTGAAGCCTAGCCATTCGTACTGCTGCTCGAAGGTGAACTGCTCGCCCGCCGCGTTGGTGCCGGACACCTGCGACGTGTCGAACAAGAGCTCATGGTCGTCGGGCCGGATAAGCGCGTCGTGACCGAAATGGCGGACGAAAGCCTGCGACTGGACGAAGCCGCGCGTGAACCCGAGCGTCAGGCTTCCCTTCCTGAAATTGTCGACGAGGATATTGACCGACACTGCGAGGCTCGGATCGAGGGGCCGCAGCGATGCATTGGCGTCAAAGTAGCGCGGCGTGACCGTGTAGGTGTACGGCCCAAAGAAGGGCTTGAGCCCCTGGTGCACAAGCCCCGGCACATGCAGCCAGCGAAACTTGTGGAATGGCGCGTTGATGCTCGAGTTCGCCGGTTCCTTGGGGTCCTGGGCATGATTGCCAGGCTTCTCGAACTGCAGATTGTTGTGCAGGTAGTAGGCGTCCTTGCCGTCCGGCTTCACCTGAATTGTGAAACCCGCGAGGTTCTTACGCGCATTCTCTCCCGAGAGATTGAACGCGAGGAGCGTCTTCGCGTCGCCACGATAGGCTTTTACTGAAACGGCGCCATTTGTATTGCTGACCGATGCCATAGCGGCTCAACTCCATGCAGACATGACTCGAGTAATGCAATCAACTCAACGGGCCGCGGCGGCCGAAGAAGCCGTTCCCGCAATGTTGCCCTTGTGAATTTATAGACATTGCGCGGGCCGGGCGGAAGTCCTCTCCGGTTGACGAGGGCTGGCCTCTGCGGTTGACTGGTCACCGCCCGCCAAGTATTGCAAGACGCATTCGACGCTGGCGCGCGATCGCCTCGAAGTGGTAGGAAGCCGCGATCTCCTTTCCACTCTTCTGGCGCATCTGCTCACCGCGGACGTAGATGATGGGGTAATAGGGCGCCCGAGCTGAGTTGCCTATCTCCTTGACATGGAACGGCTTCAAAACCCCGGCGCCTGCGCGTCGCTTGGTTGACCGGTAGGTATTCGCGAGCCGGCGGTCGGCCGAAGGTGCGGGACGTGCACTGGGACCTGAGCAGGCGCGTGGCCAGCGGGAACTCGACACCTCGCAGATATGGCCATCGACGCCGTTGCGGAATGTTTCGCCCATGTAGGCGGATAGCCCGGCCTCGCCGTCGCCAGCGAAGCGGTAGAAGAACGGCATCGTCGTCTGTCCGCCCGGGTACACCGCGACATGCATGCAATGTATGCGTGGATCAGCCGCCGTATTGCGCTTGAGGTAAGGGAAGGTTTCGGGGTTGGCCTCGTAGCAGTGGATTGTGCTCCCCGGCCAGCGCAGTGATGCCCACACGGCGAACGCGCCGATGTTGGCGCCAATATCGACAATGGTGAGGCCGCTGCCGTCGTGGCCGCTCTCGTACTCGCCTGAGAACACCTCGTTTACGAGATTCCCAATCTTGCCGCTCAAGCGAACCCCACAGGCGTAAGCGGCGGTCTCCGAGCGTCGAATGTCCACACTGCGAAGGCGGCATTCGGAAGTCAGTTGACCAACGCTCAATCTGTGCCCGTTCCCAAAGCTTCTCGCATGGCATGCAGGCTTTGTCGTTGCACAGTCCAGAGGCGCCCTCCACCAAGCCCACCGTCAACGGCAAGATCCTGCCCGTTGATGAAGGATGATCCATCGGAAGCTAAGAAGACCGCCGCTTCGGCAATGTCGTCCAGCGATCCGGCACGCGGAACGGGTTGCGCCTTTGCGAACGCTGCCTCGACGACCCCTAGAGCAGCATCGGCCTTGTCCGCGCCCACCCCAAACGCCTTGGCAAAGATGCCTGTCGGGATCGCCCCGGGTGATATGCTGTTCACACGAACATTGTGCTCGCCGAGCTGCATGGCGACGCACCGCGTCAAGTGAATGACACCCGCCTTTGCCGCTCCGTATGCCAAGGAGCTCGAATAGCCAGCCTGGCGACCGGCGATGCTCCCGTTGTTGATGATGCTGCCCGATCTTTGGGCCATCATGATCGGCGCAACATGCTTCATGCCTAACATCGCGGATCGCAGAACTGAATTGATGACGCAATCGAAGTCCTCGACGGAAATCGTCTCTATTCCATTGTCGGCGATCGATGCGCCAGCATTGTTGAAGAGGCAGTCCACCCGCCCCCACTTCGAGACACATGCATCGATCACTCCTTTGACATCGGGTTCTTGCGTAACGTCAGCCTTGATGAAGTGGCATCGGTCGGTTCCGAACGAACCCGCAAGGGTTTGGCCAAGCTGCGCGCGACGCCCGCAGACGACAATCTTTGCACCCTCCGCTACGAAGCGCTCGGCTGTGCGCCGACCCATTCCGCTTGTTGCTCCCGTGATGATTGCTATCTGTCCATTTAGGCGCTGCATATTGCACTCCTCCTTACCGTTCAGGTCCCTCGCGATGTCCTGCGTGATCCGCTCGCCTTTCGCTAGGTGGAGCACGCGCTGTCTTCTGTCTGGGTATCCCTCCTCGGTGCGGATAAGGCCGAGGCTCTGTTGCCCGTACCTGTTCCCAATCTGGGCGAGCAGCGCAGCTGCCCGGAAGACAGGGCTGTGCCGAACCTCAGGGTTTCGTAGAGCTCCCGGAGCGTGATGCCGGGCTTGGCTGCGACCATGAGGAGGCACATGGCCTGTCTGATCAAGAAGGTCAAGAAAGCAAGTGAAGGCGCATTGAGAGCGCTGCACCGATCGTGTAGCCCGCGGGCGAGGTCCTGACGATTGATCATGTCTGGCTTGGCCTCGGGCGTGACGTAGGGGCGTGACGGGGTACCGTTTTAAGGCTGTTCACTTCTGCTGGGGCAACAACCGACCTCGGCACTTGGACCCGCCTAGATGGCCACCTCCGCGTCATGGCAACTGGCCATCGACAAGCGTGCCGTAGAATGGGCTAGAGCGGGCAAGTTATGGCCCCGTCTACATGGGCAAATTGCGCCGCTCATAGAGGCTGCGGAAGGCCCTCTGATTTGTTCAAGAACACCTTGAATTCACGATAAGCACGCAACCGCGCTTTGTCCGGCTGTCGAAGCGGCGCCCATGGCGAAGTAGCCGTGCAACATACGTGGCTCCGCCGCGGTAGTGAGGAATTAGCCCTGTTCGTTCTTGCTCCTCGACAGATACTTGGCGTTTTCGATCTCTGATTGGCAACTTCCGACGAGTTTCGATCGCGGAATAAATCAGGAACTGACCTGCAAGCCGCGGCCCGATCACGGCACGCAAGCGCAACTGCAGTACGCAAATAGCATATTGAAGGGCAAACCAGCGGGTCACGCGACATCTGGGCGTGGAGTGTACGCTTGAATTGCTTCAACGGGTCGATCAGGTGATCGAACAACCTCCTGTGTGGCGGAGTTGGCATCCAGCACAATAGCGGGTCACACCCGGTAATTCTCTGATCGCGCAAAACACCCCTGAGTTCTGCCGGACCATCCGCTGACCGTCACTGGACTGAACGGCGACTCGCCGCGGTTCCCCACGTACGAAACAGGCCACGGCTCCTACTGCAGATCCTGGGCGCGGTCGCCGAGCATGGGCGATCGCTGATGCTGGAACGCCAGCGTGAGCGCATCGCCAAGCGAAGGCCGAAGGGAAATAGAAGTGTCGCGCAAGGACGGCGATGGGCGATGGCGAAGGCCGGTGAAGTTGAAGCGCGGCTAGCCAAGGGCGTGAACCCGGCCGAAGTGGCCAGGAAGCTCGGGATCGGCCGCAGCAGCGTTTACCGCGCGCGATGAAGCTGAGAAGATCGAGCGCGTCGGAGGTATCGCCCGTGCGTCGTGACCGCCGCGGATAGTCGTGTCACCGTCCGCACCACAGTGTTTTTGATGAGCAGACCATCTAGCCGAGG
>Ga0066903_100001508_pt1 | contig 17113 bp, 28 predicted proteins | sample PanSoiMetaGPlot1_FD_67491 | JGI IMG/M metagenome (GOLD analysis project Ga0066903, IMG submission 67491) | Tropical forest soil microbial communities from Panama analyzed to predict greenhouse gas emissions - Panama Soil - Plot 1 (version 2) | ecosystem: Environmental > Terrestrial > Soil >... | reverse complement strand
AACTCGGCTTCGGGAGCATCCCGCCGAACAAGAACGACCTCAAGTCGTTGAACGTCGATGGCGCTACCGGCACCACACCCGCGACGGCCACGCACACGTTCCTGTACCTTGGCTGGACACGCGCCGCCAACAACGGCGACGCAAACATCGACTTCGAGTTCAACCAAGTACAGTTCGGCGTAGCAGCGCCGGGCACCGTCACCTTGAACCGTACAGACGGCGATTTGCTGTTCCTGTACGACTTCACTGGTAGCGGTTCACCAACCGTCCGCGTGTTTTCGTGGGTGACAACTGGTCCAAAGAGCCAGTGTGCCGCTGGCGGTTCACAGAACGTCCCGTGTTGGAAAGCAGACGCCACGCCCATCGCAGAAGCGTCCATCTCCGGCAACGGTCTGTTCGGTGAAGCCGTCATCGACCTCCAGGCCTCCGGCTTGGTCCCATCTGGCTCATGCGAAGCCTTCCAGCAGGCGTGGGCAAAGGCACGGTCGTCCACGTCGCTGACATCGACCATGAAGGACTACATCGCGCCAGGTCCGTCCAACCTGAACACCTGTGGAGCGACCGCCGTCAAGAAGGTGGACGACAAGACCGGTGCGGTCCTGGCGGGCGCGACCTTCACGCTGAAGGATTCGACCAACACCGTCGTCGGATCGGGCACGACCGATGCGAACGGGCTGGTGTGTGTCGGTGGTCTGAATCAGGGCACCTACACGTGGACCGAAACTGCTGCGCCACCAGGCTACGTCATCGACACCGCAACCCAGACGGTCACCATCAACGCCGTGAGTTCCTGTCCGACGACACCATTCGTGGTGACGTTCCAAGATCAGGCGAAGGGTGCCGTCGCGGTCAAGAAGGTGTCCGACAAGGGTAGTGTTGCCCTGGCGGGCGCGAAGTTCGACCTGAAGGACTCGACCAGCACTGTCGTCGCCAGCGTCACCACTGCCGCTGATGGCACCGCGTGCGTCGGCAATCTGGTACAGGGCACCTATACGTGGACAGAGACAGCCGCGCCTGCGGGCTTTGCTATCGACACCACGTCACAACAGGTGGTTCTGAACGCGGGCAGCACGTGTCCGAGCACGTCGTTCGTGACGACGTTCAACGACGCGCCGCTGACGGACATCACCGCAACAGCGAAGTCCGAAGCGACCACGGGTGGGACGCAGACGACGATCACGTGCAAGGACAGCCTGGGCAACAACGTCGGCAATTCACCGCAGGGACCAGCCGGTCAGGACGCGGTAACGGCCAATGGTCTGAAGCCAGGCACGTACACCTGTATCTTGGTAGTCGATCCGTAGCGGGTTTGTGACAGGCGGGGCGCTGGAGGCGCGCCCCGTTCTGCCATAGTTCAAACCCACGGCTGGCATGGCATGGCATTTGACGCTGGTCGTGGTGATGCAAGGTGCGATTGGCGCGGCCGGTGTGCCGAGGCAAGGCAGCACATGGTGACGGCGCGCTGGCGCGCGGCGACGCAAGGGTATGGTCATGCGTGGCCGGTCGGGCTTGGCTTGGACTGGAACGGTGAGGCGAGGCGTTGCGGGGACTGCCGGGTCAAGCTACGGATGGTATGGCCGGAGGGGTGCGTCGGTGCGCGGGCGGTATCGCAGCGTCGGGACAGGTGAGGTCCGTTCTGACGTGGTACGGCGCGGCCGGTGTGGCATGGGTAGGGACGCGTGGATGCGCATGGCACGGGCCAGGTGGCACGGCAGCCTGGGCGGCGGTAGGGCTACGGCGCGGTGACGGCGAGGTTGCCTGGGTTTGGTCTGGCCGGTTGGGCCTGGCGGGTTCTGGCTTGGTAACGCGACGGTCTGGTTGGGCCGGTGAGGCAAGGTTCGGGGAGTGGGGCGTGGCCAGGTCCGGTGAACGTGACGCCTGGTCTGACGCGGTTTGGTGTGGCCGGTAAGGGGCGCTAGGTTTTGCGGGGTGGGGTTGGCCAGGTTTGGTGAGGTCTGCCACCGCACGGCTGGGCCGCGTAGCGGTTAGGCGGGGCGGGGTCTGGCTGCCGACGTGCGGCGACGCGGGTATCGGTATGTCGATGCCCGTCGCGGGAGGCATGGTCCGGCTGCCAACGCGGGGTCAGTCATGTCCGTTGCTAGGCGCCGCCCGGTGAAGCATAGGCCAGGTCGGTCGGGGCTTGGTAAGGCCGGTGTGTCATGGCAAGCAGTCGAAAGGCATGGTGGGGACGCGCAGGGGGAGGCCGGTTGGGTGAGTTGAGGCGCGGTCTGGTGTGGAAGATTGGTGCGGTTTGGCCGGTGAGCCACGGTTACGCACGGTCTGGCATGGCAAGCATTGGCATGGGCAGCAGGACGCGGCCGGCACGGCGGGGGAAGGTAGATCGAGGCCTGGCGAGCAAGTGCTTGGTCTGCTTCGTCAGAGCGTGGCCTGGTAAGGCCGGCAAGGCGCGCTTCGCTATGTCTCGGTGTGGCTTTGCCCGCTGTGGTTCGGTACGGAGGGGGTGGCCGGGTATGGCCGGCATGGTCAGGCTGGGCTTGGATTGGTGACGGCATAGGTCTGGTGAGGCCGGCAAGGCTTGGTGATCCGATGTGAGGTTTGGTAAGGCGAGCAGATGTTGGGTCCGGTTAGGCTTTGCGTCGGCAATGCGCGTCCGGGACACGCGTGGCTAGGCCGGTGGGCCTGGGTCTGGCACGGCTGGGACTGGTTGGAGTGAGCGGGGCTTGGCCGGCAAGGTGATGTGCGTTCTGGTGAGGTCGCGCTAGCCCTGGTGATCCACGGTGAGGCGAGGCGCTACGGGGCCTGGTCCGGCCCGGCCGGCTAGGTAGTGCACGGTGGGTTAGGTAAGGCGGCGGCTGCGTTCTCGCTGGGCTTGGCATGGGTTTGGCACGGCTGGTAGTTTTGCAGTACAGTTGTACTGCCCCTGGCTGGGTGCGACTTTTCGTGGTTGGGTCGTCCGCGTCCCTGTGTGCCTGGGGGAGGCTGGGCCGGTACGGCTAGGTCGGGTCAGGTATTGGTCAGGTCCGTTTGTCCTGCTGGGGTAAGGTCAGTCCCCGCACGGCCCGGTGAGTCATGGTTCGGCCGGTCAGGTGGGGCATGGGCTGGAAAGTCGGGTCGGGGCCAGGCACGGTTACGCGATGACTGTCATGGTTAGGCTGGCAAGGCCCGCTTAGGGTAGCTAGGGATGCTAGGCACGGTGACGGCGATGCGAGGGTTGGCGCGCATGGCTTGGCCGGCCTGGTGAGGTCTGGGGTGCGCGGTCTGCTGCGTTCTGGCTAGGTGGGCCTGCCGTGGTCGTGCACGGTCGGGGCAGCCTGGCAGGGCCGGTGTGTCTAGTCATGGGTAGTGTGGCGACGCTGTGTGGTGCGGGGTCAGCGTGGGTTGCTAGGCGTGGTGGGGATCGGTACGGCCGGTGGGGTCGGGATGTCTAGGAATGCCAAGGCGAGGCTGGGTTGGGTGAAGGTATGGCTTGGACCGTCCGGCGTGGCCGGTACGGCACGGCATGGCTAGGTCTGTCCCAGCGAGGGAAGTGTGGTGCGGCCGGCATGGCAAGGTCTAGCAAGTTGGGAAGGGGCGTGGCGGCGACAAGGCCGGTGAGGTTGGCTTGGCACGCCCAGGTCTGCCAAGGCGGGGCGGGGTCGATTGGGATGGGGCGAGGCCGGTAAGGCGTCCCGAGGCACGGTGTGGTCAAGCAAGCCACGGGTTGGTTCTGTGCGGTAACGCAGTGCAATGTAAGGTCTGGCGCGGGCGGCTTGGAAGGCACGGTATGGCCGGTAAGGCCACGCAAGTCGCGGGGTGCCCGGCATGGGAGGATTGGTCCGGTACGGCCGGCAAGGTTGGCTTGGTATGGCGGCGGATGCCTACGCGTGGTGCGGCCGGTGCGGCATGGCAAGCGAAGCTGTGCTAGGGGTGGCGGTGGTGAGGCGGGCGCGGCCGGTGGGGTGATCCGAGGCACGTTGGGGTTAGTGGGGCAAGGCACGTCGCGTTTCGCATGGTTGGCCCAGGCACGGCAGGCAGGGTCAGGATCAGCAGCGGACATGAGGTCTGTCGCACGGGCCGTCCAGACCGTGACACGGGCCTGAGCGGTCCTGCTGCCGACCCTGACGCGCGCATGGTAGCGCCGGCGAGGTCTGGCTAGGAATTGTCGGGTGTGGTGCTTCCCGGTAGGAATGGCTGGGTGGGACCAGGCGCGGCTGGCTAGGCGATGTCAGTCCTGGCAAGGTGGTTCCCGGATCGGCGGGGTCTTGCGAGCACGGGCGCGGCCGGCATGACGGCGGCAAGGTGGTGCGGGGGAAGGTGCGCTAGGCATGTCCAGGCCGGTGAGGCGAGTTGGGGTCGGCCCGTCCCGTCGAGGAATAGGCTGGGTGATGCCCGGTGATGCCCGGTGGGTTGAGGCATGGTTGGCGTGGCCGGTGAGGCATGGACGGGTGATGTCTGGTGAGGCCCGGTTCCGTTCGGTGCGACTGGCGGGGCCGGCTTGGCGTGGTCCAGCTTCGGTATGGCAAGACTGGCGTGCCAAGGTGCGACTGGAAAGGCTGGGCCGGCTTGGCTTGGCAAGGATTGCTTGGTGGTGCGGGTCGGTGTGGGCCAAGGTCCGACATGGCGGGCCGGTGAGGCGAGGCATGGAATGATCAGGCTTGGCTTGGCGTTCTGTGGCAAGCAGCGCAAGGGCAGCCAAGACGGGTGTGTCCCGGCACGGTGAGGATGGTGCGGCCGGTCAGCCCTGGCGGCGGTTGGCTGGGTCCGTCGAGGCCCGGTACCGGCTTGGCGACGTGGGGCCGGTGTGGATGGCGAGGGAAGTGGGTTCAGGTGGGGCATGCTGATGCCCGGTTTCCATGGCATGGTCGGGCCGGCATGGGGTGGCGAGGGTTCGCCCGGTAGTGCAAGCCAAGGTGATGTGCGGATAGTGCGGCAAGGCCGGCGTAGGCCGGGTACCTCCGGGCTTGGGACGCGCTGGTGCGTTCAGGCGAGGTCTGCCGGGGTCAGACATTGTGTGGCATGGTCAGGCCGGTTCGGCGTGGTCGGAGTGGCATGCATAGGCATGCGTCGGCCCGTCACGGATAGGGGGCTAGGCAAGGTAGTGCCCGGAACGGATGTCATGTCCAGGCGTGGCTGGCTTGGCTTGGATCACGTGGTCCGCACGCCACGGGTGGCGTGGTTCCTTGGGGCTGGGTCGGCCCGTGGCATGGCAGGCGTGGTCGAGGCAGTGCGTTGTATGGCACGGTGGCTGGGGTTTCGGCGTGGTGCCCCTGGCATGGCCGGCAGGGTCCGGTGCGGCATGGGACGTGGCAATGTCGGGTTAGCTGCGGTACGGTCACGCATGGCCGTGTGCTGCGGGGTGCGGTGTTGCTTGGCCCGGTCCGGCATGGGATGTCGTGGTCAAGGCAAGGCCGGTGTGGACAGGCTTGGAAGGTATGCCCAGACATGGCCAGGGATGGCCCGGTGCGTTCGAGGCGCGGCCGGTTCCGCACGCTGTGGATTGGCGTGGCGAGCATGGGAAGGTAAGCCTGGGCCGGTCAGGTGCGGCTTGGGTTGCCGAGGCATGGCGCGTGATGAAAGGCGCGTCCGTTACGGGGTATGGCCAGGCCGGCGTGGTGATGCGCGGCGGGGAACGTCGGGGAACGTCGGGGCAAGGTACTGCGAGGCCGGCGGGGTATGGTTGTGGGGTGCGCTAGGGTCAGGCGGTGGTACGGCTGCTGTGGGGCCTGGCGGGGCCTGGCCGGTTATGCATGGGCAGGCGAGGTTCGGTGACGGCGGCATGGTTGGACGGGATGGCTAGGCTGGCGAGGGTCGCCAGTCCGGGGCGGCTTGGGATGCGGGGTGCGTCAAGGCAAGACATGCAAGGCGTGCCCGGTGTGGTACGCGAGGCCCGTCGCGTCTGTGCGGGAAACGTTGGGGTGGGGTTTGGTTGGCATGGCTGGCATGGCCCAGCAAGTCAATGCCGTGGCTAGGTTTCGGGTGGTGATGTGCGGCGCCGTTGGTCGCGGCCGGTGAGGCGGGGTCAGGTCAGGACGGGCCTGCGCGGTCGGCATGGTTGAGCGAGCGGCGGCATGGCCGGCATGGAAGGCTAGGCGCGGGATGCGCTGACAGCCAGGGTCAGGTCTGGCCGGCTTGGGTAGTCGTGGCGTAGTGAGTAGGGGTCAGTTCAGTCCGGGCCACTAATGGTGGCGCATGACAAGGCGGGGAACGGCATGCCCGGCGGGGTTGGTATGGACTGGCGAGGCGGGTCCAGGCCAGGACGGTTTTGGTACGGGCGGTCTGGCGAGGTATCTGCGATGCATGGCAAGGCCGGCCAGGCGTGGTGCTGGCGGCAAGGGCAAGGCTGGTCCCGGTGGCGCCCGGTATGCGCGGCCCGGTGAGGCCGGTATGCCTTGGTGAGGCGGGTTCAGGTCAGGAAGGACAGCATGGTGCGGCCGGCCTGGATGCGCATGGACTGTCGAGTCGGGTTCAGGCCAGGACGGGTACGTTTTAGGCGGGCTGCGGCAGGCATGGCGTTGCGACGGCGGGGCCAGGTGCCTACCGGGCCTGGTGTGTATTGGGGCTTGGTCAGGCTGGCAAGCCTAGGTGCGGTCCGGAGAGGTACTGGTCTGGCATGGCTGGCATGGCCCGCAGCGGACGGGTCTGGCGTGTGTGTGCTGGGTCTAGGCCGGGCCGGCTAGGACGGTGTGGGCGGTCTGTCAACCCTAGGCCAGGGGCGGCATGGCCGGTGGGGTCTGGCGTGGGTGACGGGGTAGGCGTGGTCAGTCAGTTCGGGGCAAGGTACGGCGCGGACAGTCTAGGTTCGGTACAGCATGGCAGGGATCGGTGCCGCAGCGTCAGGTGTGGCGCGCGTGGCTGTGGCTAGGGGTGTCGCGTCAAGCCAAGGATTGCGACGGCGTGGAAATGCAAGGCTCGGCCGGTGGGCCAAGGCTTGGGCGGCGCGATTGGTACGTCGGGCAAGGCAAGGTCTGGCTGGCATGGCCTGGGTTCGCAAGTCATGGGCAGTCGGTTAGGCGTGGTTCGGCCGGCAAGGCCGTGTCGGCGCGGTTGGAATAGGCCTTGCCCGGTTTGGTGTGGCAGTGTCCGGTTAGGCTTGGCCGGTGAGTCGTGGTCAGTTTGGCTTGGTGGTGCAAGCTGGGTATCGGGCAAGGTTGGCATGGTCAGCCCGTGCACGGTGAGGCCGGTAAGTTCTGGCTAGGCATGGCGGCTGTGGGGCGCGCTGCGACGGGCAGGGCTGGCGGGGCCTGGTCAGCGGGCTACGGGGGAAGGCGAGGTAGGGTGCGGGGGGTCTGGCAGCCATGGTTGGGCTGGGACGTGCTATGCATGGCGAGAAGGCAAGGTCTGGCTGGCTTGGCGTTGTTTGAACGGGTGCGCCTAGTCGAGTCCCGGCGCGGTAGGTAGGAATGGTTGGGCGGGCCGGTATGTCACGGTCAGGCGACGCTGGGACTGGCGACGGTCGGGCAAGACTGGCATGGCCGGTGATAGCTAGGCGTGTCTGGGCCGGGGATGCCGTGCATGGCATGGCCGGTATGTCGGGGTGATGCATGGTGTCGCTGTTGCAGGCTTGGCGTGGACGGGTCCGGTTCGGCCGGCACGGTGTGGTCATGTCGGGTTGGCCATGGTTGGGCGAGCCGGGGCCGGGATGGTCCGTTGCGGTTCGCCGGGCGTGGCTGGCATGGATGGCTAGGTCAGTGAGTCGGGGTCAGGCACGCCCAGGACTGCGCGGTTTGCCTGGGCAAGGCGCGGCTGGCTTGGCTGGGGATCAAGGCTGGGTCGGGACGGACCTGACGGGGATCGCATGGCCGGTGCGGTTGGGCAAGGGTTGGTGTGTTGGTGCGGACTGGTTAGGTTCGCAAGGCGACATGGGGCGGGGATCGCCCGGCTGGGCTGGCACGGCGTGGCCTGGACGTAGCTTGGCGGGGACGGGCTGTGCGGGTCGTCTGGGGCAAGGTCGGCAAGCCCTGGCCGGTGTGTCATGGTTGGTGGGGGAAGGCCGTGTGGGGCGCAATGGGGCAAGCCACGGCTTTGCGTTGCATGGCTGGCGTGACAAGGCCCGGTGATGTGGTGAGCGACGGCGCGGACGGTACGGCTGGCGAGGCGATGCATGGCACCATGCGTTCTGGCATGACGAGCGTACGTGCGGTACGGCCGGCATGGTGATGGCGCGGCCTTGGGATGTCGAGTCGAGTCGCGCCACGGCGGGGCTAGTGCAGGCGTCGTCCGGCTTGGCTGGCTAGGCGAGTTGCGGGTCGCAGGGTGGGGTGAGCTTCCGCCCGGCAAGGCGATCTAGGGCATGGTGCGGCTCCGGCTTGGAAAGGCGTGGCCGGCACGGCTTGGCCAGGTCACGCCATGGCATGCCGAGGATGCGGAGGTCTGTCGAGGTTAGGCAGGGCCGGTGGGGTGTGGCATGGACTGGTTGGCGGGTCGCGCCCAGGCCAGGTCAGTGCGGCACACGAGGCGTGGCAGGCATGGAACGTCGGGTATGAAGTGGATGGCCTGGCTTGTCCTGCTGGCGTATGGTTGGGTCGGGCGAGGCCGGTCAGGCTAGGTATGGCAGCACAGGGATCGGCTAGGTTGGCGTGGCTGGCAACGCAAGGCAAGGGGTGACTGGCTAGGCGTGACGGGTGACGGTGAGGCGGGCCTAGGCCGGCACAGCGGTGCGGGTTGGGGTAAGGCACGGCGAGTCGCAGCTTAGGTTGGTCTGGCCCGACTTGGCCTGGCCGGCTTGGCGTGGTGGGGTCCGACTGCTGGGGCATTGTGGGCCAAGGTCCGCACGGTGCTGCATGGCGCGGCCGGCTAGGCCACGTCGGTTGAGGGATGGCAAGGTCCGGTGCGATAAGGTGTTCCGGGCGGGGTGTGGCCGGTCAGGCGGTGCCCGGTCCGGCGGGGTTTTATCGGGGTAAGGCACGGTTGGGCTGGCGAGGCGTTGCCCGGCGCCGCCCGGAGGTTGTGTCATCGCACGGCCTGCCAAGGTGGGGCTGGCCTGGCATGCGTGGTTTGGTATCTGGGGTCCGGGTTGGCGGGCCACGGTGGGCCAAGTCACGGTGCGGATCGCTTGGCGGGGCTGGCACGTCATGGACTGGTACGTCGGGGCAAGACGCGCCGGGAGATGCGGGGTAAGGCACGGTCAGCATGGTCTGGCCGGTACGGCAGGCTTCGGCCAGGTCGTCTGGGTGTGGCACGTCACGCAACGGACAGGCAAGGCTGGCGGGGCAACGATGACGGGCTTCGGCGGTGGCAAGGTAGGGTTAGGCTTCGGTCGTTGGGGCGTGTCCTGGCTGGCATGGGTGGCACGCACACCGAGGTGGTGCTGGGTCTGGGTCGCGAGCCGGGTCAAGCCACGGCCGGGCCGGTGGGCCACGGCACGTCGGGGTATGCGGGGCAAGGACGGTACGGACCGCGTGGTTCGGCTGGCGAGGTTGGTATGTCATGCCCAGGCAAGGCTCGTGTGGCTAGGTCGGGATGGATTGGGCAGTCGGGCATGGTCCGGCTGGCTAGGTGCGCAAGCGACTGGTGGGTCTAGGTGAGGCGAGAGCGGCAGATCGAGGTCTGGCTGGCTAGGCTGGGCAAGCCCCGGACGCGTATTGCTTGGCCCGTTATGGTGGGTTGCGGCTGGCAAGTCGTGGTAATGCCCGGCTTGGTGCGCCTTGCGTAGGCACGGCAAGGTCCGCTTGGTGCGGCTGGCGACGCTGGGCATGTGCGATGCGGCCTGGACAGGCGAGGTTGGCCTTGTGGTGCTAGGCATGGATGGTTCGGCTGGCGTGGCGTCCCTGGCTTGGATCGGGTGGGTCGGCGGCCTGGCGAGCATCGGTGTGCTGCGCCGGGGTTTGGCTGGCATCGCTGGGCGTGGTTCTTCGGGTTTTGCATTGGCGGGGCGGTGGCGGGCCAAGTCACGGTCAGGTCTGGCCGGTGAGGCTGGGGCAGTCCCGGACGGCACGGCTTGCTGAGGTCACACTAGGCGAGGATGGTGCGGCGTGGCCGGCTAGGTCGGGTTGGGACAAGTGGTAGTGCGGGGTGTTGCGAGGTCCGCCTAGCCCTGGCGTGGACGGGCCGTCCATGGTCGGGTATCGCCTCGCGCGGCATGGCCGGTAAGGCTCGGCAGGCCCCGGCTTGGGCTGCTGAGGCTGGACTACGGCGTGGCATGGCCGGCATGGCGAGGATGTTTGGCGAGGCAATGCATGCTGTCTTGAGGCAAGGCTGCCAGGGTCGGGTCGTGCCCGGACGGGGAGGCGACGTTGGGCTGGGCGGGGCCGGCAGTGCTGGGCGCGGATCGCAGGGCTTGGTGTGGTCTGACTGTGGCCCGGTCGGGTCCGGCGGGGCAGGTATGGCACGTTATAGAGACAGGTGTCGAAGGGTCCATCGCGCAAGGGCTTTGCGCGCCGACCCGTTCGGCGTCCGCAGACGGGCATCAACTGGCCCATCGTCCTGATCGTCGTGGCTGTGATCGTGGCGCTGGCGATGTATGTCTGGCCGCTGGTGTTTAGCCGCGTGGCAGACTGGTGGACGCCAACCCTGCGCTTCGCAGACCCGACACCGTTTCTCCCGCGCTAGGCCGGCATGGTCAGGCAACGGTCCGGGTGTCTGCGGGTGGCATTGCCAGGTTCGGCCGGTGTGGACTGGCTGGTTCAGGCAAGTCGGGCATGGGAAGCGTGGCGTGGCCGGCTAGGCCTGGTCTTGGGTGGTGGGTCGAGGCCCGGCGGGGCCAGGACTGTCCTTGCCCGGTTGGTACGGCACGGTTCTGGCGAGGCAAGCCCGTTTCGGCAAGGCATGGACTGGTTCGGTTGGTCAAGGCAAGGTGCCCTAGGCAGGGTTGGTCCGGCGTAGGCTGGGCGGGGCCGGTCTGGCGTGCAGAGGCGGGACGGGAATTGGCTGGGTTGGCAAGGCAAGGCCCGGCTGGCGTCGCAAGGGTCGCACGCCACGGGATGACGGGCCGGGGAACGGCGTGGCTGGCAAGGTGGGGACTGGTTGCCGGGTTCTGGCTGCGCGCGGCATGGCTGGCCTGGCTAGGCGAACATGGTCGGTCAAGCCAAGGTCGGGGACGCATGGGTCGTCAGGTGTGGCTGCCCTGGTGTGGCACGGTCCGGGCGGTCTGTTCTGCCAAAGCAGGGTGTGGCTGGCGTGGTGGGGTAGTGACGGCCTGGCGTGGCGCGGTGGTCGAGGACGGCAATGCACGGCGCGGCTGGCAAGGCGCGGGAGCATCGCCTTGGACGGCATGGTCACGCGGGGTGCGGCAAGGCTGGCGCGGAAGCGTGGGCAAGGATCGGTTCGTCTGAGCAAGGTCGGGCTAGGTGTTGCTCGGCCGGCTGGCCTGGGTTGGGTTGGCCAGGATCGCCCGGTCCTGCAAGTTGTCGCATGGCGTGGTTGGGCTGGCAGAGCCAGGTCGGGCTTGGATCGGGATGGTGCGCTCAGGCGAGGCATCGTGGTGTCAGGTACGGTTGGCTTGGCCCGGCCGGTGTGGTTGGGTCAGACTTGGGCGGTCAGGCAGTCCAGGGCATGGCAGTGCTTGTTGCGGTTAGGCTTGGCTCGGCCGGCGGGTCAGCGTAAGGTGAGCGTAGATGTGGCAGATCATCGGCGGTCTGTTCCATTCGCCCCTGTTTCTGGGGTTGACCGTGCTGATCATTATCGACGTGGGCTACGCCACGTTCCGGTTGATCGCAGGCACGTTCGACAACCTGCTGGAACTGGTCGAACAGAAGTTCACGATCCTTCTGGTCGTGGTAGTCGCGCTCACGCTCGAAACCATCACCCCGAACGGTGGCTATCCGCTGACCGATGGCGTGATGCTGTTCTACTGCGGGGTCGAGGCGCTTCAGATACTCCAGGCCGCTGCGGCTGACGGTCTACCCCTGCCGCCACAACTGAAGGGCTTTCTGGATGGCCTGGTCGGCAAGGCCGGAACGGTGCCCGGAGGGCCACAGCCCGCCACCTCGAAGAACGAAACGGACCCCGATCCGCCGGCATAGCGACGGGCTGGTAACGTCGCTAAATGCGTACTTTCAAGGTCGCGGCGTTTGCCGCGCTGCTGGTGCACGCATCGGCTACAGGGGCCGTCGCCGCACAGGACGACCCCGCAACGAACTTCGCGGACCCCGCAACGAACTTTGCGGGGGTAGGAGATCGTCAGCCTGACGTGCCACGTGTCGAACCACGGGTGGATGAGTTCTGGTTCGACAACGGGTTCGCCACGCTGCACGATCAGATCGGGTCCATCATGGGTCGCCCATTAGGGCCGGAGCGCCAGGGCGACGACGGCGACGTAATACAGCGGACAAGCACTGGCCTGGCTGTGTGGAAGCCAGGCCAGGCACCGCGCTTTACCGATGGCTGGCGTGTGTGGACAACCGAGTCACCTGGGGAACAGCGCACTGCTACTGTCGCTGCTGCTGCACCTGGCGTGCCATATGGAATATGGGACCGGCTAGCTGGCTGTGAGAGCGGCGGGAATTGGGCCAGTGTTAGCAATCCGAAGTACAAGGGCGGCGTGCAGATGGACGCGACGTTCTGGGCACGCTACGGCGGATTGGCGTATGCATCGGCACCGCAGTACGCCAGTCGTGAAGCGCAAATTACGGTTGCCCAACGGGGGTTAGCCGCGCAAGGCTGGGGCGCCTGGCCGACGTGCAGCCGCATCCTGGGGTTGCGCTGATGCCTGATTCGGTCGTGGTGCTGGTGCTGATGAGTTGCATCGTCGCACTCGGCGCGTACGCGCTGTACCGTTGACCGAATGCCACGTTTTCGGCTGAACAAGCCGGTGCGTCGTCGGCCCCACGTGTGCCGTACGTGCGGTACGCCATTCGTGGCGGGCGGCGACGCGCGCTTCTGTAGTCCGAAGTGTCTGGATCAGTGGGATACGCAGCGGACCCGGAGGTACCGCTGCTTCCGCTGCAACAAGCCACCCAAGCTGATGCGTTGGGTGCGGGTGTCGCCGGATCAGGAAGCTCCCTTGTGCGGCACCGACGAATGCGTGATCGCGTGGCGTCCGACCGGAGGCTGGCCGGACCCCACCACGCGGCCACTGCGCCGTGAACGTCTGTTTGATCCGACGTTCACGGTCAGTCCGCCGCCACGCGGCGATGCCTTGACCAGCGAAGTCGCGCTCCTGGCGCGGCATGGCCGCTTTCGGGCAGAAGACCCGGTGTACGACGTGATTCACGCGGTGCTGAACCTGCTGATGGAAATGCGTACGGTGGGCTTGCCCTCCAATCCCTGGCGCGAAGTGCCAGCGTTCCGGGTTCTGGACCTGGCGCGCGCGATGCGCTTCACGCTCGGGGACATCAAGGAAGGCTCCCTGGACTACCATCTGCTGACATGCACGGCGTGCTACACGCCAGGTGCCAAGCGGCGCGGCATCTGTAGAACCGGCCAGGAACTCTACATTCGGGAGTTGGGGTTGCACGATGAAATGGGCGGCCTCGGGTACTCGGCCACCGCCTGACGACTTCGCGCCGCACGAAGTGCGGTACATGTGTTCGGTGCTGCTGAACTATCTGGACCCAGGTGACGAGTTCGGCTGCGGTGGCTGCGTCGGCGTGGATGCGGAACTGTTCGATGCCGTCGTCCGCTATAACGACATGCTCGCCAGACCGGTGCGACTGGTGTTGTGGCTGCCCGCCAACAAGCGTCAGGTAGTTCATCGACTGATCGAACTGGCCGACGAAGTACACGACGATGGCTGGGGCTATCTGGAACGCGACCAGTTGCTAGTGGACTGGTGCGACCGCATGCTGGCGTTCCCGCTGCACGAAGAAGCCCGTCAGCCACGGTCGGGCACGTGGGCCACCGTGCGCATGGCGCGCCGCGCGTACAAGCTCAGACAGGCGCTCGTGCTGCGCCCGGCCCCGGCGGAAACGTGACCCAGACGTAGCGTGTAACTGCGAAAATTTTCGTTAGGCTGTAGCAAATGTTTTCCTGCCGGAACGAAAGGACCGACCATGACCATGACGCCTGTACTTGACGAATCGCCGGGACTGAACACGCCAACTGGCCGTTTCAGTACCTGGCTTATCCTGGGTGACTCCGACCTTGCGCGCGATGTACGTGCCCGCGCGTGGAATCTGGTGCGCCGCCGCTGGCGCGACCGTGATCCCACGCCTGCGGACATGTATGCGCTGCGTGAGTGGCTGAATCAGGAACTGGACGACATCTTCGCGCTGGCAGCCAAGGGGGTAAACCCTGAACTGCGCGGCGAAGCGCTCCGCGTGCGCGTCGGCATCGGCCGACCCAAGGATGTCGATATCACGGCGATTGCCCGCTTGCTGTCCCTATTGTGGACGGCAACCAGTCAGGAGACACTGTTGGAGCAGTGGGCCGATGACCAATGACGCCCTTCTGACCCAACGCCGCTATCGTTTGCGCCGCATCGTCGGGCGCAAGGGCATGTGGCATGTGCTGGAATGCGGCCATCGTGTCGGTGCCCCACGGGACACCTGGGACGAGGGTGAGGAACGTGGCAGCCGTCGCTGTCGGGAATGTCCGATCCCGTCCCAGGTGTGCGTGTGTAGTCCTGGCGCGCGTGGTGGCGGCGCACTCAACGAACACTGGAAGGACCAGCACCGGCCGATGTGCGGACGTTGCGGCTGCCACCATTTCCACCCGATTCAGCGTGATCTGACGTGACGTTCCGTCCGTTGCGACAGGTCGCGCTGGAGCGCGTGAGCACGCCTGGCAAACGCGACAAGGCGGGCCGCTGGCGGTGTGGCGACTGTAAACGCATCTGCACGGTGTACGACCTATTCGGCATCGTCTTCGCAGACTGCAAGGCGGGGCACTACGATGTGGTCGATCTGGGCCTCACCCCACGTGTCGAGTCGCCGCCAGCCGTCGCCCCCATCCAGCCCGTCTTACCCGGACTATCCTGACGCGTGCCATCTGCCGTTGGCGGCGAAGGAAGTCCGCGACGCACGCCTACTGCTGGGTTATTCGCAGGCACATCTGGCTCAGGTCATGGGCGTGCGCCAGATCAGCACCATCAGCGATTGGGAACAGGGCATCACCCACCCGTCGCCGGCAATGGAGGTCAAGCTGCGCGCCGCGTTGCGCAGCCGCATGTGGCGCACGCCCATGCGTCGGTCGGGTGACGGCACGTGGTTAGCTGGGAAGCCCCGGAGGGACGCCGCCGCGCAGTATGGGCGCGGCGACCGTATCGGCGGGCGCGTGGAGTGATGCGCTGGCTGGTGTGTCACACCGTCCACCGCTGGCGGGCCTGGGAAAGCCCGTGGTTCGCTAGCAGCATGACCTGGCAGTGGTGCCGCAAGTGCAGAACATGGCGGTAAGGCTGCGCTTCTACAACGCCTATACCGGCGTCGAGCATTCGGAAACGTCGGTGACAGCCGGCCCATACGGCTGGGTTGAATGGCGCTACGACGAACTGTTCGATGACCTCGGCAATAGCATCGCGTCTACCCGACATCAGGGGCAGCACCTGGGCTGCTGGCTGTATCAGGGCGCGTGGTACACCAACATCCGCATTGACCCGGCGTGAGGGCGTACGTGTTTCACGGCACCGACGCACAGATCGTGGTCATTGCCCACGACGAAAACCAGGCCCGCGTCCTGCTGGCCTACGCCGGCCTCAACGTCGGCCACGACCCGCGCGGCCCGTGGTATCTGGACAGGACGGTGGACATCGATCACCCGCGCATCATCGCGGAGTTCGCCGCGTGATGCATCAGCCAGGCGCGTTCCACGGGTTGCAGGCGGTCGATGTTGGCCAGCCGACAGCGCTGCATCCAGCGCTGAGCTTCATCCTGACGCCCGGCTTGCAGATGATGGCGGGCCATCAGCAGCAGCACGTACACGTCGCCAGGCGTGTCCGCGAGTTGCAGTTCCAGCAGACGCAGGTTGCGAGCGTCCTTGTCGCGACTGACCACCAGCGACGGGTCGTAGCCCACGTGGGTGACGTGCGGACCGTTCGGCAGGTACGTCACAGGCACTGAGCCATGTTCGGCGTGCCAGCGCAGTTCTTCGTGCACGCGACCGTAGAAGGCCAGTCCGGCCTGCGGCTGGAACAACGACGGGCGCCACGACGGCACGCTGCGCGGCTGCCCGTCGAGCGTGGTGTGCTGGATGCGCAGCGCATACGTGCCGGGCTGCTGGATGGCGCGGCTGATGGCGCGCGCGCCGCTGGCCAGCAGCCGCTCGTCAGCGTCAAGGATCAACGCCCATGGCTGGGTCGCGGCGTGGACGGCGATGTTGCGGGCCAGAGCGAAGTCGTCGTGCCAGGTGGTTTGCACCAGCGTCGCTCCATGTTCGCGCGCGACTTCCGGCGTACCGTCCGTCGAGCCGGTGTCCACGACGACGATCTGGGTAGCCACGTCGCGCACGCTGCGCAGCAGACCAGGCAGCAGCCCGACTTCGTTACGGACGATGCAGCACAGGCTAAGCGGGAGGGACTTCGGTGACGGTGACACGCTGGACCATATTGTGAAAGTCCCAGCCACCATCGTGGGGTTCCTGCTGGGGTTTGTGTTGATGGCGGCTGCATACGACTTCGCCGCAGCCCTTGCATCGGTCAGTCTCGTCCAGCAGCCGTCCTTCGTCAGCCCACGTCTGCAACCGACCCTGATGGAAGCACGGCTCACAGCGCCAGCCGTTGGCGCGCAGGAATTCGACGCTCATAAGGACATTTGACATGACCGACGAGATACGTTTCGACATGGAAATTCGCTGGGCCAGGGAAAAGGGCTGGCTTCAGGTGCGTGATCCGTTCACGGGCGGATGGCATGAGATTCTGGCTAAGGACGCACCGCGCGGCTGGACGCGGGCCGCGACACGCGCAAAGATGTCAGTGCAGGGAGGCCCGTCAACACGCCCGACACCCATCGGGCGGTATAGGAGGTCGTGATGCCCAAACGAACACGCGCCATGCGGATGCGTGCCGGCCCCAAAGGGTCGTATCACGGGCGCAGCATCAAGAATGGCGCAACGTACGAAGCTCTGCGACGTAAGCGCGGGATGTCCAAGTCGCGGGCTGCTGCTATCTCCAATGGCGTGCTGAACAAGGGCTACAAACGGGGAGTTCACAGGCGTAAGCGATGACCGCCGATAAGGAGGTCGTATGGCGAACTGGATAAAAGGCGCTATCAAGCGCCCAGGTAGTTTCAAAGCCAAAGCCAAGGCTGCCCATCGCAGTACCGCCGCACATGCGCGGGCCGTGCTAAAGAAGGGTTCGCGTGCG
>Ga0066903_100001507_pt1 | contig 17115 bp, 14 predicted proteins | sample PanSoiMetaGPlot1_FD_67491 | JGI IMG/M metagenome (GOLD analysis project Ga0066903, IMG submission 67491) | Tropical forest soil microbial communities from Panama analyzed to predict greenhouse gas emissions - Panama Soil - Plot 1 (version 2) | ecosystem: Environmental > Terrestrial > Soil >... | reverse complement strand
GGTGGCGGCGGGGGAGGAGGAACGAATTGCGGGGGAGGCCCGGGCGGAGGGCGGGGAGAAAACTGACCGAGTGACCGAATCGAGCCTCCGATGACTCCGACTCGCTCGCCTGCCACGAATGGCGGGGAGTTAGGGAAGCGAAAGACCTGCCCCCCGCCGTCGTCGAACCGGACGCCGACGTCGAAGTAGGTCTCTGAAGAGCCCTGGCTCATGGCCGCTCCGGCGGCTGCACCGCCGACGGCGCCGATCAGCGTCCCGGGGCCACGACCACCCCCGATCGCTCGGCCGAAGAGCCCGCCGACCACCCCACCGACCACCGCACCGCCCACGGGATTTCCCTGCTGGTCATGGGTGGTTTGCCGGATCCACGAGACCTCACCCAGCCGCTCGGGAGGCGGTGCAACCCAGGTCGTGGTGGTCGTTCGGGGGGTAACGCAGGCCGCGAGCGGCACGAGCACTACTGCTGCGAGGTAACGGTTCAGGAGGACCTCCCCTGAAGCCGAGGGTAGTCACCGCTCCCTGGCCGGCAGGAGGCTCATACTCCCAGCGGGAATGACCCCTCGTGCCACCGTGACCGACTGGGCGCAAAAGGTCATCCAACGAACTGCTCGGAGGTCGGACCGCGGAGCTCCTGCCGTCGAGGCTGCGCGTCTTTCTCGACGCGCTGGCGGGCTGGAGGAGCCCGCTGTGGATCAGGGGATGAGGTTGGCCAGTGCCATCCCCGCTTTCGTTCGTCGACTCAAGCCCGTCCCGGGACCGGCTCCAGCCGCAGCCGGAGTCCGGATCTGATCTCTGGCGGAATCAACGACCCATCGAGGGAGAGGTCCTGGCTGGGAACCTGCCAGCGGTACGAGCGCATCAGCAAGACAGCAAAGAGCTCCATGAACACGGTGGAGTAATCGTAGCCGGCGCACTTGTGCCCTCCCTCCACGGACCCGGCTCCCTGCGGAGCGAAGGCGTGGGGGCTCTTCTTGTGCTCGGCGCGGGCCGAAGAGAACCGGTCCGGGTCGAACTTCGCCGGCTCGGTGAAGATGCCGTTCATGTTGTGCTCGCCAACCGCCATCATCACGTTCCAGCCGGCAGGGATGGTGAACCCTCCGAGGGTGATCGGCGCCCGGGCCTTGCCGAAGCTGACCGGCACGTTGGGGCAGGTGCGCTTCACCTCCATGACCACCTGTTCCAGGTAAGGCATCTGCCGGAGCTGGGCGACGGTGACCTCTCCCGAGGGTGAGACCGATTTCACCTCCGCGCGGAGTCGATCGCCGACCTCGGGATGCCGGTGCAGCTCGAGAAGCAGCGCGGCCAGCTCGGCGAAGATGATCGCCCCGGCGAGCACCACGTGGTGCAGCTCCAGGGCCGCCTGCTGAGGGGTGAGCGCCGTCCCGTCCGGTGCCCGGGCGGCGAGCATGCGTGTCAGCCCATCCGGCGGAGACGCACCACCGGCGTCCTGATGCCGCTTGACCTGGGCGGCGAGCGCGGCAAGGACCCGGTCCCTGGCCTGGAGCGCGGTGTGAAAGCGCGTGCCCGGCACCGGGATTGGCAGTCCGGTGAAACCCCGGATGACTCGCCCGTAATCCTCCACCAACTGGGACATCTCCGGCCCGGGCCCGAGTCCCAGCACGTTTCCGCAGATTCCCTCGATCGCGAGCAGCTTCAGCTCGGGAGTGACGGTCAGGTCACCCTGCCCGACCCATCGCCGGAGGTAGGACTCGATCGTCCGGGACAGACCGGGCAGGTAGCTGGCGAGCGCCTCGCGGGAGAAGCCGGCCATCACCAGCTGCTTGCGGGTGCGGTGCGCTTGCCCGTCGAGCATCGGAAGAACGCCGGCTCCGCCGAAGAGCTGCTGGACGGGGGCGGGAAACGACCCCTCGCGCTGCACCTGGTTCTCGTCGAGCCAGCGGTCGCACACCTCGGGACCGGAGATGAAGGCAGTCGGCGTGCCGAGGATGTTCGAGCGAAACACCGGCCCGTGGCGCTGCGTCCGGGTGCGGATGAAGCCGAACATGTCCTTCATGAACGGCAGCGTCTCGCCGAGAAGTGGCAGTCCGCTCGTTCCGGGCGGTAGGGATTCGCTGGTGGCCATGCGCTCCTCCGGGGTCGGCTCGGCCAGGATGCTGCAGGAACGGGCGCAAGAACAGCGAGAAGAAACCCGGGGGAGATCGCGCACACCACCGAAGCTCGGAGGGCGCGTCGCACGCGGCCGATCGATTCGGTCGAGTCCTCAACCCGGATCGGAGTCTCGGCGGCGCGTCTCTGCTGGGAGAACGCCGGGCGAGGCAGCCCGAATCCTCAATAGCGCCGTTGTGGCTGGGATCCGGGGAGGGCTTCGCCGGCGGGCCCGTTCACGGCAGCCCGCCGGGCTCTCCTCTGGCCGGAGGCGCTTACTGCTCGTCTTCGTTTCTTCCGGCCAGACAGGCATGGCCGCTGTTCGAGTATTCGGTCTGGATTGCGTACGGGTGTCCGTGCAGCCGCACGGTGACCGGATCGAAGAAGATGCCGGCCGGGGTGAAGGAGATGAACTCGCACTCATCGCCGATCTCCGCGCCGAAGTTGATGAGATTGTGCGAGTTCCACCACGCGTTGCCGTCCGGATCGGTGATCGCCTCGATGCTCTCGTGCGAGAGCACGGAGTCGGTCGAATCCACCAGCTGCCCGTTCGGTGTGCCAGGAGGAACCTGGCATCCGAGCACGTTGGCAAAGGGCTCCACGCTGTAAAGGACGTGGCCAATGTCGGCGTCAAAGCTGCTGTGGTACGCGCAGAAGACGTTGCTCGCACAGATCCGGAAGGTGGAGTCGAAGCAGACGTCCTGTCCGGGAACGAGGAACACGTGGAAGATGTGCCCGTAACCGGTCTGGTGGGAGAACTTGGCCACCGCGTAGGCGATTATCTGCATGTCCAGGTCGGTCAGTGGGTTGCTGCCGACGGGGTAATTGACGACGAAGTTGTTGCCGACCGGGTAGCGATTGTTGGAGTGGGTTCCCACGTACTGATCCGTGACATGGATGAACTCGCTCCGATTCAGGTCCCCGAGGAATCCGATCGGATCACCGAAGCAGCTATTGGGCGGGCAACTATCGCTCGGGTTCACGAAGACGGTGTGATGAACCCACGTGGGGACCACTGGTCCACCGTGGTACTGGAGATCTCCCGGGTCCTGCCGTCCAGACCCGCCCGACGAGTCGGCGCGCGGAAGGTCGCCCGCGAGCCGCGACCGATCCACCTGGCGGAGCGAGGCCTTCTGGTTCGCCGTCGACCCTGCCCGCGGCTGGGCATGCTGAAGCGCCGGCCCGAGTCCGTTCACCGCCGCCCGATCGGAAGGCGCAATCCGAACCTCGGTGAAGTTCTCCGCTCGAGCTCCAACGGCCAGCGTCAACGTCGCTGCGGCTAAGCACTGCAAAACACCCCGTGCTCTCATCGCGTGTTCCTCCCTGAACTGCGATTCCCCAATCGCGTGGGCGCGGAGTCTCCTGCCTTTGCGGGTCGGAGATTGGAAAACGCAGCCAGTGGGTCGAGTGCCTGACGGGTATGGCTGCTAACCGCAGCCGCGTTGCGTGGACCGAAGAGAGACCCAAGCCCAGTGCGGTTTGGATTCGTACGGGTCGCAAGCCGCCGCGCCCTCCGCCGGGCTTCGGCAGCGACCACCCAGAAGGCTCAGTCCACAGAGGAGCCGCCCCGACACCGGGAGTCCGTTGGCGAGATCCGGCGGTACAACTCACTGAAAACACGTGGGGCCGGGTCGAACGCTCTTGAGGTCGCGGGATGCGCATTCGGTCACCGCATCTCAGTCGCCCCAGAGTTGCAACTTGCGCGGAAGCGTCGAGCCCGGCCACTGCATTCGGAGGAAGCGATCATGCTCATCCTGAACGGCACGCCTCGATGGGAACACTCGAGGCGAACGCGGTACCCGACGCAGGGGATAGGAATCCCTCGCTCGAACCGCGGAGGTGACCGCTGTGTCGTTCTACTTGGCGGCGTTCCTCATCGGCTTCGTGGCGGGCCTGCGCACGTTCACGGCGCCCGCCGCTGTGGGCTGGGCAGCGCATTTCGGTTGGCTAAACGTCGAGGCGACGCCGCTCGCGTTCATGGCAGCGACGGTGACGCTCTGGATCTTCACCCTCGCTGCGCTGTTTGAAATCGTCGTCTTCGACAAGCGACGCAACTCGGGAAGCCGTAAGTCGCCTCCGCAGTTCCTCGGCCGAATCGTGAGCGGAGTGCTCTGCGGAGCCGCCGTGGGCGCGGGGGCCGGGTCGCTCGCGGCTGGGCTCGTCCTCGGTGCACTCGGAGCCGTCGCCGGGACCCTCGGGGGCTACGAGTTTCGGGCGCGTCTCGTGCGCGCCATTGGGGGAAGGGACCTTCCGATCGCGCTGCTCGAGGACGCGATCGCAATTGGTCTCGCGTTCTGGGTCGTGAGCCGGCCGCACTGACGGCTGCGCCAGTTCCCTGGCCAGACAAGATCCGTGAGCCACAGTCCCGCCTGGCCCAGAAGCCGCGTAGAAACGTGGACGAGCTTCGCCCACGTTTAGTGCGGTCGCGGCCCTACGCCTGTCCAGGGAGGGAAGCCTCCTCAGGTCGCTCGCGCTGGCAAGCGGAAGCTGTGCCTCGGTCGAGTCGCTGCAGCGCGAGTCTTCAGGTCCTCTTGCACCTGTGAAATGCCGGGCCCCGGCGGCGGGGCACCGGGGAGCGGTCAAGAGGCTCCAGATGCTGCCCGGGCAACTCCATCGAGAATCGACTGGACCGCCACGGCGACACGCGTCGGCGCGCTGAGCGGGATCCAGTGGCCGCCCTCGGGCAGGACTTCCGGATCGAGCCCGGGGAATGCCCTTGCGTAGCGGGCGGGAATGTAGGGATCCCCCAGACCCCAGACGACGCGCACCGGGACGTGAGTGATGACCTCGCGCAGCATCGCATCCATCCCGTCGAAGTACGGATGTGGAATCATCTGACGGAAGAGTCGGACGGTGCTTCGCTTCGATTTCGGATCGCAAGCGAACTCGCGGATCATTCGATCCAAGTCGGTAGCAGAGAGCTCGGGCGAAACCCGCCGGAAGGCCCGGCCGAAGATGCGGCCACCGAACCAGCCGATCTGCCACATCATCGCCCTGGCGAACGCGCGGCCCGCCGGGTCGGTTCGCCCCCAGATCTTCCCGACGCCGAACCACGGGAAGCGTTCGAAGATGACGGTGTTGGTGATGACGATGCCGCGGAGGCGCCGCAGGCTCCTCGCCGCCCACGGAATCCCGAACACCCCGCCAATGTCGTGCACGACCAGGACGAGCGGCTCCTCGATGCCCAGCGAAGTGACCAGGTCGTCGAGAAACGCGGCGCAGGCCGTGCGCGAGTAGTCGAACGAGGACGGCGGCTCCTCCGAGGCCCCGAGGCCCGGCAGGTCGGGGGCGAAGCACGCCGCGCTCGCTCCAAGCGCGTCCATGACCGGGCGCCATTCGGCCGCCGAGTCGGGGCTTCCGTGGAGCAGCAGCACCGGTGAGCCCGCGCCGCTCCGCAGCACACGGGTGGTCAGGGGGATGCTCTGGAGTGTCAGGCGTTCCTCGGTGACCACGGCCGGCTCCTCTCGGTAGGCAGACCGTCGACGACCTATGATACATACAGTATGTATGTCAAGGAAGAGTCAGACCGAGCGTTCTGACAGAACCCGCCGGGCCCTGGTGAAGGCGGCGTGGGCCCTGTTCGAGCGCCGGGGGTTCGACGGCGTCGCGGCGGAGGAGATCGTGGCCGAGGCCCGGGTCACCCGCGGAGCGCTCTACCACCACTTCGAGGACGGCAAGGTCGGGCTGTTTCGCGGGGTGGTGCGCGAGTTGATGCAGGAGGTGCACGGCCGGCTGAGCGTGGCCGGGCGGCGCGCAAGGACGCCCTTCGAGGCACTGGAACTCGGCGTGGTCGCGTTCCTGGAGATCTGCACCGAGCCGGGGTACCGCCGGATCCTCCTCGTCGACGGACCCGCGGTGCTGGGCTGGCACGTCTGGAGGTCGATGGACCTGGAATACGGTCTCGGGTTGCTCCGACGAGCTCTCGAGGCGGCAGAGGCCGCCGGGCAGATCCAGGTCGACGACGTGGAGATCACGACGCATCTCCTCGCCGGCGCGCTCGTCGACGGTGCGCTCCTGCTCGCTCAGGGTCCCGATCAGGCTGCACGACGCCGCCGCGTCAAGACAGGTTTGCTCCGCCTACTCGGTGGTCTCAGGAGCAATGCGCGGAGCAGAGCGATGCCCGGCCGCTAGGGCGATCACCGGGATGGATGGCGACCTCCGACTCGGCAAGACCCGGGCGGACCTGACCACGCACGAGGATGATCAAGGTCGCAAAGAGCGATCGGCTGGCACGTCGAGTTTCCTTTTGGCCGCCGGGTGTGACGGCGGCCGCCGCGTCGCCGCCGTCGCCCTTCGCTCCTCCACCGCCGTGTCGAGGCTTACGAGCTCCTGCACGCAAGCGTCATGAGCCACCGGGGTGCAGGCGAGGAATGCTTCCGCAGAAGGCATATCCTGCGCCGCAAACCGGGGCAGAGCGTCATGCACGCGAAGCGCCTTGCCGTCCTCATTGCGCTGCTGGTCGTCGGGCTGCCGCTGGCGCTCTTGCTGCGTAGCTTCGGTGCCAACCCCCTCGAGGCCCCGCCGCCCGCGACCGACCCGCTTCCACCGGCGAGCCCACCGCCCGGGATGGCGATCTATGCGCTCCCCGCGGGTACCATCCATCGCACGTCGGGCTTCGCTTACCGCGGCGGTTCCTTGTTCGAGCGGCAGGACTCCTCGACCACCGCCGCTCTTCTACGACATCCCCGCGGCGATCTCCTCATCGACACGGGATTCGGCCGCCACATCGACGAGCAGTTCACCTGGTTGCCGAGGGTCCTCCGTTGGACGACCACCTACGAGCGATGGACGCCGGCCGCGGATCAGCTCCGGGCGATCGGATATCCGCCCGAGTCACTTCGCGCCATTCTCCTGACCCATGCGCACTGGGACCACGTGAGCGGCATGACGGACTTTCCGCAGACTCCGGTGTGGATCACTCCAGACGAGCGCCGGTACATCGCCGATAACGGCACCAGTACGGAGATCGCCAAGAAGTCCATCGGGACGAAGTGGGAAGAGTATGGGTTCGAGGACAGGCCGTATCTCGGATTTCCGAAGAGTCGTGACGTCTACGGGGACGGTTCCATCGTCACCGTCCATGCTCCTGGGCACACGCCCGGATCGGTCATCATCTTCGTCACCCTTCCCTCGGGAAAGCGGTACGCCTTCGTTGGTGACATCGTGTGGCGGCTCGAAGGGGTGACCCAGCGGGAGGAGAAGCCGTGGTTGATGCGCCGAATACTCGGCGAGGAGGAGACGACTCTGCGGGTCACCCTCCTCCGTCTGATCGGAATTCACGAGCGGTACCCGGAGATCATCATCGTTCCTGCGCACGATCCCCGAGGCTTCGCGGATATGCCCCGCTTGCCGCCCGAGCTGCCGCGGCCGTCTCACTGACCTCTGCCAGCTTGCCCTCGGTGCGGGCACCCAGCCGGGTCGCGTTCGTGCTCCGTTCCTCGACGACCCCGAGCCATCCTCGAGCACTTGGGGTTTCCCTCCAAGCCGATGGAACGCGTCCGCCGCCCGGAGCGCACCGAGAGGCGAGATCGGCGCGTCCCTTAGCCACCGAGCGCAGGCACAGGGCTGGCAGAAGCGGAGGCCATACGACGAGACGAAGCTCTCCAGCGTTGAAGCAGTGCGTCCATCGACCACGGGCCAGGCCCAGAGAGAAAGAAGAACAGGCAAGACAGCAGCTGGGCATAGTCGGAACGGCTCTCGTGAAGGACCGCCCACCAGCCCGTGAAGGGGGGCGCCGGCGGTCTCGGCAAGGGAGAGGTCCCGAAGAAGAGTGCGACCTTCGTCGAGAGGATTGCCACGACCATCTCGACGATGAAGGGGATGCTGATCAGCCGAGTTCCCGTTCCGCTGGCCAAAAGCAGTCCTCCAATGATCTCCAACAAGGCGATCGCCGGAGCGAGGACTCCGGGCAGGGGCATCCCCAGCTTGGTGAATCAGCCAACGCCCTGGTTCGTGTACGCGAACTTGAGCAAGCCCTCGGAAAAGAAGACGCCGCCAGCCATGAGCCGGATGACGACCGTCGATCGGGGGCCCGAAGTCGGTGACTGGGTGAAGAAGCGAATGAGGTTCTTGAAGTGCATGGGTTGGATCTCCAGCGGCTCCTGATGGAGAGCCGAATGCCGCAAGAGATTCGTGGACCGTTTCGTCTATTCCTTCAGGACCACAGACCCGAGATCACCATCAGTCGCGACGCCCACTCCGGCCTGCGCCAGGTTCAGCCTCGAAGCCAGCACGAATTTCTGAAGAAGTGAGTCGATGGAATCAACGTCATCGACGCGCGGTCTCTTCTTGCATCGGCCCCGTCGAGGGCGATTTCAAGGCGACTAAGACGCGCCCTCTCATTCGTTCGTGTTCGCGCTTCCCTTGCCCCTGCCCGGCCGGTTACCGCCGGCACCCCGAGCCCTCACCTCACCGAGCGGGTCGGCAGTGTCTGCCGCAACGGCACCCGCTGCCTGGGGGGATCAAGGGCGGGCCAACTCGGGGCTTCGTGCTTCCGAACCTGGAACCCGGCGGGGGACGACTCGCGGCCGACGCCTCCGGAGGTAATACGCAGGTGTTCATCAATCGTCGCGAACTGCACCCGCGGGACGTGTACATCCTCCAGAGCTGTCTGCAGATGCCGGTCCAGACGGGACGCTACTGGGTAGGCGCGGACGGGATCGGCGGGTATGAAGGTGGTCCGCCTCTGTTCAACCTCGTGGCCCTGTGCAGTCAGAAACAAGGAGGCGGCGGGCCAGGCGGGGGGGTGCTCGGGCGGCTCCTGCGGAACTGCCGCGATTCGGACCGGAGTCAACAACATCGTCAGCGAGCCTGGCGGAGGGGCCGGATTCAGCGACGACGGCAGTGGGTGATGACGCCCTGAGAGGCCGGTCACGATTCTGCTCCTCCCGTCCCGCGCTCGCGGACGGGCGCAGGTACGACGTCCGGCGGGACAATCCTGCGCAGCCGGGTCATGCTACGCTCTTGCGATTGACGAAGAGCTCCTGACGCCGTTGCTAGAGAATTGGTGCTCGGTAATGGTCGGAGTGAAAAGGCGCGAGATTCGGTGGGCCATTGAGTTCTGGCACGGCCTTTCAGCCAGTGGGCTCGTGTTTGCAGCGCTGTTCTTTGCCGTTTCCCTCACGCCATCACTCATCCCGCGAACCTACGTGACGCAGGGCGCCTTGTCGGGCACCAGCGCTGCCGTGGGCTATGGCATCGGTGTCTTCTTCCGCTGGCTGTGGCGCTATCTGGAATTGCCGGTCCCGCGCGAATCAAGACTCGTCCGGATCAAAGCGGGCGTCGCCGCGTGCTGCGCCGTCGTGCTGGCAGCCTTTCTTTGGAAGACGACAGATTGGCAGAATTCCGTGCTGAGAGTGATGCACCAGGCGCCCCTGATGAGCGCCTATCCGCTTCGCGTGTGTCTCGTTGCGGTGGTGACATTCTTGCCGCTGGTCACATTGGGGCGTGGCTTCGGGCTTGTTGTCCGCGTCGTGGCGACCTGGACGAGGCGCTTCATTCCACGCCGCGTCGCGAACGTCGTCGGTGCGGGGGCGGCTTTGGTGCTGTTCTGGTCGGTTGCGAACGGCGTCATCTTCCGTGCCGCCATCCACATGCTCGATGCATCCTTCCGACAGGCCGACGCACTGATTCCGCCGGAGAGCGTGGCCCCGGTCGTCGCAACGAAGACCGGCAGCACGGCGTCGTTGATCGCCTGGGAAAAGCTCGGGCTCCGAGGACGAGATTTCATCTCCTCCGGGCCAAGCGCCGCCCAAATTCGAAAGCTCACAGGCAGCGCCGCCATCGAGCCGATACGGGTCTACGTCGGCCTGCCGGCAGCCGAGACGCCGGTTGAGCGGGCACGACTTGCGCTGGCTGAATTGAAGAGGGTCGGAGCGTTTGCCAGGGCGGCGCTCGTCGTGATTACGCCAACCGGAACGGGATGGGTCGATCCTCCCGCGATCGATACGCTCGAATGCCTGCTCCATGGCGATGTCGCGAGCGTGGCGCAGCAGTACTCATATCTTTCGAGCCCGCTCTCGCTGCTGGTCGAGCCCGATTACGGTGCGGATGCAGCGCGGGCTTTGTTCGGTGAGGTCTACAATTACTGGACGACACTACCCAAGGACCGCCGGCCAAAACTCTATCTCCACGGTCTCAGCTTGGGGGCCATGAATTCCGAGCGCGCGTTGGAGCTATACGACCTCCTCGGCGATCCCGTCCAAGGCGCGCTGTTGAGCGGCCCCCCCTTCACGAGCAGACTTTGGCGTGCCTTTACCGAGGAACGCAATCCCGACTCGCCCCCCTGGCTCCCACGATTTCGCAACGGCTCCTTCGCGCGCTTCATGAACCAGGGCGGCGGCACTGTCCCGAGCGACACGCCGTGGGGGCCGACACGCATCGTCTATCTGCAATACGCGAGCGACCCCATCACTTTCTTCGAATTTCGTTACTTCTACCAGCCCCCGCCCTGGCTCCGCGAACCACGGGGACCCGATGTGTCGCCGGACTTGAGATGGCATCCCGTCGTCACCGCCATACAGCTGGCCGTCGATGCGCCCCTGTCGATGCAGGCGCCCGTCGGCTATGGCCACGTCTTCGCCGCTCAGCACTACATTGATGCATGGCTTGAGGTCACCGGCGTGGGCGATTGGTCGCCGGCAGACATCGCGAGGCTGAAGCGAGGGTTCGAGTCCCGTTACGAGGCAACGTCGGAGCTGAGAAAGTCGCGGGGGCCGGAACTCGGCGATCACGATGCCGGGGTCCACGAGCACTGACGAGCGGGCGACACAGACGTCTCGCAAGCTGCCGTCGGGCCGGAAAAACCCCGGCGCAACCCCCAGGTGATTGATCGCCCCATCCTGGGCGAGCTGCCCGGCAGCAAGCGGCCGTCGCTACGCGCAATCAGCATCTCCGGGCTGCTGACGGTGCGGAGGGGCGACGGGCTGCGGCCAGGGATCCCGATCGAGTTGCGAAGAGCCCCCCTCGCGCGGTGAATCGAGTTGCGCGCCGTGCAGGACTCTGCACGCATCAGGACGCGTCGCGCACTCGTGGGGTCAAGCGGGGCGGGAGGCCGGCACAGCCGATGCTTAGGGGACCCTCGGCTTCGCCAGGGGGTTCTGATCATGAGGCGTCTTGCAGCTCTCTCCTTGGTCCTGAGTGGCTGCGGAGGTTGGGCTGGCTTCGATGCCGGTCCAATGGAGGTCGCCGCGACCTGCCAGGGCGACCGCATGACCATCCAGATTGAGCAAGGCTCCATAGCCAACTGTGCGGATACCGTGACCGCGCTGAACGCTTACCGGGCGGCCTACGAAAACCGCTGGGGGCAGGTCGACCTCGCGGGTCGAGTCGTACGGATTCGGGCGAGCATGTATGCGCACGACAATGGCGATGGGACCGCCGTGGCCGGAGTCACCTTCGACAACGCCATCGAGCTCGGCTGGTACGCGCTCAGCGCGTTCCCCCACGAACTGCACCATATACAGCTGCGCCAAGCAAACCACTTGGGCTGGTGCAACGCGTTCGTCCCGTGGGAAGCCGACGAGCTTGGTGTGGACGACCGGTTCGGTTGCGGCTGCGCGGGTTTGTCCTTTGCAACGACCGGGACGTGAACACCCGCGCTCCCACCCGCCACGCCGGGGCGGAGCCCGGGTAACGGGTTTCGCTTGCTTCCGCGTCGGACGCAGCGGAGCATCGCATCGCAGCAACGCCCAGGGCGCACACGGTGCGAGACTTGGAGGGGGACCAATCGTGCGCGCAACGATGATGGCCGTACTGGTCTTGCTCCCGGCGATCGCCCGGAGCCAGAACACCCTTGATTCACCCGCGAATCCAGACCCGACGGCCCACCGCCACCGGGGGTTCTATTTTCACTTCAGCATCGGAGCGGGCCGCTACCTGAGCAGGACTGATTCAGAGTCGCTCTCCGGCGTCGGCATTCCCGTCGCGTTGGCGTTGGGCGGGGCGGTGATGGAGAATCTCATCGTTGCTCCGGAGCTCTGGCTGGCGGTCTTGCCATCTCCGAATGTACCGGAAGGCGTGCACGCGTCGGCGTTTACCAGCGGCTGGGGTCTCAATATCACGTATTACTTTATGCCCAGCAATGTGTACGTGACGATGACGCCAAGTTACGTCCACGTGGATTCATTTCGGGGATGTCCAGCAGGGGGAGACTATTGCCCAGGCTCTAACCCGCCAGCATATAGTCTTGGAGCCAACACGTTCGGAATGAGGACCGCAGTCGGCAAGGAATGGTGGGTCAGCACGCACTGGGGGATCGGGGCGGCGATCGAGTTCGTCTTCACGCTGACCGCTAGACAGGCGTACGGGACGAGCGGCAGCGCCATTGCCGGTGGCTTCACCCTCAGCGCGACCTATAATTGATGACAGGGAGAGGGTCCCACGCGTCCCCGGGCCAGTGCGCTCGCCTCGACGCAGTGCAGGTTTCTGCCCAGATGTGCAGCGACCGCGGCGGCGCCGTCACGTTTCCGGAGTGCTCCCAGCGGATGTGCGAGCGGGCGCGCACGTCGTGCAGCCAGGTGCAGCTCATCGAATGGCCGCGGGTCGCTCCTTCTCTGGATGAGCTTCGGCACGAGCGCTGCACTCCGTTTGAGGGCCAGTCAAACGGAGTCACCCATGCTTGCTTCTCTGTTGCTGATTTCGTCCGTGGTCGCCACCGCGCCGGAAGCGAATGCAGAGCTCACCTCCGTCGTCGAGGCGAGCCCGAGCAGCCGCACGCATCTCGCCGATTCGCTCTTCCCGGAGCGAGGACGGCTAGCCGCCACGTTCTCGTCGGGTGTGCCTTATCTGGCCCTCGGAGAGGTGGCTTACGGATTCACCGATCGCTTCGCCATCGGCGTGATGGGAGGGGTCACACCGAGCACCTACGGGATCGGCGTGCGGGTTCGTGGCGTGGTAGCGGACTGGGGTCGAGCGAAGCTCGTGCTGGGCGCGCCGCTGCTCTATTACCCGGCCACTCACAGCTCGAACGGCGAGCCCTGGGTGCTTGCTCTTCCCACCCTGCGGCTGGACCTGGCGGCATCGTCTCGCGTCCATTTCCATGTTGAAGCGGGGGCGGCGCTGGCCACCTGCACCGGCTCACTGGCGGCGCTCTTCGGAGGCAAGCACTTGGACGACGACGGCGAGGGTTTCATGGGAGGGGCCTGGAGCGTGGTGGGCGGCGGAGTGGCTTGGCAGGCTGGGGGAAAGACCGTCCTGTTCCTGGATGCGCTGCTCGTCTCGCGCGGTTTCCAGGTGGCCAACACCGGCTGGATCGGCGGGCCGCCCTTCGTGCTCACCGTGGGCGCCATGGTCTCGCTCTGACCAATGGCCGCGTCGCTACGAGCAATCAGCGTCTCCGGCCACCGACGGGGTGGCGCCACCTCCGCGAGAGCCCGCTGGACGAGCGCGCCATCGCGAACACGGACCTGGGCCGTCGAGCCGTCCACGCCGGGGCGACAAGTTGGAAAAGAACGGCAGGTGGATCAGGAGGCGGAGAATGCGATTCCTGTGTTTCGTCTCTGGAATTTCTTCGCCCAACAGCGCAAGGCTTGCATTCAAAGCTCGAGCCTGGATCCACGTGTGAAGCAGGAGCTGGCGAAATGGGTCTGAAATCTGCCCGAGCACCGAGGATTCTCCTCGTCTGTCTTTCGCTCGCCTGCGGGGGCAATCCTCCGTCCCCTGTTCCACGGCTGATATCGATCTCTCCTGCCAGCGGTGAACGCGGAGGGCCGGCATTCGAGCTCACCGTGAACGGGACGGACTTCGTCGAGAGCTCGAGCGTCCAATGGGATGGCGTCGGTCTTTCTACCCGCTTCGTCTCCCCCTCTCAGCTCTTGGCCGAGGTCTCGGCGGAGGGAATCCGCATCGCGAGAACCCACCAGGTCACCGTGAACACTCCTCCCCCGGGCGGTGGGCGCTCGAACCCCCTCCCCTTCGATGTGCCCTGCGTGCTCGACGCGGCCGGGCCTGCGGCTTCCCAGACGCGCGCTCGTCTGGGGGTGTACTACTTCGATGGCTGGTCCGGCTCGCTGTCCAATTTCCACTTCAAGGGCCTGCCAGTCGGACCCTTCGCCGATCGGGAACCGCTGTCTGGCTGGCAGGACGACAGCGCCTGCGCGGTGGAGCAGCAGGTCGTCTGGGCGCGGAACGCCGGCTTCGATTTCTTCGTTTTCGACTGGTACTACAACGTCGCGCTCGGCGACGACACCGGCGAGGACCTCAACTCCGCGCTGTCGTTCATGCGCACGCTCCCGGATCGCCACGGGTTGCAGTACGCGCTCCTGTATACCGATTCGGACGCCATCCAGGCCGGGACCTGGAGCTCGGTGGTGGCGGCCATGGTGAGCGTGATGGTCGATCCGGAGTATCTGCGGGTCGGCGGCAAGCCGCTCCTGATCATCAACGACGCCAGTCAGATGCGGCGAGCCTTTGGATCGGCAGCGGCAGTTTCCGCTGCCCTCGACCAGCTCCGGGCCGCGGCCCGGGTTGCGGGGCTCGAGGGTGTTCACGTCGCCGGAATTCCGGGAGGTGGAGCGGGAGACCTCGGCAGCCTCGCGTCCGACGGCTACGACTCCACCACCCTCTACAACTACCCGACCACCCCGATCACGCAGGTACCGCCCGACTTCGAGCTGCCTTTCTCTGCCATTGCCGATTCAGCGCGCTGGACCTGGAAAGAGGCAGTAGCCGCCGATCTTCCGTTCCTCCCGGTCGTCATGGACGGCTGGGATTCCCGTCCGTGGAACGGGCCGAATCTCGTCTGGTACGACCGAACTCCCAGGGACGTGGCGAATCTCATCGACGAGGCAATCGTCTTCGCTGAGCTGCATCCACGACTGCGCTTGGAGCCCTCCCCCGAACCGCCGCTGGTGCTCGTCGAGGCGTGGAATGAGCTGGGGGAAGGCGGCTTCCTCGTTCCGACCAAGGGAGCGGGGACGGGCTATGTGGACGTAATCGCCGCCGCCATGACCGCGCCCCAGACACGGACGCGAACCGTCCTGTCCCTGGCCGAGACCGGTGCGCTTGATCCGAGTCGAACCGCGAGTGGAGTGCTCACCGATGCGGCGGCTCTCCCCGTCTCCGGGGCGGCGATCTCGCTGACCGCCACCCCGGTCGAAGGACCTGGGATGATCACCTCCTTCGATCTCTCGGGAATTGCACCGCCGACTGCGCAGACCGCCGTGGTCGGGTTCCGGGTGAACACGGAGGGCGGCGGGCCGGCGCCCAGCGATTTCTCGCTCTATGCCACCAGTTACATCGAGGCTTCGGATGGCGTGGAGCGCGTCCCAGACTCCGACTTCTCCCTCGGAGGTCAGTCCTGGAGCATCGGTGGACAGGCGGCGCTTGTTCCGAGCGATCAGGGAGGCGGGGAGATGGTCTCGGTGCTCGCGAGCTCCGACCAGTGGGCCGCCCTGACTTCCGCCCGCTTCGCGGTGACGGCAGGGGCTCCGTTCGAGGCGAGTTTCAGGGCGAGAGTGGCTCCGGCGTCGACTGGGAGCGGTTACTTCGCAGTCATCTTTCTGAGCTCCGTCCAAGAAGCATCCCGAGAGGAAGTTCCGTTGAACGGGGGCCACGTCCCTCTTGGTTCCCCGATCACCGATTCACTGGGGCACTACAGCCTCAGCCTTTCACCCATCGGGACGACCCGGGCGAGGCTAGAGGCGGCGTTTGACGGAGACTCGCAGCACTGGCCCGCGGACGCGATCGTGGGGCCGTAGTCAGTGCGGGAAATTTTCCTGGGCGACCGGCGGGCTTGAACCGCCAACCCCCGGAGCCACAGAACCGAGCCTGACGTTCCCCGAGAAGCCAAGTTCGCGAAAGAACAGAACCTAGGATCGGAAAGTACGCCCTCTATCTGAGTGTGGTCATCGACCCCCGCAGCCCTGGGGACACGTTCGACGCCACAATCGGCCGCCGTCCGCGGCCCTAGCGAGTTGGGCACTCAGACCCGTGGTTCAGGACCTGGCGAGCCCGGGCGGAGGAGCGTGGGCCAACATCAGCTCCCTCGTTCGCCACTGCGGCACAGGGAAAGCACACGGTCTTGAGCATGACCGTTCGGCAACTGACGGAGATCGGCGCCCTCGCCAACCGCCATCGGAAGAGCGGTGGTAGCCGGACGTTGTTGAATCGCGCCCGCTCGAAGGAGGTCGCCATGGCTCAGCCCGATCGACGTGGTGAGCTCGAGTTTGTCGTGACACATACGATCATCGTTAATGACGTCCAGCGATCGGCCGCCTTCTATCGCGATGTCTTCGGCGCCACGGTGCTCCGCGATGGGGCACCGACGATTCTGCGGCTTTGCAACATCTGGGTCATCATCAACGGCGGGGGCGGCCCGACCGATGACAAGCCAGAGGTCGTTGCCTCCCCACCGCGAGATCTCAATCTCCTCAGCGGCTTTCTCAACCTCCGAGTGACCGACATCCATCGCTATTACGACCTCTGGTCTTCTCGCGGCGCCAAATTCATCACCGAGCCCAAGGTCCACGCGACCGAGCTGCGATGCTACATCCGCGACCCGGATGGCTATCTCATCGAGGTCGGGCAGACGACCTCGACTCCCGGTCCTCTGGACCGCTACGCGTGACACCGGGCGACCCAGGAGCCGCTCTACAAAGCGGAAGCAAAGACTGGCCGATATCGTTCTCGACGCATGACGCGCTCGCCGTCCCTGTACCGACGAGATCGGAGCAAGCGACTGTCCTTGATGCCGGGTTCATGTACTCTGGCCTGATGACTCCCCAACCGTCGCAGCATGCCCAGCTGTTGCACAGTCTGGCCTTGGTGCATCGGGCCCTCCGGCGCAGTCTCAACAGCATCATCCAGGTCTCGGAGCAGCCGGTTCCCGAGCACGACCGAGGCGACTTCGCCGACTTCATCGAGCGTTTCACGAAGTTTCTGCATTCCCATCATGACGGCGAGGAGGAGGTCATCTTTCCCTCGTTGCGTGCCGCCGCCGAGCGGGTCTCGATGAGGGACCTACTCGCGCACCTTGCCTCGTGGCAAGCAGCACATGAAACGCTGCTCTCC
>Ga0066903_100001506_pt1 | contig 17117 bp, 16 predicted proteins | sample PanSoiMetaGPlot1_FD_67491 | JGI IMG/M metagenome (GOLD analysis project Ga0066903, IMG submission 67491) | Tropical forest soil microbial communities from Panama analyzed to predict greenhouse gas emissions - Panama Soil - Plot 1 (version 2) | ecosystem: Environmental > Terrestrial > Soil >... | reverse complement strand
GGATCGCTGATCGGCACGTGCAGCTCGTTGGCGGTCACGACCTTGAGCCCCGGATAGCGGTACTCCCACCAGAACTGGTGGCCGATCGCCGTGACCACCACTGCGCCGGGCGGGCGCGGCGGATGCTGAACCTGGAAGATGACCCGGGAGGTGGAGAGGAAGAGCACCACCACGATCAGCACCGGGATGATGGTCCAGGCCAGCTCGATCTGCCGGCTGCCGTAGACCTGCGGCGGCTCGCCGGGAGGATCGCCGGGCCGGCGGCGGAACCGCACCACCGCGTAGGTCAGCAGGCTGAAGACGACCAGGAAGATCGCCGCCGCGACAATCAGGATGAACAGCGCCAGCTCGTGAATCGCCTCGGCGGGGGTCGAGGCAGGGGCAAAGAGATTCGTCGGGCTGAGGGGCACGCCCGAAGCGGCGGCCCAGACCGAGACGATTCCCTGGCTGGCGGCGACCATCCAGCGCCCCTCCGTCCGCGTCGATCGCGGGGGGGTAGCACGTCCAGACGACGGTTGTGAGACGGACCTTTTGCCTCTGAACGCGCGTTCAGATAAGGGTATCCCGGTGAAGCCCCGGGCCTGGTCGAATCCGCCGAACCCCTTCGCCCCCACCGCGCTCGAGTACCTCGAGGAGGACCACCCGCGCGCGGCGGTGCACGTCTGGGACGACACGACGAAGGGGATCCTCGCCACCAACGACAGCCCCGACGTGGGCTTCAACTTCAGCGTGAACCCCTACCGGGGCTGCATGCACGGTTGCGCCTACTGCTACGCCCGGCCCGGACACGAGTACCTCGGCTTCGGCGCGGGGACCGATTTCGACACTCAGGTGGTGGTGAAGCGCCGGGCGGCTGAGCTGCTCCGCGAGGCGTTCTGGAAGCCCTCCTGGAAGGGCGAGCTGGTGGTCTTCAGCGGAGTGACCGACTGCTACCAGCCGCTCGAGGCGTCGCTGCGGCTCACCCGGGGCTGCCTCGAGGTCTGCGCCGAGTTCCGGAACCCGGTGGGCGTCATCACCAAGTCGCCGATCATCGAGCGGGACATCGACGTCCTCCAGCAGCTCCACCAGGACGCGAGCCTGAGCGTGGCCATCAGCCTTCCGTTCCACGATCAGGAGGTCGCCCGCGCGCTCGAGCCCGGTGTCGCCACCCCTCGCCGCCGTCTCCAGGTCATCGAGCGCCTTGCCGCCGCGGGCCTCCCAGTCGGGGTGAGCATCGCGCCGGTCGTGCCGGGCCTCGACGAGGGCGTGTCCCGGGTGCTGGCCGATGCCGCAAGCGCCGGCGCGCGGTTCGCCGGCTACGTGCTGCTCCGCCTCCCCGGCTCGGTCCGACCCGTCTTCGAGCAACGGCTGCGCGAGGCGCTCCCCCTCCGGGCGGAGAGGGTCCTTCACCGCATCCAGGAGACCCGCGGGGGAAAGATGTACGACTCGACCTGGGGACTGCGGCAACGGGGCGAGGGGCAGTACGCGGAGGCCATCGCTGCGCTCTTCGCGGCCCAGTCTCGCAAGGTCGGCCTCGAGCCGCGCTGGCCAGACGATGGGCGGCGTCCGGACACTTTCCGGCGGCCGGAACGACACGGCGATCAGCTCACGCTGCTTTGACCGCGCCGCCTCAGGCCGAGGACCGGCGGGCCCGGAGCGCGGGAATGTCCACGTACTCCACCGTCGCTCCGACCTCGGGAGCGACCTGCAGGCCCCACTGGTTCAGCGTCCCGAGCAACGGGCGGAGCGAGTCGGCTCGACGGGTGAGACGGTAAGTCGCCGGCGAACCGCGCCGCCCGACTTTGTACCGGGAAACGAGCCCTTGCTCCTCGAGGTCGCGCAGCCGCTCGGAGAGCATCTTGTCGCTCAGGCGGGGAATGGCAGCCCGGAGCTCCGCGTAGCGCATCGGCCCCTCTTTGAGATGGGCGAGGATGACCGGCTTCCACTTGCCCTGAAGGATCTCCAAGGTGAGCTCCACCCCGCAGTAGAACCTCCGGTTCAGTCCGGCAGCCATCGGCGTGACCTCCGCGGTGCGGCATAGCGCCACGCCCCCGCTCGACGCCAACGCCGGCCAACCGCTCAAAGCGAGGTCTGCTTGCACCGAAGCGTGCTCTGCCGGCAGCGAGGGTGTCCGCCCTGCTCCCCTTCCCGGGACTACGCACCACCTGGTTCGTAGTTCTCCCCGGGTGTGGCGCTTATCGACGAGCGCGCGTCCTCGACCCGGGGACGCTTCATGCCTCGGAGCAAGACCGTCATGCGCATCATCGCCTTCGATCGATTCAAGCCCGGCGTCACGATGAAGACCATCGAGCCCTACCTGCCGGAAGAGGTCTCCAACGTCTGGCGGCTGTGGAAAGCTGGAATCGTTCGGGAGAACTACGCCCGCGCCGACGAGCCGGGCGTGGTCATCGTCTTCGAGCTTCCCTCCGTGGAGGAGGCACGCCGGTACATCGACGATTTCCCGCTCTCCCGTGCGGGTCTGCTCGAATGGACGCTCGTCCCATTGCAGGCCCCCCTGCCGATCGAAACGCTGATGGCGCCGACCGTCGACGTGGCCGAACCCTACGACCGGACCAACCGTCCAGCCCGGCCTCGCTGAGCGAGAAGAGGTGACCGTGATGGATACATCCTTCGGACCGAGCATCCCCGAGACCCTGGAGGAGATCTGCGCGCCCTCCCGGGCGACCCTGCTCGTCAACGACATGCAGGCCGGCATCGTCTCCCAGCTCCCCGACGGGGCCCTCATCGTGGACCGGGTCGGCACGCTCGTCCGGAGCGCGCGCGCCGGCGGGATGCGGATCGCCTACTCGCGCCACTACAACGTCCCGCTCGGATGGGCCGGGGTGGGCCAGCTGCGGATGGCCAAGACCTGGCAACGGGCGCGCCGCGCCTCGGAGCTGAAGGCGGTGTTACAGCACGGATCGCCGGAGTTCCAGATCGTCGACGCACTGGCGCCCCGCCCCGAGGACGTGGTGCTGGACAAGGTGACGATGTCCGCTTTCGAGGGGACTCCCCTGGCGCTTCTCATGCATGACCTGGGCCTCTGCAGCGTGCTGCTCGCGGGCATCGCCCTCGAGGTCGGGATCGAGCCCACCGCTCGGCACGCCGCAGACCTGGGCTTCATCCCGGTCGTGGTCCAGGACGCCTGCGGCTTCGGGCACGCCGATGCTGCGGAGCGCTCGATCGCGGCGCTGAAGTACGCGGGTGACTCGGTCCTGACCGACCTCGCCAGCGTCTGCAACGTCCTCCAGGCGACTACGAGACGAGCGCCGAAGGGCCCCTGATTCTCCGGGGGCCGGGTCGTGGCCCCGGCGCGGCTGGATCAGATCCCCTGCCCATGCCAGCGTTCCGATGGTGGAGGCGAGGCTCTCCCAGGAGGAACGTGCGCTCGACGTCCTCTCGGACGTCCTGGGGCTGCTGCGGCTCCGCGGTCAGGTCTATTGCCGAACCCGGCTCACCGCGCCCTGGGGATTGAGCTTTACCGCGGAGCAGGCTCAGTTCCACGTGGTCGAGCGGGGGGCGTGCCTGCTGCAGCCGGACGCTTCCCGAGAACTGATCGCGCTCTCCGACGGCGACCTAGTGCTGCTCCCCCACGGCCGCGGCCACCGCTTACTCTCCGCACCGGACAGCAGGGCGGTCCCGATCAGGGTGGCGGTTGGCGCGCAGCGTGAAGGGCCGCTGACTCCGATCACCCATGGCGGTGGCGGCGCGCGCACCGAACTCGTGTGCGGCCGATTCGGGTTCGACCTCCGTCTGGCTGGCTCGATCCTCGCCGGCCTGCCTCCGGTGCTCCACGTCCGTGGCTCCCACGGCCGCCCGGTGGAATGGCTCGAGCTCATCGTCCGCTTCCTCCGCGCGGAGGCCCGCAGCGCCACGCCCGGGCGGAGTGTCGCCCTCGCCCGTTTGGTGGATCTCCTGTTCCTCGAGGCGATCCGTCACTGGCTTGCGACCAGCGATGCTCGGCCGACCGGATGGATGGGCGCGCTGAGAGATCCGCGCATTGGGGCCGCGCTGGTCCGGATGCATGCTGAGCCGGCGCGAGACTGGGACATGGAAAGCCTCGCCGCCGAGGTGGGCATGTCCCGCTCATCCTTCGCTCAGCACTTCGTCGACCTGGTGGGGGAACCGCCCAGCAAGTACCTGACCCGGTGGCGGATGTACCTCGCCGCACGGCTGCTCCGGGTCCCTGGTACGACCGTGGCGCAGGTTGCGGATCGCGTCGGCTACGACTCGGAGGCGGCGTTCAGTCGGGTCTTCAAGCGCTACATGCGAGTGGCCCCGGCGGCGTTCCGTGACGAGGCCGCCGGCCAGCCGCCCCGGAAGCGACGTCTCAGCGCCTGATCGATTCCGATCAAGCCCCGAGCGTCTCGGCCAGGAGCTCGGCGGTTTCCCTGCCAGAGAACTGCTGCTGCCCGGTGATGAGATTCCCGTCGCGGATGGCGAACCCCATCCAGAGACCGGCCTGCACGTAGTTGGCACCCAGCTTCTTGAGTTCGTCCTCGATGCGCCAGGGCATGACGTGCTTCTCTCGCGAGAGGATCCCCATCTCCCAGGATGCATTGTCGGCGAAATCCTCTTCGACGTTGGCGAAGCCAGTGACGGTCTTCCCCCGTACCAAGGGCTGTCCGTTGGAGAGCTTCGCGTAGCGGAGGATGGCCGTCCCGTGACAAAGGGCGCAGGCGAGCTTCCCCGCCTCGAAAAACTCCACGAACCTCCGCTGGAGCGTCGTCGCCTTCTCGAACGTGAACATCGGTGATTGCCCCCCGGCGACGAGGATCGCGTCGAAGCTCTCGAGCGTGAGGTCCCTGACCGGCCGAGTGCTCGACACCAGCGCCGCCAGCCGAGGAGTGTTCATGAAGCCCAGGGATATGAGATCAGTCTCGGAGTAACCGCTTGGGTCACGCGGGTCGCTGAGGTTGTCCGCCTCGCACTTCCCTCCGTCAGGGCTGAAGATCTCGACCTCGTAGCCCTTCTCGGTGAGGACGAAGTACGAGTGGGTCAGCTCGGCCCACCAGAAGCCGCACGGCCATCCGGTGGTGGTCGAGGTGCTGGGGTTGGCGATGACGAGCGCCACCCGCTTCTTTCGGCGGGAAGCGATGTTGGGATTCTTCAGGCTCACGGGGCTGCCTCCTCTTGTGAACGTGAATTCACTCCTGGGTTCAGCTCGCGGGCGACGGCATCGGCGCTCAGCGAGATGAGAAAGGTAAGCCCTGCACCCGGAGCGAACGACGTCATCCGGGCCTCGAGCTCCCGCTTTGTGTCCTCGGACAGCCGAGGCGCCCCGGCCGACAGCTCCTTCACCTCACTGACGAACCGCAGCAGGTACTCGCGCTGGCGGCCGATGAGGCGGGCCGGAGCATCGGGCGCTCCGTGTCCAGGGAACACGAGCTCCATCTCTCGACAGAGGCGCTCGAGCCGTTCGAGATTGGCCAGCCAAGCGAGGACGTGTCCGTCGGCGACATAGGAGTGTGTCCCGGCGAAGACCATGTCCCCGAGGAAGGCGGTACGGCGGGGCGACTCGATGAACCAGGCCGAGTTCGCAGCCGAGTCGCCCCCGGCTCCGAGGTCCAGGACCGAGTACCTCACGCCGTCGAAGGTGAGCCTTTCGCCTGAGGCGACAACGAGGTTCGGATAGGTCCAGCGCTGGACCCATTCCGACCCGTAGACCGGCGTCCATTGCTTGCGCTTCGGTTCCTCCAGCGACCGCATCAGCTCCACCACCGGACGAGTGGCCACGATGGGCGTGCGGTCCGAGCCGACGAGGTTGGTCAGCCCGGCGACGTGATCGGGATGGGGATGAGTGACCAGGACCGCGAGCAGGGGCTTGCGCAGCGCCTTTGCCTGCCCGCGGAAAGCCCGGCTTTCGCTCTCGGTCAGAGTCGAGTCAACCGCCACCACCCCTTCCTTCGTTTCGACGAGGAAGGCGTTGACGAAAATTCCACCCTCTCCGCTGGCGTGGGCGTGCACCGCAAGTCCAGGAGCGAGATCGTGTCTGGTCATGGCGCGCGGACTCTGCCGGCCGCGCCCACTCCTTCGCCATGACTGGACCGCCGATTCTTTTGCTCGAATTTCCGAGAACGGGCGTGGGGAACGGGAACTTCCCGATGTCACGGCGTGTCCGGGCCGCTACACCCTCACCCCATCATGAGCGACCCCACACCCACCCCAGCACGCCCGGAAGAGGCGGAGGCGATCATCGCGCTCCTCGCCGCGCAGCTCCACGAGCACGCCATCCCCCTCGCCCGGGAGCTGCTCGCCGACTCCGTCGCCGCCGCGCTGGCCGATGATTCTCGGGCAGTCATCCTGGTCGCCCGGGACGGAACACGTCCGGTGGGAGTGGCGTTCGTCTCCTTCCAGTCGTCCGTAGAGCGTGGAGGACGGATCGCCTGGCTCGAGGAGCTGTACGTGCTCCCGGATCGGCGCGGAAACGGAATCGGCTCCCGGCTGGTCCAGGCGACCCTGGTTGTCGCCCGGGAGCGCGGCTGCCGGAGCGTCGAGCTCGAGGTGGAGTCCAGCCACGCCCGTGCCGCCCACCTCTACCGGAGGGCGGGGTTCGAGCCGCTGCCGCGCGTCCACTGGGCGCTGCCGCTGACCTAGGCCCCGCCGCTACCAGACCTCGCAGCGGTTCTGGGCGACCATCTTGTCGCCCGCCTTGCACCCGAATGCCTGCTCGAACTGGGGCAGGTTGGAGAGCGGGCCATTGACCCGGTCCTTCGCCGGAGAGTGCGGATCGATCGTCGCATAGAGGCGGGCCGTCTCGGGCCGGATGTTGGTGCACCAGGACTGGGCGTTCCCGAGGAAGAACTGCTGCTCCGGGCTGAACCGGCTGGGCGGCGGTGCGCGATCGGGGTGCGCCTTGGCGTAGGCCTGCATCGCCGCGAACGCCAGCTTCAACCCGCCGAGATCGGCCACGTTCTCGCCCAGCGTCAGCGCACCGTTCACGTGGACGTCGTCGATGGCCACGTAGCCGTCGAACTGCTTCTTCACGCACTCCACCCGGTCGACGAAGGCCTTGCCCGACTCGGCCGTCCACCAGTCGGCGAGATTGCCCTTGCCGTCGAACTTCCTGCCCTCGTCGTCGAAGCCGTGGGTGAGCTCGTGGCCGACCACCATCCCCATCGCGCCGAAGTTCACCGCGTCGGTCGCGTCCTTGATGAAGAACGGCGGCTGGAGGATGCCCGCCGGGAAGACGATCTCGTTGAGCGACGCCTGGTAGCCAGCGTTCACCGTCGGCGGCGTCATCTCCCACAGCGCCCGATCGAGCGGCTTGCCGATCTTCTTCAGATCTCGGGCGTTCTCGTAGGCCATCGACCGCGTGCGGTTTCCGAGGAAGGTCCCGCGATCGGTGACGAGCCCGTCGTAGGTCTTCCACTTCTCCGGATAGCCGATCTTGTCGAACACCGCCCGGGCCTTCTCCCTGGCCCGCTCCTTGGTGGTGGGATCCATCCAGGGGAGCGTGTCGAGGTTCGCCTGGAATGCGGACTCGATCTGCTCCACCATCGACTTGGTCACCTTCTTCCCATCGGGCCCGAAGGTCTGATTGATGAACGGGACCGCCAGCGCCTCCCCCAGGCCGAGGTCGGTGGCGGCCACGCACTTCTTCCACCGCGGCAAATCCTCCTTGGCCCCGGTGAGGTACTTGCTCCGGAAGGCGAAAGAGGCGTCGGAGAACTGCTTCGGGAGCGCGATGACCTGCGAGGAGATCAGCCGCCAGGACAAGTAGGTGCGGAGCTGGGCCCGTGGCGCCCGCCGCACCAGCTGCCCGACCTCGGCCGCGAAGGGCGGGTGGGTGACGTTGAGCGCCTGCACGCCCGGCGTTCCCTCCGCCGCGAAGTAGCGACTCCAGTCGAAGCCCGGCGCCGAGCGGACCAGCGCCTTGGGATCGGTGCGGTGGTAGACCTTGTCCGGATCACGGCGCGAGACCCGATCCAGGCTCGCCTGGGCGAGCTTGGTCTCGAACTCGAGCACCTGATCGGCCTTCTTCGCCGCGACCGCCGGCGCATCGCCGAGGAGCCCGAACATCTGCGCCACGTAGGCGCGGTAGCCCTCGCGGATCTCCTTCATCTTCGGCGAATCGCTCAAGTAGTACTCGCGGTCCGGAAGCCCGAGCCCGCCCTGCTCCACGATGCCGATGACCTGGGTGGCGTCCCGGTAGTCCTGCCCCGAGCCGTAGGCGAAGAGCACGTTGGCCCCGGCGTCGTGCAGCCTCGCCACCTCTTCGGCCACCTGCCGCGAGGTGGCCAGCCGGTCGATCTTCCGCAGCACGGTCCGCAGCTCGGGCAGCGCGTTGTCGAGCTTCGACTCGTCCATGCAGGTGGCGTAGTAGTCGCCCAGCTGCTTCGCGTACGGAGTGCCCGGCGGCGCCTTCCCCTCCGCGGCCGCCTCCAGGATCTCCTTCAGGATCTGCTGGTTCCGCTCCTCGATGACGTCGAATCCCCGGCCCCAGGTGCTCCGGTCCGGAGGAATGGGCGTCGCCTTCAGCCAGTTGCCGCAGGCGTACTGGTAGAAGTCGTCACAAGGGTTCACCGAGAGGTCCATCGCCGCGGCATCGATGCCGGGCGGCGTGGGGGCCGGGGCAGCTGCAGCGGCCTTGGGAGCAGGGCTGGAAGGCGCGGGGGGCGGGGCCGAGGCGCAGCCCGCTGCGACCAGGACGAGGAGAGAGAGACGCTTCACGTGCCGGGACTCCTTGGAAGGCAAGGGGCCCGGCACCCTAGCGGGAAAATCGTCAGCCTCCGAGCAGCTTCCGCTTCAAATCCGCGTCCACCGGGTCCGGGCCCAACCAGACCGAGAACAGCGCATCGGCGAAGTCCTTCCCGGGAATCGCCGTCTCTTTCGCCGCCCCCCCGACCACCACCCCCTTGTCGGGCACGTAAGTCAGGGTGAGCACGTCGCCCTTCTTCAGGTCGGGTACGGCGGCGGCGAGCTGGTCCAGCCGGGGCTGGAGGGCAGGCATCTGGGCCTTGGACTGCTTCTCGAAGCCCTCGCGGATGGACTCGATGATCTTGTCCTTCCCCACGTCCCGGAGCAGGTGCAGGTCCATCGCCTTCACCTGCTCCGACTTGATGAGGTTGACGGCGTTGAAGGTCGGCTTCTCGGCGTAGAGCGCGCCGACGTAGACGCTGAACATCCACTTCGTCCGGATCCCCGCCCCGATGAGGCGCAGCGTCTTTCCCTCGCGGGTGACGGTGTCCGGGACCTGATTCCCGTCGACGTCCTTGGCCGTCGCGGGAAACGCCACCAGCGAGCACAGCAGCAGAAGCGCGATGCGCAGGGTTGCAGCCATCCGTTCCCTCCTGTGGTCAACGCCTCAGCCGTTGGCCTTGGCGAATGATTCCATGAACGACACGAGCGTCCGGATGTCCTCCGGACTCACAGCGTTGTAGGTGCTGACCCGAATGCCGCCGGCGCTGCGGTGGCCCTTGAGCCCCACCATGCGCTGCTTCTTCGCCTCGGCCACGAAGCGATCGTCGAGCTCCTCGGTCGGCAGCCGGAAGACGACGTTCATCGTGCTGCGAGCCGGCTTCTCCACCGGCGCCCGGTAGAAACTGCTCATTCGATCGAGTGCCGAATAGAGGAGCTCGGCCTTCTCGGTGTTGCGCCGCTCCATCGCGATGAGCCCGCCCTGCTCGTCGATCCAGGCCAGCACGTTGCGCATCAGGTAGATCGCGAAGGTAGGAGGCGTGTTGTAGAGCGAGTTGTTCTCCGCGAAAGTGGTGTAGCGGAGGATCTTCGGGATGTCCTTCCGGCCCCGGGCCATGAAGTCCTTCCGGATCACCACCACAGTCACTCCCGAAGGGCCGAGGTTCTTCTGCGCGCCGGCATAGATCAGCGCGAAGCGCGACACATCGGTCGGCCGCCAGAGGAAGTCCGAGGACATGTCGGCCACCAGCGGAACAGTTCCCACGTTCGGCCAGGCGTGCCACTGGGTCCCGAAGATGGTGTTGTTGCTGGTGATGTGGACGTAGGCGGCTCTCGGGTCGAGCTGGAGCTCCGCCTGCTTCGGAATCCGGGTGTAGCGCTTGTCGGGGTTGATGGTGGTGGCCGCCACCCGCGGGGTTCCGAGGATCCTCGCCTCGTCGATCGCTTTCTCTCCCCAGGTACCGGTGACGATGTAGTCCGCCGAACCGTCCTTCGGCAGGAAGTTCATCGGGACCATCGCGAACTGATGCGAGGCGCCTCCCTGGAGGAAGAGCACCTGGTGGGTTTCCGGGATGCCGAGGAGGCGGGTCAGCAGCGCGATGGCCTCGTCGTGGACGCCCTCGTACTCCTTGCCCCGGTGGCTGTGCTCCATGATGGACATCCCCGAGCCCCGGTAGTCGAGGAGCTCGTCCCGCGCGCGTTCCAGCGCCGGGAGAGGGAGGCCCGCCGGGCCCGCGTTGAAGTTGATGGCGCGCATGCCACGGTTTGTACCACCGGGCGACCCAGGGAGTAGAAGCACAGTGAATGGACCGTCCACGAGTGTCCGCGTTTCTGGGAGCGAGCCTCGACGGCTTCATCGCCGAGGCGGACGGGGGCCTCGGCTTCCTGAAGCCCTTCGAGCAGGAGGAGCACGGGTACGCGGACTTCTACGCCTCGGTGGACACGCTCCTCATGGGCCGGAAGACGTACGAGACCGTGCTCGGGTTCGAGGCCTGGCCATTCACCGGGAAACGGGTGGTCGTCCTGACCAGGGCCGCCCCCTCCTCCCGCTTCGGCGAGCGCTTCCTGGCCGGCGACCCCCACGAGGTGCTCGCCCTGCTGGCCCGGGACGGCGCCCGCCACGTCTACGCCGATGGCGGGGAGGTCGTCGCGCAATTCCTGGCGGCGGGGCTCCTGGACTCGCTCACCCTCTCCATCGTCCCCGTCCTGCTCGGGACCGGGATCCGGCTCTTCGCCCGGAGCCCGGGGCGGCACGGTCTCATCCTCGAGTCGGCGCGGACGCTTCCCTCCGGCGTCGTACAGCTGCGCTACCTCCTCGGCAGTGCGCGCGGCTGACCGTCGAAGCCGCTAGGGAAGGTCTACGGGCCTCGCGACGAGCCACGCGTCCAGAAGGGCGATTGCACCCGCGGGTGGTGGACCGTCAAGGGCCTCGAGGGGAGCGACGACGTCCAGCTGACCAGGGAGCGAGTCCACGCGAAGGTGCCAGAACGCAGTGCCTTGCGTGTTCTCGCGCCGGTTCGCCTTGGAGATCCGTCCGGAGATGCTCGCCCTCGCTGCCCGACGCACCCCGACCGGAGCGGGTACCCCGCCGGGGACACCAAGCCCGGCAGCCTCGAACATGCCGAAGGGCAGGAACGAGGAGACCGCGAGTCGGAGGCTCCCGAGCCCCTCGAGCTGCGGCCCCCGATCGAATGCGGCCTCGTCGGGATAGAGGATGAGCTTTTCCGTGAACCCCACCACGGTCAGCGAGTACTCGCGGCTCGACCGGAGCCATTTGCGGTAAGGCATGAACTGAAGCCACTGTACGGTGGAGCGCGTGACCATCTCACCGTCGACGAGGACATCGACGTCCGCCCCACCGCAGTGGACGCACTCTTCGTCCTCCCGCGGAGCGTTGCTGCGAACTGTCCAGCGGCTGGGCCCTTCCGGAGGATCGAAGAACGGCGTCAGGCAGACCACTTCACCCCGTTGCTCGTGCACGGCAAGCGACGCGCCCGACGGGTCGGTCCAGCGGAGATGGCGGGTGTCGTCTCCCCGAAGCTCCTCCTGGAACCGGCTCCAGTTCTTCCCGACGAAGTCGACCAGCGCCTTCGCGTCGGGGAGCCGTAGCCCAATGGACTCGAAATGCGAGGACATGCGCCTCAGAACGGATGCAGGAACAGGCCGGAGCGCAACTTCGGCTCGAACCAGGTGGACTTGGGCGGCATGATCTGCCCGGCGTCGCTGATCGCCAGCAGCTCCTGCATCGAGGTCGGCCACATCGCGAATGCCGCCTTCGCCTCGCCCCGGTCCACGCGGGACTGGAGCTCGCCCGTGCCCCGGATGCCGCCGACGAAGTCGATCCGCGGGTCGCGCCTCACGTCCTGGATTCCGAGGAGCGGCCCCAGCACCGCGTCCTGGAGGATGGACACGTCCAGCGCCGCGTGTGGATCGGCGGGCACGGTGCCCGGCTTCGCCGCGAGGCGCCACCAGCGGCCGTCGAGGTAGAGGCCGAAGCGGTGCGGCCCCTCGGGCTCGGGACGGGCCGCCGGCGTGACGTCGAAGCGGCCCCGGAGCCCGTCGAGCAGCGCGGCGCTCCCGCCGGAACCGAGATCCTTCACCAGCCGGTTGTACGGGAGGATCTGCAGGGACTCGTGCGAGAAGACGACCGCGAGGAACCAGCCTGCCTCGCCGTCGCCTTCACCACGCCCGCGGCGGAGCGCCTCCACCCGGGCCGCCGCCGCGCTCCGGTGGTGCCCATCGGCGATGTACAGCCGGTCCACCTCCGACAGCGCCGACGCGATCGCCGCGTTCTCCGTCGGGGGCAGCACCCAGATGGTGTGCTCCACTCCGTCGTCGCTGCGGAAGTGCACGTCCGGGGTCCGGCCCGTGGACCGCCGGAGGAGCGCGTCGACGGAGGGCCGCGCACGGTAGGCGAGGAACACCGGCTCGTCGTTCGCTCCGAGCGCATCGATGTGCCGGGTCCGGTCGTCCTCCTTGTCCGGGCGGGTCAGCTCGTGCCGTCGGATGTCGCCGCGCCCGTAGGCCTCGACGCTCGCGATGGCGACGAGTCCGGTCTGCTCGTGGTTCCCCATCCGCTGGCGGTAGAGCGAGAAGCGCGGTGCGTCGTCGAGCAGCAGCCAGCCGTTGCGCCGAAACTCGTCCAGCGCTCGGCGGCCCTGGGCGTGCACAGCGTCCGAGTGCTCGTCCACGCCGGGAGCGAGGTCCACCTCGGGGCGGCTGATGCGGAAGAAGCTCCGAACGTTGCCGGCGGCGAACGCACGGGCCTCCGACGAATTCACCACGTCGTACGGAGGGCTGGCGATGCGGGAAGCCAGCTCCGGCGGGGGCCGCAGGGCGCGGAAGGGAGCGAGGAGTCGCATCGGTGTTCCCACTGCTTCTAGCAGGCACCAGGCCGCCGCGGGGCGGGCCAGCGGATCAGCCGCCGCCGACGACCGGTCGGTAGAGTGACAGCCGCTCGCCGGTCGACTCCCCGGGGAACGGCGGGATGCTCACCACGTCCGGAGCGACCAGGACCAGCCGCGAGCCACGCTCGACCCGGGTGGGCGGAGGCGGGCCGGTCTCCGAGTCCAGCCGTCCGAACAGCACCGGCCGGTCGCTGCGCAGGAAGGCCACCCAGTCCGGCCGGCGGTTCCACTCGCCCTCCCGGGGCAGCGGAATGACGGTCCACGGCGGGAGGAGGCCGGCGAGCGCGTAGGTGCGCCAGTAGCTGGCCACCAGCACCGCGCCGGAGTAGCGGGCCCGGATCTCCCCGGCGGCGGGGAGCAGCACCGTCTTCCGCGGATCGGGCCGGGCCGTGGGAGCGAGGAGCGCCACCACCACCAGCCCGACGATTCCGAGCTCCGCCGGAGCCGCCGCCGGGAGCGCACGCGCGAGGAGGCCCCGGACGGCGAGGCCCGCGGCCACCGACGTCCCGAGCACCGCGAGCGATAGCCCCACCCCAAGGTAGCGCGGGTTGTACCCGTTGTCCCGGACGTGGCGGACGGCGACCACGACCAGGAGCGCCGTCATCGACGCCGCGGCGGTGCCGACGAGGGTGCGACGCTCCGGCGTCTCCCCCGAGCGGCGAGACAGGACGAGGCTCGTCACCCCTGCGCCGAGCACGATCAGGAGCCACGGCAGCGCGCCCACCTGGCTCGCCACCGACAGCACCGCGCGCGCGTTCTCGACCAGGTGGCCTGCGTCGAGCGACGCCGGGGTCCGGACGTTCGGCCAGCCACGGGCCCGCACCCCGGCGTGCCAGGCGGTGCGCACCAGCGTCTCCACCAGCACGCCGGCGAGCGCGGGAACGGTCAGCGCCGCCCGCCAGCCCCGGGAAAGCCCCCGCCCCGTTCCCTCGACCACCGCGAGCACCAGCAGCAGCGGCGCGCTCACCAGCGACGTCCACGTCGCCAGCACCCCCGCCACGACGGCCAGGACCAGCCACCCGCCGCGACGTGGGCCGACCGCCGCCCGGCGCAGCCCCCACCACGCCCAGAGGAGCGCCGGCACCTGCCAGCCATCGACCGTGCCCAGGTCCACGAGCACGCGCTCGAGCAACGGGTTCAGCCCGGGAAGGAGGAGCAGCCCCGCTCCGGCCACCACCCCCGCCCGGCCCGCGAGGGCGACCCACGGCACGAGCGCCGCCACCATCCACAGCGTCCTCACCACGTGGTGCCCGTGCGGGGTCCAGGCCCACCCGAACAGCCCGCGGAGCGCCCGCAGCGCCAGGAACGGCCAGCTTCCGAAGCGGTCCTGTCCCCAGAACAGCCAGTCCACCGACGCCCCCGAGGCGAGGTTGGACATGAGCACCGGGATGGCGCTGTCGGAGTTGTAGAGGCCGTCGGGGGGAACCGGACCGACGAAGGGCAGCGACCGCCAGAGGACGAGGGCCGCCATCGCTCCGAGCGCGAGGGCCATTGTCGTCGGCTCCGAAGTCAGCGAAAAGCGCGCGCGCACGTGGATCCGGCCTCGCTTCTACACCGGCCGCCGGCGCGGAACGTCGGCCTGGCCCTCGCAGCACCCGCCCTGGCGGTCGCGGCGGCTCTGATCCTCGCCCACCACACCGTGCTGTCCAGCGGCCTGCAGCTCGTGCCGGGCGACCCGGGCGACGCGCGTTTCGTGCATTACTGCATCGAGCACACCTGGGCCTGGCTCGCGGGCCATCCGCTCCACCGCCGGTTCTGGGAGATGCCCTTCTTCTTCCCGGCCCCGATGGTCGGCGCCTACAGCGACGTGCTCCTCGGCGTCGCGCCGCCTTACTGGCTCTTCCGCGCGCTCGGGGCAGGACCGGACCGGGCCTACGTGCTCTGGCTCCTCTGCACCACCGCCCTGAACGCGCTGGTGGCTTTCTGGTTCCTGCGGAGCATCCTGCGCGTGGGCCGCCTCGGCGCGGTGACCGGCGCAGTGCTGATCGCCGCCGGCGCGCCGCGGATCCACTTCCTGAACCATCCCCAGCTCATCGGGACCTACTGGCTCCTGGCGGTCATCGGCTGGGTGGTGCTCGCGGTTCGCGCCCCCGGGACCCGACGCGCGCGGCTGGCCTGGCTGGGCGCGGGCATCGGCTTCGCCGCCCAGGCCTGGTCGAGCTACTACCTCTGGTGGTTTCTCGCCTTCGCCCTCGGGGTGGCCGCCCTGGCCGTGCTGGCCGACCGCGAGATGCGGGGATGGGTGCTCGACGCGCTGAGGCTGGACGGCGCGGCCATCGCCGCCGCGGCGGTGATCTCCGCCCTCCTCGTCGTCCCGCTGTTCCGCGCCTGGTGGAGCGTGGCGCAGATGGTGGGTCTCCGGGACTCCCAACAGATTTTCCTCGCCCGTGGCCAGTCCTGGCTCAACCCCGGCCCCGACAGCTGGTGGTACGGCTGGCTCGTCCGCCGGAGCGCAGGAATGCGGAGCCAGACCGGCGAGCAGCAAATGGGGGTCGGGCTCCTCACGCCGGTGGTGGCGCTGGTGGGCCTGTGGCGCGCCAGGCACCGCGACGGGGTGGTGGTCCTCGCGACCACCGCGCTCATCCTCGGGCTCCTCGCCACCCAGCTCGGGCCCTGGCGCAACCTCTCGCCGTGGAACCTCGTCTCGGCGCTCGTCCCCGGGGCGGCGGCGATCCGTGCCGTTCCGCGGGTGGGGCTCGTCATCCTGGTCGCCTGGGCGGCCGGGGTCGCGCTCGCGGTCGACGGGACCGCGCTCCGACGGCCCTGGGTCGCCCTCGTGCTCGGGATGCTCTGCCTCGTCGAGCAGGGGGTCTCGCTCGTGCACTTCCGCCCCGCGGAGGAACGGGCCCGGGTGAACCGGCTCGCAGCCACGGTGTCGCCTTCCTGCACCGCGTTCGTGTCCACCCCGGCCCCGGACGGATGGCCCCCCTGGCGCAGCCAGATCGACGCGGTCTGGGCCACCGACACCGCGAACATCCCCACCCTCAACGGCTATTCGGGCAACGCGCCCCCCGGCTGGAAGCTCGACGACTGCGTGGTGCGCAGCCCGGCGGATCGCGAGCGCCTGGACGCGGCGATCTCCGACTGGATCCGCCGCTGGGACCTGACGGGCACGGTGTGTCATCTCGGGACACGCTCGCAGTTGTAAATTCTCGACGCAAAGCGGCGTAAGTCTGCGCCGTCCCAGTGGATTCGTTTGTAAATTCCACCCCGCGCTGCTACAGCCGAGGGGTCCGGGCACGCCCGGCGTCGGGATGAACGAGAGCAGCCTCAACACCAGCGTCGGCCTGAAGCTGCGGACGCTCCGGCTCCAGCGACACGTGAAGCAGGCGGACGCGGCGCGCGACCTCGGAGTGTCGCCCGCGTACCTGAACCTCATCGAGAAGGGGAAGCGGGTCATGCCCTTCCCGCTTCTCTGGAAGGCCCTTCGCTACTTCGACCAGGACCCCGAGCAGTTCATGGGCTCGCTCGGCCAGGGCCCGGTCGACGAAACCCTGGGAAAGCTCCTCGACGAGCCGCTGCTCAAGTCGCTGGAGATCGACCCCGAGGATCTGCAGCACCTCTCTGCGGAACCGAAGCTCGCCGGGACCGTCGCGGCTCTGTTCAACCTGTACAAGAACACCCGCACCCAGCTGGAGAAGCTCACCGCCCAGCAGCGGTCGGGCGCACCTGCACCGGTGGTGAGCGCCGAGGTCCAGCTCGACTACTCGCCGTTCGACGAGGTGTCGGACTTCCTCCAGGCCAAGCGAAACTGGTTTCCCGAGCTGGAGGAGGAGGCCGAGGCGCTCCGCCGGGATTTCGCCCTCGACCGGCAGGTGACGTCCCACCAGCTCACGAAGCTCCTCGAGGAACGGTTCGGGTACCGCGTGGAGTTCGCGCCCGGACCGGCGGGCAGCTCCGTCGTCCGCCGCCTCGACCCGGAGCAGCGGACACTCACCCTCTCGCCGACCCTCACCGAGCAGCCGTTGAAGTTCCAGCTGGCGACCTCGATCGGGCTCCTGCTGATGGACCGGGATCGGCTGGTGGAGTCCATCCTCCGCGGCACCCGGACCCGGCACGCCGAGACCCCGAAGCTGATCAAGGTCAACCTCG
>Ga0066903_100001505_pt1 | contig 17125 bp, 12 predicted proteins | sample PanSoiMetaGPlot1_FD_67491 | JGI IMG/M metagenome (GOLD analysis project Ga0066903, IMG submission 67491) | Tropical forest soil microbial communities from Panama analyzed to predict greenhouse gas emissions - Panama Soil - Plot 1 (version 2) | ecosystem: Environmental > Terrestrial > Soil >... | reverse complement strand
CCTTACGCCGCTCGGCGCTGGTGGCATGGGTGAGGTGTGGAAAGCGAAAGACACCCGGCTGGATCGGATCGTCGCGATCAAGATTCTGCCCACCGCGCTCGCTGCTGATGCCAAGTTCAGACAACGTTTTGATCGGGAAGCCCGAGCCATCTCGGCGCTCGACCATCCGCACATCTGCGCGCTCCATGACGTCGGCGAGCAGGAGGGCACGGCGTTCCTCGTCATGCAGTACCTCGAGGGCGAGACACTGGAGGCCCGGCTGAAGAAAGGCGCATTGCCGCCAAATCAGGCGCTCACGATCGCAATACAGATCACGGACGCACTCGACAGGGCGCACCGTGCTGGCATCGTTCACCGAGACCTGAAGCCTGGCAACATCATGCTGACCAAAGCGGGCGCGAAGCTGCTCGACTTTGGACTGGCAAAAACGATGGCTCCCGCTGGCGCAGCATCCGCCTTGTCGATGCTGCCGACGACGCCGCCGAACCTGACAGCGCAGGGAACACTTCTCGGGACGTTCCAGTACATGGCGCCGGAGCAGCTCGAGGGACGAGACGCTGATGCGCGAGCCGACATCTTTGCCTTTGGTGCCGTCGTCCACGAGATGGTCACGGGGAAAAAGGCGTTTCAAGGCCGCAATCAGGCAAGCCTAATCGGCGCGATTCTCAAGGACGAGCCACCGCTCCTGTCCGCCGTCCAGCCGCTCACGCCGCCGCTTGTTGAGCACATCGTCCGTCGATGTCTGGCGAAGGATCCGGATGAGCGTTGGCAAACCGCCAGCGACGTGATGCGCGAACTGAAGTGGGTCGCCGACGCGTCGTCAGGGGCGGGCAGCTCTCAGGTGGTTGCGGCATCACGGAGACCAGGCATCAACGTCGGTCTCGCATGGGCCCTGTTCGCGACCGGGATCGCGGGTGTGGCATTCGGTACACAAGCGTACTTCCGGCGCGCACCGGCTGACCCGCACGTCTATCGCGCCACGGTACTGACGACACTCGCGTCCAATCCCTTCGGAGGGGGGACGCTCTCTCTTTCCCCGGACGGCCGTCGCCTTGCGTTCATCGGGCCTGACGCTAACGGCAATCAATTGGTGTATGTCCGCGAGCTCGATGGTCTCACGACACACCCGCTGGCCGGTACCGAAGGAGCGTCGGCCCCTTTCTGGTCGCCAGACAGTCGCTTCCTCGCGTTCGTCGCCGACAACAAGCTGAAAACGATCGACGTATCCGGAAGCAGTCCTGCTCTGGTTCTGTGCGAAACACTGTCGAACCTTCCAGGCAGCTGGAACCAGGAAGGCGTGATTCTGTTCACGCCGACGGCGACCTCGCCGTTGTCCCGCGTCTCGTCTGCGGGCGGCAAACCGTCACCGGTCACTTCGGTGGATACGAAGGCCGGCGAGGCTGCACACGCCTATCCGTTCTTCTTACCTGACGGTCGGCACTTCCTCTATCTGGCTCAAGCGAGTGGGGGAGCTCCGAACGGTGTCTATACAGGCTCGTTGGATTCGACCGAACGGATACGGCTTTTTGACGTAGGGGCCAACGTGGAGTACGCGCAGGGCGCGCTGCTCTTCTTGCGCGGCACCACTCTGATGGCGCAACCGTTCGACGTAAGCCGGCTGGTATTCACTGGAGAGCCGGTGCCGATTGCCGACCGCGTCGAGGTCTCGGAGGTGAGCGCCAATCTCCGAACGGGCACGTACAGTGTCTCTGAAACGGGCGCCCTCGTTTACCGCGCCGACGTGTCCGGGGGCTCCGACCTCGTGTGGTTCGACCGGGCTGGCCATGAGGTTGAAAGGCTCGGCGACCGCGCGAAATACCTGGACGTCGGACTCTCCCCTGATGGCGCGCGCGCATCGGTGAGCGTGATGGAACCGGGAACTGCGACGCGCGACGTGTGGATCTATGACGTCGTCCGAGGACTTCGCAACCGTCTGACCTTCGAGCCCGAGGACGCAGTGGATGCGAAGTGGGCCCCCGACGGCAGTCGCGTCGCGTTCGGCGCACGCCGCAAGGGACATCTGGACCTCTATGTCAAGTCGGCCAGCGGCACGGACAGCGAGCAACTGCTGCTCACAGACGACGTGGATAAGTATCCGCAGAGTTGGTCACCGGATGGTCGCTTCCTGTTGTATGTCACCGTCGGTGGTGCGACAGGGCAGCAGGAATTGTGGGTGCTACCCCTGGGCGGACCCGATCGAAAGCCGTTTCCGTTTCTGCGGACTCGGTTCAGTACCGGCGCAGCGCAGTTTTCGCCCGATGGTCAGTGGATCCTCTATCGATCGAACGAGACCGGGCGATTTGAAATCTACGTTGCCCCTTTTCCAGGCCCCGGCGGAAAGTGGCAAGTGTCGAAGGCGGGCGGAAACGTCCCGCGTTGGCGGCGCGATGGCAAGGAGACCTTCTATATCGGGCCTGGTAACAGGTTGATGGCAGCAGCGACGACTGTCGGTCGAACTCGGATAGAGGTCGGGCCTGTCAAGGAACTGTTTCAGCTGAGTCCAGTGACGCCTCGCTACTTTTACGATGTGTCGCCTGACGGCCAGCGGTTTCTTGTGAACACCGCAGCTGAGCCACCGACTCCGGTGCCGCTTGCGCTCGTCATCAATTGGCACGCGTTGCTGAAGAAGTGACCCGGACCATCGGCATGCAGACCGCATCGTTGGTCGAGCGCTTTTGACAGTGCGCCGAGGGCAGCAGCAGCCCGCTGCAGGCGTCGTCATGGTGCCGGGAGTGCTGGGATACACGGCAACAAGTCGCCCGCTGCCCGGAGCACGACGCGCAGATGGCGCTGTCGCGCCGAAGGCCAAGCCGCGCGTCGCGGAGCCAGGCGAGCCGTTGTTCGAGTTCTCGGTCTCGAGCGTCTGCCGTTCCTCAAACGCCCATTGAATGGCCAGCTCGCATGACGGGCCGCTGGTATCCAGCTGCGGATCGAACCGCCGGCTGCTCTGGAACTCCTCGTTCCTGAAGAATTGAGCTTCGACGCCATCCGTCTCGCCGTGATCCCGAGTTAGCACCGCCAGCGCATGTGATCGCGTTCGCGGTTAGAAACCCCGCTCACGCTTCGCGGTAAAGAACCGTAGGAAACCGCTACACTACCGACGCGACGCTCGGCGGGACGATGACGCCGGCGATCCGAGCCATGTCGCTAGCCGCTACCGCCATGGTGGTGGTCATCAGTCGCAGGTGGCTAACGGCGCCAGACACATCTGGTAATCCGCGTCTCCTTCAGCCCGAGGATTGGGTCACACCAACGGAGTGGAACTGGATCACGAACTGCGCGTCGCGATTGCGGTGCTCGTGCCCCACGTTCGGGAACTCCGCCGGACTCGGTGGCCTCGACGCGATGTGCGAGTGAACTGATCGCAATGGTCGCAATTCTTGCGAGTGCGCTCGAGCGATGGCTATTTGAGTCGCGTTCCGTTGCGGTGACGGAGCCGGCGGCGGCTGCAGACAGCGCGGCATGAGCGCGAGGCCACGACGACGACTTCTGATCAAGAAATTGTTGACGTGTGTTGAGTCTGAGTTGTCGATCTCATCAATAAACTAACAGGTATTCATCGTAAAACCTATCGCAACTCGACTGTTCCAGTGACAGTGATACTCATGGCGGCATCAACAGGCACCGGAAGTGGACTGATTCCAATGAGGTAAGGATCGAAAGCACTCGCGGGCGGATAAGAAGCGACGGCACCAGAGCCGTGTGTGATAAATGAAGCCCCCTTACTTACTCCCGTGCCCAGGCTAACTGTCTGCGGGCCTGGACCCGTAGGAAACCACCCAACGGCACTGCTACTGATGGGCGTTGGAGCGATTGTGAGGAAATAGGCCCCAGGACCCAAGCTCAAACCTGAAAACAATGTCACCTCAGCCCCGCAACTAGACAATGAGCAAATGGGTAGGTCTGCGGGCACCATAAATTGTACGTGGGCGATCTCATCCGTCGGCGTTGTCCCTGGTCCAATTCGAGTGGTCAGGTAGGCATTGGCGGTGGGTGTCAGGCCGACTTGGAGTGAATCGACCAGCACTGCGATCGAAACTCCCGTGTAGCGCTTTGATTGGGACCAGGACCTCGACACGACAGTGGAGCTGCTTATCCCCGTACTCAAAGACGGTGGCGATGTCACGGAGATGATGGTGTTCTCGTGCCGCTCGTGACGATGGAAGTTGATAGCGCCGATGTCGCAGCGCCCCTTGCGAGGACGATCGAGTTGGTCCTCGATCGGACAGAAATCGGCATTGCCAGCTCCGATGGCCGGACTGGTTGGCAGGAGCGTGAAGTACACATGCCCTGGCTTGCCGCCATCCGTGAACAGGTCTAGGCCGGCATCCCCCGTGAGATCGCCGGGCTGTAGAGTCACGTTGCAGCCGGTCGGATCACCAAAAACGTTGTTTCCGTTTGAGGTCACCGTCCCGCTGCAGTCACGGGTGACGCCGTCGTCAGCGTCGTGAGCAAGAATGGTGTTTTGCAGAATCGTGGTCGCAGCCCCAGAGGAACTCAGAATGGAGGGAACCGGAAAACCGTTAGGACCCGTGTTCTCAGCGAATGTCGTGTTGGTGAGCACGAGAACGCCGGCCGCGTTTGTGACCACGGGGACGGTGTTTCGCGAGAAGGTCGTGTTTATCACCTCGAGGCGGGCGCCCCCGCCCAACACGCCGACGGCAGCGCTCTGAAACGCACGGTTCTCGTCAAAGGCACTTTCCGTGACAACAACCCTGGCCCGGTCGCCGATGAGTAAAGGCGCCACAAAGAGGGCGCCGGCACCCTGTGAAACGTTGCCGGCGAAGGTGGTTTCAGAGATCAGGACCGAGCCGCCAAGCACGTAAAGCCCTCCCGCTTGGAACGCACTGGAATTGTCAGTGATGCGGCTTCGGAAGATGGTCATGGTTCCGGAGTTCAAAAGGCCGCCTGCGCCGAACCCGCTGTTCCGATCAACGGTGCTGTCAAGAATAGTCATTGAGCCGCTATTGGAAATTGCACCATCGGTATGAGCGGAGTTGCCAATAAAAAAACTCTGCTTGATGGTGGCGACACCGGAACTGGCCAATCCTCCGCCACTGGCCGCGGCGACGTTCCCAGACAGGGTGGTCCGATGAAGGGTCACCTCCCCGCCGTCGTTGAGGACGCCTCCTCCGTCGCCTGATACCTGAGAAGGAGTCGTCCGTCCATTACTGACAACCAAATTCCAGAGCGTCAGATGTCCGGTCGCCGCCACACGCAGCAGGCGGAAGAACGGCGTATTCGCATCGGTCGCTCGCGTCAGCGTTGCCGTACCCTTTCCCTTGACCCGGATCGTGAGCTCGCCCGTGATCGATGGCAGGCCGTTCGGACCATCGGTGTCGTTGTCAACACTCGTCAGGGTGTACGTCCCGCCCAGCTCCAGCCAGATCGTGCTTTTTTCCTGCGTGTCACCGTTGGCCTCGTTGATGGCGGAGATCAGGCACGCGACATCCTCATTGCCGCAGGAGAAGGTCTCGGCCCCGGCGGGGGACGGCAGGGTCACTGCGCAGGTTGTCGCGATTCCCGTGATGACGATGGAGTTTCGGAGCCGATTCCTCATGGCAACTCTCCAGTCAAGGACGACGACTGATTCCGAGAACCACAGTGAGCGCGGTATACGCCATGTCCTCTGCGTCTTTCAAAACCGTGGGACGGGCGCGTGAATTATGAGATCTGAATATGACGACAGCGACTAGATTTCGACACCTGCCGATCGCTTAGTCCTCAGCTCAGCTGATTCGCGAGAGTCGCAGAAGAGATGATCGCGATCGCGCATGCTCGATAACGCGCCGAAGCCGAGATCGGGGCGCTGCAATCCGGGTTGCTTTCTTCGGAAATCAACCTGCTGACTCTGGGAGGCTCATCTATAATGCTCGCCTCCGACCTTGCACCGAATGAACTGGTGGGATGAGACCTCGCGCAGTATCTGAGATGCGTTCGACGTGGCGCCATTTCGAGTGAGGGAGGAGCGATGCAAACCCGCAAGCCCGCGATCACCGGAGCGTTGTTCCTAATTTTTGCCTACGCTCGCGCTGCGCAGGCGAACGGTCATCTCCAGATTCGGTATCTGAACGTCCGCCAGGGCGATGCAGCGTTGATCATTTCGCCGCTTGGTGAAACGATGCTGATCGACAGTGGACCGTTCAGTGCGAGCAACTGCGCGAGTGCGACCGGGATCATCACGCCGCTCAACGCCATCGGTCTGACGCATCTGGACTACCACGTCGCCAGCCATTACGACGCCGATCACATTGGATGTACCGACCACGAAATTGCGCATTGGCCCATTCTGAAAGCCGTCTATGACCGCGGTACGGTCAACCCACCGTCCACGGCGACGTACAACCCACGGTATGATCTTGGACAAGCCACGGCAGCAACGCACGCGGGTCCACGGCACAACCAAACGGGGATCGCCGCCATGTTTTGCCGAAGAGCCGTCGCTGCCGCTCAAGTCCCCGAAACTCGCGCAGGCTCTACTGACGTGGCGTGGCCACAGGGTCAACGATCCCCATCGGCGTAGCGTCGACTTTCGCACCGAATCGATTACGATTCGTCACGGTCGATCCTGGGTTCATCAATCAGTTGTTTGTCCCGCCTCTTCGCCCGTTCGGGGATTGCCGTCTCGCCATTGATCCGGCAGAACACATCACGCCGTACGAAACGACATGTCGGAGCGTCGCTGGACTCGGGTTGTTCGCAGGTCGGTCAGGACGGAGGGACGCCGTGCGGAGGACTCGTCGGCGATGCCCACTACGGGGATTCTCGGGGCGGACACTCGCCGAGATGCCCCGCCCCGCGTTGGCTAATCGGCGCGGAGATTTTTGTGTCCCTCGAGGAGGCTTATGTGTGGTGTCAGTCGATCTTCGCCCGCCAGATTTCGCGTCGCGGATGAACGCGTCGTTGGCGAAGGGCTCATTCATTGCTAGTGGCGCAGTGTTCGCCCAGTCTCTCCAGTGCGGGCACTGCCGCGAACTCTACGTCACTCACCACGCGCGGCTGATCGCGAACCCGCTCGCACAGGGCGCAGGACAGTTGCTCACCCCGCGTTTCAGATCCACGCTGAATCCAGCGGCGCCGGAAGGTGACGCGGCCCTAGCAAACCCTCGCCATCCGGGCCTGACGTGGATGTGGTACGGCGCCTCGTGATGGCGCAGCCTGCTGATCAACTTCGACTGTTAGACTTGCCGCCCTTCTGCGTTTCTACCGCACACAGGAGGATCGCATGGGTTGGCAACGGACCACGCGGCGTCGAGGTGTGTCGGCGCGCTACACGATCGCGGCATGGTGTGTGGCCGTTCTGGCGCCCTGCTTGGCTGCCGGTCAGGCGAATCCGCCGGCGAAAAAGTCGGACGTTCAGACCATCACGTTCAACCATGTAACCGACACCGAAGGCGCGTACGAGCTGAAGCTCCGCAACGGCGAGACGTTTCAAATCCTGATCAAGCAGACGTGCGAGTCAGCGTTCACGTACGACATCCGCGGTTTTCTACGCGCCACGTCCGCAGCGCCGGTAGGTCCGGTCGTCAACGCAGGGGGGCCCCCGCTGGCCGACAAAGTCATTCCGGTTATCCACGACTCGAAATATGGCGGGTACATCCTCACAATCGCCCCGAGTGAGCATCCGATCGTCTGTTCGGGTGAGGGTGCTGACAAGCTTCGCGCCCGAACCTTGATCATCTCGACGCCGCTGGTCGACTGGGATCTCTCGTTCTCCGGCGGATTCACGGTGAGCAACCTCGTCAGCCCCGTGTACTCGCTGCAGCCGCACCCGACGGCCGCCGGCAAAATGCAGGTGAAAGAGAGTTCGGACCAGGAAGACGCGGTTAAGCTCGGATTCGCGTCGTTTGTCCACATCTATCACACCCGCCATCCGTCGATTGCGCCGATGTTCGGGTTGGGGATCCGCGAAGACAACAAGACGGAGTTCTTCCTCGGCCTCGGCTACCGCTTCAGCGATTCGGCGTCTTTGAACGGCGGGATTGCGTGGGGTCCGGTGTCGCGCCTGCCAAACGGCGTCAACACGACCGATCCCGTGTCGGACAACAACGTCCTGACCAATCTCCCGACGCGCACCGCGAAGGGCGTGTTCGTGGCCATCTCGTATTCGTTCCTGCACGTGCGCGATCGCCTCGAAAAGCCGTTCGCGGGCGACAACAGCGCGGCCGGCGCCGGCGGAGGTGCCGCCCAGCAGACAACGCAGGGTGGAGGGAATGAGAATGCGGCAGGGTGCAAGCCCGAGCTCGAGAAGGTGTCCGTTGCGCTCAAGCCTGCCGGGGAGATTGTCAAGGTGAAAGTGCCCACACTGACGCCAGCGGGGTGCGCGCTGACCATCACAAAGCAGGCATCGTGGGCACCGGTCACCTACGACGCGGACAAAAAAGAACTCACCATCGTGGCTGAACCCAATACCCAGGCAGCATCGCGAACGCAACAGGTGAGCGTTGGCAGTGCCACGCTCACGCTCACGCAGGACAAACAGTGATCACCGCGGACGACCTCGCGTACGGGCGCGACGTCCTGGCGGCGCGCTGGCTCACGCGCGCCGCCAGCGTGGACGTCACGCGGATGCGTCGGACTGCGTCGGTGGGCGTCGCAGCGGCGCGCGCGGGGCATGCCATCCACGGAACCGGCGTCGGGCCGAGGGTCGTCTTGGGCGCGCTCACCGGGGACCTCGCCGTCCGTTGCTACGTGCTGCAGAAGCTGCCGCGGCGGTCGCTGTCGCGCCATCTGCAGCTTCCTGTCACTGTTGACGGGATTCCGGTCGACGTCATCGAAGCGGCGCCGGCCTGCGTGCACGTCGAGAAACCGTTTCAGCAGCAGCAATGCGATCCCTTGCGCTCCGGCATCAGCACCGGTCGCGCGGGCGGCACCTTCGGCACACTCGGCGCGTTCTGCCGGTCGACACGCCAGGGAGACTTGAGCCAGGACGTCCTCGCGCTCAGCAACCATCACGTGTTTACGGACCTCCTGGATGCCACGGGCGGACCCGTCTACCAACCGGGCCCCTCCGACGCCGTCGGGGCGCTGCGGGAGATCGGGACCGTGCGGCGCAGTTGGCACGTAGAGCCGGGCACAACTGAAAACCGCATCGACGCGGCGGTCGCCATTCTGAAGGCGGATGTTCCCCACGATGTCGACATCCCCAGCATCGGCAGGCTTCGCGGACGTCGGGACGCCCAACGCGGATTCATGGCCTGCAAGTTCGGCCGGACCACGAGGCTGACCGAGGGCGTCATTACCGACATCGCGTGCCGTCAATTCGTCGGCTTGGATCCGCTCGGCAGCGCTCAGGCGTTGTTCGTGGAGCAGATTCGCGTCGACGCGGTGGCCGGCGCGGGCAGCTTCGGCGGCGGCGGAGATAGCGGAGCGCTGCTGATGGAAAAGGACACGGGGATGGCGATTGGCTTGTACTTCGCGGGCGCGATCGACGGCAGCTACGGCCTCGCCAATCACATGTCTGCTGTCTGCGAACGCCTGGACATCGAGCTGCTCACTGGGTGACCCGGAAGGAGCGCACATGGGACCGATCGTGGACGTCGCCGTTGGCCTCGTGCTCATCTATCTTGTCCTGAGTCTCATTGCGACGTCCTTTGCGGAATTGGTCGAGGCGTGTCTTCGGACCCGCGCGAAGTACCTCTGGATTGGTGTCGGCGAGCTGATCGGCAATTCGTGGCGCACGGCATTTTACAAACATCCCCTTATTTGCGGCCTCTACCGCGGAAAATATGAGAACGCCAACCACCCGCTGATCTTGCGCGCGCTGCCGGCCTATATTCCGAGCGAGAGCTTTGCCGTCGTTGTCATCGATCTCATCGCGCAGCGCGCGGCCGGCGAGGCGTGTCCACGATCACCGCGGTCCGTCGCGGTATCAAAGAATTGTCCGACGGGCAGCTGAGGGTGGCGGTGGCGGCACGATTGCGCGTGGCCGGCGACGACCTCTCAGCGCTGCAACGCGGCCTGGAGACCTGGTTCGCCTCAGGCATGGACCGGGTGACCGGGTGGTACAAACGTCACACCCAACTCGTGTTGCTGCTCATTGGCGTCGCGCTGGCGTTCGCACTGAACGCCGACACGATTTCGATCGCCGAGTATCTGTCCCTCCACCCGACCGCCCGACAGACGCTCAGCGCACAGGCCGTGCAGCAGATTCAGGCAGGCGCGAGCCAACTCCAGGCCGGACCGTCCGGCAATCAGAAGGCGACGACCGCCGTGCTGGGGGTGATCGTCGGTATGCCCTCCGGCGGCCACGGCGTAGTGTGGCAGTTGATCGGGTACCTGCTGACGGCTTGCGCCGTCTCTCTCGGGGCGCCGTTCTGGTTCGACCTGCTTGGCAAGCTCGTCGCGCTACGCGCCGCAGGGCCCGCACCTCGCACCGACACAACAGCGGCCGCCGGCAAACAGGCACCGCCCCCTGCGGTCATGATGACCCTTCGCTGACTGGCGTCGGCACGGCCTCGGTACGGCCAGGCGCGGTGGAATCGCTCCAGAAGGACACGCGGTAAAGAACCGCTGAGAACCGAACGACGCCTACAATCTGTCCATCGACAGGCGTTATTCATGGCGCCAGTCGTCGTGACTCTCGGAGTGACGGCGTCGCCGAGGACGGATCGGCTGTCTGCCGAAGGAGAATCCTGTGGCTGCGCGTGCGCCTCTGTTAGTGTTGGTGGCGTTCGGATTCGTGGCGGGATGTGTGGCTGAATCAAAATGGCCGGTCTCGCCACGCGTGCCAATATCTGAGTTAACAGCGGGACCCATGCTGAACGAGTGCTTGCCCGAATTCGCGAGCGACACCACAGACGTCAAATGCGCATTGCCGCTGGAGCTAATCTGTGGGAACAACCCATGCCTGAACTACAACCAAAGCGTCCGGGAATTGGAGAGGCTTGTCCGACAAGCAGGACACTCGGGCGAGAGCTCTGCCGACATTGGTGACTGCGGCGAGTTCCGCTATGTGGCACGCGGCGACGGTTACAGCGGTGAGACCTTGTATTTCGATAAGGCCGGCACACTTGTCGCGGCAGTGAGCTGGTCCGACGTCAATTCCAATGGTTTCCCCTTTGGACGCCGAATTCGCTGCGCTCACGTCAGGCAGCCGAATCACCCTTTCAAATGACCGTCAATGACCTCCCTCTAGATCCAAACCATTCGCGCCACCGTGGAGACGAACATGACGGACGCGGTTTCGCCCGCCAGCGTCTGATAACGGGGATTCCCGGACCCTCGGCTGACGCCCGATCTTCGCCGCTTCGGTCAAGGTGGCGCGCGCCGGAATAGTCAGCACCTCCGGCTGTCTGGCCCGATCAGGATCAACGACCAACCTATCGGAGAGGATCTTCGACGCGACGTCACAATGGGTCGCGTGCCTTGAACACCTCGATCAGAGCGTTGCCCAGGAATAAGGATTTCGTAGGTGCCAATGTGGTGCGGGGACGACGGAGTCGGTTGATCATCAAGCGTCGGCACAACGTCGATTTTCTCGGTTCGCGCAAATCGTGATCACCGTCAAGCCGAGGGCTGCGTAGTAGCTGGGTGAAGGTACTTGTTGTGCGCGACGAGGTTCGATTTGACATAATCCGACCCGGATGGCGCGGCGAAGTGGTTCCCGTGCTAGCAGGCATGGGACCGGCGCCGGCGGACGTCGATCAGCCGCAAACGGTCATCCATGATGTGCGGGGCTAGCGCAGACGGCTGGAGGCACCATGCAGTTGACGCCGGGCACGCGTTTGGGTCCGTATGAGATCGGCACCCTCCTCGGCGCGGGCGGCATGGGCGAGGTCTACCGCGCGCGTGACACCCGGCTCGATCGCACTGTCGCGATCAAGATTCTTCCACACGCCCTCTCCGAAAATGCTGCGCTCCGGGATCGCTTCGAGCGCGAAGCCAAAGCGATTGCGGCGCTCAATCATCCGAATATCTGCGTCCTGCACGACGTCGGTCATCAGGATGGTCTCGACTTCCTCGTCATGGAGCTGGTCGTCGGTGAAACGCTCGCCGAGCGACTGACCAAGGGGCCGCTGCCGCTGGACCAATCGCTGCAGATCGGTATTCAGATCGCTGACGCGCTCGACCGTGCCCATCGTGACGGCATCATTCATCGCGATCTGAAGCCGGGCAACATCGTCCTCACGGGCACGGGGGCCAGCTTGCGCGCGAAACTCCTTGACTTCGGCCTCGCCAAGCTGAAGGCGCCCACTGTTGCTGCGACGGGGATGACGCACCTGGAGACGTCACCGCGCGACCTGACCGGCGAAGGCACTATTCTCGGGACGCTCCAGTACATGGCCCCCGAGCAACTCGAAGGGGCAGACGCCGATTCGCGTGCGGACATCTTCGCCCTAGGCGCCCTGTTATACGAGATGGCGACGGGCAAAAAGGCCTTCGAAGGCAAGAGTCGGGTGAGTGTCATCGCCGCGATTCTCGAGCACCAGCCGCCGCCGATGGCGAACTTACAGCCGCTCACGCCTCCGGCCTTCGAGCATGTCGTAACACGCTGTCTGGCCAAGTCGCCCGATGATCGCTGGCAGACGGCGCGCGACGTCGCGAAGGAACTCCAGTGGATCGCTTCGACGAACCATGTAGTGCCGAGCGGCATCGCTCCCACCTCCGCCGGTCGGCGGTCCTGGGTACGAGGGGCAGCTATCGGCTTCGTAGGTATCGCGCTGCTGGCGATTGGATTTGTTGTCGCGCGCTTCGCGCGCCCCACCCAGAGCCGGCAAGTCGTGCGCTTCGACGTACCGAGTCCGGGCCCCTCCAATCCGGCGCTGCTCCCGATGATGGCGTTGTCGCCAGACGGCCGCTCGCTTTCATTCGTCGCGGTTGAAGGAGCCTCGGGCACCCAGATGCTGTGGGTTCGGAAGCTCGATGCTTCCGACGCTCAGAAACTGGCCGGCACAGAAGGCGCGGCGTTTCCGTTCTGGTCGCCCGACAGTCAGCACATCGGATTCGTCGCGCAAAGCCATCTCAAGCGAATCGACCTCTCCGGCGGCCCGCCGCAGAACATCTGTGATGTACCGGTTGCGGCCTTCCTCGGCGGCTCGTGGAATCGCGACGGCATCATCGTGTTCGGCGGCGGACAGCGGGGGCTGATGCGCGTATCCGCATCGGGGGGACAAGCGGTTGCGATCACGACACCCGACGCCAAGGCTGGAGAAATCGGCCATGCGTGGCCCACATTTCTCCCGGACGGGAAACACCTGTTGTTCATGACCCTCATTCCGGCAGGCCAACCCCGTCAGATCAAGGCGATGAGCCTCGACCCACCACAGCTGACCACTGTGATGGCCGCGAATTCGAACCCGCTGTATTCACCCTCGGGCCATCTCTTGTTTCATCGCGACGGGACGCTCATGGCGCAGCGGTTTGATGCGGGTACGCTGGCGGTCAGCGGCGAGCCGGTGCGGATTGCCGACGGCCTCTCGTACAGCCCACAAACCGGGCGCGCGGCCGTCGCCGTGTCCGACGCCGGGCTATTGGCGATGCGTCATGGCGTCGCATTTGAATCGACGCGGCTCACCTGGTTCGACCGGCGCGGCGCTCGGCTCGGCACTGTTGGAGAACCGACGGTGTACCGTGGGCTGGGACTCTCGCCAGATGGACAGTCTCTCGCGGTGCACATCCACCAGGAGCCCAGCGGCGGTGATGTCTGGGTGATGGATCTGCGGCGTGGCACTTCAACGCGGTATACATTTAGCGCGCACAACTTCTCTCCGAGCTGGTCGCGCGACGGTCAGTACGTCATGTTCACCTCCGACAAAGAGGGCGCGCTGAACCTGTATCGAAAGCCTGCCGGTGCCGCTGGCGGCGACGAGATGATGCTGGGAAGCGGGATAGCCTCGTTCGTTGAAGACACGACGCCTGACGGAAAATGGATGGTCTACGGTACGGCGAACCCTCCAAACGGCGTTGACATCTTCCGCGTTCCGCTGACCGAGAAGGGCAATCCGGAGCCGCTGGTCTCGACGCCGTTCTTCGATGGGCTGTCGAAGATCTCGCCAGATGGCCGCTGGATCGCGTACGAGTCCGACGAATCTGGACAGCGCGAAATCTACGCACGGCCCTTTCCGAAGGGTACGGCGAAGTGGCAGATTTCGACCGACGGCGGACGCTATGTCCGCTGGTCCGCCAGCGGCAATGAGTTGTTCTACGTGAAGGACAACGGCGCACTCATGGCGGCGCAAGTCCAAGCCCAGGGGAATGCGCTGGTCGCGAACACACCGAAACAGCTGTTCACAACGAACCTGCTCCTGGCGAACCACCGTGGTTCGACGCTCGACATGCCATACGACGTCACGCGCGACGGCCAGCGATTCATCGTCAACGAACGTCTGTCCACCACCACCGCGCAGCAGTCTCCGATTTCTGTCATCGAGAACTGGACCGCGTTGCTGTCGAGGTAAACGCTTCGCCGCATTAGGCGAGCGTCAACCGTTTGGTCGCCTGGTCGCGGCTCGCGCGGCCTTCGGGGTCCATATCTCGGCCACGAAACGGTCCGCTTACTGGAGGTGTTGACTGCAACCTCCTCCGACGTTACTCAACTCGAACGGTAGCTCGCCAAAGCCGCGAAGCGCCAGTTCTTAAAGTCACATTGCGCGGCTGAAGCTCCCAAAGGGCGAGGGACGAGTCATGAAACGCGAAGACGTACAGCGGTTCATCGCGACGGTCGCCACGGCCGCGCTCACGAGTACAGGCTGCGACAACACGAACCACATCTCAACTCTACCTACACCGACGGCGCCACCACCCATCGTCGCCCCACCGGCCGGACCAATCGATGGAGTCTATCGTCTGACGTTCACGGCCGCACCATCTTGCCAACTTCCAGATGATGCGATGCGCCGCATGTACACCGCAACCATCACAACGTTTGGCGGTGCCACCGTGGCCACACTAACCGGTGCACAATTCTGGCTTGACGGCTATTGTGGCCTCATGAACAGTTCTGATGTCTATGTCTCCGGAAATACGGTGACATTCTCGGATTATGCCGGAGACTGCGGCATCATCGAACAGCTGTCGAGCACGCGCTATCTGAAATTGTGGGGAACCGCGAAGGCAACGGTGGGGGACCCCCTTTCCGCCGCGTTCGACGCGAGCGTTAGGGTCACGACGCCCGACGGATCGAATGAAGCGAAGCCGATCGCGACCTGCACGGCGTCGGATCATCACCTCGTTTTCGAGCGAACGGCACCGTGACTGTGCCATGAGCCAACGCGGCCGGTTGACCAGCGCGACTGCCGAACAACTCGCGGGTGGGTGACGGCTTAGCCGACGAGTGACCGCATGCGGCATCAGGGGGCAGACGCTGCGTCTGATAAGCCCCATTCCCGGACGCTCGGCTGACGCGGGATCTTCGCACCCAAGCCGTTGCCGTCCCGACTGCGGCACGTGCGCTTTCTGGATCCTAATTGGGCACGCCGCGCGGCTACTAGCTTCCTAGGGACTTCATCGCATCGTCGGACGCTCGGTCTCGAACGGGAGCGACGCCGATTCTGTCGATAAGACTCCAACGCGCCTGTCCGGAACGTTGTTACGTATCCACGATTCGTCTCCGGTACGATGTGGTTCGTGCGTGTCCACTTGATCACGGCCGAATCTCCAGAATCGCGGCGCCTCCGCCGGGGCCGTCTCATCCAGTTCCCGCAGCTCACGATGCCGCTGATTGCCGCGCTGACGCCATCCGAGCACACGGTCTCACACACAGACGAAATCGTCGCGCCGGTGCGGTTCGACAGACCCGCAGATCTCGTCGCGATCACGGCCCCGACGCCCTCAGCGCTTCACGCCTACAGCCTTGCTCGAGAGTTCCGCCGACGGGGCGTCCCTGTGGTGATCGGCGGACCCCACGCGACGGCCCTTCCCGACGAGGCCGCACGCCACGCCGATGCAGTCGCTGTGGGTGAGGCCGAGGACATATGGCCGCGCATCCTCGATGACGCTCGCCGCCGGCAGGTGGAGCGTGTGTATGTCTCGACTCGGCAGGCGTCTCTCGTCGGCATGCCCGCTCCACGTTGGGACTTGATCAGGGGACGCCGCTATGGGAAGTCGGTGACGATCGCCACACGAGGATGCCCCCACGTTTGCGACTACTGTTCGATTCCGCTTCTCTACGGTCCCGGGACGCTTCGTTATCGTCCCGTGGACGAAGTCGTCCGCGAGATCGCGACGAGCCCGACGCGTGCGGTCGTATTCTGGGACGACAACATCGGCGCGAATCCCCGGTACGCGAAGGAGCTGTTCCTGGCTCTCACTCCGCTCAAGAAATGGTGGACCAGCCAATGCACGGCCAATGCTGCACGTGACGAGGAACTCATCGCGCTGGCGGCGCGGAGCGGTTGCAAGGCGCTGTTCCTAGGCTTCGAGTCGATCTCGCAGGAAAGCCTCCAGTTGACCAACAAAGCGCACAATCGCGTTGCCGACTACCAGCGGATCATCGCGAACCTGCACCGGCACGGTGTCGCGGTGCATCTCGGGATCATGTTCGGGTTCGACGAGGACGACGTTGGCATCTTTCGCCGGACGGCTGGGTTCCTTGACGAGGCCTGCGTCGATGTCGCGACCGTCAGCATGGTCGTGCCGATGCCCGGAACACCGACGTTCCGTCAACTGAGTGCCGACGGAAGGATTCTGACAACTGACTGGTCCAGATATGACGGAAAGAAGCACTGTGTCTTCGAACCGGCGCGCATGTCGCCGCGAGAGCTCGAGGCAGGGACCGAGTGGGTCGCGCGGCGGTTCTATTCAACGAGATCGATCGTCAGGCGCCTCGCAGGCTCACAGGCCGGCGTCTGGTGGAATCTTCCAAGGAACGTGGGCTACATGCTCGCAGGCGTCTTGAACCGTGGGCCGTCATGGGATCCGGCGGGCGGCTAGTGCGGTAACGCGCAGGAATAACGACTAGAGAGTGTAACCAGTCCGCGCCGAGCCGTGTCGCGCGTTCATTGGAGGATGAACCATGCGTCGTTTCTGGGCTTCGCTGGGATCGCTGCTGTTCTTCATCCTCGCCCCAGGGACGATTACGGGCTTTGTTCCGTGGTGGCTCACGCGCTGGCGCATCGGCCCGCCGTTCTTCGGCATCGAGCCTTTGCGATGGGTTGGCGCCGCGCTCATCGTGTTGGGGCTGTTG
>Ga0066903_100001504_pt1 | contig 17126 bp, 17 predicted proteins | sample PanSoiMetaGPlot1_FD_67491 | JGI IMG/M metagenome (GOLD analysis project Ga0066903, IMG submission 67491) | Tropical forest soil microbial communities from Panama analyzed to predict greenhouse gas emissions - Panama Soil - Plot 1 (version 2) | ecosystem: Environmental > Terrestrial > Soil >... | reverse complement strand
GGCGCACGCGTCATGTGCGCCAGGGACCCGGCGTTCCGGGCCCGCCCGTGAAAAACGGGCCGGTCTGGCGAAATCCAGGCCATGCGCCTTCTCGGCGCGCCACTCCCCTCATGGGGAGAACGAAGAGAGACGGGCCGACCCCAAGCCCGACCAAAGTCAGGGCCAGCATCGCGTTGGCTTTTTCAGAAGAACCTCTCCGCTGTTGTCCCCGCGCAGGCAGGCGGGGGACGCATGATCTCAGGCCCATCCTCATGATCACTGCGCTATCGACAGCTCACGGCGTATGGGTCCCCGCCTGCGCGGCGACGACAGCAAAGCCTGTCGAAGGAAGCGGAGTGCAACCGCCCGCTGCGCGCGAACCGCTAGTCCTCGTCGCTGCGGTTGGTGAAGCGCGCGTTGCCGAGCCCGGTGCCGATCGTCAGCACGCCCCAGCGCTCGACGTCGCGCATGAACGGGACCTCGCTCAGGCCCTGCACGACTGCGTCATTGTGCAGAAGCACGGTGGTGCGGTGCTCGCCGATTCTGGGGATCTCCTCGAACACGCGGGCCGGCAGGTTGAAACCGTCCCAGCGGCCCGGAAGGTTCTGCGTGCCGCGATCGATCGAACCATCCTTCTCGATGATTCCCGGACAGCCGATGCCGATGAACGGGGTCAGCCGCAACTCGTCCTTCTCGGCGCGGGCGATGAGCTTGCGCAGCGTCTTGACCAGCCACTCGATCAGCTCGTCGCGCGTCGGCTCCTCGTCGCCGTAGCGCCAGAGCTCGAAAGCGCCGACGCCGGCCTTCGCCAGGTCCGGCGCCCGCTTGAGATTGAGCTCCACGAGGCCGGCGCGGATGTTGGTGCCGCCGAGGTCGACCGCGAGAATGGCATCGTGTCCCTTGAACATCCACGACGGCGCAAGGTGCGCGGCGCCGATCAATCCGGCCTCGTGCGGGTCATTGCGGATTGGCGCAAGATCGATGGCGATCTTGTCCGACCGGAGGATGACCTCGGTCCGGCCGATGGCCAACTCGCCAATCCGGCTCGCCCGCATGCCGCCGCCAATCGCGATGCGCTCGGTGCCCTTCCACTCCTTGAGCTTGAGAAACCGCTGGATCACGTAGGCGAGCTCTTGCGCATATTCCTCGATCGCGCCCTGTACCACGCCTGCCGCCTCCGGATTGCCCTTCGCGATCAACGCATCGAGCAGCTTCCTGTTGAGCTCCGCATCGGGCTTGTCGCCGAACGGGTCCTCGCCGGTCTGACGCAGCTGTTTGCGGATTTTGGCGATGATCTTGGCAAAGGCCTTCTTGTTGACGCGATCGCCCAGAAAGCCGCCGTTCTCCTTGGTCTCGAGGTTGTAGCTGTCGACCTCGACCTGTGGGAGACGGCTGCCGCCGTGGACGGGCAATTCGGTTGTCGTTTGGTCAGTCATGGATGTTCCGCTGCGGGTCTTCCGATAACGGGGGAGGGTCGCGAAAGTTTCATGGCCGCATTCGCCCCCGCTGTGGCGGTGTGCTAGGAGCGCGACCGATGACGAAGCCGCCAAGCCCGCCGAGACCGCGATGGGGAGCCGCCTGCGTGATCGGCTGGCCGGTGGCACACTCGCGCTCGCCGCTCATTCACAACTACTGGATCACCCGTTACGGGCTCGACGCCGAATACCGGCGTGAGGCGGTGCCGCCGGATCAGTTCAAGGACTTCATCGCGCAGTTGTCGGACCGCGGTTATGTCGGGGCGAACGTGACGGTGCCGCACAAGGAGGCGGCGCTCGCCGTGGCGGCGCCCGACGAGCGGGCCAAGGTGGTAGGCGCGGCCAATACGCTCTGGCTCGAAGGCGGCGTTCTGCGCGCCACCAATACCGACGTCGAGGGATTCATCGCCAATCTGGGCGCCGCCGCGCCGGCCTGGGATCGCGGCTTGCGCAGCGCGGTCGTGCTCGGCGCCGGCGGGGCCGCGCGCGCCGTTGTGTTCGGCCTCCTTGGTCGCGCGGTCGAGCGCGTCCACGTCGTCAATCGCACGTTCGAGCGCGCTAAGGCGTTGGCAGATCGGTTCGGCGGCCAAGTGAAGCCGTTCCGCTGGAGCGACCTCGACCGCCTGCTCGCCGACGCGGGGCTTCTCGTCAACACGACGTCGCTCGGGATGTCGGGTCAACCGGAACTCGCGATCGACCTTGCACCGCTGCCCGCCGACGCGGTGGTCGCGGATCTCGTCTATGCGCCGCTCAAGACGGCGCTGCTCGCCGATGCACGCCGCCGCGGGCTGCGCGCGGTCGACGGTCTCGGCATGCTGCTGCACCAGGCGGTGGGCGGATTCGAGCGCTGGTTCAACCTGCGCCCGCAGGTGACGGAGGACTTGCGCGCGCTGGTGGAGGCTGATCTTATCGGCACATAAAAGCGCCGCCGACGCTGTCGTTTTACCGTCATATGGGAATAACGAGGATGGCAGCGGGTTGTGCTGGAGTCGAGGACCGGGAGGATTCACAATGAACAAGGTAACGCGCCGCATGTTCGGCGCCGCCAGTTTGGCTGTGGCCCTGATCGCGAGCGCGAGCATCGCCCAGCAGCCTGAGCGGGTCCGCGTCCGCGGAACGCTCGAGAAGATCGAAGGCCAGACGCTCACGGTCAAGTCGCGCGAAGGCGCCACCCTTACCGCGATGATGCCGGACAACGTTCGGCTTACCGCGACGGTGAAAGCCACGCTCGAGGACGTCAAGCCGGGCGTCTATATCGGCGTCAGCGCCATGCCGCAGGCCGACGGCAGCCAGAAGGCGATCGCGATTCATATCTTCCGCGACTCGCAGCGCGGCACCGGCGAGGGGTTCGGGCCGTGGGATCTGCAGCCCGGCAGTACCATGACCAATGCCACGGTCGACTCCTCGGTCGCCGGGGTGGACGGTCAGGTGATCACGGTCAAGTACAAGGACGGCGAGAAGAAGGTGATCGTAACGCCGCAGACGATCATCGTCCGCTATGTCGATGGCACCAAGGACGAGCTCAAGCCGGGCGTCAGGCTCTTCCTCAACAACGCGATCAAGAAACCCGATGGCACGATCGAAGTACCGACGGTCACGTACGGGCGCGACGTCGCGCCGCCGATGTGATGCGGCCTCAGAAGTCGCATTCGCCGGACGGCAACATCAAAGTCAAGGGAGGACGACATGACAAGGACATTGCGAGCTCTGGCGGTCACGGCCATTGTCGCCGTGTTTGCCGCCGTGAACGCCTGGGCGCAGGCGCCCACGCGCGTGCGCGGCACCATCGAAAAGGTCGACGGCGACCTCTTGATGGTCAAATCGCGTGAAGGGACCGATCTGAAACTCAAGCTCAAGCCCGACGCCTCGGTTCGCGCCGTCGTCAAGGCGTCGCTCGAGGACGTCAAGCCCGGCGTCATGGTCGGCATCACCTCGATGCCGCAGGCCGACGGAAGCTTGAAGGCAGTCGAGATCCACATCTTCCCGGTTGGCCTGAACGTCAACCAGAGTCACGGGCCGTGGGACCTGATGCCGAACAGCCAGATGACCAATGGTGCGGTCCAAACCTCGGTCGCCGGCGTCGACGGCCAGGTGCTCACGGTGACCTACAAGCGGGGCGACAATCCGCCGGAAGAGAAGAAGATTCTGGTGACCCCGCAGACCATCATCGTGAAATACGATGCTGCGACCAAGGCAGAGCTCAAGGCGGGCCAGCGCATCTTTGTCGCCAACGCGACGAAGCTCGCCGACGGCACGCTCGAGGTCGCGAGCATTTCCTATGGCAAGGATATCGCCCCGCCCATGTGAGGCGGCTGCGTTGAATCGATCGCGCGCGCTGCTCGTACTGGCGGCGTGCACAGCATTTGGGAGATGACAGATGAACCATGCAATAAGGTGGATCCTGCCCGCCGCGGCGATCGTGTCGCTCGTGATATGCTCGGCCTCTGCGCAGCAGGCGACGCGCGTGCGCGGCACGATCGAGGCGCTCGACGGCAACACGCTGACGGTGAAGGCGCGCGACGGTGCTACGCTTAACGTGACGCTGACAAGCAATGCCCAGGTCGTCGGCGTGCTGAAAGCCACGTTGGCCGACATCAAGGAAGGCTCGTTCATCGGCAGCGGCGCAGTTCCGCAAGCGGACGGGTCTCAGAAGGCCGTCGAGGTGCACATATTTCCGGAATCGATGCGGGGTACCGGCGAAGGCCATCGTCCTTGGGACGGTGCGGCGAACGGCACGATGACCAATGGCACGGCGGGCGCGACGGTGACCGGCGTGGAAGGCGGCACCGTGACCCTCAAGTATCAGGGCGGTGAAAAGAAGCTCCTTGTCAGTCCCGGCACCCCGATCGTGCGTTACGAGATCGGCGCGCGGAACGATCTCAAGGCGGGTGCCGCCATCACCATCACCAACGCGATGCGCAAGCCGGACGGATCGCTTGAGGCCGCGCGCGTCAATGTTGGCCGCGATGGGGCCGTGCCGAACTGAGCGGCCTTTTTGGGAGCAGTAACATGACAATGAAACCACAGACTTTGATAGCGGCTGCCGTCGTGGTCACGGCGTTCGCGTGGTCGTCCGCCGTCGCGCAGCAGCAAACCCAGCGCGTCGTCGGCAAGATCGAGGGGATCGATGGCCCGACGCTGGTGGTCAACACCGGTCAGGGCGAAGTGAAAGTCAACGTCGCCGCCAATGCGGCGGTGTTCGGCGTCGTCAACGCGACGATTGCGGACGTCAAGCCGGGCAATTTCATTGGTGTCGGCGCGACGCCGCAGGCCGACGGAAGCCAGAAGGCGATCCGGGTGATGATCTTCGCGGAATCGCAGCGCGGCACGGGCGAAGGGCACCGGCCGTGGAATAGGCCCAACACGACCATGACCAATGCGACCGTCGACACGACGGTCGCCAGCGTCGACGGCCAGGTCGTGACGGTCAAATATAGGGACGGCGAGAAGAAGATCATCATCGGGCCCGATGCCCGGATCAACGCCTACCTCGTCGGCGACAAGAGCGAACTCAGGCCCGGCGCCAATATCGCCATCAACGCGGCCGCCAAGAAGCCGGACGGCTCGCTCGAGGCAAACCGTATCAACGTCGGGCGCGGCGACGTCGTCCCGGACTGAGGTCGTCCCTTGGGATGCGCCGCGGCCTGCTGAAGAAATCATCGGCGGCCGCCCCGACCGTGGCGCAAACTTTGGCGGTTGCCTAACGAACAGGCGATGCGGGCTCCCCGCATCGCCGTCGAGCCTATGTTTATTCGAAAGAAATAACGGTTCGCCAGACGCGCGCGCTTGGCACGCCCATTGCAAATCCTGGCGTTGGATGCCGGTCCGGGTCGGCCGGCTCAACGATGGAGTGCGTCCCCATGTCGACCTTCGACAATCCGTTCGATCCGAACCGGCGGCTCTACAGGTCGGGATGCACTTGCGGCCGGCATGCGAGCCAATCCGAGCACGACGCCCAGCTGGCATGCGCCGCGGTCGAGAGCGAGGACAGACGCTACGAGAGCGCGATCGCCTCAGCCGTCATGCGGGCAGTGTTTCCGAGGGATGCAAGCCGCCGCGCCTTCCTCAGGGCCGTCGGCGCGTCGACCGCGCTCGCCGCGATTTCGCAGTTCTTCCCGCTCAAGGGTGCGACCGATGTCTTCGCGCAGGGCGGCCCGATCGAGAAGAAGGACCTCAAGGTCGGATTCATTCCGATCACCTGCGCCACGCCGATCATCATGGCGCATCCAATGGGCTTCTACAGCAAGCATGGGCTCAACGTGGAGGTGATCAAGACCGCTGGCTGGGCAGTGATCCGCGACAAGACGCTCAACAAGGAGTATGACGCCGCCCACATGCTTTCGCCAATGCCGCTCGCGATCACGCTCGGCGCCGGCTCCAATCCCATCCCCTATACGATGCCGGCGGTCGAGAACGTCAACGGCCAGGCGATCACGCTCAGCGTCAAGCACAAGGGCAAGAACGATCCGGCGCAGTGGAAGGGTTTCAAGTTCGCGGTGCCGTTCGACTATTCGATGCACAATTATCTGTTGCGCTATTACGTCGCCGAGCACGGCATCGATCCCGACACTGATATCCAGATTCGGGCGGTACCGCCGCCCGAAATGGTCGCCAATCTGCGCGCCGACAACATCGACGGGTTCCTCGGTCCCGATCCGTTCAATCAGCGCGCGGTCTACGACGGCGTCGGCTTCATCCACATCCTGTCGAAGCAGTTATGGGAGGGCCATCCGTGCTGCGCGTTCGCGGCTTCGAAGGAGTTCATCACGACACAGCCGAACACCTACGCGGCCTTGCTCAAAGCGATCATCGATGCCACTGCGTTCGCGCATAAGGCGGAGAACCGGAAGCAGATCGCCGCCGCAATCGCGCCCGCAAACTACCTGAACCAGCCGGAGACGGTACTTGAGCAGATCCTCACCGGGACCTACGCGGATGGACTCGGCAACGTGAAGCGCGATCCTAATCGCATCGACTTCGATCCGTTCCCCTGGCACTCGTTCGCCATCTGGATTCTCACGCAGATGAAGCGCTGGGGTCAGATCAAGGGCGACGTCGACTACAGGGGGGTCGCCGAGCAGGTCTATCTCGCGACCGACACGGCGAAGCTGATGGCTGAGGTGGGACTTACGCCGCCGTCTGCGATGTCGAAGTCCTTCTCGGTGATGGGCAAGCCGTTCGATCCGTCGAAGCCGGAGGACTACATCAAGAGCTTCAAGATCAAGCGAACTGCGTAGGACAGGAATGATGCACGCGCCGGGCGTTCACCATCGCCTCAACTCAGTCTGCCTCTCAGCGCTCGTCGGTCGAGGCGCGGACACGCGCGCGACGAGGGCGGCAAGGAGCTCGCCATGACTCGCTCGCTTGCCGTCCGGGCGCTGTTCGTTTCGCTGGTCATCTTTGCCGTGTTTATCGCGATCTGGCACGTCGCCACTATGGGCGGCGGCTTCGACGTTCCCATCGACCCGGAATACGCCAAGCTTGTCGGCACCAAGTCCGGAATGCCGGGTCCGCTCGATGTGTGGTGGAAGATCTGGGAGCACCTGAAGAACCCGTTCTATGACCGCGGCTCCAACGACAAGGGCATCGGCATCCAGCTCGCCTATTCGATTGCGCGGGTGACGACCGGTTACTTCCTCGCCGTGCTGGTCGCAATCCCGATCGGATTCCTGATCGGTATGTCGCCGATCATGAGCCGCGCACTCGACCCGTTCATTCAGGTGCTCAAGCCGATCTCGCCGCTCGCCTGGATGCCGCTCGCGCTCTACACCATCAAGGATTCGCATCTGTCCTCGATTTTCGTGATCTTCATCTGCTCGCTCTGGCCGATGCTGATCAACACCGCCTTCGGGGTCGCGTCGGTGCGCCGGGAATGGCTCAACGTCGCGCGCACGCTCGAGGTCGGTGTCTTCCGCCGCGCCTTCACGATCATCCTGCCGGCCGCCGCCCCGACCATCCTGACAGGAATGCGCATTTCCATTGGCATCGCCTGGCTGGTGATCGTGGCGGCCGAGATGCTGGTCGGCGGCACCGGCATCGGCTACTTCGTCTGGAACGAGTGGAACAACCTCTCCATTACCAATGTCATCACCGCGATCCTGGTAATCGGCATCGTCGGCATGATCCTCGATCAATTGCTGGCGCGGGCGACCCGCCTCGTCACGTTTCCGGAGTGACGCCAGTGTCCGGGGACAAGTTCATCTCGATCGAAGGCATCACCAGGCGCTTCCCGGCGCCGGGCGGCGGCACTACGACCGTGTTCGAGGACCTTTGGCTGTCGATGCAGCGCGGCGACTTCACTTGCATCATCGGCCATTCCGGCTGCGGCAAGACTACGGTGCTCAACATCCTCGCCGGCCTTGATGCGCCGTCCGAAGGCACCGTCATTGTCGATAACCAGGCGATCGAGGGACCGAGCCTCGACCGCGCGGTGATTTTCCAGAGCCATGCGCTGCTGCCCTGGCGCTCGGTCATGGGCAATGTCGCCTATGCAGTCGCGTCGAAGTGGCGAAGCTGGGGAAGGGCGGACGTGGAACGGCAGTCGCAGAGGTTCATCGACCTCGTCGGACTGTCCGGCGCTGAGCACAAGCGGCCGGCCGAACTCTCGGGCGGTATGAAGCAGCGCGTTGGAATCGCCCGCGCGCTGTCGATCGAGCCCAAAATCATGCTCATGGACGAGCCGTTCTCCGCGCTCGACGCGCTCACGCGCGGCACCTTGCAGGACGAGGTGCGCCGCATCTGCCTCGAGACCGGGCAGACCGTGTTCATGATCACGCATGACGTTGACGAGGCGATCTACCTTGCCGATCGCGTGGTGCTGATGACCAACGGACCCGACGCTGTGTTCGCCGAGATCGTCGAGAACCCGCTGCCCAAGGAGAGAAAGCGCGCCGATTTCCACAAGCACTCGCTCTATTACGGCGTGCGCAACCACATCATCGATTTCCTGGTGAGCCGCAGCAGGGGCTTCGCCGGGGAGATCGAGGCCGGCGGCTTCGACCGCCGCCGCGTGCCGGTGGTGCGACCGGGCGCCCCCGAGCCGGTCATCGCCGCCGATAGACCCGCCCGCACGCCGTCATGGCCGGGCTTGTCGCGGCAATCCACGCCCTTGCCCGACGAGCCAAGACGCGGATCTCCGGCACCGACCGGGCATGGCGGAAGAAGAAAAATGAGAGAAGGTTGAAGCGGAGAGAAGGATTGCTGTGGAGAGAAACCTTGAAAAGGAGACACCCATGAAACGCGCCGACCTCACCGAAAAGATCCTTGACATCAAGCGCGAGAAGGGCTGGACCTGGAAGCACATCTGCGCCGAGATCGGCGGCTACTCCGAGGTCCTCATCGTCGGCGCGCTGCTCGGGCAGATGAAGTTGACGAAGCCGCAGGCCGCCAAGGCCGCCGACCTGTTCGGCCTCAGCAAGGCCGAGACCGCGCTGCTCAACGAGGTGCCGATGCGCGGCGCTGGCGTGCCGATGCCGCCGACCGATCCCTTGATCTACCGCTTCTACGAGCTCGTCATGGTCAACGGGGCGGCCTGGAAGGCGCTGATCGAGGAGGAGTTCGGCGACGGCATCATGTCGGCGATCGACTTCGACCTCGCCATCGAGCGGCTGCCGAACCCGAAGGGCGACCGCGTCAAGATCACCATGTCGGGCAAGTTCCTGCCGTACAAATACTATGGCCATTCCGGCAACATCCCGGAATACGGCTACAAGGAAGGCTGACGCCGACTCTGCTGCCTGCTCGAAGCTATCCCGTTCGTCCCCGCGCGGGCGGGGACCCAGAGCCACGACTGCCGGCCTTGCGAGTCTGGGTCCCCGCCTGCGCGGGGACGAACGGAGAAAGCGGCGCGATTTCGGACACGTGATAGATGCTCGTCCGCCGGCGCAGACAAGCTTACGTAGTCTACGCAAGCTTGACTGCCGTGCCGGCATGACGCGGTGAGGTCGTGCCCTAGCGGCTCGCCGCCGCGCTGCCGCGGCCGTCACCCGACTGGGAGTGGTCGCCGCCCGGCTCGGAGATCACGCACAGCGCGCTGCCGGCTGAGCCGGCGCCGTCGAACAGCGCGATGTCGCCGAGCGACACGATGCCGACCAGCCGCTTCTCCCGGTTGAGCACCGGCAGCCGTCGCACCTTGATGTCGGCCATGTTCTCGGCGACGTCGTCGAGGTCGTCGTCCTCGAAGCAGTATTTGACCTCGCTGCTCATCACCTCGCGCACCTTGGTGGTGGGCGGCTTGCCGGCGGCGACCGCGCGGACGGCGATGTCGCGGTCGGTGATCATGCCGACCAGCTTGTCGTTCTCGCCGACCGGCAGCACGCCGGCGTCGAGTTCCGCCATCATCTTGGCGGCGTCGCGAATCGATTGATCCGGGCTCGCAATCTTCACGTCGCTGCTCATCGCTTCGTTGACCTGCATGGTTTCCTTCCTCCTGTCGTGTCTGATGCGGATGGGGCGGCGGATCAGGCCGCTCGTCCGGCCTGGTCCTTGGCGCCCGACCACAGCTTGCGGATGTTCTCCGGCAGCGCGTGCCGGACTTTTTCGATCTGGTTCGGGTCGATGTGGTGGTCGAGAACGCGCAATACCGCCTGCGTGGCCTGCCGCACGTTGACCGGCCGGGTGCTCTCCAGACCTTGCGTCACGTGGTCGAGGAACTCTTCCGCCGTGCGCAGCTTCAAATTCTCCTCGGTCGGCCGCCACTGGTCGTAGTAGAGGCCGCGCACCAAAATCGGCAATTGCGCGCCCAGGTGGACCGCCAGCCCTACCTGGAGACGGTCCCGCAATGCGTGCAGGACGGCGCCGAGGGCGTGCCAGGCGACGCGCCGGTCCGGACCGAGATCCGCCATGATCTCGTCGAGCCAGATGTGGGCGGTCTGCAAGGTCCGGTCGAAGACGTCGAGGCCGGTTGCGCTCATGATCGTCCCCCATGACCGCACCGCGGTTGCTAATGGAGAGGAACGCCGCCGCCGCGCCACAGTTCCGAAGTTCCACGCGGCTAAGCGCGTGATCCTTTGGTGCCCGCCTGCGGCCCACTCGCACACCCTCGGGCCCTCATTCTGAGGAGCATTGCGCTCGCCCCTCGGCGATCGCAATGCGTCTCGAAGGATGGAGCCAGGTTCGGAGCCTGCGGCCATCCTTCGAGACGGCCGCACACAAGAGTGTACGGCGCCCCAGGATGAGGTCCGGGATTCCGTGGGTGAGGCCTGAGATTCGATGATTTGAAATGTGCATTCTGCGCCGGCCCGCGCCGCTTTCGCGGGGACGAACGGAGAGAAAGCAACGCGACATGCGCTTTCCGGCCCCGCCTGGTCATGCCGCCCGCTTGAGCTGCGCGGCGCGGGCCATGAACAGCCGCCCGAGCGGGCTCTGCGGCCGCATCGCCGTGCGCTCGGCGGCGAGCGCTGCGGCGAGCGCGCCTTGCCCCGAGAGCAGCGCCGCCTCGATCAGCGTGAGGTCGAGCACGTCGCGCTGGGCATGGCTGCCGCCGAAGCGGTGCGCGATGTTGCGCACGGCGCGTAGGCGCTCGACGCATTCGCCGTAGCGGCCGTCGCCGAACGCCACCAGCGCGAGGGTGACCGGACGGCCGACCTCGCAGGTGAAGGCGGCATTGTCGTCCTCGCCGCGCATCGTCTCCTCCTGGCCGGCTAGCACGCGCCGGATGAGATCGCGCCGCCCGGCGCCGACGAAAGCCATCACCGCATGCACGTCATTGAAGGCGTAGAGCCCGGCGTCCGCCGTCGGCGCCCAGGCTTCGGCCAGCGGCTGCCAGCGCTCGCCGAGCGCGACGCCGCGCAGGCTGAGCCGCCACAGCATCGCCGCGGCGTCGATCATCTCGAGAATCACGCGCGATCGCGCGCCCCAGATCCGCCCGTCGTAGAGCGCGAGCGCCTCGTCGGTCTCGCCGAGATCGAGATGGTAGAGCGCGACGTGCCACCAGTTGTGCACGGCGAGAAAGCTGTCGTGCGACCAGCCGTTGGCATTGCCCATCATCCAGGCGATGCCGTCGCGGTGGCGGCACTGCATCTCCATGACGTGGGCGACCGCATGCTGCGCCCAGGCGTCGCGCGGCTCGAGGTCGACCGCGCGGCGGCCGAACCGCTCCGCCGCCGCATAGGCGCCGGTCTCCTCGAGGCCGAATGCCTGCATGCCGAGCACCGCATGATAGCCGGGCACCTCGGCCGACCAGAACGGGAGTGCGCGTGCAATCCGATCGCGCAGCATGCGCGCGTCACCGCGAAAGAAGTCGGTCTGGTGGCCGGCCTGCAGCGCCAGGAGGTCGCGCGGAAAATCGATGGTGATGTCCTCGAGCATGGCCGAGGCGGCGTGCCAGCGGCCGTCGAGGAGATGCGCGATGGCGGCGAGGTGGCCCTTCTCCTGCGCGGTCGCCGGCAGGCCTCCCGTCATGGCGAGCGTGGCGCGCGCGACCGGAATGCCCGCCGGCTCGGTGCCAAGGAGATGCAGCCAGGCGCGCAGCGCATGGGCCATCACGAAGTCGGGGCTCGCGGCGATCGCCTTGTCGATGGTGGCGACCGGGTCGCCCATAAAGAGGCTGAACTGGCGCACCGCCGCCTCGTAGTGGGGCAGGCTCCTGGCGGTCGCGCCGGAAAGGACGTGGCCGCGGCTGTCGCGAAGCATGGTTTTTTGGAACTCCTGGTTGTGCAAGGTCACCTTGGTTGCGGCATGGCGCGCTTTGGTTCATCGCCCGCGGCGCCCTGGTCCTCATCACTTGGTCGCATGCCATGTGTCGCATCCCCTTGAAGCCCATCCTGTTCGGATCGATCACCCGGCCCCGTCCGTCCCCGCGCAGGCGGGGACCCAGGGACACGGATTTCTGGCCTTGAAGGTCTGGGTCCCCGCGTCCGCGGGGACGAACGGAAAGAATTGAGTGACTGCGCACAGACGAACATGCACCAAAACCCAAAAAGCCAACGCTCTGCTGGTCCCTCACTTCAAGTCGGGCGGGGGAGGGCCCGTCTCTTTTTCCGTCCCCTCGATACGAGGGGTGGGCGCGCCGAGCAGGCGCGGCAGAGGAAAGAAAACCACGCCTGTCGGCGCGCCACGCGACATCTTTCCGCTTTCGCGTTTCACGGGGCCCGGACCCGTGCCGGCCCGGTAGTAGCCGGCGGGGTTGCTCCGGGGTCCGCCCGGGGGCGCAGCTGCGAACCACGCCCGCGGGTGCCGCATCCTGCCCCGCCTTCATGACGCCTCATGATGACGCCCTTGCGCGGACAGGAATCGTCATCCCGTTCCGGCTTTTTCTGAAAGCCGGTGACAACTTTTTCGGGGTTACGCGGGTCTCGGCACCGCGAGCGCCGGTTTTCTCTCCTCCTTTTGGCGCGTCTTGGGCAAGACAACCCGAATGTGTGCCGCCATCCTAACGTCGCGCACGACCGTGGCGCCAACGAAAAAGCCCAGAATACCCAGGATGGCCAGCACCGGCGGGTCGAACCGCGAACGCACGACGACCGGGAAATGAGAGCCGCTCATCATCAGCACGCTAACGGCGGTCCAGAAAGCGGGCAGCATCAGCAAGCCGACCACGATCCCATCGAACACGCGTTGCAGCGTGGCCGTCATGCTCTCGCCCAGCATGCGCGGCGGCTGCCACGGCCGCTGGCGCGCAAGCCAGCAGATGCCGACCGTAACGAAGAACGGGAGCACGCACCAAGCGGCGAATCCTCGAAGTCGCCCCGCCAAGGTGCCGCTCTGGATAAGGGCCATGGTATCGCCCAACCCGCTGGCGTGGACGACCGCTTCCCTGATGAGTTGCACCACGAAAAATATGACGATGGAAATGAGACCGGCGAGAAGATATCTCGCCCACGGCGTCTCCTTGGCGCGGGCATTGGCGCTGCTTGAACCAAACAGTGCGCCAATCAACGCCGCAAACGCGATCGTGGTGACAAAGAAGCCGATGCCGATGAGCATGGTCTGGCCGAGCGCCGTGATCTGGTCTTCGGACAAGGTCCTGCCCGGCAGGTCTCTCAGCCGCTGAACGATATTGTCGTACCAAAGGATGTAGTAGATCAAGAAGCCGCCGACCGCGACCGACAGGAACAGCCAAAGGATACGGTGCGCGCTCAGCGGACGGATGCTGCCGAGCCCTTCGAAGCCGGCTGCCTTGAGCTCGTCCAGGCGGTGGTCGGCGAGGCTGCCGGCGTGAACGATCGATTTGGCTGCCAGCTTGGCCACCTGGTCCAGCAGAAGCCGGTACTCGACGAGGAAGTAGGCCTCGATCTTGTTCAGGTATTGCTGCAGCTGACTTGCCGTTATGCGCACGGGCCGGTCCTTCATGGGGCTCGATTCGCTGCCGAGCTTGGCTTGCGCCGCCTCCTCCAGTTGGGCGACGCCCGTGCGGTTGCCGTGCGAGGCGCTGGCGAGCAGGTTCGTGACTGCCGTGAGGGCACCGGCCGTGTCGCCGCTCTCGCGTATGCTGTCGAACATCCGGACGATGTCGACAGCGAGCCGGGTCTTGCGGGCGTGGGCCCTTTCGAGCTCGGCCAGGATTTCCATTTCCTCTTGGCTTAGAACGTGGGGGCCGGCTGCGTTCCATTCGCGCACGTGCCGGAGGAGGGTTGCGGTCTTGCGCCACGCGACGACGGAGTCGAGGTTGATCACCTTCGCGTCCGCGTCGGTGATGTAGATTTCCGAGGCTTCGAGGCTCCTGAAGTTGCGGTTCTGCTCGTCGGATGAAATATTGAAGCCGCAGTCGTCGAGATGCGCGGTGAGCGTATTGAGGTCGCCGCGGAGGTGCCGCGTGTCGTGCATCCACGACAGCAGGTTGCGCTCGACCTCTCGAAACGGCGCAAAGGAGTACAGCCCGAAGCTTGCGAACAGCGCCAGCACGTATGCTTGGTTATCGAACTCCACAAGGAATTTAGGCACAACCCCTACGAGCTGGCTCATCGATTTCATGAAGAAGCCGCCGAACAGGAACGCGGCCGCCATCGCCAGATAGCCAAAGACGAATACAATTGTGAAGGTCACACGCGCGGTTACGCTGGAAGGCAACTTTCGCCCATCGTTGTCGCGCACCAGATCGGGTCTGAAAACCGCCCAGAGACCCGCAATGGCCGAACAGGCGATGATGGTCAGGACAGCCTGCGTCCACGTGTTCATTCATCAAATCCCCACAAACGCGCGGTGCATTCCGCCTGCTAATAGCTCATGATGGGTGCGATTGGCCTCGAACGCAACACCCTGGAGCAGAGCGCATCCCTGGCCGCTTCGCAGCCGACAGCGGCCACAAAATGGACAGCCGGTCTCAAGTGGCAGCAAGATGTTTGGGCGGCGAACGAAACAGTCGAATTTCCGACTGCTGTGGCTGGCGTTTTGCCGGGCCTCCACGTCGTCGTTGCTACCGGACTGGCATTGATGCGACCATTTTTTCGTTTCGAGGCAGCAGGCAGCGGCTCGGGAGGAGTGATGCCCGCGCGACGCCGAATCCAAAGTTAGTGCGGCGCGGCACCCCACGCGCCGAGATCTCGCGCGGCCGCCCGCGCGCCGGCCGTTGCCACGGCCGCCGATTTATGGTTAACGTGCAAAGGTATCCTGGGAAGTTGGGCAGAGCAAATCTGGCGGCCGGTGAGTTGCTGGACGGGTCGGGTCACGGCCTGGACGGGTGCACGCGGTGCGTACAAAGCGAGGGGAAATGTGCAGATGACTCCAAAATCCATGCTGTGGCGGTGCGCCTTCGCGGCGCTGATGATGGGCATGCTGACACTGACTGCGAGCGGTCCTGTGACGGCCGAACAGGCGCAACAACAGCGCGAGTGCAAGGAAGAAAAGATCAACGCGGCGGGAAAATCCAAATTCAGGCCGTTTACCCAAGCGCGCGAGATCAGAGGCGAAGGTGCGGCCATGGCCGACGCCATCTATAACTGGCAACGCAATGTCCTTACCAAGTACGGCGCCCAATGGATGCTCTGGGAGGTGGCCGACGATAAGTCCTTCTATTGTGGGCCGGCTGGGACCGGGCCGATCGGCCATTTGTTCATCGGCTGCACCATCGAGGCGCGTCCGTGCAACGGAGGCCCCCCGACAGGGGAGGAGCCACCGGATCCACCGGAGAGACAGTGCTCGAGTTACCCGCAGCGCCGCGTTCTCGAGGCACAGCAGCGGATGAACGGATGCAACGCCTGCGGGCGACAGCTCAACGTCGATGGGCAATGCGGCCCGCAGACCGAACGATGCTTACGCGACTTCCAGGCGTCGCGCTTCGGGCGCCAGCAGGGCCTCGAGGTCAACGGCTTGCCTGATGGGAAGACCATGAACGCGTTGCGCGAGTACTGCGAACGCGGATGACGATCTAGAAGGCTGCAAAGCAGGTCGCGGCCCCGCAAGGGGTGGCGGCCTGCTTTTGTGCGGTCCGCCCCCTTAGATGCTGGAGCATGTCCGTTCCGTTGGGATCGGGACATGCTCCAGGCTTCTTGAGTGGCGCATATTCTTTCGGAAAAGCCGGCGCCAACTTTCCGGGAAATGCGGTAGTATTCGAGAGGGAGGCAAATCCGGGGGTGCCATCACACGGGCTGCGGCGGCCTGCGGCGATTGGAGTACGGGCATGGTGGACTACAAGGTGGAAGGGATCACCGAGGTCGAAATTGCCGACGAGCCATCCAGCGTTCGTCTCGAGTTCGCGGCCGGCCGGGAGCCGGTGGTGCTCACGATCGATTGGCGCCTGGCGAGCCAGCTCATCGATCGCCTGGCCATCGTGAACCACGAGATCAGGCACGCCCTGTCGACTCCCGACACGCGCGCGCAGCGCATCAGGACCGTCTGCCATCGCACCGGCATCGGCCTTGCGGCTCTGATATTGCTGCCGGTCCTTTATGGGTTGTGGGTGTGGGTGGTCGGCGAGCTTGACCCGGGAGCTTGGCATCTGATCGTGCTGCTTTTGGCGGCGGCCGTGCTCACTTACGGCGCGATCTGGTTCCTTGGCTGGGTGGTTGCGGCCTTCATCGGCACCCGCGAGCGGCCCCCGCCCGAGCCCCAGTCGACCGGCTGACACTGCCATTGTTGGGCTTGTAGCCCAGCAACGCGGCATGGCCCGCCTGGGTTCATCGCCCGCCCCGGTTCGGTCCTGCTCAATGTGTCGCATCCACCGCAAAGGCAAAAAGCCAACGCTCTGCTGGTCCCTCACTTCACTCGGGCGGGGGAGGGCCCGTCTCTTTTTCCTCCCTCGATACGAGGGATGGGCGCGCCGAGCAGGCGCGGAAGAAGAAGATGCCCACGCCAGTCGGCGCGCCACGCGACATCTTTCCGCTTTCGCGTTTCACGGGGCCCGGACCCGTGGCGGCCCGGTAGTAGCCGGCGGGGTTGCTCCGCGGTCCGCCCCGGGGGTGCAGCTGCGAACCACGCCCGCGGGTGCCGCATCCTGCCCCGCCTTCATGACGCCTCATGATGACGCCCTCGTAGACGGGCAGAACCAATCTGTGACTTCACGTGAAAGTTACTTGAGGTGAAGACGCAGGCGTCTGGTGCCACGAACGACGCGCGGCCGTCGATCGCTCTGTTGCCGCGATGATCCTGGCGCTGGCGTTCGTCGAATTGATGCGTTAGAGCGGTTCACGGATTAGTTGAATCGGTTGGGATTCCCCTGGGGTTGGAATTGTGATTCAAGATGCTGGCTGGGACGGAGGCCAGCATCCGATGGCGCGACCCCTTTCCAACGATCTT
>Ga0066903_100001503_pt1 | contig 17137 bp, 16 predicted proteins | sample PanSoiMetaGPlot1_FD_67491 | JGI IMG/M metagenome (GOLD analysis project Ga0066903, IMG submission 67491) | Tropical forest soil microbial communities from Panama analyzed to predict greenhouse gas emissions - Panama Soil - Plot 1 (version 2) | ecosystem: Environmental > Terrestrial > Soil >... | reverse complement strand
TCGGTCGAGACCAAGGCCAGCAGCATCTGGCCGGCCCCCATCGCCGCCATTCCGGCCGTCATCACCGCTCGTGCTCCGAACCCGATCGCGAGCCGGCCCGATATCTGCGCGACCAGCACGAAGGCGAGCGGCATCGGCATCATTTCAAGTCCGGCGACGAAGGCCGAGGCGCCCCGCCCCGCCTGCAGGTAGAGCGGTATGAGAAACAGCGTGGCGTACATGCCGAACGTCATGCAGGCCGCGATCAGGCAGGCGGCCGAGAATTGCGCGGTTCGGAACAACTCGACCGGCAACAGCGGCGAGCGGCTGTTCAATTCGACCGCGACAAATCCGATGGTGGAAACTGCCGCAACGACAAGGCAACCGACGACCGGAATGGACGACCAGCCCCAGCGCGCGCCTTCGATGAAGCCGAACGCGAAGGTTGCAAGGGCAATCATCGCCAGAACCTGCCCCGGTATGTCGATCCTTCGGCTCGCGCGGCCGCCGGCTTCGCCGATCGCCTTCCAGGCCAGGAGGCAAGCGAGCGCGGCGAAGGGCACCGTGACGATGAAGATCCCGCGCCACCCGACGTGGTCGACGATCAGGCCGCCGGTGCCAGGTCCGACGAGCCAGGCAAGCCCGTTGCAGCCCGCCCAGATGCCGATGGCACGCGCGCGTTCCGCGGCATCGGTATAGGTCTGCGATACGATCGCGAGCGATACCGGCAGTTCCAGCGCAGCACCAAGGCCGGACACGGCGCGCCCCGCGATCAGCGTGGCGTTGTCCGGCGCCAAGGCGCAGACGACCGAGCCCAACGCGAACACGATATTGCCGATGATGAACATGCGGCGCCGGCCGCAGGCGTCGCCCAGGATGCCGCCGGTCAAGAGGAAGCTCGCGAACGCAAGGTTGTAGGCGTCCACGATCCACTGCAGCTCGCTCACGTTGGACTTGAGATCGGCGCTGACACGGTTGAGCGCGAGATTGATCACCGACGTGTCGAGTTGGGCGACGAATACGCCCAGGCAGGTGGTGAACAATATGACAGACTTGCCATCGAACCGACGCGCGGACTGCGCGGTTGGCTGTATCGTCGGGAAGCTGCACGTCATCGGTCAACCTCGTTCGGTCCTTGTCTGGCGTCGAGGTAGTGCCTGACGGCGATGCCAACCACCCGATTCCAGCGGCGGACGCTACGGCCGCGACCGAAGCATCCGCGCTGGCATTGCGGCCGGTCCGTGCGCATATTCCAGCCATGCAGGGCGTCCTGGAGATTGCCGAAGTGGCCGCGCTGGTGGGCGACCCGACCCGCGCCAACATGCTCTGCGCGCTGCTCGACGGCCGCGCGCTGACCGCGGGCGAGCTGGCATATTCGGCCAGCGTCTCGCCGCAGACCGCGAGCGGCCACCTCGCCAAGCTCACCGGCGGAAGGCTGCTCGATCGCATTAAACAGGGCCGTAATCGCTACTACCGGATCGCCGGTCCTGATGTGGTGCAGATGCTGGAATCCATTTTGACGATCGCGAACGCCGGACCGCCGCGCTATCGGCCACGGTCAAGCCGGGAGGAACCGTTGCGTCGCGCCCGCGTCTGCTACGACCATCTCGCCGGGCAGCTCGCCGTCGGCTTGACTGAACAGCTCTGCGCGCGCGGGCATCTCGTCATCGCCGCCGAGGGCGGCGAGGTCACCAGCGATGGTGCCGCATTTCTGACCCGGTTCGGGATCGACCTTGCGCGGGCGCGCGCAGGCCGCCGCGTGTTCTGCCGTTACTGCGTCGACTGGACCGAACGGCGCCCGCATCTCGCCGGCGCGGTCGGCGCCGCGCTCGCCAGTCGCTGCTTCGACCTCGGCTGGGTCAAGCGGCGGCACAGTTCGCGCGGGCTCGACATTACGCCCGCAGGCGAGAAGGGCCTCTTGGAGGTTTTTGGCCTGTCGATGCAAAGCACCAGCCCGCACGGGCAACGCGCGCAGCCATCACGGCCACAAGCCCAAGTCTAGCTGCTGCTTTGGATGGCGCTGTCCGTATTGCGTGCAACGCTGTCCGTGTTCCGGACGACGCGCCTCAAGACGTTCCACGCCCACATCGGATTGCCCGGGCCTGTCCGTGCAAGCCCTGCAAAATTGGTACTCTGTATTTGAAAATTGGTACTCTGTATTTGATCGGGTGGCAACCCAACGGCTTGCCGCGGGCGCTGCCGCTGGTTCGCCAGCCGCGCGGCTCGATCGATCGCACGCTCAACGCTCAGGTCCTCTGGAGGTCTTGAGCCCGTCGATCTAGGGTGCTCACCGTCGTCGACGATGCTGTCGGGGAACCATGTCTGAATATCAGCTCTACTGCTTCGCCCAATCGGGCAACTCCTATCGCGTCGCACTGATGCTCAACCTTATCGGCGCCGATTGGGAGCCGGTCTTCGTCGATTTCTTCGCCAAGGGCGTTCAGCGCACCCCCGAGTATCGGACCGATGTCAACGAAATGGGTGAAGTGCCCGTGCTTGTGTATGGGGGCAGGAAGCTGAGCCAGTCGGGCGTGTGTCTCACTGATCTCGCGCAGCGCTCGGGACAGTTCAAGCCGAAAGGCACGGACGAGGAGCTTGAAGCGCTGCGCTGGATCATCTTCGATAATCAGAAGCTCAGCGGCTATCTGGGCCCTTATCGGTTCCTGCGCTGCTTCGCCAAGCCGACGGGCGATCCGGCCGTGCTCAGCTTCCTCAAAGGACGCATCGAGAATTCACTCTCGATCGTTGACCGGCGGCTCGCCGCACGGCCGTACATCCTGGGCGAACGACCCACTATCGCCGACCTCTCGCTTGTCGGTTATCTTTACTATCCGCCCGAGGAGTTCGGCTTCGACATCGCGGCCCAACACAGCCACATCGCCTCGTGGCTGGCGCGCATCAAGGCGCTGCCGCGCTGGAAGCATCCCTACGACCTCATGCCGGGTCACCCGCTGCCGCACGGCTGAGGGTCCGGGCGAGCCGCGATGCATCCGCCGTCTGCAAAATAAATCCGGTGTCTCCCAGGCCCGCTCAAAACCAGTGCTGCCTGAGCGCCTGCCAAATGCCTGACAGACCGGTGACGATTGCAAATGTCGGCAGCAGCGGATCGATTGCCGCAATGATGTCGGTTCCCGTCAAGCCCGCCCAGCCGTAATTGAGAGCCGCCACTAGGATGATGAGCAGGGAGCAGAACAGGATGAGATAGTTGATCAATCTACCTCGTGCTCGATGGCTGACAGTGAGATCGCCCGTGCGGTAATGTATCGGATTATGGCTGTTCCACCCCGCGGGTCCGTGGGATTACGACGATTGAGCGGAATTCGGCAAGACCTCACGGCGTTACTGGAGTAAGGCCACGAAATCAGTTTCCGGACGATGGTGGAACCCCCGCAAGCGGACGGCATCAAGCGTACGGCAAAGTGGGAACTTACCGAAGCGGGATCGATGCAAGGGGCATGAGGTGCAAGCCCGTTGCAGATCGACCCCCAGCGTCGCGGGCGTGACAAGCATTCTCTCATCGGTTACCGTCTCAACTGCAACCTGAACATCAGGGGCGAAACCGGGACACTAGGGGCTTCGCGCGTGAAAAGTGACGACAGAAGGTCGCGAGCGCCCGGAAACGGACGTTGGAGCGCTCCTTGTCCATTTGCATTCGGGAGGGGACGACAGGCGCATCTGGCTGTGATACGCGAACGTAACGTCGTCTCAGATTGCATGCCACCGGCCGCGCCGGACTCCAGATTGCCCAGAGCCTGATCAACCCGGAGCCGCGCCGTGTCCTTCATCAAACAGTTCGTGCGCTTCGTGCTGGCAAGAAAGAAATATTGGCTCGTTCCGGTGTTCCTGATCATGCTCCTGGTCGGGGGTCTGCTCGTGTTCTCGAAGGGAAGCGTGGTCGCTCCGCTCATCTACACAATCTTCTGAGTTAGGGGGGAGTCGGTTTGCAATGCGTCCCTTGAAGATCCTGCTCATCAATGCGGTTGTGCTGGTCGCTCTGCTCGGCGGGGTCGAGGCTTATTTCCGCATCACCGGCGGCCCGGCCGCAGCCGCCCCAGCGAATGCCCTGTTCCTCCACATCGTTCCTTACACGATGTTCTCCAATCACCCACGCATGCGTTACCCCGCGTGGGTTAACGGCTTCACCAACGAGGTGATCCCGGCGGATGTCACCAGCAACAATCACGGTTTCAATGACCGGCGGGATTTCAGCTTGACGCAGCCGTACCGCAAGGCGGCGAACGAACGTGTTGTGCTGTTCAGCGGCGGATCTACCGCCTGGGGCGTGGGCTCATCGAGCCCGGACACGACCATCGCCGGACGCATGGAGTATCATCTGAATTCCATGCAAACGGGAATCAAGTACACCGTCGTCAACTTGGGACAGGGAAGCTGGATCGCCTATCAGCAATTTGTTGGACTGGAGCTTTTTGGCTCGTCCTTCGATCCCGATTGGGTCGTGGTGATGGATGGCCACAACGATGCCGGCGTCGGCTGCGCAACTTCGCAAGGAACCTACAATCCGTTGTATTTTCCGGTGATGAAATCGTACATCGACGCCTACATCACTCAAACCACGCGTCCGGTTTTCTATCGCGGCTGGCTCGAGAACGAAATCATCAGACGCAGCGCCGCCTACCGAGCGCTGACCGGAAAACAGTACATCCCCAATCCTCAGATCTACGACGAGACCAACACGGATGACACGCGCGGGGAGCTGCGCAAGGTCATCCTTCCCACCAAGTTGGGTGAATCCCGCGAGATGCTGGCCTTCTATCTGAAGGCGGAAGAGGCCATGCTTAGGCTTTTTCCCAAGGCCAAATATGTGCTCTCGACCCAACCGATGGTGAATCAATTCACCGGCGACTTCACCGACGTCTATGCCAAGATGGACGACCCCGAAGCGCATAAAGCCGCGCTGGTCAAGCGCGCGCGGGATCTCGATGGCTACCTTCAGGCCCACGAGGCCGAATGGTGCAACACGCAGACGTTCCTTCCGAGCTTCACCTACCTGTATGTCAAAGGGGCGCTCGAGCTGGAATTGCTGGCTGAACGCATGCGCGCACGAGGACAGTTCGTCGAATATCACAACATGGGGCGCCTGCTGCCGGATGAGCGGGCGGAGCGGATACCCTACTTCATCGACCCGGCGCACCTTTCCGACCAGGGGGCCGACGTGCTCGGCCGGTTCTACGCCGAGAGAATTCTCGCCGGCGATGAGGTTCCTGGGGCACAAGAGGCCGAAAAGCAACATTAGCGCCCTCGAGAAGACGCAATCGCGACCGCTTCAGCGGTTCCCGATCGCGCGCACAACGGGGCGCTGGCGAGGGACCAGCGGCACGCCTGCCGTATCAAGCGGCGCGAAAACTTGAAAGGTGGCCGGCGCTCAGCAATAATTGGCGCCGCGAAATCGTAACTCGCAGCGGGGCTCTCCATGCAATCGGCCGCGTCCAACCGGTCCTTCGGATTGATCCTGGCAGCCGCATTTCTTGTGGTCGCCGCCCTCAGCTATTGGGCGCACGGTCATTTCTATCCCTATTGGGCGGGCGTAGGCGCGGGTCTGCTGGCGATCGCGATCCTGACCCCGCGTGTGCTCGCGCCATTGAAGCGTCTATGGCTGAGGCTCGGCCACTTCCTGCATCTCGTGGTCGCGCCCGTCGTTCTTGGCCTCACCTATGTGGCCGCTATCGTCCCGGTCGGACTTCTGACCCGGATATTCGGCAAGGACCTGCTGGCGCAACGCTGGAACCGTTCCGCGCCGTCCTATTGGCGCAAGCGGCCGGCCCGCGGTCCCGCCCCCGAATCGCTGCGGGACCAGTTCTGATGATTTGGGAAACGACTGGATCGCCAGCATGGGCATGAGCGAACTCGCGAGCATCGCGTCGGCCAGCTGTCATGACGCAATTGACGCAACCGGACCGGCGGCGGCTTCCCCTGCCGTCGACCGCGCGCCCGACGGGCTCGAAAACGTCATCGGGTTCCTGCACTGCCCGATCGATGGCGCTTCCCTGCGGCTCGAGACAGCGGGCGGGTCCCTCACCGATGGTCGGGGCCATCGCTACCGGATCGAGCGCGACATTCCATGCCTGTTCGTCCCGAACGACTGGGAGACGGCGAAGCGCGATGTCACCGACATCGTCAAGGCCTTCTACGAGAAGACGCCGTTTCCCAACTACGACGGTCTCGACACCCGCGACAGCCTGCGAACGAAGGCGCGCGACAGTGTGTTCGCCCGCCTTCTCGACGAGCAGCTCCCGCGCGGGGCGGCCATCCTCGAAGTCGGCTGCGGCACCGGCCAGATGACCAACTTCCTCGGCATGGGATGGGGAAGAACCGCCATCGGCGCCGACCTGTGCATGAACTCGCTTGGCCTCGCCAACGGCTTCCGCAACCGCTTTTCGATCAACAACGCGCACTTCGTGCAGATGAACCTGTTCCGGCCCGCGTTTCGCGAAGCAAGCTTCGACGTCGTCCTGTCGAACGGCGTGCTCCATCACACCAGCGACTGCGCCGGCGCCTTCCGCTCGATCGCACGCCTGGTGAAGCCCGGCGGGTTCATCATCATCGGCCTCTACAACTGGCTCGGCCGTTATCCCACGCTCTGGCGGCGCTGGCTGATCGAACGGTTCGGAACCGTCGGCGCGATGCTCGACCCGCGCATGCGCGGCAAGGGAGAGGCGGTGCGGCGCGAAGCCTGGTTCATGGACCAGTACCGGCATCCGCACGAGACCAAACATTCGATCAATGAGGTTCTCGGGTGGTTCGACGCCGCCGGCTTCGATTATACGTCGTCGGTGCCGACCATCGGCGACGAGGAGTTCTCCGAGGACTCGCGCCTGTTCGAACCGCACTCGACACGGCGCCTACTCGATCGGCTTTCGACTGAAGTCGAGATGTTGCTATCGGGCGGCGCCGACGGTGGGCTCTACATCATGATCGGCCGGAGGCGGCGTTAGCGCATGCGCCTGCTTGGGATATCGGCATACTATCATGACAGCGCCGCCGCGCTGGTCGAGGACGGGCGGATCGTCGCGGCCGCGCAGGAGGAACGCTTCACCCGCAAGAAGTTTGACGAGCGCTTTCCGCAGCATGCCATTCGCTACTGTCTCGATGCCGGCGGCGTGACGCTCGCCGAAATCGATCACGTTGTCTTCTACGACAAGCCGCTGCTCAAGTTCGAGCGGCTGGTCGAAACCTATCTGGCCTATGCGCCGCGCGGATTCGCCTCGTACATCAAGGCGCTTCCGGTCTGGCTCGGCGAGAAGCTATTCCAGGGCCGGCTGCTCACCGACGAGCTCAAGCGCTTCGACCCCGACTTCGGCGAAAGCAAGCTGTTGTTCACCGAGCATCATCATTCGCACGCGGCGAGCGCGTTCTATCCCTCGCCCTTCGAGGAGGCGCTGATCCTGACGATGGATGGCGTCGGCGAGTGGTGCACCACGACGGCGGCGGTCGGCAAAGGCAACCATATCGACATGGTCAGGGAGATTCATTTTCCGCACAGCCTTGGCCTGCTGTATTCGGCATTCACGTACTACGCGGGCTTCCGCGTCAATTCCGGCGAGTACAAGCTGATGGGGCTTGCGCCCTACGGCGAGCCGCGCTTTCGCAATCTCATCCGCGACCATCTCATCGATCTGAAAAGCGACGGTTCGTTCAAGCTCGACATGTCCTATTTCAACTACTGCACCGGACTGACGATGACGAACGACAAGTTCGCCAAGCTGTTCGGTCTGCCGGCGCGGGCGGAAGACGAGCCGCTCCAGCAGGTGCACATGGACATCGCCGCCTCGATCCAGGTGGTCACCGAGGATGCGGTGATCGCCCTGGCGCAGGGCCTCGCGAAGGAATATCCGCAGCGCGACCTCTGCCTCGCCGGCGGTGTGGCGCTCAACTGCGTGGCCAATGGCAAGCTCATGCGCACCGGCGCCTTCGATCGCATCTGGATCCAGCCTGCGGCCGGCGACGCTGGCGGTGCGCTCGGCGCGGCGCTTGCCGGCTACCACTGCTTTGCCAACGGCGTGCGCCGCCTCAACGGCGCTGCCGATGCCATGAGCGGCGCGTTTCTCGGGCCGGCCTTCAGCGAGAGCGAGACCCAACAGCGCCTGTTGGCCGAGGGCGCTCGCTTCCACGTCGTTCCCGACGAAGTCCTCCTGCTCGAGCAGACCGCCGACGCGCTCGCGGGCGGTCAGGCTGTCGGCTGGTTTCAGGGGCGGATGGAGTTTGGTCCGCGGGCGCTCGGCAATCGCTCGATCCTCGCCGATCCGCGCTCGGCCGAGACGCAGAAGGTGCTCAATCTCAAGGTCAAATACCGCGAAAGCTTCCGGCCGTTCGCGCCCGCTGTTCTCGCCGAGGATGTGCGCGACTGGTTCGAGCTTGACGGGACGAGCCCCTACATGCTGCTGGTCGCCGATGTCGCCGGCCACCGCCGCGTCGCCGCCGATTCAGCCAATGGCTCCATGCGCGGGCTCGACAAGCTCAAGGTCGTGCGCTCGGAGATTCCCGCCGTCACCCACGTCGACTATTCGGCGCGCGTGCAAACTGTCCATCGCGAGACCAATCCGCGCTTTCACGCCCTGTTGCGCGCGTTCAAGGCCAAGACCGGCTGTCCGGTGCTGGTGAACACCAGCTTCAACGTGCGCGGCGAGCCGATCGCCAACACGCCTGAAGACGCCTTCCGCTGCCTCATGGGCAGCGAGATCGACATGCTCGTGGTCGGGAATTGCGTTCTGCATAAGCGCGAGCAGAATCCAAACCTGCTACTCGACTATCGCAACGCCTTCGATCCGGACTAGACGACCGTGGTCGCTAACTGACGCAGGTTCGGCTGCCGCTGGCTGTGTTGCGGCACTGGCAGCGCGGCGGACGTTCGAGCACCGTGACCGTGACCGTGGTGATCCGGTTCTTCTTCACGACGATCTCGCACAGCGTCAGCTGGCCGCCGGCGCCGTCGGTTGCGAGCTTGGTCGTACCGACGCGCTGCGTCAGCACGGCGCTGCCCTTCCTGATCGGCTCGACCTTGATCGTATCGAGATAGATCGTCGGCTGCGACACGTTGGTGGTGACCGGCACGGTCTTGATCTCGACATAGCCGACGTCGGTCGAGGGCTGACAGCCGGCCAGCGCCAGCGCGACCCCCGCCGCAGCGAGCGAGCGCATCGTCACACTCCGGGCGGCTTGATCGCGCCGATGAGCTTCTTGAGCTGGTCGGAGGCGTCGCGAATGTCCTTGGTGAGGCGCTGGATCACTTCCAGCGCCTTTTGCGCCTGCCGGACCTGCATCAACTCGTCGATGAAGTCCTCATTCGACTGCAGCGTCCGCAAGAGCTCCGCGAACTCGCGCCGCGCCGCGCCAAGCTCTTCGGTAGCGCGCTCGGTCTCCTCCCGCAGCTTGCGCCACTGCTCGAGAAGAAACTCCTTTTCCTCCGTCCTGAAGCGCGTGTCCTGTTCGAGCGCGCGCAGCTTGCCGCGGGCGTGGTTCAGCGCCTGGGTGCCGAGCGTCGACACCGGGCCGTTGTCCGACACCGCGCCGAGCGCGGCGCCGACGATCGAGCGCAGTTCCTCGATCTCCTTGCGCGCCTTGTTGACGTCGGTCCAGCGATCGACCGAAGCGGCGCTGTCCTCGATCTTCTTGTTGAGCTCGGGAATCGACTTCTTGAACGCGTCGAGCTGCTTGGAGAATTCTTCGACCGGCGTGTAGGCGTCGGGTTGACTCGAGTCCTCCGCCAACGCCACGGCCGCCGGCATCGCAAACACGGCGGCAAACAGCAGCGCCGCCGCAAGGTGAACGAGACGTCCGATCATGGGCCTTACTCCGCAGGAAGGTCGCCGCCGCCCCGTAGCTTGAAGATTAACACGCGGCTGCACTATGACGAAAGTACGGCGTGCCGCACGCCGCACTGCACCACGATCGCCGCTCGCGGCATGTATTTTTGTTACTGCTCGGGCCCGGCGTATTTCGCGATCATGCTGCGGGCGTCGGCGATCAGCGCCAGCGCGTCGATGTTCCTGCCCTTCATCTCGGCCGCCCAGGCCTCGATCACCGGTTCGGCCACCCTGCGCCAGCGCGCCACCTCTGCGGCATCGAGCGTCACGATCGCATTGCCGCGGCGTCTGGCGGCTTCGAGCCCGGGCGCATCGCCGTCGTTCATGGCTTTGCCGGCCCAGCGCGAAGTCTCGAGCCCGGAATTGTCGTCGATCACCTTCTTGAGGTCCGGCGGCAGGCCGTCGTACTTGGCCTTGTTCATCGCGAAGATGAAAAACGTCGTGTAGAGGCTGCGATTCCCGCTGAACACGGTATGGGTGTTGACCAATTCGGCAATCCGGAGCGGCAGCGTCACCTCCCAAGGCACCACCGTCCCGTCGACCACGCCCTTAGAGAGCGCGTCTGCCATCGCCGTCACCGGCATGCCGACGGGTGTGGCTCCCAGCGTTTCGATCAGCTTGTTCACGATTCGCGACGGGCCGCGGATCTTGAGGCCTTTCATGTCTTCGAGCTTGCGCACCCCGTTGCCCTTGGCATGGATCACGGGCGGGCCGTGGGTGTTGATGGCGAGGATCTTGACGTCCTTGTACTCGTCCTTGAGGTGTCTCTCGTAGAACTCCCAGCCGGCGGGGCTGTTCTTCTCGCCGTCGCTGGACAGGAACGGCAGTTCGAATGCCTCTGACTTGGGGAAACGGCCCGGCGTATAGCCGGGCGGCACCCAGGTCAGGTCGATGACCCCGTCCTTCAACTGGTCGTAGAGCTGCGCCGGCGTGCCGCCGAGCTGGAGCGAAGGATAGAGCTCGATCCTGATCCGGCCCTTGGAATCGGTCTCGACCTTCTTGGCCCAGGGCGCCAGGAAATCCTTCGGGACCGTGGCAGCAGCCGGCAGGAACTGATGCACCCGCAACGTGATCTGTTGCGCCGATGCGAACGACGGTGACAGCGCGGCGCCAAGCGCGAGCGCTGCAGCAATGATGCCAGTGCGCAGACTCATGCTCATTCCTCCCCGTGTCCACGGGATGAGGCCCATGGTTGCGGCGAGCTTACGATCCCCTGGCCGCCCGGGCAACGGCGCGTGCCGTGAGCGGCGGACGGTTGGACGCGGACAGGAAGGCGTGCAGCGTCGCGACCACTTGCGCGCCCTCCCCGACCGCTGCCGCCACGCGCTTGACCGAGTCCGCGCGCACGTCGCCGATCGCGAACACGCCGCGCCGGCTGGTTTCCAGGGGCCGGCTGCCGTTTGCTCCCGTCAGCACGAAGCCCTTGTCGTCGAGCGCGATGCCGGAACCGGACAGCCAATCCGTGTTCGGGTCGGCGCCGATGAACAGGAACAGGTGCCGGATCGACCGCGGCACCTCTTTCCCCGAGGCGCGATGATGCCAGCGGATCTGCTCAAGCACACCATCGCGCCCGTCGAGGCCGCTGACCTCCGCTTGCGTCACCACCTCCACGTTCGGCAGTCCCGAGATACGGTCGACAAGATAGCGCGACATCGTGGCGCCAAGGTCGCGCCCGCGCACCAGCATCCACACCTTCGCGACCTGGCTTGCCAGATAGACCGTGGCCTGACCGGCCGAGTTGCCGGCACCAACCAGCGCCACCTCCTGGCCGGCGCAAAGTTTTCCCTCGATCGGCGAAGCCCAGTAATGCACGCACGAGCCTTCGTAGGCGTCGAGGTTGGCGACCGCCAGCCGCCGGTAGCGCGCGCCACTGGCGATGACGACCGCGCGAGCCCGCGCGCGTTCGTCACTTGCGAGTTTTAAGACGCATTGGCCGTCGTCGGTATCGCATTGGAAGCTGATCGCCTCGGTCGGGATCGCCATTTTGGCCCCGAACTTCTGCGCCTGGTTGTAGGCGCGCCCCATCAGCGCCATGCCGGTGATTCCGGTCGGAAAGCCGAGATAGTTCTCGATCCTGGCGGAGGCGCCAGCCTGGCCGCCAAAGGCGCGGCAATCGAGCACGATCACGTCGAGCCCCTCCGAGGCGGCATAGACCGCGGTGGCAAGCCCCGCCGGGCCCGCCCCCACGATGGCCACGTCGTAGACGTGGTCCGGATCGATCGGACCCACGAGGCCGATGCAGCGGGCGAGTTCGACCTCGGTGGGATTGCGCAGCAACTGCCCGGTCGGGCACAGCACGATCGGCAGCTGGCAGGCATAGACGTGGAAGCGCTCGATCAGCGCCTTCGCCTCCGTATCGGTCTCGGCGTCGAGGTACTGATGCGGATGGCCGTTGCGGCGCAGAAAGTCCGCGAGCCGAAGCACGTCGCCGCTGCCGCGCTGACCGATGATCACCGGACCGCCGGTGCCCGTTTCGAGCAGAGCGACGCGGCGCAGGATGAGTGCGCGCATGATCCGCTCGCCGAGCTCCGCTTCAGCGATCAGCAGCGCGCGGAGCTTGTCGGGCGCGATGATCAGGGCCTCCACGGGCTCACGCGCCACGACGTCGACCAGCGCCGGCCGGCCCGCCAGCTGCGCCAGCTCGCCCATGAAGGAGCCCGGGCCGTGCGTGACGATCAGATCGCGGCGACCGGAGGCGCCGTGCTGGAAGACGTCGGCCTGGCCGGACAGGAAGATCGTCAGGCCGGCGCCGACGGTGCCGACCGTGGCCAGCGCTTCGCCCGCCACATAGCTGCGGACCGCGCCGAAATGCCGGACCCGCTCGATCTCCGGGGGCTCGAGCAAGGGGAATATCTGGTGGCGCCGCGTTTCAAAGATCGTCGGCTCGGACATGGCTGGTCACGCTGGTTTCCTGGCGGTGATACCGCCCGCCTCGCAATATTAGCTCAAACTTAGGGCCGAGCCTTAGCGGAATCCCTGCAACATTAGGCTAATCCGAGACATGCGCAGCGAGCGCCTGCTGTCGTCGCCCGCACAGTGGTTACGACCGCGTCCGGCCTTGCCGCAAGTGTCATGGTGTGAGGAGAACGGGTCATGAGCAAGGCTCTTGCGTCAGGACTGGCGCTCGTCGTGGTTGCAGTTGCGAGTGCGCAAGCCCAAGTGACGATCGACGTATCGAAGGTTACCTGCGAGCAATTCACCGGCTACCGGATCACCAATCCGCAGAACATCGCCATCTGGCTCAACGGCTACCACAACGCCAAGCGCAGCAACACGCTGGTCGATACTCAGGTGTTTGCCGAGAATTTCAACAAGCTGACGCAGTATTGCATCACCAATCCGAAGAAGCTGGTCATGCAGGCTGCCGAAACACTGCTGGGCGACGCCAAGTAGCTTCTTCGCGGCGTCGCGCGCCTACCCCGCCCCCGCGGGCGTCGCACAGCCGACTTTCCCTCACTTCGGCGCCTGATCGAAATATTTGAGATTGAGCACCGGCGGCGGCTGATTCTTCCGAGTCGGCATCAGGTCGCCGTCGGGGGTGAGAAAATACGATTGGTTGCCGAGCGTCACCTGCGGGTTGGCCTCGCCGCAATTGAATTCGAACCATTTCGGATTGCGTTCGCGCTGATACTTCCGGGTCACGACCCAGGGGCGGGTCAGGGCATTGTCGATCGTGGTGATCTCGTTCACCAGTACATTCCGATTGGCCTTGTCCAGCGACAACCGTTCCTTGACCACGGTTTGATTGTCCTTGTGAAAGGGAATGCCGGTGGCTTCGTAGATGCGCGGGCCCCTAAGATTGCGGGTTTCGACCGTTAGCGTGTCGTAGCGGCCGTCACCGTCGGTATCAATCCAGGTGCCGATCGAATAGCCCGCAAACGTCGGCTCCAAGTCCTTCGGCCAGTCGCGGCCATCGGTATAAATGCGCCGCAGTGGGTTCATGTATTCCATGAGCACGTAAGTTATCTCCGGCGTGATCACGATCTCCATCGGCTCATAGACGATCATCATCCGCGGCATGCCGCCGGGCATGCAGCGTGCTTGCGGGTTGTACTCCTGCGAGCCCTGGGCCTCGCTCGCGATGTTCGTTTCCCACACCGCCTGATATTCAGGTGTCAGCGGAGGTTGCTGCCCGCGGCCGCCTAGTCTCGTCGGGTCATATTGACCGCCGCCGATGCGGATCCACTGCCCTTTCCAGTCGGGATAGTTGCTTTGCTCCTGCGCGTTCGCGCTCGCGTGGGCCAGCGTCATCGCCAGCGCGATCAAGCCGACCGACCTATGGCCTGGCATACGGCTCCTCCCCGCTGCGTGCCGGTAACATCCGGCGCTGCTTCTTTGCGCGGAAGGGTACAGCGTCAGGCGGCAGGCCGAAAAGAGGCGACCGCGCGATTGACGAGCCTCACGTGTCGATCAACTCACAAAGCGCAGGGCCCACAGCGTGAGCACCGGAAAGAACAGCAACAGCAACACCCGCACGAAGTCCGAGACCAGGAACGGGACGATGCCGCGATAGATCTCGCCGATCCGCACCGTCTTGGCGATATTGTGGACGACATAGACGTCGAGCCCGATCGGCGGCGCGATCAGCCCCACCGAGACCACCACTAGCATGAGGATGCCGAACCAGATCGCCTTGTGCTCGGCGGTCAGCCCGAACAGGTCGAGCCCCAGGATCGTCGGCAGCAACACCGGCAAGAGCAGCAGGATCATCGCCAACTCATCGAGCACGCAGGTGAGCACGACAAACGCCGCCAGGAAGCCGCCGACGATGAGCAGCGGATGGACATCGAGGCCGGTCAGCCAGGTGGCAATGTCCGCCGGCACCTGGGTCACGGCGAGCGCCGTGTTCATCATCGCGGCGCCGAGCAGCATGGTGTAGATCATCGCGGTCGCCTGCGCGGCCGGCAGCATGCAGCGCACGATCTGACGCCAATCGATCTGCCCGCCGGCGAGCGCAAGAATGAGCGTCGCCGTGGTGGCGACCGCGGCGCCCTCGGTCGGGGTGAAGAAGCCGACATAGATGCCGACGAACATGAGGAGCAGGATGGCGGCGATCGGCCAGGCTTCGCCGACCGCGTGCAGGCGCTCGGCCCGGGTCGCGCGCGGCTGCAGCGGGGCGTGGCCGGGGGCAAGCCGCACATAGATCGCGATGGCAGCCATGTAGCCCAGCGCCGCGATGATGCCCGGGATGACCGCGGCGGCAAACAGCTTGACGACGCTCTGCTCGGCGAGCACCGCGTAGATGATGAGGATCACCGACGGCGGGACCAGGATGCCGAGCGTGCCCCCCGCCGCCAGTGTGCCGGTTGCGAGCCGGTCCGAATATTTGAGGCGGCGCATCTCCGGCAATGCGACCTGCGACATGGTGGCGGCGGTCGCGACCGAGGAGCCGCAGATCGCGCCGAAGCAGGCGCAGGCGATGATCGCAGCCTGCGCGACGCCGCCGCGGCGGTGGCCGACCAGCGTGTTGGCCGCGTGGAACAGCTTGCGCGAGAAGCCGGCCGTCGAAGCGAATTGCCCCATCAGCAGGAACAGCGGAATGACCGACAGATCATAGACCGAGAACCGCGCCCAGAGCAGGCCCTTGAGGTAGTTGAGCAGCGCCGGTTCGCCGACCAGCCACCAATAGCCCGCAGCGCCGGCGACGAACATCGCTGCGCCGAGCGGCACGCGCAGCGCGATCAAGACGAGCATGGCGCCAACGATGATCGCGGCGATCTCGACCTTGTTCATTCGCCGACGTGCTCCGGCAGGCGTTGCGCGACTACGATGCCGCAGCTTTGCGCCAGCGCGACGGCGCCGGCGGCGAACACGCCGGGGAGCATCGCGAAGTAGCCGATCCAGATCGGGAACGCGAGCAGCATGCTGGAGTCGCCGCTCTGCCGCATGCCGATGCCGCCGACCGCGGCGCGCCAACCGACGGCAAAGAACATGACCGCCATGAGCAGGCTGCCGAAGCGGTCGAGCCAATCGCGCATGCGCTCGCTCGCGCGCAGCGTGAAGAGATCAACCGCGATGTTGCCGTAGGTCGCCTGGCAATACGGCAGGAACAGCGAGCCGGCGATCGCCGTGCCGATCTCGACCAGCTCGAAATCACCGATGATCGGCCGGCGTAGCGCCGAGCGGCCGACAATGCTGATCACCGACATGATGCCGACGGCGGCGACGATGAGCCCGCCGCCATAGGCAAGCAGCACGGCCAGGCGGTCGAGCAATGCCCCTAGCCGCGCGCCGCGCCGCGGCCTCGCGTCCGCCTCCCGGGCTGGCATGGCTCCCCCGATCCGGCCTCAACGTGCTTGTGCGCGCACCAGCAAACAAGACACGGATGCCCGGCACAAGGGGCCGGGCATGGTGACGGTGGACGGCCTTTGCGCGTGGGCCGCCGGCCGCTCAGTTGAGCCGTGTCGGCCGGTTCGGATCGTCGGCGGCGGGCGGCTCGAGCGTCGGCGCCGGCTGCGCCTGCGGCGGCGAAGCGACTCTGGCAGCGTCCGCCGGCGCAGCGCCCGCCTGTGGCGCGGCGCCGGACTGCGCCGCCGCGGCGGCCGCGGCTTCCTGGTAGTTACGATACGCCATGAAGCCGAACGGCAGGGTCGCCAGGTAGATGACAGTGACGGCGGTGAGGAGCGCCCATGGATAGGCGATCAGCAGCGCGAAGCCGAGCACCACGAGGACGAACACCGGCACCACCCAGTCCGGCGGCACGCGCTTGCCCACTCGCTTGCCGGAAAAGACCGGCAGCCGCGAGATCATCAGGAACGCGATCGCCAGCGTGTAGAGAAAGACCAGCGGCACCTCGAGCGCGAAGCGCGAAGCGCCGAGGAAGTGCACGTAGATCGGCAACAGCACCGTGATCGCACCGCCGGGCGCCGGCATGCCGACGAAGAAATTCGCGGCCCAGGCTGGCCGGTTGGGATCGTCGATCATCACGTTGAAGCGGGCGAGCCGCAGCCCGGCGCAGATCGCGAACACCATGGCGGCGATCCAGCCTGCATTGCCGAGCTCGTGCAAGGCCCAGAAATAGAGGATCAGCCCGGGCGCCACACCGAAATTCACGAAGTCGGCAAGGCTGTCGAGCTCGGCGCCGAAGCGCGAGGTGCCCTTGAGCATGCGCGCCACGCGGCCGTCGACGCCGTCAAGCAGCGCGGCGAACACGATCGCGGCGACCGCCAGTTCAAGCCTCGCTTCGATCGCCAGGCGGATCGCGGTCAGCCCGGCGCACAGCGCCAGCAGCGTGATCAGGTTCGGCACCAGCGTGCGCACGGGGATCTGCCGCAGGCGCCGGCGCCGCTCGCGCAGGCGTTCGCGGATGAGCAGGCGGTTATGTCGGAACGGCCTCG
>Ga0066903_100001502_pt1 | contig 17138 bp, 19 predicted proteins | sample PanSoiMetaGPlot1_FD_67491 | JGI IMG/M metagenome (GOLD analysis project Ga0066903, IMG submission 67491) | Tropical forest soil microbial communities from Panama analyzed to predict greenhouse gas emissions - Panama Soil - Plot 1 (version 2) | ecosystem: Environmental > Terrestrial > Soil >... | reverse complement strand
CGGTGCGGAGCGCAATGGGCCGTCCGGCCCATCCGAGTTCAGTCTTGCGACAGCTCGGACACGCGGCGCGCGATGTCGTCGCGGATCTCGCGCACCTCTTCGAGGCAGAGGCCGGCCGGATCGACGATGTTCCAGTCGACGTACCGCTTGCCGGGAAGGACCGGGCATGCATCGCCGCAGCCCATCGTCACGACGACGTCCGCCCAGGCGACGTCCTCGTCGGTGATCGGCTTCGGCCTCCGATCGGAGATGTCGACATCGATCTCCTGCATGGCCTCGACCACGGCCTGATGGAGCTCGTTCTCGGGGCGTGAGCCCGCCGAGCGAGCCTCCCCGCCGAGCTCCTCGTACAGCGCCTGCGCCATCTGCGAACGGCCGGCGTTGCCGATGCACACGAAGTAGGCGCGCTTCACCAGGCGACTGCCCGCTCCCGGGTGACCAGCACTCCCTCCGGAACAGGCCCGCCGCCGATCGCAAAGGCGAGCTGCTCTATCGCCTCGGGCACGAGCCGGTAGAAGGTCATCGTCCGGATCTTGCGCGAGACCTCGATGAGGCCGGCCTCCTTGAGCACGCGCAGGTGGTGGGAGACGGTCGGCTGCGACAACCCGAGCGGCTGAGTCAGGTGGCAGGTGCAGAGCTCGCCGTTCGGGGCCCCGGCGATCCGGTTCACGATTGCGACGCGGGCCGGATCGGCAAGTGCCTTGAACCGTTCGGCGAGCGCCTGCGCCGACCGCTTCGGGAGCGGCGGCGCCCCCGGCGCGCAGCACGGCTGCTCGAGAACGCGAAGGTTCTTCATTGACGGTCATCAATGTATCAGCTAGCGTTTTCATCGACGTCAATCGATGAAAGGAGCCAGCGATGGCTGCCTGCGATTGCGACTGCGACTGCAGCGGAGGCTGTTGCTGCTGAGCAACTAGCGCCGGCTCGTGCCGGCGCTAGACGTTGAAGCGGATGTTCAGGACGTCACCGTCCTCGACGACGTAGTCCCTGCCCTCGAGCCGCTGCCGGCCGCGCCTGACGACCTCGGCCCGCGCACCCGCATCGACTAGGTCGGACCAGCGGATCACCTCGCAACGGATGAAGCCGCGCGCGATGTCGGAATGGACCGCCCCGGCAGCGTCGAGCGCCGTCTGGCCGCGCCGGAGCGGCCAGGCCCTCGTCTCCTTCTCGGCGGCCGTGAAGAACGTGATCAGGTCAACGGCGTCGAAGAGCCGGCGCGCGATCTCGCCGACCGCGGACGGGCCGTCGCGAAACTCCGCCGCCTCGTCCTCGGGGAGCTCGGCGAGCTCGGCCTCGAGCTTCGCGTCGAGGCCGCCGGGCCCGTTGCGGACCTCGATGAGCGGCTTCGTCGTCAGCGGCTCGAGACCAGCCGGAAGCTCGCCCGGCCACTCGGAGAGCGGCGGCTCGGTCTCGAGATGAGCGAGAACAGCCTCGAGCGACGCGACCTCGGCTCGGAGTTGCTGATCGCCCGACTTCGCCTGCTTGCTCACGCGCTCCAGCCGCTTCTCGACGTGATCGCGGTCGGCGATCAACAGCTCGAGCCGAAGCGTCTCCAGGTCGTCGTCCGGGCTCCGCGCGCCCGACCACGCATCCAGGACGACGAGCAGCGCGTCGACCTGGCGCAGGTTGCCGAGCAGCTGAGCGCCGGTTCCGGGAACATCGACGACGCGAAGCGAAGCCGGCGTGACCTTCTTCGCGTGCTCGACCGCCGCGACCGGCTCGAGCCGCTCGTCGGCAATCGTGGCCATGCCGACGTTCTCCCTGCCCGGAACCGGGGCCCCGGCGCGCGTCAGAGCCTTGAAGAGCGTCGTCTTGCCGGAGTTCGGCAGGCCGACGATGCCGACCGAGAGGGCCAAGGCCTCCTAGCCTACGGCTCCTAGGCTGACGGTCTCGGGCGTTCCAACTGCCGTTGCAGAGACGCGAGGGCTCGATGCTGGAGCGACTTGATCGCTCCCTCGGTCTTTTCCAGGATCGTCGCCGCCTCCGCGTTCGAGAAGTTGAAGACGAACTTCAGGGTCAGGACCTGTTGCTGCTCGTGCGAGAGCTTCCCGATCATCTCGAGCATGCTCTCACGACCGATCGACTCGAGCGCCTCGTCCTCCGCGACGCTCCGGTCGCCCGGGTCGGGCTCGGGGACCTCCTCCTCCGGCTGCCAGCGCCTGTTGGCACGGAAGTGATCCATCGCCAGGTTGTGCGCGATCCGGAAGAGCCAAGCGGAGAACGGCGCGGAGCGCCAGCGGAACTTGCCGACCGACTCCAGCATCTTCACGAAGACCTGAGTCGTCAGGTCCTCCGCGTCGTGGCGGTTCCCGACGCTCATGTGCAGGTAGCTGTAGATGCGGTCGAAGTGGAGCAGGTAGAGCTCCTCGAGCGCCTGGCGATTGCCCCGCTGGGCCTGCTCGACGAGGAGCTTCAGGTCCTGTGACGAGACGCCGCGGCTGGGCGCGGTCGTGCCGGCGGCTTGATTCGGCATCTGCTCAGGGGATTCCCCTCGGCAGGGAACTCGTAACTAGTAGGACGGCTTGGCGGAACGGTCTCGTCATCGGGGCGTGATGATCGTTCCCTGGGAAGGACGCAGGGAGCGTCAATAGCAGAAAGCTATATTGGCGCGACTGAGGACGCCGCCAGGAGCGAGCAGCGCGTTCCGAGGGCTCAGACACTGTTTCGTCAAGCCCTCCTGGGGTCTAGGAGCCGCTCGAGAAGCCGAGCCTGGCCTCCCGCGTGAAGCGCTTCACGTAGACGACCCGACCGAGCGGAATCGTGTAGCGGCCGTCGTCTGCGTCGAGCGTCAGGGCGCCGTCGTTCCTCGAGGCAAGGGCCTGCTCGAGCTCGTCCGCGGAAGCGCTCGTCAGCCGGGCGCCCATGATCTGCCCACCGTCGAAGGCGATTTCGACGACGACTCTTTCGTCAGGCATCGGTCACCAGCTCGGCGAGTACGCCGTGGACGGCATGAGGGTGCAGGAACGCGACCTCGAGGCCGAACAGGCCGCGGCGCGGCTGCTCGTCGATGAGCTCGACTCCCTTCGCCGCCAGCTCGTCTATCGCGGCGCGCACGTCGTCGACCTCGTACGCGACGTGGTGCATCCCCGGCCCGCGCTTGGTCAGGAACTTGCCGACCGGCGTCTCCTCGCCGAGCGAGGCCAGCAGCTCGACCCGACCCTCGCCCACTTTCAGCGAAGCCGCCTCGACGCCCTGGTCGAGGACGGTCTCGCGGTGCTCGAGGCGCGCGCCGAAGAGCTGCTCGTACGTCGTCACGGCCTCGTCGAGGTCCTCGACGGCGACGCCGAGATGGTGAATCCCGCGGGCTTGCACGCGGGCGATGCTACCTGGAGCGCTTCTCGCTACCCGCCGAAACGGCTTTGCGACCGGGGATTAAGCGGACGCCCCGGCAAAGCCGGGACGTCCTCCCGGTCGGCGTCGCAAGCGAGCGCCTTAGCTGTGCTCAGGCAGACGACTGTTCGGGCAGCGAGACGACCTTGACGGTCCCGACCGTCTCGCTGGAGCGGGACTCAGGCTCGACGTCGGCAAGTAGAGCTTCGAGCTCCTCGCGATCGAGGGTCTCCTTCTCGAGCAGTGCGTTTGCGATCCGGTCGAGCGGGCGGCGGTGCTTGCGCAGCAACCGATGAGCCTCCTCATAGGCGGTGTCGGTGAGCTTTCCCTGCTGCTCGTCACGCAGGCGCTTCGTCTCCTCCGAGAGCGCGTAGTTGTCGGCCCGCATCGTCCGCGAGGTGACGACGTTCGACATGCCGTACTCGAACACCATCGCCCGGGCGAGCGCGGTCGCCTTCTCGAGATCGTTTGCCGCGCCGTTGGTGACGCGTCCGAACACGACGTGCTCCGCCGCCCGACCCGCGAGGTACACCTTGAGCAGGTCCCGGAACTCCTCGGTCGTGTGCAGGTAGCGCTCCTCGCTCGGCAGGTTGAGCGTGTAGCCCAGGGCCTGGCCGCGAGAGACGATCGTCACCTTCTGCACCGGGATCAAGTCGCCGACGAGGTGCGACATCAGCGCGTGGCCGCCCTCGTGGTAGGCCAGGATCCGCTTCTCCTTCTCGGTGACAACCCGCCGCTTCTGCAGCCCCGCGACGACGCGCTCCATGGCCGCGTCGAAGTGCTCCTGGTGGATGAATTGCTGCTTCTGCCGCCCCGCGAAGATCGCCGCCTCGTTGCAGATGTTCTCGAGCTCCGCTCCCGTCAGCCCGGCGGTCTGGCGAGCGGTCAGCTTCAGGTCAACATCGGATGCAAGCGGTTTGCCGCGCGTGTGGACGCCGAGGATCTCCTCGCGGCCGGCGAGATCGGGCGCGTCGATCAGAACCTGGCGGTCGAACCGGCCGGGTCGGAGCAGCGCGGGGTCGAGGTCCTGGAGCCTGTTCGAGGCGCCCATGACCACCACCTGTTCGCGCTCCTGGAAGCCGTCGAGCTCGACGAGCAGCTGGTTGAGCGTCTGATCCTGCTCGCGGTTGAAGCCGTGGCCCGTGCGCGAGGCACCGACGGCGTCGAGCTCGTCGATGAAGACGATCGCCGGCGCGTTCTGCCGAGCCTCCTCGAACAGCTTGCGAATTCGGGCCGCGCCCAGGCCTGCGAACATCTCGACGAAGGCCGAGGCGCTCTGCAGATAGAAGCTCGCTCCGGCCTCGCTCGCGATCGCCTTGGCGAGCAGCGTCTTGCCAGTCCCGGGTGGCCCATAGAGAAGGATCCCTTTTGGAACGCGGGCGCCGAGCTGCTCGAATCGTCCGGGGTCGCGAAGGAAGTCGACGACCTCAGCGAGCTCCTGCTTCGCCTCCTCGAGCCCGGCCACGTCCGACCAGGTCACTCGTGTGCGGGTCGAGACGGTCTTGGCGGCCGTGACGCGCGGCATCACTTCGAGGGTCCGCCAAAGCACGTAAAGCATTGCCAGCAGCATCACGGCGAAGAGCAGCGGCAGCCATGCCGCCGACGCGTCGCGTAGCGAGATCAGCCAGTGCATTCCATCCCCATCTCGTTATCCGCGCGGGAGCGCGATTCGTCAATGGCGGACGCGCATGAGACCGGGCCAGCTGCTCAGGGGTTCGGTCGATCGGACGACGTGCATGCCCGCCGCCGCGTAGCGCTCGAAGGCTGCGTCGGCCTCGTCGGTGTAGTCGACGACGCCCGGTACCACGACCGCTGAAGTGCAGTCCTCGAGCAGGTACGTGCGCTCGGCCAGCCGATTGCCCAGCTCCTCCTCCTCAAGCAGGTCGTCGATCGTCCACGCCAGGCAGTGGCTCTTGGCCTGGCCGGCCACGACGACGGCGTCGAAGCCGAGCAGCTTCTCGATCAGCCTGGTGTTCTTGCCGTCGAGGCCGTCGCCGTCAGGGCCCTCCGTCACCTCGGGCCCGAGCATCGAGTAGTGCTCGCTGAGCGGGTTCTCGCCCTTGACCTGGAACTCGGGATTGCTGTAGCGCGCGACGCCGTGGAAGAAGACCGCCTCCTCGAATGCCGAGACCAGCGCGTGGCCGATCCCCCCGAGCATCGCGTGGTACGGCCAGATGGTCAGGTCGTACTTGCCGCCCTGGGCCAGCCGCCGCGTGTAGAACGCGAGGTGGCGCGCGGCATATTCCGGGTCGATTCCGAGCGCCTCGGCGACCGCAGGGTTCGCCCGCCAGCGGCCGGACGCCACGTCTTCGGCCGAGACGAGCGTGTAGCGGTCAGGGTGGTTACCGTCCTCGTCGACGAGCCAGATCGCGTGGAAGACCTGCATCGCGTGATGGGTGTCGAGGCTCGGGAAGATCTGCGTGATCTCGCCCAGGTTTCGGTACACGAACTCGCAGAGACGCCGGCTGTCGTCCACAGCGCCCGTTCCCGAGCGGCCCGCCACGAAGAGCTCGAAGCCCGGGACGCAAAACGTGTTCTGGACGTCGACCGCCAGCAGGCAGAGACGGAACGTGTCCTCGGCGGCCGGCGCCAGGTGCTGCTCGTGTTCCCACGAGGACGCCTCGCTCGCCCGCTCCTCGTACGGCACGCGCCACACCTCGCCGACTCTGCTCGGGTCGAAGTGCGGAGGAAGCGGGAGCTCGGCCGGGTCGCTCATTAGACCAGTTCGAGCCGGTCGTTCGGCCGGTAGCGCCGCCCGGCCTTCGCCGACGGTCGGCCGTCGGTGAGCACAACGTCGGCGGTGAAGTCGTTGGAGCCGCGGATCAACGACGAGCCGACCCCGTACGAATCGACGGGGACACCGCGTTCCTCGAACTCACGGATCTTCTCGACCGTGAACCCGCCGGAGACGACGATCTTGATCCGCTCGAAGCCGTCGCGGTCGAGCGCGTCACGGACCTTCCGGACCAGGCGCTCGTTCACGCCGGTCGGCTTGAAGTCGCCGAGCTCGGTCCAGAGCGAGCGGTCGACGAGCGCCTCGGACGTGTCCAGCCGCACGCCCCAAAGCCTCGGCCCGAGTGCGCGCGCGACCTCGAGCGAAGTGGAGACGGAGTCGTTCTCGAAGTCGACGAGGACGGTTACGTTGAGATCCTCGGGCGCCCACTCGGCGAACTTCGTCGCCGCGAGCACCGTGTTGCCGCCGTAGGCCGCGATCAGAGAGTGCGGAACCGTCCCGACGCCCTTGCCACCCCACCACGAGGCCTGCGCGTCCGAGGTGACTCCGATCGGGGCGCCTACCACCTTGCCGGCGATGTAGGCCGCGTAGCCGTCGCCGGTCTGGACGCGGTGATGGTCGTGCCGCGCGGGCATGAAGATGATCGGCTTGCCGTTCGCGGCCTCGAGGACGCGCACGACGTTGCTGGTGATCAGCGTGCGCCGCGCCAGAACGCCCAGGTAGAGAGTCTCCAGGTGCGCGAAGGTGGTGTAGTCCCCCTCGACGGTCATCACCGTCTCGTACGGCGAGATCCTGTCGCCGTCGTAGAGGGCGTGGACAGTCAGATCGTTCCAGTCCTCCGAGCAGAGCCTGAGGATTGCGATCGCCTCGTCCATCCCGCCGAGGTGGGCATCGTTTTTCTGGAAGACCTGCATGACGACGCGCGGCCGCCGGCCGTCGTCGAGCAGGGTCGCCCGAGCGTGATTGAAATACGCGTCTGTGTAGTACCCCTCCCGCATCTTCTCGACCGGGAGCTCGAAGATCTCGGGCGAGAGGCGCTTCCTGGGCCTAGTCTCGGTCCTCGGCTGCATGCTCAAGCTCGAGGCACGCGGCGAGCGCGGTCTCCGCGACCTCGAGCTGCTCCGGGGTCGGGTCTTCGGTCGCGAGCCGATGCTGCAGCTCGTGGCCCGGCTTGGCGAGCGCTCGGGCGAGCCCGTTCTCCGGATTGCGGACCATCCAGCTGAAGAGCTCGGTCGCAACGCCGACGGCGCCGACCTGGGCGGCTGCGCGGGCCGGGCCGCGCAGGCGCTCGGGGGCACGGGCGGCGAGCGCGCCGCCGACGGCCGAGCTGACGAGCAGCGGGCCCACGATGTGCGACCCGCAGCGCTCGTGCTCTTTCGCCCGGGTCTCCCCGTGCTCGTAGGTGCCGATCGAGATGTGCTCCGCGCCGTGGTAGGCGGCCACTTCGGAGCCGCGCACGGCCAGCGCGGCCGGGGCCAGCGACAGAGCGCCGGCGAGCAGTTCCTGGGCGAGTGGCCGGAGCCGCGAGGTCTTGACGAGCTGGGCGGCGACGGCGCTACCGAGCATCGCCGCGAGGACGCGCGGACGTTCGAAGGGAAGCCGCGCTTCGGGCAGTGCCCGGCGCATCTGGGGCAGCAGCGTCATCACCTCGGCGAGCCTGGCCGGGCCGCGCAGGAACGGCCGCTCGACCTCCGCGGCACGGAAGCGCTTGCGCGCGGCCGCGATTTTCAGCTCGCCGTCCGGAGTGCGGACGGCGCAGGCCCATGCTGTCGGGCCGTGGACGAGCACACCGTTCGCGAGCGCCATGCCGCCGAGCCGGATCTTCTCCTTGGCCATTGCGAGGAGCCTACCCCTCGCGGTCGAGCTGACCGCTGTAATGAACCGGCGACGGGCGGTCGAACGGCGCATACGCCACGTTCGGATCGGACGTCTCGGTCTCGACGCCGGCGTGGTGCTTCAGTGCGGCCTCGTCGACCGGATAAACGAGCTGCTCGTCGGCCCCGCGCCGACGGCCGATCGAGAGGATCCCGCATGGGCCGTCTCCGGCTCCCACGAAGACATGGTTCGTCTCGGGCGGGCAGTGGACGAAGTCCCACGCCTTCAGCGGGCGTACCCGTCCTTCGACGATCAACAGGCACTCGCCGAAGAGCACGAGGAAGTCCTCCTGCTGGTTCTCCCGGTGGTACATGCCCGCCGGCTGACCGGGCGCGAGCACGCCGATGTTGACGCCGATCTCCGCGAAGGCGGCTTCGCCCTGGCCCTCGAAGGTCGTGCCCGAGCCGAACGTGGGGTGATCGAACCAGTGCGCCTCCCTGGCGTTGACGACGAACCAGCCCGCGCGGTTCGGGACGAGCCCGGCCTCCGTCTGTTCGAGCGGTGCTTCTGGAACCATCTCAGCCTCCGATCTGTTGAGCGACGTGTCGTAGGAAGCGGACGCCGAGCTCGAGGTCGTCGACCGCGATCCGTTCGTCGGCCGAGTGGACGAGCCGGGCCGCGACCTCGGTGTCCATTGTCCGCATCGGGAAGAAACCGTAGGCGACCGTGCCGAACGCATCTCGCAGCCAGTGGCTGTCCGTGAAGCCCGAAAGGCAGTCGGGCGCGACCCGCGCGCCGGGCTCCTCCGAAGCAACGAAGGCTTCGATCGCTTCCCAGAGCGGCGTGTCGAGCGGCGAGCGCGTGCCACCCTGGCCCTCGATCCACTTGAGCTCGTAATCGCCTTCGCCGAGCAAGCCGCGCAGCGTCTTCTCCGCCTCTTCCTGCGACTGGCCAGGCAGGAGCCGGCAGTCGCAGACGACCTCGCAGAGAGCCGGGACGACGTTGCGCTTCTGCGAGGCGGAGATCATCGTCGGGGAGATGGTCAGCCCTAGAAGCGGCTCGACCAGGTCGCCGGCGAGCGGGTTGACGCCGCGGGCGACCTCGAGCGCCTCCTCGGCGCCGACGTCGCGCCCTACCAGCAGCCGCATGAACTCGGCGACCTCCGGCTCCAGGCGAGGCTCGGGCCGGTACTCGGCGAGCCGCTCGATCAACCTCGCCGCCTTCACGAGCGCGTTGTCCGAGATGCCGGGCATCGAGGAGTGCCCGCTGCGACCGTGGACGCGGAGCAGGAACGGCGAGCTCATCTTCTCGGCGGTGGAGCAGAGGTAAAAGACCCGGCCGGCACCGAAGTCGATCCGGTCGCCGGCTCCCTCGTTGACGCAGTACTCGGCCCGAACCGCATCCGGGTGCTCGACGCAGAGCCAGGAGAGCCCGAAGTCCTCGCCGACCTCCTCGTCGGCCGTCGCGGCGAAGATCAGGTCGCCGGCCGGCTCGAAGCCCTCGCGGGCGAGCGAGGCGATCACGACCGCGCTCGCCGCGACCTGGCCCTTCATGTCGAGCGCGCCGCGGCCCCAGACCTCGCCGTTCCGTAGCTCGCCCGACCACGGATCGAGCTGCCACTCGACCGGGTCGGCGAGCACGGTGTCGGTGTGCGACAGCAGCAGCAGGCGCGGCCCGTCTGCCCCGCCGGGGATCCGCGCGACGAGGTTCGCGCGCTCGGGCACCCTCGCGTAGAGCTCGGCCTCGACGCCGCTCTCGGCGAGGTAGTCGCGCAGGAGCTCGGCTGCGACTGTCTCGTTGCCGGGCGGGTTGACGGTGTCGAGCCGGATCAGCCGCTGGAGAAGGTTGGCCGCCTCCTCGCGTAGGGTCAGCGTCGCCATCAGCGGCGGCGCCCCGTGACGAGCAGGTAGCGGCGCGGCTCGTCGACGCGGCCCTCGGTCTGGAAGCCGGCCCAGCGCTCGAGCATCGCGGCGCGAAATTCCGCCGCCACGGCTGGATCGAGCTTGGCGAGCAGCGCCTTCACCGGCGGCGCGCCCTCGGTCATCAGGGTCCAGGCGGCCTCAGGCGAGTCGGCTGTGAGGTGCCAGACGCCTTCGGCGATCTCGAGCTCGAAAGCGCCGCCGAGCAGCCCGCGCACGTGCACGTCTTCGCCCCATTGGTCGGCGCCGGAGATGGCATCGCTCGGAACGAAGCGCTGGTAGATCGCGTGCGGCCCGTCCTCCGGGCGCCAGATGGTGAGGCCGAGCCTGCCACCCGGTTTGCAGACGCGCGCCAGTTCGGCGCTCGCCGCCTCCTGGTCGGGCGCGAAGATGACCGCGAAGCAGGAGACGACGGTGTCGAAGCTCGCGTCGTCGAAGCGAAGCGCCTCGGCGTCCCCCAGCTCCCAGGCGACGCGCTCGGCGTCGGGCTTGGTGCGCGCTACAGCAAGGAGCTTCTCGGAGATGTCGACGGCGGCGACCTCGACTCCCGCCCGGGCGACGCGCAACGCGACCTCACCCGTGCCGGTGCCCACGTCGAGCCACCGTTCCCCCGGCGACGGCCCCAGCCTCGCCACGAGGTCATCGTGGATCGGCGCGAACTGGAGCGCGACACGGTCGTAGTCCGCGTCGCCCCACATCCGCCCCGCCGCAGCGGCCTGCTCGCGAAGCTCGGTCAGCCGCGCTCCTGTTCCAGAGCCCGCGCGGTGAGGCGGTTCCGCACGTCCCACAGCTCAGGGAAGAACTTCTGCTTGATCAGCCCGCCGAGCAGCTCGACCGGCGTGCCCTGCGTGCCGACCACCTCGTCGCCGATGATTCGCGCGACCACCTTGTAATGGCGCATCCGCCACAGCGTCAGGCGCTCGTCCCAATCGATCAGGGCCTCGGCGAGCTGGTACAGGTCTTCGTGCTCGCGACCCTGGACGTAGAGGTCGAAAACCGTCAGTCCGCGCTCGCGCAGCGCGCCCGAGAACGACTGCCCGAGCAGCGGCGTGACGCGGCGGATCTCACGGAAGCCGGGCGAGTCGAAGCCGCTGCCGTGCCCGAGCCGAGCACGGACGGCCTGGTACTCCCACGGCGACATCTGCTCGAGCATGTCGAGCTGAGTCGTGACGTACTGGAGGCAGAGCGACGCGCGGCGCAGGAGACGCTGCGCTCCGCCGAGATCGCCGCCTTCGAGCAGCCGCGTCGCCTCCTCGACCTCGTGCCAGGAGAGCTTGAGCCAGAGCTCCGAGGACTGGTGCACGGTCGTGAAGAGCAGCTCGTCTCGATGAGCGGCCTCCGCAGGGTCCGGCTGCAGCGCGAGCAACTCGTCCGTACGCAGGTACCGCTCGTAGTCGCTCGCTCCGGGCCCCGGGAGGACTGGTTCGAAATCTTCGGAGTGCTTCATCGCCATAAGAAGGGGGCTCATGAGGGAAACATGGTTTCCCCCATGACTAGGAGCATACTTTCGGCCGTGAGCGATCTCTTCTCGGACGCCGCTTCGGCGCGGCTAATGGACGTGGCGCCTTTGGCGATGCGCCTGCGGCCGACCACGCTCGAGGAATTCGTCGGCCAGGAGCAGATCCTGGGCGACGGCTCAGCGCTCCGCCTTGCGATCGCGGAAGACCGCGTGGGCTCGATGATCCTCTACGGCCCACCCGGGAGCGGCAAGACGACGCTCGCGCGGATCGTCGCCCACACGACGGGCGCGTTCTTCGAGGAGCTCTCGGCCGTGTCCGCGACGGTCAAGCAGGTACGCGAGGTGATTGCCGCCGCGCGCGAGCGGCTCGGCGCCACGGGGCAGCGGACGATCCTCTTCCTCGACGAGATCCACCGCTTCAACAAGGCGCAGCAGGACGCGTTGCTGCCGGCGGTCGAGGAAGGGCTCCTGACCCTGATCGGGGCGACCACGGAGAACCCCTACTTCGAGGTCAACTCGGCCCTGCTGTCACGCACGCAGATCTACGAGCTGGAACCTCTATCGGACGACGATCTCACGATCGTCGTCCGCCGCGGAGCAGCAGAGCTCGAGCGCGAGCCGAGCGATTCGATCGTGGAGTTGATCGCGGGCAGGGCCGGAGGCGACGCGCGAAACGCGCTCAACATCCTCGAGCTGGCAGCGCAAACGGCGGGGGTGGAAGGGGGATCGATCACTCCGGAGCACGTCGAGGACGCCGCGCGGAAGCGTCCGCTCGTCTACGACAAGGGCGGCGACGCCCACTACGACTTCATCTCGGCGTTCATCAAGTCGATGCGCGGCTCCGACCCCGACGCCGCGGTCTACTACCTAGCGGCCATGCTCGAGGGCGGCGAGGACCCGCGCTTCATCGCGCGCCGGATGATCGTCCTCGCCTCCGAGGACGTCGGCAACGCCGACCCGCGCGCGCTGCTGATCGCGGTCGCCGCCGCGCACGCCGTCGAGCACGTCGGCCTCCCCGAGGCGCGTCTCAACCTCTCGCAGGCCGCGATCTACCTCGCCCGCGCGCCGAAGTCGAATGCGAGCTACGTCGCGATCAGGGAGGCGACGGCCGACGCGCGCGAGCACGGTCACCTCCGCCCGCCCGACGAGCTACGCGACGCGAGCTACTTCGGAGCGAAGAAGCTCGGCCGGGGGCAGGGCTACGTCTACCCTCACGACGACCCGGCGGGGTTTGACGTCGAGTACCTCCCGGAACAGTTGCGTGATCGGCGTTACTACCGGCCGAGCGGATCAGGAGAAGAGGAGGCTGAGGATGGCGATTGAGCGCAAGGCAAAAGCGACCTGGACGGGCGACCTCAAAGGCGGTCAGGGGGAGTTCGACCTCGAGTCGAGTCACGCGATCCAGGACGAGCAGGTCACGTTCGCGTCCCGCTTCGAGCAGCCGGACGGCAAGACGAGCCCCGAGGAGCTAATCGCCGCTGCGCACGCGACCTGCGTCTCGATGGCGCTGGCAAACGGCCTCACGCAGGCTGGACATCCGCCCACGAAGCTGGAGACCGACGCCCAGGTGACGCTCGACAACGCCGACGGAGGCTTCGCGATCAACGCGATCCACCTGACCGTCCGCGGCGAGGTCGACGGCCTCGACGATCGGGGCTTCAAGCAGGCCGCCGAGCAGGCCAAGGAGAACTGCCCGGTCTCGAAGGCGCTCGCCTCCGTTCCCGAGATAACGGTCGACGCTTCGCTGACCTAGGCCGGGTCGCGTCCGTTCAGGAGCCGCTGCGCGACGCGCTCGCCCCAGTCGTACTCGCGCATCTTCTCGACCGCTGGGGTCACGTCGTACACCGTGCGACGGAACTCGAGCTCGCCGTTTTCGCGTCGCAACGCCCAGGCCGCGCGCGTGTCGTCGTCGAGCGGCATGCCGACGCTGCCAGGATTGACGAGGTCCGTGTCGTTCGGGCCGCCTCGTCTGAACTGGATGTGGCTGTGGCCGAAGACGACCTCGCGCTCCTTGATCCCGGCGAGCAGCCTCGGGTCGTCGTCGCGAGGCTCCGGGGCGAAGCTCTCGACGTCCGAGCGCGGCGAGCCGTGGCAGCAGAAGGCGTCCCCACGGTCCGCGAAGGCGGGCAGCCCGATCAGCCAGTCGATGTCGGCGGCCGGCAGCTGCGCGATCGAGGAAGCCAGCGCAGCGTGGATGAACTCGAGCATCTCCGCCGGCAGGTCCTGCGGAGGATCCACGAGCCAGCGCTCGCCGTTGCCGCGGATCCACGTCGTGTTCCCCAGCGCGCGCAGCCGCGCCAGCGTCTCGACCGGCCACGGACCGAAGGCGCAGTAGTCGCCGCCGAGCAGCCACTCGTCGACGCCCTCCCGCTTCGCATCGGCGAGGACGGCCTCGAGGGCGGGCAGGTTGCCGTGCACGTCGTACAGCAGGCCGAGCGTCAGTGCCCCTTCCAGTGATGCCGCCGAGCTTCTGGGTCGCGAGCACCAAGCCAGAGGCCGCACTCGGTCGCGGCCAAGGCTGGCAGCCTTGGCAAGAGCGAGGGTGGGCTCTGGCGCCGCGTGATCGCGGGCCAGAAGCCGGCATGTATCGCTGGATGGGGCACTAATCCGACCCCTTTTCGATCCGCCGGGCCGCGAATTCGCCGAAGTCGCCGCCCATCGACCGGTAAGCGGCCGCAGCAGGCTCGACGTCGTAGGCCGTTCGCCTGAACGTGAAGTCGCCGTCCCAGGTCGCCCAGGCCGCGCGCGTGTCGCCGTCGAGCGGCATGCCGACGCTGCCGGGGTTGACGAGGTCGGTGCCGTCCGGACCGGGCCGGCGAAACTGCAGGTGGCTGTGGCCGAAGACGATCGTCCGGCCGCCCACGCCCGCGAGCAGCCGCTCCTCGGCCTCCTGCGGCTCGGCGGCGAAGCTGTCGTCGTCGCCGAGCGGCGAGCCGTGCACGTAGAGAACTCCGTCGAGCTCCGCCTGCGGAGGCAGGTTGTAGAGCCAGTCGACCACGTCCGCCGAGACCTGGTCGCGGTGCCGTTCATAGATCTCGACAACCTCGGGCCGGTCAGCGGGTGGCTCGCGCAGCCAGTGCTCGCCGTTGCCGCGGATCCAGGTTGCGTTCGGGAGCCCGTGCAGCCGGTCGAGCGTCTCGAGCGGGTACGGGCTCGGCGTGCCGTAGTCGCCGCCGAGCACCCAGCGGTCGATCCCTACTCCCCCCGCATCGGCGAGCACCGCCTCGAGCGCCGGCAGGTTGCCGTGGATGTCGTACAGGATTCCGACCACGCGTGAAGTGGACGATTTCACGTTCGGACCGCGCCCGACTTGTCAACCGGGGTTTAGACGAACGTCCGGGCGAAGCCCGGCCGTCCTCCAAGCGGCATCGCAAGCGAGCGCCGCAGTAGTCTCCCGCCCTTGAAGATCGTCTGCCTCGTCAAGCAGATCCCGCGCCCCGACGCGATCGAGTTCGATCGGGAAACGAAGCGGCTCAAGCGCGAGGGGGTTCCGCTCGAGCTGAATGCCTTCGATGCGTTTGCAGTCGGCGAGGCCGCCCGGCTCCGCGACGAGAACGGCGGCGAGGTGATCGCGATCACGATGGGCCCGCCGCAGGCCGAGGAGGCGCTGCGCGAGTGCATCCGCCTCGGCGCCGACCGCTGCATCCACCTGTCCGACCGGGCTTTCGCGGTCGCGGACACGCTCGGCACCTCCCGGACGATCGCGATGGCGATCGAGAGGGAGGGCTGCGACCTAGTGCTCTGCGGCCGCAAGACCCTCGACTCGGAGACCTGGCAGGTCCCGCCCGAGGTGGCGGCGTTCCTCGGGCAGCCGCACGCCACGAACGCAGTCGGGCTCGTGCTCGAGGGCGGCCGGATGCAGGTGCGACGCGAGACCGACGAGGGCGAGGAGACGGTCGAGCTGCGGCTGCCGGCCGTGGTCTCGATCGCCAGGACGGCGAACAAATCGCCGGAAACCGCGCAGGAAGGACGGATCGACGTCTGGACCGCGTCGGATCTGGTCGACGACTTGAGCGACCACGACAAGCGGTTCGGCCAGACCGGCTCGCCGACCCGCGTCCTCGCGGTTCACGATGCGACGCCCGACCGTTACCGCGAGCTCGCCCCGTCCCCCGAGGAGGGCGCGGAGCGGGTGGCGGCCCTGCTCGACGAAAGCCGGAGGGCAGCGTCGGCCTGGGAGAAGCCGAAGCGCCTGGGCGAGAAACCGGGCAAATCGTACGATTGCTGGTCGTTCGTCGAGACGTTCGGCACCCGGCCCTCGCGAACGTCGCTCGAGCTCGTCGCCAAGGGCCGGGAGCTCGCAGGGAAGCTCGGCGGCGCGAGCGTCGCGCTCGTCCTCGGACACGACGTCGCCGAAGCCGCCGCGGAGGTGGCCCGGCGCGGCGCCGACCGTGTGGTCGTCGCAGAGCACGAGGCGCTGCGCGAGCCGGTGGTCGACGTTTGGGCCGCCGCACTCCGTCAGGTCGTCGAGCGGGAGCACCCACATGCGCTGCTCATCCCCGCCACGGCCCTCGGGCGCGACCTCGGCCCACGCGTTGCCGGCGAGCTCGAGCTTGGCATGACCGGCGACTGCGTCGACCTCGGGATCGACCGCGGTGGACGCCTGATCCAGTACAAGCCCGCCTACGGCGGCAACATCGTCTCGGTGATCATGGGCGCGACGACGCCCCAGCTCGCGACCGTCCGCCCGCGCATGTTCGAGCCGCTGGAGCCGAACGGAAGCCAGGGCGAGCTCCGGCGCTTCCAGCTTGACGGGCTTCCCCAGGCAACGATGTCCGTGCTCGAGACGCGGCCTGCAGAGCCAGCCCCGTACACGCTCGACGAGGCCGATGTGATCATCTGCGCCGGCGAGGCTGTCGGAGACGAAGGGCTCGGCGAGCTCGAGCGCGCCGCAGCCGCGCTCGGCGCAGCTGTCGGCGGCGATCGTGCTGCCTGCGCCGCCGGCGTCGTCCCCTGGGCCCGCCAGATCGGCCTGCTCGGGCGTCAAGTCGCGCCACGGCTCTACATTGCCGTCGAGACTTTGGACGACTTCGAGCACACGGCTGCCTCCGTCAAGGCGGACGTAATCCTCGTTCTCAAGTCCTCGGACGCGCCGGTGGCCGGAACCGCCGACGTCGCCGTCGTAGGCGACTGGCGCGAGACCCTGCCGCGGGTCGTGGACGCACTACGCCGCAGCGCTTAGAGAATCCGGGCGCCGAGGGCGCTGGCGACGAGCTCGACGGCGAGCTTCGCGGTCTCGTTCTCGCGATCGAGAATCGGGTTCACCTCGACGACCTCGAGCGAGCCGGCAAGCCCCGACTCGGCGACGAGCTCCATCGCGAGGTGCGCCTCGCGATACGAGAGGCCGCCGCGCACGGGCGTGCCGACCCCCGGCGCGATGTCAGGATCGAGCGCGTCCATGTCGAGGCTGACGTGCACGAAGCCGGGCCCGGCGATCTTCGCAAGCGCCTCACGGACGACCCGCTCGAGCCCGAGCCGATCGACATCGCTCATCGTGTAGACCGAGACGCCGGTTTCGGCGATGAGCTCCGCCTCGGCGGCGTCGAGCGAGCGCACGCCGACGAGCGCTACGCGTTCTGCCTCGACAGCGGGAAGCTGCCAGGCGTCGCTCTCGAACTCCGGCCCGGCAAGCCCAAGGGCGGCCGCCAGCGGCATCCCGTGCACGTTCCCGCTCGGGGACGTCTCTGGCCGGTTCAGGTCGCCGTGGGCGTCGAGCCAGAGCACGCCGCCGGCGCCCTCGGCGCGCGCAAGGCCGCCGAGCGTGCCGATCGCGACCGAGTGGTCTCCGCCCAGGACGAGCGGCTGCAACCCTTCGTCGACGGCTCGGGCGACGAGGTGTGCGACACGCTCGCAGGCCTGCTTGATGGGCGTGAGGAAGCGC
>Ga0066903_100001501_pt1 | contig 17144 bp, 17 predicted proteins | sample PanSoiMetaGPlot1_FD_67491 | JGI IMG/M metagenome (GOLD analysis project Ga0066903, IMG submission 67491) | Tropical forest soil microbial communities from Panama analyzed to predict greenhouse gas emissions - Panama Soil - Plot 1 (version 2) | ecosystem: Environmental > Terrestrial > Soil >... | reverse complement strand
AACCGGGCCTGTAGCTCAGATGGATAGAGCAGGGGATTCCTAATCCCCCCGTCGGGAGTTCGACTCTCTCCAGGCCCACCAACTTACGTAGGAGCGGCAGGGATGGCCTCAAGGCGAATCACGCGCAAGGAGATGAAGCGGGACGAGTTCGTCTCGGCCATGGGCAGGGTGTCGGCCTGGATGGAGGAGCATGTGCGCGAAGCGCTGCTCCTCGGCGGCGCCGCGATCCTCCTCGTCATCGGATCGATCTTCTTCGTCCAGTACATGAACCAGCGGGAGGGAAAAGCGGCGGCGCTGCTGAGTCGCGGCATGGAGATGATCCATGCTTCCGTCAAGGGGGACGGGAGCACGCCGACCGCGGGCGCGCTGACCTACAACACGGAGCAGGAGAAATACCAGGCGGTCATCGGCCAGATGGATTCGCTGATCCAGAGCTATCCGCGCTCCCGGGCCGGACGGCTGGCGCTTTACTACAAGGGCCTGGCCCTGCAGGGGCTCGGGCGCCGGGAAGAGGCGATCAAGATTCTCAACGAATTCATCGACGCTAATCCGGGAAACTACGCGGAGCCGATGGCGCAGGCGGCCGTCGCCCAGCTCCTCGAGGGAACGGGCCAGGGACAGAAGGCGCTGGAAATCTTCGATCGCCTCTCCAAGCAGACCTCCGGCGCGTATCCGCCGCAAGCCGCGCTGATGGGCATGGGGCGATGTCTCGAAGGATTGGGAAAGAAAGACGAGGCGCGCAAGATCTACGAGCGTCTCACCAAGGAATATCCCGATTCCGATTATTCGCGTGAAGCGCAGGAGCGCCTGAAGACGCTTTCCTGATTAGAAAGGAACTTCTTCGTCGGTGGTGTCGGGGATCATCTCCACGTCGGCGGGGGGACCCTCCGGCTGCATGCGCGAGCCTTCGGCCCGTCCCAGCATCAGCACTCGCACAGCCCGGACTTCGGTGGTATAGCGCTTGTTGCCTTCGCGGTCGTCCCATGATCGCGTCTGCAGCGAGCCTTCCACGTAGACCTGCTTGCCTTTGCTGAGGTGCTCGGAGAGCACCTGGGCCTGCTTGCCCCAGACCACCACCCGGTGCCATTCGGTCCGCTCCTGCTTGACGCCTGCCTTGTCGGTCCACACTTCGTTGGTCGCGATGTTCAGGTTGGCGACCGCCGTTCCTCCTTGCGTGTACTTCACCTCCGGATCGCGGCCCAGATTTCCAATCAGGATGACCTTGTTCACGCTCGCCATGACTTGACCTCTCTGCTCCCGGCTCCCCAACGCAGGAAGGAAACAAAGGGTACCACACGTGCGGCTTCTTCACACGGCGCGCGGCGCGGAGATGAGGGTGGAATTCCGCTGGTGGCCCGCAGGGGATTCTGACAGAATACCGGCGCTTTCGACACCCAGGCCGTCGGCGTGCGGCCTGCGCGGAGGAAGGAGTTGCCCGAAAACCGTGGAATGATGCGCAGTGCCTCCGCCATGAGCGTCACCACGATGCTCAGCCGGATTCTGGGCTACTTCCGCGACAACCTGCAGGCCACCATCCTCGGGGCCGCCAACGTCTCCGACGCTTTCATCATCGCCTACCGCATCCCCAATCTCCTGCGCCGGCTGGTCGGAGAAGGGGCGCTCACCTCGGCCTTCGTGCCGACCTTCTCCCGCTACCTGAAGTCGGGCGATCCGGAGAAGCTCTGGCGCTTCGCCAACCGGATGTTCTTCACGCTGCTGGTGGTGCTGACCGCCATCACGCTCCTGGGAATCGTCTTCTCGCCGCAGCTGGTGAAGGTCCTGGCCTATGGATTCCGCGTCTCGCCCGACAAGTGGGACTTGACCATCCAGCTCAACCGCCTGATGTTTCCCTACATCTTCTTCATCTCGCTCGCGGCGCTGGCCAGCGGCATTCTGAATTCGTTGGGCTTCTTCGCCCTGCCGGCGTTCACGCCGGTGCTGCTCAACCTCGCCATCATCGCCGCCGCCATGCTGTTCTCGCGCAGCTTCTCGAGCCCGGCCTACGCGTTCGCCTGGGGCGTGCTGGTGGGAGGGCTGCTCCAGTTCCTGGTCCAGGTCCCCAGCCTGATCCGCCAGGGCATGACGTTCCGGCCGGAGGTCTCCTTCACCGACCCGGGCATCCGCCAGGTAGGACGTCTGATGCTGCCGCGCATCTTCGGCGCCGGAATCACCCAGATCAACCTGATCGTGGATTCCCAGTTCGCCTCCACGCTCGCCTCCGGCAGCGTGTCTCACCTCTATTACGCGGGACGCGTGACCGAGCTGACGCTGGGGATCTTCGCCATCTCGCTCTCCACCGTCATCCTCCCCACGCTGTCGAAGCTGGTGGCGGAGAACAAGCCGGACGAAGTGAGGCAGACCCTGCGTACCGCCCTGCAGCTCATCAACTTCATCTGCCTGCCGGCGGCCGTCGGTCTCATCGTGCTGCGCGTGCCGATCATCAGCATCCTTTTCGAGCGGGGCAAGTTCGACGCCGAGGCGACCCGGTTCACCGCGTCGGTCCTCGGGTACTACTCCGTGGGATTGCTGCCGTTCGCCGGGGTGAACATCCTGGCCGCCGCCTTCTATGCGCACCAGGACACGCGCACCCCGGTGAAGGTCGGGGCTCTGACCTTCTTCATCCACCTCGCCTTGAATTTCACGCTGCGCGGTCCGCTGCAGGCCGGCGGCATCGCGCTGTCGACGTCCATCTCCGCGATCCTGGACATGATCCTGCTGTTCGTCCTCTTCTCGAGGAAGTGGGGCCCCCTGTGGGACGTGCATATCGGCCGAAGCCTCTGGGTGACCTGCCTCGCCAGCCTCGTCATGGGCGGGGTGGCCGAAGTCATCCTCCGGGCGGGGCTCCTGGAAGCGACACACGGATTGCTGATCCGCGCCTCGGCGCTCACGCTCGCCATCGCCGTGGCCGGCGGCGCCTTCTTCGCCGTCGCCTACCTGCTCGGCAGCCACGAGGTGAAAGAGGTGATGGATCTGGTCGCGCCGCGCCGCAAGGGGCGGGTATGAAGGTGGTCGTGCAGCGGGTCAGCCGGGCGGCGGTGCGCGTGGAGGGACGCGTCGTGGGCGCCATCGAGCGCGGGCTCCTTCTGCTGATCGGGGTGGAGAAAGGGGACGACGCGGGAATCGTTGACACTCTCGCGGACAAGGTCGTAAACTTGCGCATCTTTCCAGACGAAGCGGGCAAGATGAATCGTTCCTCTCTCGATGAAGGAACCGCTCTGCTCGCCGTCTCCCAATTCACGCTGGCGGGAAGTCTGGAGCGGGGGCGGCGTCCCAGCTTCGAGAAAGCGGCGCCCCCGGACGAGGCACGTCAGCTGTTCGACGCCTTCGTCGTGAGGATGAGGGAAAGCGGCCTGAGGGTGGAGACGGGGCGCTTCCGCGAGATGATGCAAGTCGAGCTGGTGAACGACGGTCCCGTGACCTTCGTCCTGGAGGGAGTCAAGCGATGAGCCGGGATCGTGTTCGGGTCGCCTTCCTCCGCTACCTGGCGGTGGAGCGGGGGCTCTCCGCCAACACCCAGTCGGCCTACGCCCAAGACCTGAAGCGCTTCGAGGCGTTCCTCAAGCCGTCGCGCGTAACGCTCGAGAAGGCGCGCCGGCAGGATCTCCATTCCCACGTGCGGGCGCTGCGCCAGGCCGGGCTCTCGCCGAAATCGGTGGCCCGCGCCATCAACACGCTGCGGATGTTCTACCGCTTCCTCCTGGCCGAAGGGGAGATCCGCCAGGATCCGACCTCTGATCTGTCGGTGCCCCGGACCTGGAAGAGCCTGCCTCGCTTCCTCACCTTCGACGAGGTGAACCGGCTCCTGGCCGCGCCCGATGAGAGCAAGCCTCTCGGACTGCGCGATCTGGCGATGCTCGAGGTGCTGTACGCCACCGGACTGCGGGTCAGCGAGCTGGTCTCGCTGAAGATCGAAGATCTGAATCTGGCCATGGGCTACCTGAGCTGTGTCGGCAAGGGCTCCAAGGAGCGTCTCGTGCCCCTCGGAACCAAGGCGGTGCAGCGGGTTAGGCAGTATCTGGAGAGCGTGCGTCCCGCCCTGGCGGGGGCGTCGCGCAGCGGACCTCTGTTCACCAATCGAAGCGGCGGGAAGATGAGCCGTCAGGGTTTCTGGAAGATCCTGAAGGCGTACGGCGGAGCCGCGCGCATCAAGAGGCGGCTGAGCCCGCACGTCCTGAGGCACTCCTTCGCGACCCATCTGCTGGAGCATGGAGCCGATCTCCGATCGGTGCAGATGATGCTCGGGCATGCCGACATCTCAACCACCCAGATCTACACGCACGTGAACCGCGAAAGGCTTCGTCGCATCTACGACGACTTCCATCCTCGGGCGTGAAGGAGCAATCCACCATGCCTCTTGAAGACGAGAATCTCGAGCAGCCGATCCAGGATCTGGAGAAGCGGATCGAGGAGCTGACCGGCATCCCGGGCGGCGAGGATCATGGGCCGGAGGTGGCCCGTCTGAGGCGCGAGCTGCAGGATCTCCGCGGCGAGATCTATGCAGGCTTGAGCGCGTGGCAGAAAACACAGGTCGCCCGCCATCCGAAGCGACCTTATACGCTCGATTACGTTCAGATGCTGTTCGGGAGCCTGGTGGAGCTGCACGGTGATCGCAAGTTCGCCGACGATCCGGCGATTGTGGGAGGCTTCGCCACCTATCAAGGGCTGCCCGTGGCCGTGGTGGGCCATCAGAAGGGACGCGACATCAAGGAGAAGATCCGGCGCAACTTCGGGATGCCGAATCCGGACGGCTATCGGAAAGCTCTGCGCATCATGAAACTGGCGGAGAAGTTCGGGCGCCCGCTTTTCAGCTTCGTGGATACGCCCGGCGCCTACCCGGGCCGGGGGGCGGAGGAGCGGGGACAGGCGGAGGCGATCGCGACCAATCTGAGGGAAATGTCGCGCCTGTCGATTCCGGTGATCGTCACGGTGACCGGGGAAGGGGGCAGCGGCGGGGCTCTTGCGATCGGCGTGGGAGACAGGGTGAACATGCTGGAGCATTCGGTCTATTCGGTCATCAGCCCGGAGGGGTGCGCGGCCATCCTGTGGAGCGACGCGGCCCGGGCCCCCGACGCGGCGCGCGCCATGCGGATTACCGCGGCCGATCTGAAGGAGCTGGGGGTGGTGGACGAGGTGGTTCCCGAGCCGGTGGGAGGCGCGCACGCCGATCCCAGGCGGGCCGCCGAGCTGCTCGACTCCGTGCTCTCACGCCAGCTGGAAGAGCTGATTCCCCTCACCCGCGAGCAGCGGCGGGAAGCGCGCTACGAGAAGTTCCGCAAGCTCGGGCGCTTCGGCCAGTCCAAATTCCTCTAACCTTGCTCACCGGCGGACTTGGCGCGCTTCCAGAGATCCTCCCACTGGTCCGCTGACAATGCCTCCGGCTCACTGCCGGACGCGCGCAGCTCCCTCTCCATCCTTTCGAATCGCCGGTGGAACTCGTCGTTGGTGGACTGCAGGGCGGATTCGGGATCCAATCCGAGCTTCCTGGCCACGTTCACCAGGCTGAACAGGAGATCGCCCAGCTCCCGCCTCGCCGCGTCGGCGTCGTGCTGCTGCGTCGCCTCCTCCCATTCGGTGATCTCCTCGCGTACCTTTCCGAAAACGTCCGCCGCGGTGGCCCAGTCGAAACCCACGCGGGCCGCTTTCTCGGAGATGCGCAGGGCGCGCCGCAGGGCGGTAAGTCCCGCAGGAATGGAGGCGAGGCGGGAGGCGGCGGGGGATTGGCCGCGCTCGGCGTCCTTCAGATCCTCCCACTGCCGGATCACCTGCTCGGAGCTGGCCAGCCGCGCGGATCCGAACACGTGGGGATGCCGGCGGATCAGCTTCTCGCAGATGGACTCGCCGACCTGCTCGAAATCGAACCAGCCCATCTCGGAGGCGATACGGCTCTGGAAGACGATTTGAAAGAGGAGATCGCCGAGCTCCTCGCGCAGCTGCGCGGGATCTCCGCGTTCCATGGCATCCAGGACCTCATGAGCCTCCTCCAGGAGGAACACTTTCAGTGAATCGAGCGTTTGCTCGCGATCCCAGGGGCACCCATCGGGGTCGCGCAGGCGGTTCATGATGGCGAGGAGCTTCGCGGCGCTGCCCAAGGCTTCTTCCCGTCCTTTCAAGGAAGTTCGGAGTTTATCCAAGCGCTCGCCGGGGGGCAAGACGTCTTGAATTGCGCGCGGAGGGGATGCTAACATCCAGCGCCGCGGAAGAGGAAGAACGACCCGCAGGATCTCCCTCGTGTGGAAAGCGCAGGAACTTCGTGCCCGAAGATTCGAAGCCGGCTTCTGACGAAATCAAGGTGACCGATCGACGCTCCTTCACGTCGAGCGGAGAGCGCCGGCAGCCCGATCTGGCGGCTTCGGAGCCGCGACGAACCAAGGCGGTGACGCCCTCGCCCGCCGAGTCCGCCAAGGCGGATCCGCACGCCATCGGCTTCGAGAATTTCATCCGCTATCTGGCGCAGGTCGCCTTGCATCAGATGGCGGGCGAGCGGAATCCGGCCACCGGAACCGTCGAGGTCGCGCTCGAGGAAGCGCGCCAGACGATCGAGATCCTCGAGATGCTCAAGGCGAAGACGCAAGGAAATCTGTCGGCCGACGAGAAGAGGACCCTGGACGATCTCCTGTATCACCTGAAAGTCGAGTTTTCCAGACGGGCGGTGGCACCCAGGCGCTGACCCTCCACGTTCCGCCCTCCGGAAGGAGCGGATCTCCTGCACGCGACCTATCCGCAGACTTCGCCGCTTGGCCGCCGTTTCTTGCGCGGCCTGCTGATCACCTGTCTTTTGCTGCCCGCTGCCGGTACCGTCCGCGCGGACGCCGACGAAATCAAGCAGCCCGAAATCATCCGCCTGCCCCAGCAGCCGGAGGAGGCTCCCGCGCCCCACGCGGCTCCCGCCCCGACTAAGCGCGGCAATATGAGCATCCAGGAAGCCCTCGCCGAATTGTGGCAGCGCCGAAGGGCGTACCTGGAGAAGAACGACCTGGCCGCCGCGCGCCGTCAGGTCGACCTGATGAGAGATGTGATCCGCCGGGAGGGGATCCTCAGCGCCGAAGACGTGGCGGGCGCTTTTCTCCTGGAAGGGAACCGGGCCCTGGAGAGCGGCAACCGCGCCCGGGCGCTGGAGAGCTTCCACCTGGCCACCGAATTCTCGCCGGAGGAGCCGGCGGCCTACATCGGAGTCGCCCGCACCCTCTGGAGCCAGGAAAGGGACTTGACCGGGGCGCTGTCGGCGATCCTGCGTGGCGTCCGGGCATCGGTCCACAATCCCGTCTCGCGCGCCGCGCGTCTCGGCAATCTCCTGCTCGTTCTGCTGCTCGGCAGCGTCGCGGCGGCCGCTCTCTGGTGCATCCTGTGCGCGCTGAGGACGGCGCGGTTGAGCCAGCACGATCTCTACGAAAAGCGCGCCGGCACCCTTTCTCCTCCCGCCGCGCAGGTTGCAGCGTGGGCTCTGTGGCTGTTGCCGGCCCTGCTCTGGCTGTCAGGCTGGTGGCTCCTGATTTACTGGCTTTCCCTGTCGCTGCCCTATCAGCGGCGGTTCGAACGGGCCTTGAGTCTGGTGGCGTGCAGCTGCATGGTGGTGGCTCTGCCCCTGCTGGGGTGGGTCACGCGGCAGTCCTCGCTGACCACCGATCCCTCCATCCGTTTCCTGCTGGAAACGGCCAGAGGCGGGGCGGACCCGGAGCGCATCCCGGTGCTGGAGCGGCTCGCCGGCTCGCACCCGACGGAGCCTCTTTATCATTTTCTCCTGGCGCAGACCTACGAAGCGACAGGGTCCGTCGAGGCGGCTCTGCAGGAATACCGCCAGGTCCAGCACCTGCAGGCCAACCACGCCAAGTCCTGGATCAATTCCGGCAATCTCTTCTTCTCGAAGGGACAGTTCCCCCAGGCGGCGCAGGAATACGCGCAGGCTGCCGCCGGCGACGCCACCTCGGCGGCGGCCCAGTACAACCTCTCCCTGGCGCTGCAGGCGAGCCTGCGGCTGGAGGAGGCTGATGCCGCCTTTCAAAAGGCCAGAACCCTGGACAACTCCCTGATCACTGCGGTGCTTTCATCGGAAGGTGGAGACACCCGCAGGCAGCCGATCGAAGCCCGATACACCAGCGGCGAGATTCTCGATCTTCTCCAGGGCTCAGGACGAAGCGCCTCGAAGAGGCCAGAGCTGCGGGAATGGCTGACGCCTCTCTCTCTGGCCGGCGCCCTCGGCCTGCTGGCCTGCGTGGGGGTGCCCTTCCTCGCTCAGCGCTGGGGATTCGGAAGAGCTCAACGATGCCGTAAGTGCGGCCAACCCTTCTGCCGGCGATGCCAGGTCGGCATGAAGCGGGAGGAGGGCTACTGCACCGCCTGCCGTCATCTCTATGTTCTGCGGGACAGGGTGACCTCGAAATCGAGAGAGGAGCGGGAGCGCGCGGTCGCCTCACACGAGCGCTGGGAGTGGATCTCCCGTCGCTTGATTTCTCTCGTGGTGCCCGGCGCCGGCCAGATCCGCGGAGGGCGCACGGGAGTCGGCGCTTTCCTGCTTTGGGTGGTTTGTGTGGCCGTCGCGCAGCTCGCTCTCACCGGCAGGATGCTGGCGTATCCAAGCATTCCGGTCCTGAACGCCCAGAATGCCGTCCGGGTGACCTGCGTCCTGTTCATCGCGGCGGCGTGGCTGCTCGCCAACACGCTGCCTTTCGAGAGGAAGACCTAGCCATGGCTCTGCAGGGAACACTGAAGGATTTCAGTCTCGCGGATATCTTCCAGCTGATCGGGCTGCAGAAGAAATCGGGCGTCCTGACGCTGAAGGACGGCGCGGAAGTCGTGACCGTGTCGTTCCTGGACGGCAGCGTCGTGTCGGCGGATTCGCTTCCCAAGCGGATGGAAGATCGCCTCGGAACGGTCCTGGTGAAATCGCAGCAGATTACCGAGGAGCAGCTGCAGAGCGCCCTGAAGCTGCAGAAGCAGACGCTCAAGCGCCTGGGAACGGTGCTGGTCGAGCAGAAGTACATTGGTCCGGCCGCGCTGAAGGAAGCGCTGCGCATCCAGGTCTCCCAGACGGTCTATCGGCTGTTCCGCTGGAGGAACGGGGAATACAAATTCAGCCAGGATCAGAAGCTGGACTACGACCGCGACCATGTGGAGCCCCTCAGCGCCGAGAGCGTGCTGATGGAAGGCGCCAGAATCCTGGACGAATGGCCCATGATCGAAAAGCGGATCGGGGTCTATGCGGGAATCTTCAGACGAACCCAGGCGGGGGACAAGGCCTTGTCCGCCGAAGCCAGGAGCGGGCCCGTTCTCAGCGCGGAGGAAAAGACGATTCTTCAAGGGCTGGATGGCATAAAGACGGTCCAGGACTTGATCGACAGCAGCGCATTCAGCGAATTCGACACCTGCCGGGTGCTCTATGAGCTTGTTGGCCGGGATCTGGCGGAGAAGAGCGCGGAAGGGTCGACTCCCGGGAAGGCCCTTCCGGTGCGGCTCGCTGCGAGAGAGGCGCACCTCTCGACCGGCATGCCGTCGGGTTGGGCCTGGCTCTTGGGGCTGCTTGTTCTGCTGTCGATTGGCACGGCCGTGTGGAATCCGGCCAACGGGCTTACGGCCGCCACTGGTGGCGAAGCGCTCGAGGTCAATTTGATGAGGCAGGTCAGCCTGACTCGTCTCGAGAGGATTCGTTATGCCCTGCAGGTCTATTACCTTCAAAACGGGGGGTATCCCAAAGACCTGAATTATCTGGTCCTGGGGGGCCTCCTGCGCTCGCAGGATCTCTGGGATCCCTGGGGCCGCGAGTACGATTACCGGTTCCTCATAGGGGGATTCGAGCTGAAAGGCAGGGACAAGAAGGGGGAGGAAGATCCGGAGCTCTCCATCCGCTCGGTTATTGCCCAGCGCTGAGCCGTAAGATATTTATTTTTAATAGTATAAATTTCGTTAGTTTCGCATTGACAATACTACACTCAATATCTATAATGCCTCTGCACTCAGGCAAGCAGGACACCAGAGGAGGCGTCTATCAATGAGCAAGATCATAGGAATCGACCTTGGCACGACCAATTCGGTGGTCGCGCTGATGGAAGGGGGCAAGCCAGTCGTCATCTCGAACGCAGAAGGAAGCCGGACCACTCCGTCGGTGGTCGCCTTCACGGACAAGGGAGAAAGACTCGTCGGGCAGGTGGCCAAGCGGCAGGCGGTTACCAATCCCGAGAACACTGTCTTTTCGATCAAGCGGTTCATGGGACGGCGGTACGACGAAGTGACCGAAGAAATGAAGATGGTGCCTTACCGCGTCGTTCGGGGAGATAACGGGGACGCGCGCATCGAGGTTCGTGGAAAGCAGTTTTCCCCTCCAGAGATCTCCGCGGCAATTCTCCAGAAGATGAAGCAGGCGGCCGAGGATTACCTCGGAGAGAAGGTTACGCGCGCCGTCATCACCGTTCCGGCCTATTTCAACGATGCCCAGCGGCAGGCGACCAAGGATGCCGGGCAGATTGCCGGACTGACGGTGGAGCGCATCGTCAACGAGCCGACAGCTGCCGCTTTGGCCTATGGGCTCGACAAGAAGAAGAACGAGGTGATTGCTGTCTACGACTTCGGCGGGGGGACCTTCGACATCTCGATCCTTGAGGTGGGAGACGGGGTGGTGGAGGTCAAATCGACCAACGGAGACACGCACCTGGGCGGCGACAACATCGATCAGCGCGTCATCGACTGGATCGTTTCGGAGTTCAAGAAGGAGCAGGGAATCGATCTCTCGAAAGATCGGATGGCGCTGCAGCGGCTGAAAGAGGCCGCGGAGAAGGCGAAGTGTGAGCTTTCCTCGACGGGTGAGACCGAGATCAATCTGCCGTTCATCACGGCGGATGCCTCCGGACCCAAGCACCTGCTGCTGAAGCTGACCCGCTCGCGGTTCGAGCAGCTGGCCATGGATCTCTTCGAGCGCTCGCTGCCTCCCTGCCGGAAGGCCCTGGAGGATGCAGGGCTCAAGGCGGAGGCTATCGACGAGGTCGTGCTGGTTGGCGGCACCACCCGCATCCCGAAGATCCAGGATCTGGTCAAGGACTTCTTCAAGAAGAAGGATCTCAACAAGGAGGTCAATCCCGACGAGGTCGTGGCCATCGGGGCGGCGGTCCAGGCGGGTGTGCTGGGCGGCGACGTCAAGGACCTTCTTCTGCTCGATGTCACGCCGCTGTCGCTGGGTATCGAGACCCTGGGGGGCGTGTTCACGCGGCTCATCGAGCGGAACTCCACGATTCCGACGCGCAAGAGCGAGATCTTCTCGACGGCGGCCGACAGCCAGACGAGCGTCGAGGTCCACGTGCTGCAGGGCGAACGGGAGATGGCGCGTGACAACCGGACCCTGGGACAGTTCCACCTGGTGGGGATTCCTGCCGCCCCGCGGGGAGTTCCCCAGATCGAGGTGACCTTCGATATCGATGCCAACGGCATCGTGAACGTCTCCGCCAAGGATCTCGGAACGGGCCGCGAGCAGAAAATCACCATCACGCACAGCAGCGGCCTGACCAAGGAGGAGATCGACAAGATGGTCGGAGAAGCCTCCTCGCACGCCGAGGAGGATCGCCGCAAGAAGCAGGAGGTCGAGACGCGCAACAAGGCCGACAGCCTGGTGCACAGCACGGAAAAGCTGCTGGACGAGAACAAGGAGAAGATCCCCGCCGAGGAGAGCTCGAAGATCCGGGCCGCGGTGGATGCGCTGAAGAAGACGCTGCAGGAGGGAACGTCGGACTCGATCCAGCGCGCGACCGATGATCTGCTGAAGGCTTCGCATCGGATGGCAGAGCTGCTGTATCAGCAGGCCGCGACCGGCCGCGGCGGCGCCGGGCAGGCGGAGGGACCGACCGGCGGCGAAGCTTCGGCGCGGCCTCCGGAAGGCGACGTCATCGATGCGGAGTATGTGGACGTGGAAGATGGAAAGAAGTAGGCCGGCCAAACGCCGAACGGGGGAGCCATGAGCGTCGTTCAGTGGGATCCGCTGCGGGAGCTGCTTGCACTCAAGGACCGGATGAACAAGATCATCGAAAACGCCATGTCCCGCTCGCAGTACGGCGGGGCGGCGGACGCGGGCACCTGGGCCCCTGCGGTGGACATCTTCGAGACGCCGGAAAGCGTGGTGATCGCGGCGGAGCTTCCCGGTCTGTCACCTGCCGAGATGGAGATCCGGGTCGCCGACAACACCCTGACCCTCAAGGGCGAGCGCAAGCTGGAGAAGGGAATCCAGCAGGAGAATTATCATCGCATCGAGCGCTCCTACGGAACCTTCCTGCGCACCTTTCCCCTGCCATCGGGCGTGAAGACTTCGGAAACGGCCGCGGAGTACCGCCAGGGGATTCTGCACATCCGCATCCCCAAGGCGCGGGAAGCGGGCGCTAGGCCCATGCGCGTCCAGATCTCCTGAGAGCCGGCGCGGCGGGAATCCCATGGCAGGAATGGACCCATATCAAGCGCTGGGGGTGAGCCGGAAGGCGACCTCGGCGGAAATCAAGAAGGCCTATAAGCGCCTCGCGCGGAAGTGCCATCCAGATCTCCACCCGGGCGACCGTGCGGCGGAAGATCAGTTCAAGAGAATCACCGAGGCTTACGATATCCTTTCCGATGCCGCCAAACGCCGCCGCTATGACCAGACGGGCTCGGCCTCGGAAACCAGCGCGGGGCCCCCGCCGGGCGCCGGCTTCCAGGAAGGATTTCCCCCCGGATTCGGCTTCGGCTCGGGAGGATTCGGCCGGGGCTTTTCGGATATCTTCGAGGAGTTCTTCAATCCCGCGGCGGGGCCGGTCCCTCCCCGCCCGATGGCGGGAGAGGATCGCGTCTATCCGTTCCGCATTGGTTTTTTCGATGCTCTGCGCGGGATCAGCACGACCCTGGATATCGAGCGCGAGATGGCCTGCCCCGATTGCCAGGGGCTCGGAAGCGTAGCGAGCGCTCACCCGAAGATTTGCCCGGATTGCGGAGGAACGGGAAAGATACAGCGCCACGGGGGAAGGGTCCGCTTCACGTCGGAGTGCCGGCGGTGCGGCGGCACCGGGCGCCTGGCGGAGGAGCCCTGCCGACGGTGCGGCGGAACGGGCAAGGTTTCCCAGCGGGAGAAGGTTCAGATCCGGATACCCGCCGGCGTCGACACGGGATCGCGCGTCCGTCTGGCGGGCAAGGGAGGGGCCGGAACTCTGGGCGGGGCGCCCGGAGATCTCTATGTCCAGATCCAGGTGGACGGGCACCCCTTTTTCTCGCGGGCCGGTGAGCAGATCCTGTGCACGGTTCCCATCAGCTTTTCCGAGGCTGCCCTGGGAGCGCGCGTGGAGGTTCCAACGCTCGACGGCCCCTCCAGCGTCCGCATTCCTCCCGGTACGCAGAGTGGCCAGAAGCTGAGGCTGCGCGGAAAGGGCGCGCCGTCCTTGAAAGGCAACGGGCGCGGGGATCAAATCGTGGAGGTCAAGGTCGTGACGCCGGAGGTCAGGGATGAGAAGATGCGCTCCCTGCTGCGCGAGCTGGGCGGGATGGATGGCTCCAATCTCCGGGCGCATCTGAAGACCTATTCGTAGTAACATACGCCGCGCGCGACGCGCTGGTTCAGATGTCCATGAAACAGAAGAAAGAAGATGCCACGTACATGATCAGCGTCGTCTCCCGGCGCTTCAACGTTCACCCGCAGACGCTGCGGCTCTACGAGCGGGAAGGGCTCCTGAAGCCCTCGCGCACCGAGGGCAACACGCGGCTCTACTCCGAAGATGACGTGGAGCGCCTGTCGAGGATTCTGCGCTTGACGCGCGATCTCGGGGTGAATCTCGCGGGGGTCGAGGTCATTCTCAAGATGCAGGAGGCGATTGAAGGCATGGAGGAGGAGTTCAACCGTCTCCTCGCGTCCCTGCGCGATGAGGTGGCGCGCCGGCAACAAGAGGGCCGTGAGCGCTCTTCGCACGCCCTGGTCCGTTCCGAGTCTTCGAGGGTCATCCGTCTCAAGAAGGGGTGACATGGAAGAGGAAAATGTCATACGAAAGAGAGTCTCCTCCGAAACCCTCAAGAAGTACCTTCAGGAAATATCCCGCCTGGACCGCATCACCCCCGACGAAGAAAAGGTCCTGGGCGACCTGATCCAGAACGGCGACAAGGCGGCCCTGCAGAAGCTCGTGGAAGCAAACCTGCGGTTCGTGGTCAGCTTCGCCAAGAAGTACCGCGGCTGCGGCCTCTCCTTCCTGGATTTGATCAACGAAGGCAACATCGGCCTGATCGAGGCCGCGAAGCGCTTCAACCCGAAGAAGAACGTCAAGTTCATCACCTACGCCGTATGGTGGGTGAGGCAGGCCATCGTGCATGCTCTCTCGGACCACAGCGGTGCTTTCCGCCTTCCACAAAAGCAGGCCAATCTGCTCTACCGGATCGGCAAGACGATTTCCCAGCTGACGCTCGAACTCGAGCGCCATCCCACCGCCGAGGAGATCGCCAAGAAGCTCGAGATTCAGGTGGAGGAGGTGACCAATTTGCTCCAGGTCGCCGATGAGAACGTCTCGCTGTCGACCGTCATCGACGAGGAGCACGATTTTCACCTTTCCGAGAAGCTCAAACAGACGCAGATTCCATCGGCTGACGAGGAGCTCTACAAGAGCTCCTTGAAATCTCACCTGGCCGCCTGCCTGGATGAGCTCGACCCGAAGGAGGAGAAGGTCCTGCGGCTGCGCTTCGGGCTCGGCGAGGAGGAGCCGAAGACGCTGAAGGAGATCGGGGAGATGATGGGCCTGTCCCGCGAGCGCATCCGCCAGATCGAGGCGCAGGCGCTGGAAAAGCTCAATCGCTCCCAGAAATGTCAGCAGCTTCGCGGCTATCTCAACTGAGGTGCGACGTTGGAATCCACCGCGACGGCCTGTCCGCACTGCGCGGGGACAGGGTATGTGATTCTTGATTCCCCCGCGGGATTCTCCCGGGCGACCGAGTGCGCCTGCCGGCGCTCGGACCGCTCGAACGCGCTCACCGGCCAGTCGCGAATCCCGCGCCGATTCCTGCGCTGCGAATTCGAGAATTACGACGGCATCTCGCCGAGGCAGCAGCTCGCCAAGCAGCAGGTGGAGCGCTACGCGCGCGAGTATCCGCTGCCGGAATACGGCCTGCTCCTGATGGGAGAGCCGGGGGTGGGAAAGACCCATCTGGTCGTCGCGCTGGTGAACTACCTGATCCGCGAAAAGGGGGTTCCCTGTCTGTTCTACGATTTTCAGGATCTCCTGAAGGAGATCCAGAACAGCTACAACTCCGACTCAGGAACCTCGGAGCTGGCCGTCCTCCAGCCCATCTTCACCGCGGAGATTCTCGTGCTGGACGATCTCGGGGCGCGCAAACCCTCCGCCTGGGTCGCCGACACGCTGTCGCACATCATCAGCACGCGGTATAACCAGGTGCGGACCACCCTCTTCACCACGAATTTCCTCGATCAACCCGCGCGCAAGGAGGACCCGACGCTGACGGACCGCATCTCGGAGAGAGTGCGCTCGCGGCTGCATGAGATGTGCCGCACGGTCGACATCTCCGGCGTGGACTATCGCAAGAACATCCGCAAGGCCGACCACCGCGCTCCGCGCTGATCCCTTTCTGTCTCCAAAAGTTGGCCCTTAGCTTGCATCGGGATAGTCTGTCTGCTAACATGCGCATGCGCAGTAGCTTAGCGCTTTATCTCTCGGACAAGGGGAGGTGGCATCGTGGCAAAGGAAGTCTGGATTCTGGGTGGGGCCCGAACCCCCATGGCCGAATACAACGGATCCTTTCGCGGTCTCACGGAGGTCGAGCTGGGAGCGCTGGCCGCGCGCGGCGCCCTGGAGCGGACGGGAGTTTCTCCGAGCCAGGTGCAGCACGTGATTTTTGGAAACGCCATGCAGACGAGCGGCAACGCGGTCTATGGGGCGCGTCACGTCGCGCTGAAAGCCGGCCTGCCGGTCGAGGTTCCCGCTCTGACCGTGAACCGGCTCTGCGGTTCGGGCATCCAGTCTCTCGTTTCCGCCACCCACCTGATTCGCTCCGATGAAGCGGAAACCGTCCTGGCAGGGGGAATGGAGAACATGAGCCAGGCGCCGCACGTCATCCGGGGGGCGCGCACCGGATTTCGCCTTGGAGAAGGCAAGCTGGAGGACTCGCTCATGGTCTCTCTCATGGATTCCTATTGCGGCCTCTACATGGCGCAGACGGCCGAGAAGATCGCCAAGGAGCGGGACGTCTCGAGAAAGGAGCAGGACTCCTTCGCCTTGCTGAGCCAGCAGAGAGCCGAGACGGCGCGCAAGGCGGGGAAGTTCGCCGACGAGATTGTCGCCGTACAGGTCCGGGAGGGTCGAAAGGAGGTCTCGGTGACCGAGGACGATCATCCGCGTCCGGACACGACGCTGGAGGGACTCGCCAAGCTAGCGCCCGCCTTCAGCCGGGAGGGAACGGTCACGGCCGGGAATGCTTCGGGAATCGTGGACGGTGCGGCAGCTGTCCTCCTCTCTTCGAATCCCGAGCGCGGCAGCGCCAAGCCCCTGGGCCGCATCGTGGCCTGGGGCGTCGCGGGCGTCGAGCCGAGCATCATGGGAATTGGGCCGGTTCCGGCGACGCGGCTCGCGCTGCAGAAAGCGGGACTCTCCCTGAACGACATCGATCTGATCGAAGTCAACGAGGCCTTCGCCGCGCAGTATCTGGCGGTGGAAAAGGATCTGGGACTCGACAGGGAAAAGGTCAACGTGAATGGCGGCGCCATCGCGCTGGGCCACCCGCTCGGGGCGACGGGAACGCGCCTGGTGCTGACCCTTCTTCTGGAACTGGGCAGACGGCGAAAGCGGCTCGGCCTGGCCACCGCCTGCATCGGGGGAGGGCAGGGCATCGCGCTCATCGTGGAATCGGCCAGCCGGGGCTGATGGAACGCGGAAGCCACGCGGACGACCGCCGGGGCGGACGCAAGGGGAGACCATGAAGATTCGAACTGTTGGAGTGGTGGGATCCGGACTGATGGGGTCGGGCATCGCGCAGATTTCGGCCCAGGCCGGCTACCCGACGACCGTCCTGGAAGTATCGAAGGAGCTTCTCGACAAGGGCCTGCAGCGCGTCCACGGCTTCCTGAAAAGCGGTGTCGAAAAGGGCAAGATCAGCGGCGAGGCCCACGACCGCACGCTCGCTCTCCTCAAGGGGACCACGGAATTGAAGGATCTCGCGGA
>Ga0066903_100001499_pt1 | contig 17149 bp, 13 predicted proteins | sample PanSoiMetaGPlot1_FD_67491 | JGI IMG/M metagenome (GOLD analysis project Ga0066903, IMG submission 67491) | Tropical forest soil microbial communities from Panama analyzed to predict greenhouse gas emissions - Panama Soil - Plot 1 (version 2) | ecosystem: Environmental > Terrestrial > Soil >... | reverse complement strand
TTTCGCCTGATTCGACTCGAGACGGATGGCGTTGCCATTGCACGGCGATCCCGATACACCATTGAGCAGGCGGAGGGGCATATGGCCGAGAAGCGAAACACGTCACGCGCGCCGGTTCCGAAGGCGAGCACTTCGAGCGCCGCCACGAACCGCACCGTCGGGATCAGCAACAGAGAGTCGCCCAGGGAAGAGGCCGGCGAGCGCGAAGACTATCCGCCGTTCAACGGGGAGTCTCCCTTGCCGCAGGACGCCGCGGGACGCGTCGGCGAACAGCCGCTCGACGATCTCCGCGATCGGCACACGTCGCACAAGGCGGGCAGCCGGTCGATCGCCCAGAAGACCGCAGGGTCGCGCTATCCGGATCGATCGGCGCCGGCGTCGAGAAAGGTGAGCGGCGCCTTCGGCAGAGAGCCTGAATGATTCGTCCCAAACAGCTGTGACGCGCGCGAGGCGCGCCCCTACAATGGGCCCGAGGCATCCGCATGAGCGAGTTCATCCTCGGGCCCCTTCGCGATCTTCGGCTGGCGTGGCGCATGCTTCGTTCGACGCCGATTGTGACGCTCGTGGCCGTCGCATCGCTGGCGCTGGGCATCGGCGCCAACACCGCGATCTTCTCCGTCCTCGACAGCCTGCTGCTGCGCGCCCTGCCGGTCAGCAACCCCGGGCGCCTCGTCCTCGTCACCGACACATCGCCGGCGCACGTGCGCGCCTGGAGCTACGCGGTGTGGAACGAGATCCGCCAGCGGCCCGGCCTCTTCGATGGCAGCGCTGCATGGTCGTTCGCGGAATTCAATCTCGCGTCCGGCGGCGAGACGCAGCCCGTCGAGGGCATGTGGGCCAGCGGCTCGTTCTTCGACACGCTCGGCGTGCCGGCGATGCTGGGCCGCACCTTCTCGGACGCTGACGATCGGTCGGGCGGTGGCGCGAACGGCCCGGTCGCCGTGATCAGCTACGGCTTCTGGCAGCGGCAGTTCGGCGGCACGGCGGACGTCCTCGGCCGATCGCTGCGAGTGGACGACGTGCCGTTCACGATTGTCGGCGTGACGCCGGCGGAATTCTCGGGTCCGGAGATCGGGCGGAGCTTCGACGTCATCGTGCCTCTCGCCTCCGAGCCGCTGGTGCGGGGACGCGATTCCTTCCTCGACGACACCGGCACCACGTTCCTCACGATCATCGCGCGCCTCAGGCCGGACCGGACGCCGGACAGTTCGACGGCCGAACTCCGCGCCGTGCAACCCGCAATCCGGGACGCCACGCTCGGCGAGATCGGGAAATTCGGAAGCCGGGCGGCGATCGAGCGCTACCTGAAGGCGCCCTTCGTCCTCGCGCCGGGCGCCACCGGTTATTCCGGCGCCGGCGATCTGCGCGGCAGGTACGAGCGGCCGCTCGTCACCATTCTCGTCGTCGTGGGACTCCTCCTGCTCATCGCGTGCGTGAACGTCAGCAATCTGCTCGTTGCGCGCGCGATCGCGCGGCGGCACGAATTGAGCGTGAGGCTCGCGCTCGGCGCGTCCCGGTGGCGGCTCGCGCGCCAGCTGCTCGTCGAGAGCGCGCTGCTCTGTGCCGCCGGCGCCGCCGCCGGGATCGTGCTCGCCGCATGGACGGGGCAGATCCTCGTCGCGCAGATTTCGACGCGTGCCAACCCGGTCTTTCTCGATCTGTCGATCGACGGCCGCGTGCTCGCCTTCACGCTCGCGATCACGGTGGTGGTGACGCTCGTCTTCGGAACGGCGCCCGCATTTCGCACGGCACGTGTCGCGCCGATTGACGCATTGAAGCAGCAGGGACGCCTGGGCAGGGGAGCCGCGCGCGGCACGCTCGCGGGCTGGCTGATCGTGCCGCAGGTGGCGCTGTCGCTCGTCCTCGTCGTCGCCGCTGGCTTGTTCGTCCGCACGTTCGTCTCGCTGGCGAACCGGCCGCTCGGGTTCGATGCCGCCCGTGTCCTCGTGGTCACGGTCGACGCCCATCGTACGAGCGACAATGCGGCCGAGCGCGTGCAACTCTACGACCGCGCGCGCGACGCCGTCCGCGCGCTGCCCGACGTCTCGGGCGCGGCACTGTCCCTGACGACCCCGATCGGCTCCGGACAGTTCACGCCGCTGGTCGAGATCGCGGGCGTGTCCGATACCCGCGGGCCGGTCTGGGCCAACCTGATCTCACCGGGATGGTTCGCGACGTTCGGGACCCCGCTCGTCGCGGGACGCGATCTCGCGGATCGCGATCGCAGGGGCGCGCCGCGCGTCGCGGTGGTCAACGAAGCGTTCGCTCGCAAGTTTGCCGGCGGCGCGAGCCCGATCGGCCGCACGTTGACGCTGTATCCCCGCACGCCGCGGGCCATGGGGCCGTTCGAGATCGTCGGCGTCGTCGGCGACGCCGTGTACGCGTCGCTTCGCAGTCCGGCGCCCCCCACCTTCTACCTGCCGCTCGCGCAGTTCGACTACCTGTCCGAGCTCGGCATCCGATCGATCAAGCTCAGTGTGCGATCGAGGACCGATGCCGCGGCGCCGCTGACGAAGAACGTGGCGGCGGCGATCGCCACGGTGGACCCGCAGCTCGCGCTGACGTTTCGTCCCCTGGCAACGCAGATCGGGGGAGCGCTGGCGCAGGAACGGTTGATCGCGATGCTCTCCGGATTCTTCGGCGCGCTGGCGCTGCTGCTCGCGGGTCTCGGGCTGTACGGCGTGGCCGCGTACGCCGTGACGAGCCGCCGGACGGAGATCGGCATCCGCATGGCGCTCGGGGCGCCGTCGGCGCGCGTGGCGCAGGTAGTGATCGCGCGGACGGCGCTTCTCGTCGCCGCCGGCGTGCTGGTGGGCGCCGCCGGCAGCCTCTGGGCGTCGCGATTCGCCGTCTCATTGATCTATGGTCTCGGCGCGCGCGATCCCATGACGCTGACCGCGTCGGCGGTCGTCCTCGTCGTAGTGGCCGCCCTCGCGGCGTGGCTTCCGGTGCGGCGCGCCATCCGTCTCGATCCAGCCGTCGTCCTGCGCGAAAGCTGATCCGGACGCGGGTTCCATCAGGCCGCCGCTACTTCCGCATGGTCCTTCCGAGGGGCCTTGACTCGTGGAAAGTACGGAGGCAGACGTATATTTCCTCCTACGGAGGCGTCCCTAATACGTACATGATGGAGATTGCCTCGTGACCAGACGGGAATCATGGGCGATGCTCAACGCGCTCAGGCGGTTCAATACCGGTCTGGAAGCGCTGAAGCGGGACGTGACAGGATTACGAGCGATTCTGGAGATCCAATCGAGGCAGATCGCAGAACTGCAGGCCGACCGCGCGCTTCGCGACACAATCGTTCCGGCGCGAGACGCGCTTCCCGCGCGCCCGCTCCGGATGAGCCTTGATCCGACGGCTATCATTTCTCAATGCGTGACTCCTGGGCCCGACGCATCGATCGTGCGGTCCATCTCGCGGAAAACGACGAGGCCGCCCGGCCGTTACTGACGGCGTACAGCCGACTCCTCCGCCTGCAGCGGGAGTGTTCAACGACGATCGGGCGGGCGGTCACCCGCCTGAGCGGCAATCTCGAATCCGACCTCGCACACATCCGCCCCTGCGTGCCCCGCATCCTGGACGCGATGATCGAGACGGGCCCTCCGCTTCTCGCAGAAGAGGCGCGTCGGATGCGTGAACAGCCGACCTCAGCGATCGACGCAATCCTGCTCGAGGGATGGCGCGAGCCTTCCCGTCCGCAGTTCTTCCCGAAGGTCGTCCTGCAGCCGTACGCGGAACATCTGGCGACCGCTGGGCTGCGCCCGATCGATCGGACGCCGGCGCCCGGACAAACATGTCCGTTCTGCGGCGGGCCCGCACAGCTCGCCATCCTGCGAAGCGTTCCCGACGGCGACGGCGGCGGCCGGCTGCTGCAGTGCGCGACATGCTTCACGGAGTGGCCTATACGCCGCGTCCTCTGTCCGCACTGCGGCGAAGAAGAGGAGCGGCGCCTCGGCTACTTCCGTTCGCCCGCGTACGATTACCTCCGCATCGACGCGTGCGACGCATGCCGGCACTATCTCAAGACTATCGACCTCACCCGACTGGGACTTGCCGTCCCCGTCGTGGACGAGGTTGCTGGCGCGCCGCTCGATTTATGGGCGGCTGAGCAGGGCTACCGGAAGATCGAGCTGAATCTCATGGGACTCTAATAGATGTAGACTCTCATGGACATTTCATGAACCGACGCCCATGCGTCCCTGATCAGCACGACTCCCGCACCCCCTGATTCGGCTGGCGCCGCGACGCGAGAACGATGCGCGACGCCGCCTGCGATCGTGTGGACACGTTCAACTTCCCGAGCAGGTGGTGAACGTGGTTCTTGACCGTGAGGATCGAAATGTTGAGCGCGGCGGCGATCTCCTTGTTCGACAAGCCCTGGCCGATGAAGTTCCAGATCTGCCGCTCGCGGTTCGTCAATGCATCTTCGGATGCGCCATCGACGGCGCGCACAGCTCCATTTCCGAGGCGGCGAAAGAGCGTCGCAGCGATGCGCGGCGAACAGAGGAGCTCCTCGTGTCCGACGCGATCTATGGCGCGCTCTAGATCTTCGAGGGTGGCGTCCGCCGTGACGTAACCGTCTGCGCCCGCCTCGGCGCATTCGATGACGTCGGAGGTCTCCTCGTCGACGGCGAGTCCGAGAATCTTCGGACGCTCGGGCTCCTGGCGCAACGCGCTGATGAAATCGAGGGCCCCTCGCGAAGCGATATCGACGATCGCCACTGCCGGACGCAGCTCACGTGCTTTCGTGATCCCGTCCAGCCGTGTCGCCGCGCCCGCCATCGCCACGAACCCGCGTGACGACAGCATCAGTGCGAGCGACTCGCGATACAAACGAACGTCGGCGACGATGAGTACGCTAACCCTGGGTTGACCGGTGGCATCGCGGCTTGGATCCATGTTGTACCCCGCCCAAACGCGTGATGCTCGCAGCGGCCTACAAGTGTGCAAGAGGAATCTCACGGACGCAATAGCGTTTGGAATCGCAATGGATGGGGTGGATGCGACGGAGGAGTCGGCTGATTTCTACCCGAACTGGTCCCCCGGACAGATGACTGTCGCCGCCAGGTCAGGGCCTGACGTCGCCCTATCCGCGTAAGGTTTGGATCCCCACCGCTGTAGATCGCTGGAACCAGATCCTGTTCGGCGATTCATTTCACGTCTGAACCTCGCACTGAATCCCGTTTGAATCGATTGGCGGATTTCAATACCCGCCAGCATCGGCAATACTCGCCGGCCTGACGTTGTAACCACCTTACTCGCGCACTTGCTCGAGCCGGAGGCTGGGATGAAACCGGTGATCCTGAGCGCCGTTCTCGCGTGTCTATTTTCGTGGCCCGCGGCAGCGGCTGACCCCTCAACGACATTCACGAGAAAATGCAGCAGCTGTCATACGTTCGGCCGCGGCGTCCTCGTGGGGCCCGATCTCAAGGGAGTTACGGATCGGCACACCCGTACCTGGCTCACTGCCTGGATCGCCTCTTCGGAAGCGGTCATCAAGTCGGGCGACGCAGCTGCGGTCGCCCTGTTCAGCAAGTTCAAGTCGCAACGCATGCCCGATCAGAGCCTGGCTCCCGACGAGCTGACCGCGCTCCTCGACTACCTGGCCGGAGGCGGGCCGGAAGCTGATGCGCGCAGGAAGTCGCGCCGTGCCGATACGGCGACCACCGCGGAGGTCGAGATGGGGCGCGTGCTCTTCGTCGGGGAACGTGCGTTCGCCAACGGGGGCGCGTCGTGTTTCTCCTGTCATCGGATGGGGAACACCCTCGGCGCCGGAGGGACCCTCGGCCCGGATCTGTCCAGCGCCTACACGCGCTATCAGGACAGGGGCCTCTCGGCCCTCCTGGCGCGCGGGTGTTTTCCGCGCGCAGTGCCGACGACGGGGACGGTCGCGCTGACCGACGACGAAGTCTTCGCGCTGAAAGCGTTCATGCGGCGCGAAACGAAAGGACCCCGATGAGGGATCACCTGCTGTTCGCGGTGCTCCCGTACCTCGCAGGGGTGGCGTTCGTTGCGGGCTGCACCATGCAGCTGGTCCTCTGGCAGCGCTCCGATCGAAACATCGCGTCCGCGACGGGTCCTGGGGTTTTCCGCATCGCGTGGCGCGTCGCGCTCGCGGCCATCGTGATCGGACACGTGCTGACGCTCGGGTTCCCCCGCGCCGTCCTGGTCTGGGACCGACAGCTGTTCCGGCTCGTGCTGCTCGAAGGTGCGCGGCTCCTCGCCGGCAGTATCGCGGTCGCCGGCACGATCGCAGCGCTTGCGCGGCTGCTCGCGCCCTCGCGCGACGGCACGCGATCCGCCGTGGACGTCGTCGCCGCAACGCTCCTGCTGATCGCCATGGCGTCAGGCGTTGCGATTGCGATTCTGTACCGCTGGGCCTCGTCGTGGTCGGAAGTCACGCTGGTCCCGTATCTCTATTCCCTCGCGCGCGTCGAGCCGATTCCCGAGCTGGTGACGCGGCTGCCGGTGCTCGTCAAGCTGCACATGGTCTCCGCGTTCGCGATCATCGCGATCCTTCCCTTCACCGGGCTGGCGCAGGCGGTGATTGCGCCCCTCGATCGGTTCGCGCGCGGGGCTGCGACACCCGTCCGGAGCGTGCTGCGCCCCGCCTGGGTGTCGATGGAACGACGGATGGGCGCGGCCGTGCAATCGGTGTCTACGTTGATGTTCCACAACGGAGAAGAGGAGAACTAGCGGGATGCGGCCCGCTGTCCTCCTGATCTCGGCCGCGCTCGTGACGATCGGCGTCGGCGGCGGGGTGGCCGCGTACGACCTCGCGCACGTCGGCATCCATCGCGGCTACGCGCCGTCGCAGCCGATCGCGTTTTCGCACGCGCTGCACGCCGGCCAGTCGCAGATCCCGTGTCTCTACTGCCACGCCGGCGCTCGGACGAGCCGTCACGCCGGCATCCCGCCGCTCAACGTCTGCATGAACTGCCACTCGATCCTGACGCGGCAGACGGTGGAGCTTGAAAAGCTCAAGGAGGCGGTGCAGCGCGGGCAGGCGATCGCGTGGGTGAAGGTTCACAACCTTCCCGACTTCGTCTACTTCAGCCACAGTCAGCACGTCACGGGCGGCGTGGCGTGCGCGTCGTGTCACGGTCCCGTGGAGACGATGGCCCGGGTCCGGCAGGAGGCCCCGCTCACCATGGGCTGGTGCCTGGACTGTCACAGAAAGCACGGTCCGGAACTCGCGCGGGTGCGCCGCGCGACGTGGAGCCACGAGGACCCGAACGCACCGTTCCCGGGCCTCGACTGCGGGAAGTGTCACCTTTGAGCCATTGGGGTATCGAGGCGCCGTGAGCACCGAACTTCGCTTCTGGAAAAGCATCGAGGAGCTTCGCGGCGATTCCGCGTCGCAGAGCGGCGGACGCGACTGCTTCGCCTTTCGCCGGCAGAGCGGTCCGCCGCCCGCGCCGTCGCGGCGTGACTTCCTGACGCTCGCCGGTTTCAGCATCGCCGCGGCCGCCGCCTCCGCGGGGTGCTCGCGCGGACGCATCCAGAAGGCGATCCCCTTCGTGAACGAGCCCGAGCAAATCACGCCGGGCGTCCCGAACTACTACGCGACGACGTGCGGCGGATGCAGCGCGGGCTGCAGCCTGCTCGTCAAGACACGCGACGGACGCCCGATCAAAATCGAGGGCAACGACGAGTCTGCGCTCTTCGGGAGCGGGACGTGCGCCGTCGGCCAGGCGACGGTGCTGTCGCTCTACGACGACGAGCGGGTGAAGGGACCGCTGTGGCACGGACAGCGCGCGTCATGGGAGGAGGTCGACGCGCGCGTCGAGGAGCGGCTCGCGAACGCCGTCGCGAATCAGGCGCGGGTCGTGATCCTGTCGCGCACGATTCACGGTCCGGCTACGCGGCATCTCCTTGCCGAATGGACCAGCCGGCCCGGGTTCGAGCACCTCGCGTACGACGCGGTGTCCTTCGCCGCGCTTCGTCGCGCCACGATGGCCGCCTTCGGCGTCGAGGGCGTGCCGCACTACCGCTTCGCGCGCGCCCAGACGATCGTCGGCATCGACGCGGACTTCCTCGGCGCCTGGCTGTCGCCCGTCGAGTTCACCCGCGACTACGCGAGCCGGCGGCGCCCCGAGTCTGCGGCGTCGATGTCGCGGCACATCCAGTTCGAGTCGGGGGTGTCGGTCACCGGCAGCAACGCCGACACACGGGTCGCGATCGCGCCGTCCGAGCGCGGACTCGTCGCGCTGGGTCTCTTCAGCCGCATCGCCGAGAAGCACGGAACCACCGGCCTCCCCGATCTGCCTGAGTCCGCGCTCGATGCGCGGGCTCTCGATCGCGCAGCCGACGAGCTCTGGCGCAGCGGCGGCGAATCCCTGGTCGTCTGCGGCGCCGACGACGTGTCGACGCAGGTGCTGGTGCACGCGACGAACGCGCTGCTCGGCAATATCGGGACGACCGTGAACATCGATCGCCCGTCGCTCCAGAAGCAGGGAGACGACGAGGCCATCGCGCGTCTGGTCGACGACATGAGCGCCGGACGGATCGACACGCTGATCCTGCACGGCGTCAACCCGGCGTACGACTACCCGGATGCGCGGGCATTCGTCGACGCGATGGGGCGGGTGCCGCTCGTCGTCTCGTTCGCCGATCGCCTCGACGAGACGGCATCGCACGCGCATGCGGTCTGCCCGGACCACCACTTTCTCGAAGCGTGGGGCGACGCCGAACCCGTCGCGTCGGCATTCAGCCTCGCGCAGCCGACGATTGCGCCGCTGTTCGAGACGCGCGCGGCGCAGGAGAGCCTGCTCAAGTGGCTCGGACGTCCGCCGGACTTCTACGAGTACCTCCGCGCCTTCTGGCGCGACACGCTGTACCCGACGCAGCATCGCTACGCGACGTCCGACGACTTCTGGGATCACAGCCTTCACGACGGCGTGTTCGCGCCGCCCGTGGAGGCGGCGGCGCCCGTGAAGCGGCCCGACGTGGAGTGGCGCGCGTCGGCGTCGGCCGTCGTTCGCGAGTTCGCGGCGACCGCTTCAAAGGCGAGCGCCGATCGCTTCGAGCTTCACCTGTATGAAACCGTGGGGCTGCGTGACGGCGCCCACGCGAACAATCCATGGCTCCAGGAACTGCCCGATCCCGTGACGAAGGTCACCTGGGCCAACTACGTCACGGTCGCTCCCGCGGCGGCATCGAAGCTCGGGATCGAGACGGGGGACATCGTGGCCATCCAGGCGGACGACAGGCGGGTCGAGCTGCCGGCGTACGTGCTGCCCGGCCAGTCCGCGCGCGTCGTGTCGGTGGCGCTGGGGTTCGGCCGCTCGAACGCGGGACGCGTCGGCACCGGCGTTGGCGTGAACGCCTATCCCTTCGTCCAGACGGTCGCCGGTCAGCGGCGCTACGACCGAACGGGCGTCGCCCTCACGCGCACCGGCCGAAGGGAGGTTCTCGCGGCGACGCAGACGCATCACTCGATGGAAGGGCGGACGATCGTCAAGCAGGCGACGCTGGCGTCGTATCTCGCCGCGCAGGAGACGCCCGAAGAGGTTCCGCCGTCGCTCTGGACCGACCGTCCCAGGGGTGCGCACGCCTGGGGCATGGCGATCGACCTGAACGCGTGCACCGGCTGTTCGGCGTGCGTGACGGCGTGCATGGCAGAGAACAACGTCCCGATCGTGGGCAGGGACGAGGTGCGGCGCGGTCGCGAGATGCACTGGATCCGGATCGACCGCTACTACGCGGGCCGTGAAGATGCACCCGACATGCTCGCGCAGCCGATGATGTGCCAGCACTGCAACAACGCGCCGTGCGAGCCCGTCTGTCCGGTCCTCGCGACGATGCACAGCTCGGACGGCATCAATCAGCAGATCTACAACCGCTGCGTCGGCACGCGGTACTGCGAGAACAACTGTCCGTACAAGGTCCGCCGCTTCAACTGGTTCGAGTACGCGCGCAACGATCGCTTCGACTTCAACATGAACAGCCCGCTCGGCGCGATGGTCCTCAACCCGGACGTCGCCATACGGTCGCGGGGCGTGATGGAGAAGTGCAGCCTCTGTATCCAGCGTATTCAGGCCGGCAAGCTGACGGCGGAGCAGGAGGGGCGTCCGGTCGCGGACGGCGACATCCAGACAGCCTGCCAGCAGGTGTGTCCTGCGCAGGCGATCGTGTTCGGCGATCTGAGCGATTCGAAGAGCCGCGTGTTCCAGCTGGCGCACAGCCGGCGCAACTACCGCGTGCTCGACGATCTCGGCACCAGGCCGAACGTGAGCTATCTGACGAAGGTGAAAAACGCATGAGTTCCCCGGTCCGGGCCCTCGACACCGATCGCATCCACGCCGTCAGGCGGCGACGCTGGATCGACGAGCCACTCGCCCTCAGCGAGATCACCGACGACGTCGCGCGCCCGTTGAACACGTGGCCGTCGATGGGCTGGTTCGCCGCCTTTGGCGTGGCAGTCACGGCGCTCGCGATCGGCGTCGCGTGCGTGACCTACGAGATCGCGACCGGCATCGGCACGTGGGGCCTCAACCGCACCGTCGGCTGGGCGTTCGACATCACGAACTTCGTCTTCTGGATCGGCATCGGCCACGCCGGCACGCTCATCTCCGCGATCCTGCTGCTCTTCCGCCAGCAGTGGCGGACGTCGATCAACCGCTCCGCGGAGGCGATGACGATCTTCGCGGTCATCTGCGCGGCGCTCTTCCCGCTCATCCACATGGGACGGCCGTGGCTGTTCTACTTCGTCATCCCGTATCCCAACCAGCGCGGCTCGCTGTGGCCGAACTTCCGGTCTCCGCTGCTCTGGGACGTCTTCGCCATCAACACGTACCTCACGATCTCGCTCGTCTTCTGGTACGTCGGGATGATCCCGGACTTCGCGACGCTGAGGGATCGGGCAGACGGCATCCGCAAGCGGATCTATGCGGCGCTCTGCCTCGGATGGAACGGCTCGTACCGTACGTGGACGCGCTACGAGGCGGCGAGCCTGATCCTCGCCGGACTGGCGACGCCGCTCGTGCTGTCCGTCCACTCGATTGTGAGCATGGACTTCGCCGTCTCGATCCTGCCCGGCTGGCACACGACGATCTTTCCGCCGTATTTCGTCGCGGGCGCCGTGTACTCGGGGTTCGGGATGGTGCTGACGCTGCTCATCCTCACGCGGTCGCTCATGCACCTCGAGCGCTACATCACGATCCGCCACCTCGACGCGATGGCGAAGGTCACGCTGCTCACCGGCTCCATTGTCGGCCTCTCGTACGCGACGGAGCTCTTCACGGCGTGGTTCAACGGCAGCATCTACGAGAAAGCCATGTTCTACAACCGCGCGACCGGGCCGTACTGGTTGGCGTTCTGGACGATGGTGTCGTGCAACGCGCTCATGCCGCAGCTGCTGTGGTTGCGGCGCCTGCGGACGAGTGCCGCGGGGCTCTTCGTGCTCTCGATCTTCGTCAACCTCGGGATGTGGCTGGAGCGCTTCGTGATCATCGTCACGTCGCTGCACCGCAGCTACCTGCCCTCGAGCTGGGTGATGTACCGCCCCACGTTCATCGAAGTGGGGACGCTCATCGGCAGCTTCGGGTTGTTCTTCACGTGTTTCCTGCTGTTCATCCGGCTGCTGCCGATGATCGCCATGTGGGAGATCAAGGCGGGCGCGGATGTGCGGGTCGAGGAGGCGGCGGACCATGCCTAGGGAATACCTCGTCGCCACCTACGCCGAACCGGGCGCGCTGGTCGATGCCGTGACGCGGATCCGCGCACACGGGTTCAAGATCTACGACGTCTACACGCCGTGCCCGGTGCATGGACTCGACGAGGCGATGGGCCTTCGGCGATCCAGGCTGGGATACGTCGCGTTCGTCGCCGGCGCGTTGGGCATGATCGCCGCGCTCCTCTTCCAGTTCTACTGCGCGGTGTGGAGCTGGAACGTGAACGTCGGCGGCAAGCCCGACAACTCGACGCTGGCCTTCATCCCGATCACCTTCGAGATCACGATCCTGGCCGCGGGCCTCGCGACCGCGAAAGTCTTCCTCGCGCGGAGCGGGCTGCTGCCGGGCGCCACGGCGCAGCTCGCCGCTTCGGGCGTGACCGACGATACCTTCGCGATCGCGCTGCGGTGGCGCAACACCGTGTTCGACACCGGCGAAGCGCGCCGCGTGCTGACGGAAAGCGGCGCGATCGAGATTCGACAGACGGAGATGGACCTGTGACGCCCTGGCGATGGGCGGCGGTGCCGGCGGTGTGCGTGGCGGTGATCGGCTGCGGAGCCGGCGGGGACAAGCGCGGCATGGAATACACGACCGACATGGTGTATTCGCTCGCGTACGACAGCTTCGCGCCGAACCCCGTGACGCGCGACGGGCTGACGCTCCAGCGGCCCGTGCGCGGAACGATCGCCCGCGGGTTCCTGCCGCTGCACTACACCGCGACCCCCGAGGATGCCATCCGGGCGGGCCGGGAACTGGAGAGCCCGATTACGCCGACGGCCCGCACGGCAGCGCAGGGGAAGGCGCTCTTCGAGACCTACTGCGCGGTCTGCCACGGTCCGCAGGGCGCCGGAGACGGACCGCTGGTGCCGAAGATCCCGAATCCGCCGGCCTACAACTCGGCGCGCGTCAAGAACATGCCCGCCGGGCAGATCTTCCACGTCATCACGTTCGGATCCGGCCGCATGCCGTCGTACGCCTCGCAGCTGCAGCGGTACGACCGCTGGCTGATTGCGGCGCACGTCCAGACGCTTCAGAGGCGGCCATGATCCGGCATCAACGCTTCGTCGTCGGTGACCGCGCGCGCTTCATCGCGTGGACCTTCGCGATCGTCGGGGCGCTCGCGGTCGCGGCGGGCCTCGTCCTCGATCCTCAGCGCACGTGGCCGAACCTGCTCCTGAACGGGTACTACATGGTCGCGCTGGCGCTGGGCGGCATGGTCTTCATCGCGCTGGAGCACCTCTGCGGCGCGTCGTGGAGCACGGACATCCGCCGCGTGCCGGAGGCGATGATGTCGGCGCTGCCGATTGCCGCGCTCCTGATGGTGATGCTGTTCTTCGGGCGCGAATGGCTCTATGCCGCGGATCGCGCGGTCGCCCATACCTCGCCGTCGAAGGCATTGTACCTGTCGACGCCCTTCTTCTTCGGACGGATGGTCGTGTTCATCGCCATCTGGATCGCCTTCGCGCTGGCCATGCGCCGCGCATCGCTGCAGCAGGATCTGCGTGCCTTGCCGGCCCACCACCGGCACCTCGTCCGGTTCTCGGGCGCCTTCATCGTCGTCTTCGCGATCTCGTTCTCACTGGCGAGCTTCGACTGGCTGATGACGCTGACGCGCGACTGGAGCAGCACGATTTTCGCCATCTATGCCTTTGCCGGGCTGTTCGTCGGCGGTCTGGCCGCGATCACGCTCGCCGTGGTGCTGCTCCTCGAACGCGGGTACCTGAAGGACGTGGTCACGGAGGAGCACCTGCACGATCTCGGCAAGCTCCTGTTCGCCTTCAGCATCTTCTGGGCGTACATCTGGTTCTCGCAGTACCTCCTCATCTGGTACGGCAACCTTCCCGACGAGACGCAGTACTACATGGCCCGCACGGGCACTCGCTGGACGGCGCTGTTCCTGGTGAATCTCGTCGTGAACTGGGTCGTGCCGTTCCTGGTGCTCATGCCACGCGAGACCAAGCGCAATCCGAACGTCCTCAAGTGGATCTCGATCGTGATCCTCGCCGGGCGATGGCTGGACCTGTACCTCGCGGTCATGCCGGCCGTTACGCCGTCGCCCGGCGTTCGAGTCCTCGACCTGCTCATTGCAAGCGGCTATGCGGCTGTCTTCTTTCTCCTGATGGCGCGCGCGCTCTCGCAGGCGCCGCTCGTGCCGGCAAGGAACTGACGCGGGAAACCTGGCAACCGACCACTGGCAACGGGTCACCGGCAACCGGTCACTGGCAACCGGCAACGGGTAACCGACAACGGAACAGCGCGACATGACGCACACCCACGCGGCGACGATTTCGATTTCTGTGCTCACGGCCCTCGCGACCGTCGCGCTCGTCTACCCGGCGGCGCCGGCGGGCGGAGAGCTGGCCAACCGCATTCCCGAACCCGCGCCGTACGTGACAGCCGAGACCCAGTTCGCGGCCCCGCCGTTCGAGGAGTACTGGACGACGACCGATCACCCGGCGCAGTGCCAGAACTGTCACAAGCGGATCTTCGATGAGTGGAAGGGATCGATGATGGCCAACGCCTGGCGCGATCCCGCCTGGCGGGCGGCCTTCCTCCTTTCCGCCCGGCAGATCTCTGCGCACGGCAACTGCGATACCCCGAATCCGCCCGACGGCACGCCGAAGGCGCGGCACAACCCGTTCGCCGGCGTCGACGAATGCGTGACCAGATTCGATCTCGGGGACGGCCACCAGCGCCTCGCGCGGTCGGGCTCGCTCGTGGACGGGTTCTGCTCGCGGTGTCACATGCCGACGAACTACGTCGACAACGTCCCGCTGCACAACGTCACCGTCGATCCCGCGACCGGCATCGAGAACGGGGCCCTGGACGTCCACTTCAATCCGACGTCGGACAACGCGACGGGACTGGCCTTTGCCACGCTCGACGCGCAGCTGCGGAACACCGACTCCGGCAAGAGCGGCGTGGTCTGCATGGTGTGCCACAGCCTCGCCGAGACGAGGAACACGCCGTACCACAACCGCGCGAGATCCACGAAGAGCAGCGGCTACATCCCGGCGGCCGGCGTCGAGTCACGGTCGCATCTGCTCGCGCCCGGCGAGCGCGACATTGTCGACGTTCCCGAACCCGGCGCTCCCAACCTGGGATACAGCACCGGCGCCGGCTCGTTCAGGCTGTCGCCGCACGCGATTGCGTTTCCCGAACGACTCGGACCGCTGTCGTCCGCGGACCGCAGCGCAGAAGAGGACGGCTACTTGAGCAGCGTCTTCAAGCGGCCCGCCCTCGCGCAGCCGATGGCGTCGCCCAAGCACGAGGGCTACCGTCACGTGCTCGTGACGCGCGCGGAGTTCTGCAGCACGTGTCACGACGTGACCAACACGCTGACGATCAAGAACGTCCTCGGCAAGTGGGTGGGCGGCTTCCCGATCGAGCGGACCTATGCCGAATGGTCGACCAGCCGCTACGCGGATCGCCCCGGAAACAAGAACTTCGATCCGGCGTTCAAGCGCGACTGCCAGACCTGCCACATGCAGCAGGACTACGGACAGCCGGGCACCGCGCAGACCCTCTACAAGGACGGCGTCCCGATTCCGCCGCTCAGCGGACCGCTGACGCCGGACACGCCGCCGCGGACGTACTTCACCCATCACTTCGTCGGCGGCAACACCTACATTCCGAGGCTGGTGGGCGCCAATCTCGACGACGGCGGCGGAGTCGAGCCCTATCCGCAGCTGTCGACGTTCAGCTTCTCCTCCGCTGACGAGAAGAGCGTCTATCACAACGCCTACTGGATGAATGCCGGCAACCGCGGGGCGGTCACGCAGCAGGCGCGCCTGGCGTGGGAGCGGTTGCGCAACGTGCTCGATCTGCACGTCGAGGGTCCCGCGACGGCGCCCGCCGGCGGCGCCGCGGCGCTCAAGGTGTCGGTCGCCAACACGGGCAGCGGCCACAACTTTCCAACCGGATTCCCGGAGGGACGGACCGCGTGGCTCGCGATCTCCGCCTTCGACCTCGCGACGGGACGCGAGCTGCCCATCCACGATGCGTTCTGGAACCGCACGTCGATAGGTGTCGGCCGCCTGACGACCGAGGACATGATCGATCCGGCGTTCGCGAAGTGCGGATGGAAGGTGCCCGCGGGATCGGCGGATCCCTACTCGTACCAGTTCAAGGCCGTCGCGACCCGCGGCGACGACTGCCCGACGCTGGAGCTCGTGTATGCCACGCCGCGCAACCTCGTCACCAATGCCGCCGGACTTCCGGTCGACGCCAAGGGCGTGGTGATCGACAAGCGGAACCCGCTCGGCCAGCCGATCTTCCGCGATCTGAACGGCAACGGCGACGTCTTCGACGACGCCTACCTGCGCGATACGCGGCTGCGGCCGATGCCTCATGCCGGCGCGACGGTCACCCTGGATCGCTATGCGGTCGTCATCCCGCCGGGCACGCGCGGCCCTGTCGCCGTCACGGCGGCGGTCTACTACCAGTCGATCGAAGCCATCGTCGCGAAGAAGTTCCTCGGCAACCTCGCCGACACGAATACCAACAACGTGCTCGAGCCCTGCGTCCTCGGCGGACGCTGCGACGGCCGTCATCCCAGCGTGGAGCCCCCCGTCGTCGAGGGCGCGCCGCCGGTGCCGATGCAAGTGCGGAACTGGGTCATCCGCGTTGACGGAGAGACGGCGGGCGATGTCGCGCCGGCGCTCATCGCAAGCTACCCCCGGCCGGACGCCACGAACGCCTTCGCCGACGTCGTGCCCAAGGCATCGTTCTCCGAGCCCGTCACGCACGTGGACGCCGACACGTTCACGCTGACCGACGCCGCCGGCGCGCGCGTACCCGCCTCCGTTCACCAGATCGGCGACGGGACCTGGGGCCTCTTTCCCGATCGTGTGTTCCTGACGAGCGGTGCGACCTATACGGTGCGCATCGCCGCCGGCGTCTGCGGGTACGGAACGGCCTGCACGACGAAGCCGGTCGTCTGGAAGTTCACGGTGGCGTCCCGGCCTGAAAGCTCGGCAGGGGATACCACCATCCCCGTGGGGTTCCAGCCGGGACCCGAGCGCGCTGCGACGCGCAGATGAAAGGACGCTGACGATGAGCTGTGCTTCGAGTCGTGTAGTGGTTGGCTGCCTGGCGCTCGTGGCGCTGGTCGGAGCCCCAGGGCCCGCCTGCGCCCAGGATCGCCTTGGCGGTCACATCGGCGCCCTCTTCCCCCTGTTCAATCACGTCGGCGGGGAAACGACGACGATCGCCGACGACTTCACGATTGGCTTCCCGATGGGCATCACGGTGAAGACGAGCGACACGTGGGCGTTCGATCTCGAGTTCGTTCCCGTGATCCAGAACGATCCGCTGGGCGTCTCGCTGACGGTTCATCCGGGCGTCATCCACGCGCTCGAGGGCGGCTGGGCCGTCGGGTTGCGGATGGCGTTCGACGTGAACCAGCCGTCCTGGGGATTCACGCCGCTCGTCAACAAGGCTCTGGTGAAGCAGCACGGCTGCACGTGGTTCGT
>Ga0066903_100001498_pt1 | contig 17153 bp, 13 predicted proteins | sample PanSoiMetaGPlot1_FD_67491 | JGI IMG/M metagenome (GOLD analysis project Ga0066903, IMG submission 67491) | Tropical forest soil microbial communities from Panama analyzed to predict greenhouse gas emissions - Panama Soil - Plot 1 (version 2) | ecosystem: Environmental > Terrestrial > Soil >... | reverse complement strand
CCGACGACGAGCGCCGCGTACTTCGCGCGGCTCGAGGAACCGGGCGCGAAGAGCTGATCCTGGATTCTGTCAGAGCCAGTCGTTGTCACGGTACCAATCGAGCGTGATGCGGATCCCCTCGCGCAGAGAGACGCGCGGGTGGTATCCGATTTCCGTCCGCGCGCGCGTGATGTCGAACGCGCGGCTCTTCGTGAAGAAATCGACGCGCCGCCGGTGAATCGGTGGTTCGATGCCGAACGGCCGGCACACCGCTTCACAGACGGCGCCTGCCATCCAGAACGGCCACACCGGCAGGTGCCGTCGCGGCGTAGCGACGCCGGCTTGTTCCGCCACTCGCGCCACCAGCTCGTTCAACGTCGTCACTTCTCCGCCCGCGAGGATATACGTGCGGTTCGCGGCGGCGGGGTGGACGCCGCACAGCCGGATGCCCTCCACGAGGTCGTCGATGAACGTCAGATGGTAGTAGATCTCGCCCGACCCCAGGGTCATCCACCGTCGTCTCGCGACGCCGCGGAAGAGGCGCAGCAGCCGTCGATCGCCGGGCCCGTATATGCCGGACGGACGAACAATCGTGACCTCGATGCCGTGCTTCGCGGCCGCCTCACGCGCGCGCCGCTCACCTTCGAGCTTCGTCTCCTGATAGATGTCGCCCGGCCGGAGCGGCGCATCTTCATTCGCCGGCGGATACTCGACGTCGCCGTGCACGCCCACGGTGCTGCAATGGACGAGGCGCTTCGCCCCGCCGCGTGCGGCGGCCTCGACGAGATCGCCCACGGCAGTCGCGTTTACGGCTCGGTACACGTCCGGCGGCAGGCCCGCTCTTCGGTACAACGCCGCGATGTGATACACGACCTCGACGCCGGCCGTCGCCTTCGCCAGCGCCGCGCGATCGCGCAAGTCGCCGACCGAGAGCGCAATGCCTGCGCGCGACAACGCGGCGGTCGTCGCATCTTCGCTGCGGACCAGGGCCGTGACGGCGTCGCCGCCCGCGGCAAGCACGCGTGCGAGATGTCCGCCCGTGAAGCCGGTCGCGCCGGTGACTAAGGCGCGCACCGTTCAGCGACAACGGTGATCGGCGATCCGAACCGCTCGAGCAGACCCATCCGATCGAGCAGACCCTCCACGTTCACGGTGAGCCGGCGCGAGCCGATGATCCGGTGAACGGTGATCGGCAGGACGAACTGCCGGTGCACCGATCGCACCCGGTAGCCGGATCGCTCGAGCGCCTGCCGGATGGCGCGATCGGAGATCACGCGGTACGGCTCGGTCCGGACGCCCAGCGCGTGGACGCCGCGGCGCGCCAACGATTCGAACAGCGCCACGCTCGACGCCGCCGGATAGTCGAAGATCACGAGCCGATCGGCGACCCGGCACAGTTCGGACATGCAGCTGCGCCAGTCGGGCGCGTGCATCAGCAGGCGCAGGCAGATCACCACGTCGAATGCCTTGTCCTGGAACTGCAGCGCGTGCGCGTCGCCGCGCTGAAAGGTGATCTGCGCGCGCTCCTCGGCCGCGCGCCGCCGCGCCACCCGCAGCATCTCTTCCGAGGCATCCACCGCCGTGACGTCGGCGCCGCCCCGTGCCATCAGCAGCGCGGCCCGGCCGGTGCCCGTGGCGACGTCGAGGATCCGCCGATCCTGAATCCGACCGACCATGTTGGCGAGCACACGCGCCTGCGTGGCAGCGACGTACTCGCCGATGGGGCCGCCGAACCGGCGCTCCTCGAACGACCGAGCCATCTCGGGATCGGCGTAGGCGGCATAGCTGTAGTGGACGTCGGATGGACGACGCGTCACGCCACACCCTTCACGACCGCGCCGGGCGGCGTGGCATTCTCGAGCGCCGCACAAGCCTGCCGCGTCCGTTCGAGGTAGGCTTCGTAGCTGTACTTCGTCTCGGCCAGCTCGCGCGCACGGGCGCCCAGCTCCCGCGCCCGCGCGCGGTCGGTCAGGCCGGCGAGGATGCCCTCCGCGAATTCCTGCGGCGTGACGCCGGTCAGGATCGCCGTCTGATCGCTCAGCACCTGGGTGTGCGTGAGCAGCCGCGTCGCCACGATCGGCTTCCCGGACCGCAAGTATTGGTAGATCTTCAGCGGCGTGTTCGTGCCGCGCGATCGCGGCGACACGAGCACGTCCGCCGCGAGCAGATACGCAGGAATCTCCGATGCCGGCCGCTCGCCGGCAAAGATCGTCACATCGTCGATGCCGGCCGCCCGCGCCTGATCTCTGGCGCGCCCGATCTGGTGGGGGAAGCCGCCTGCGAGCACCAGCCGGACGTCGTGCCGCGACTCTTTCACGATCGCCATGGCCGCGAACAGCAGATCGAGCCCCTGATACGCCTCGAACGTTCCCGTGTAGAGCACCACGGGCGTCGAGTTCTCGACCCCAAGCGATCGCCGGACCTCCGACGCCTCTGCAGGAGTCGCCTCCTCCTCGGCCGAGCCCGGCGCGTTCTCGATCAACACCGTCCGCGCCCGGGGCTCAACCGCGCGCACCGTGTCCTCCAGCGACGGGCAGATGACGATGACCACCCGAGATCGCCGGATCATGAAGCGCTCGATCGCGAGGAACGCGCGCGTGACGATCCGCGATCGGCTGAAGGCGAAATTGGAGAGCTGCTGCGGCAAGCTCGAGTGCATGTCGTACAGGTGCGGCACGCGCAGCAGCGTCGCGAGCGGCGCGCCGATCACGCCGCCTTCCTCATGCGAGTGAATCGCGTGGTAGCGGCTCGACAGCGCGCGGCGGAGTGCCGTGAGCGCCAGCATCGCATCGAGCGGAATCTTCGCCAGCGACGGCCCGACCTTCACGCGACGCACGAACGGCGGCCGCATGCTGCGGAACACACGAAGCCCAGGCATCGACACGGTCTGCCCGAAGGGGTACGTGACGAGATCAACCTGGTGTCCGAGGGCCGTGAGCGCGCGAATGCGGTGGAACTCGCTGAACGGCGTACCGCGCGGCTCGAAGAACGGCTCGGGCGCAATCATCAGGATGCGCACGGTTTGTGTGATTTTCGCACGAAATCATAGTACAGTGACGCGTTCCCCGAACGAATGCCATCGGACTCACCAGGCCCGTCGACGGTACGCCGCTACCTTCTGCTCGCCGTCAAGCTTTCGGTCAGCATCATCCTCCTCGCGATCCTCTTTTCGAGGATTGACGTCGGCGGGCTTTGGGCGACGGCGCGGCAGGCATCGGTTCCGTGGCTGGCCGCGGCTCTGCTGATTTACAGCGTCAACGTGCTCGCGTCGGTGTGGCGATGGAAGCTGCTCCTCGACGCGCAGGGCGTGCCGTTCCGACGGCGGCGGCTCCTCGGCTCGTTTCTGGTCGCAAGCTTCTTCAACAATTTCCTGCCGAGCAACATCGGCGGCGACGTGATCCGCATCGGCGACACGGCGCGCGCCGCCGGCTCGAAGACGCTGGCGACAACCGTCGTGCTCACCGATCGCCTGCTCGGCCTGATGGCGCTCGTGCTCGTTGCGGCCCTCGGCGCCACGGCGGCGGGCCGCCTGCACTCCGCCGCGCCGCCCATCTGGCCGGTATGGCTCTGGGCGGGCTTTCTCGTCGGTGCAGCCGCGTCCGCGCCGGCGGTGCTCGCGCCCGACGGCTTCGGCCGCCTGCTCCAGCCCCTCACGGTGTTTCATCCCGAATGGGTCGGCGACCGCATCGAAAAGCTGACCGGCGCGCTCGCCCGCTTCCGCGACCAGCCCGCGGCGCTCGCCGGGTGCTTCAGCGGCGCCGTGTTTGTGCAGGCAACGATGGTCGTCTTCTACGTCGCGGTCGCGGCCGCGCTTCATCTCGACGTCGCGCTGTGGCACCTCGCGGTCATCGTACCCGTCTCGTTCGTGGTGCAGATGCTGCCGGTGTCGGTCAACGGCTTCGGCGTGCGCGAGGCGACGTTTTCGCTGTACTTCAGCCGCATCGGCCATCCGATCGGATCCGCGGTGCTTCTATCGCTCACAGCGCAGGCGCTGATCATCGCGTTCTCGCTGCTTGGCGCCGCCATCTACGTCTCGCGCAGCCGTCACGGCGGCGGCGATCCGACGATCTCGTAGAGCCGGGTCCCCTCGTCGATGTAGATCGGCCGCAAATAGGGTTCGAATTCCTTCAGGCGTCCCAGCACGTCGCGCGTGTTCTCCGCGTTGAACCAGTACATGTGAAAGACGGCGTACCGCACCTTGTGCGAAGCAAGCGCGTGTAGCGAGTCGCGGCTGGGAAAAGGCGCGAGCGTCATCACGGCGGCCAGAAAATCCGGCGGCATGTAGTCGCTGTAGCCGTTGACCAGCGGGTTCCAGTGCGACGTCGACTGCAGCATGTAGTACGTGTGCCGCGGAAACATGTAATCGAGGTAGAAGAACGGCATTTCGATCACCGGCCCCGGCGGCAGCGTTCTGAGCGTGCTGTAGACCGGCTCGAGCGGCGGCACCTCCGGCATGTTCAACGGGACCAGCAACTCCGCGCAGCCGAGCGTCAGCAGCGCCGCGAACGCGACCCCCGGCCGCCTCAGGCTTCGCAGCCACCGGGCAACCGCCACCGCGCCCAGCACGCAGAACGAGAGCGAGACGACGACGCCGAACCGGCTGGGCGCACGTAGCCAGGCGAACAGCGGAATGACGCGGTAGAGCGCCGCGTACAGACCCGCCTTCGGGCCGAACGAGATCCAGAACGCCAGCGCCGCCATCCCTCCGTACAACAGCGCGAGCTCCCCCTTTCCTTCGCGCCGCGCGACGAAGAGGCCGCCGACGCCGAACACCGTCAGCAGCACGCCCGGAAAGAGCGCATCGGTCCACCGCGGCAGATACGTCAGGAGCCACGCGTGCGCGAACGACGAGCTGGCGAGATACGCACTCCAGTTCGCGGAGTAGCGCACGGCCTCTCCGACGGTCCGGTGGAACCCCGCGTCGCGCTCCAGCGCGGCGTACGGGAGAAACGCGGGCGTGACGCCGGCGATCGCCACGACGGCAGCCATGCCGACGGCCGTCCAGTACGGCATCGACATCCACAGGCGGCGCGTCGTCGCGACGACGACGATCGCGAAGCCGACCATCAGGATGGCGAAGATACCGTAGTAGCCACAGAAGAGGGCCTGCAGTGCCATCGCGAGGCCGAGCGCGGCGCCGCGTCCGGCCGACGGACGATCAGCCAGGTGGTGAAATGCCAGCATCACGAGCGGCAGACCAGCTGTCATCAGCAGCTGGATGTGCGCCGTGCGCGCGAAGATGAACGGGCAGAATGCGAACCACACGGCCGCGATCGCGGCAGCGCGCCAGTCGCCCGTCAGATAGCGCGCCAGGTAGTAGGCGCTGGCGAACGAGAGCAGAAACGCAAGCAGAACGGCCGAGTTGTGCGCGGCGTACGGATTGTGCGTGAGCCAGTACACGGGCATCGCGAGCGCGCCGGCGCCGAGGTTGGCCTCCGAGTACGCGAGTGTGCCGCGGTGCGGGTAAAAAATGTTCGCGTCGAAGACATGCAGCGGATCGACCGCGAGCGTCCGCGCGACCCACGCGACGTTCCAGATCGAGAGCTGTCCGTCCCCGTTGTCGACGCGCCCGACGCGGCCCAGCTTGAACGCAATCGGATAGGTGAAGATCGATGTCAGGAGCACGCCGGCGATCAGGACCGCCGTCAGCTCCCGTCGATTCATCGAGCGCTCGGGACCGCGACAAAACGGAGCATCGCGCCGAGGTTGCGCGGATCGTTCGACGTCGCGTCGCGCAGGTGCGGCGTGAACCCTTCGGTCGACTGCGCCGACAGCAAGTACGCCCAGCTGTGCTCGTCGCGGACGCCGGACGCCGGCACGTCGAAGGTGGCCGGCACGCCAGGCGTCAGCGTCATCGTCGAGCCCGTCGCGCCGAAAGACATGACGACCGTCGTTGGAATCGGCGACACCGCGGTCACGCGCAGGTGATCAATCGGCCATTCGGATCGCACAATGATGTCCGCGCGGCCGTCGCCCGCCAGCCAGAATCCCTTGGTGCCGCGCTCATCGACCGTCTCGGGCAGGTAGGCGTGCTCATCGAGGAAGTACATCATCACGTCGCTGAACCAGTAGTGCGCGCGAAGGCCTTCGAGAATGACCGGCAGGTCGTTGGCCATCGTGATCTCGACCGGCAGCCGCCGCGCGAAGCCTCGCTCGGTCAGCTGGCTCGGCGACTTCGCGATGATGAACGGGCTGACAAGCATCTTGGCCGTGAACAGCGCGCCGCCCACCCACGCCACGATCGCCGGCGTCGCCGCGGTCAGCGGCGGCGTCAAGAACAAGAGCGCCGGATACAGGCTCATGAAATAGCGATTGCCGGGCGGTCCGCCGCCGCCGCTCCAGGTGAAGGGCGCGAACACGAGCAGCAGCACTGCCGAAGCCGCGACCGCGACGAAGGTCAGGACGCGCCACGGCCGTCCGCGCTCGCGCGACCCCAGCCAGAGGCCGATCGCAACGACGCCCGGGAAAAAATACGGCACGAACCCGAAGTGCCGGCCGATGAGGAAGTACTCGACGTTGTGCGAGAAACGGTTCCTGAAGTCCTTGAAGACGCTGTCCGAGTCCGAGTCGTTGGTGCTGTGGAGCTCGGCCGCGGCCCACACATCTTCGCGCGACCCGTCGAACGGGAACTTCGTGTAGAACGTCCGGCGATCGCCGCCCTGGTAATTGAACTCGCCGGTGATCGCCGCGTTGACGCCGAACAGCACCGCCACGGTCGCGACGGACACGATGCCGACGGTCAGGCCATGCGCGTAGCGGCGACGCCGCCAGGCGTCGAGGACGAGCGGCGCAACCAGCAGCGCGTGGCTGAGCTTCGAGTACGTCGCGATGCCCAGCAGCACCGCGGCAACGACGTCCGACCCTCTCCCTCGCAGAAACGACCAGCCGCGCGTAATCGCTTCTTCTTTGTACAGCCACAAAAAGTACGCCAGCGTGACCAGCGTCAGGTTCAGGATCTCCGGCGCGAGGAAGACGAGATAGATCGGCACGCAGCTCGCGAGAAAAAACGCGAGCGTGAACAGCAGCGCCGCACTCGGTCGGGACCGCGCGGCGAGCAGCGTGTAGCCGCATGCGCCGGCGCCCACCAGCAGCAGCACGTTCAGGACGAGCATCCCGTTCAGGCCAAACACGCGCACGAACGGCGCCGCGATGAGCGGATAGACGAACGCCTTGCCGAAATAGAGCCGGTCGGGGTGCAGATCTGGAAGCTTTCGGAGGTGCAGGAACGGCGGCGATCCGTCGACGTCGATGCGAAGCCGCTTTCCGCGTTTCAGGAAGATCCCGTCGGGCCCCCAGCGATAGAGCCCGAAGAACCGCTCGAGGTCGCGCCGCTCGTACGCGAGGTCCTGATCGTACGCGAGGCTGAGCGCCATCATCACGTACGTCGACTCGTCGCTCTTGACGCCCTGCCCTGTCTTCACGACGTCGACAGAGAGCGCGGCCGCGAGCCCGATGACCAGGAGTACCGCGCCGACGATTGCGGCGCTGGTCCGCGCGGGCGCGTCCGGAGAGGCGGTCGACGTCAGCGAGGGCACGCGCACATAATAGAATACTCAGCGTTCGATTCCCTATGATGGGACACGTTCCATTCGCCGAGCGCGGCGGCCGTGTGCGCGGTGCGCTCGATCTCGCCACCGGATGCTACCCTCGATTCCTCTTCGGCGGCGCGCTCGGCGATCTGCTGCCCGCCTTTCATTTCCACGACGTCACGCGCCACTGGCTCGAGCCGCGCCTGCGGTTCCTCGCCGAGAACGGCTACCGGACGGTGTCGTGCGATCAGATCGCGCGCCTCGTGATCGACGGCGTCTCGCCCGGCCCGCACCACGTCGCGCTGACGTTCGACGATGCGTGGGAGAGCGTGCATTCGGTGGCGCTGCCGCTGCTGCGGCAGTACGGCTTGACGGCAATCCTCTTCGCGATTCCCGGACGGATCGCCGAGACGGCCGGCGAGTCCCCGTTCGTCACGTGGGCCGAGCTGCGCGAGATTCACGTGAGCGGCCTGTTCGACGTCCAGTCGCACACCAGGTCGCACGCGATGATCTTCAGCGACGCCGAGGCGATCGACTTCGTGACGCCGGCGTTCAGGGACGAACCGTTCCTGAATCGGCCGGTGACGTCGACCGACGGCCCCATCGAGGCCATCGGCGCCGACGCGCTCGGGACGCCGCTCTTCACGCGGCGATCGCGCATGTCCGACGCCCGTCGCTATTTTCCTGACGCCCGCGCCTCCGAGCGCTGCCGCGAGCACGTTGCGCGCAACGGCGGCCACGCGTTCTTCTCGCGTGACGGCTGGCGGCGGGATCTTCAGGCGATCGTCGCCGCGGACGGCGCCGAGCGGTTCGAGACCGATGCCGATCGGTCGACGGCGATTCGTGACGAGCTCGCCGCAGGCCGTGCGCTGCTCAACGAGCGGCTGAAGACCGATACCGTGAGGCACGTCGCGATGCCGTGGGGCATCAGCGGCACGATTGCTCGCGAGGCGCTCGTGGCCACCGGGCACGAGCTCGCCTTCGCCGAACGGCCGTTCCTGCGCCGCGCCATCCGCGCGGGCGACGATCGATTTCAGCTGATGCGCCTCAACGGACGGTTTCTCACCTGCCTGCCCGGCCGTGGCCGAACGTGGTTCATGGCGGCGGGGAGATGACGGAGTTCCCCGTCGACGTTGACGTCGCGGTCGTCGCGCACAACAATCTTCCGGCGCTGCCGGCGACGCTGCGCTCGCTTGCAGAGGCTGGCTGTCCGTCCGATCGCATCGTGCTCGTCGACGTGGCCAGCACCGACGGCACCGGCGACTGGCTCGCGCGCGAGTGGCCGGCCGTCCGGCACCGGCGCCTCGATCGCAACGAAGGTCCGAGCCCCGGGCGGAATGTCGGCATTACCGAGGCATCGAGGCGCTTCGTCCTGCTGATGGACGGCGACGTTCGCATCCAGGGCGATGCCGTACAGCTTCTGCACGCCGCGATGATCGCCGACCCGACGATCAAGATCGGCAGCCCGATCGTGGTGCACGCCGATCGGCCCGACGTGATTCAGTACGCCGGCGGCGCAATGCACTTCATCTGCGAAGCGGTGAACCCGTGGCTGGACCGGCCGCTCGCCGCTCGCGGAGCGGAGCCCGACGACATCGGCGCGGCGCCGACCTGCGCGCTGCTCCTGGATCGTGCGGCGTCGATTGACATCGGTCTGTTCGACGAGCGCTACTTCATCGGCAAAGAAGACGGCGACTTCACCCATCGCATGAAGATGGCGGGGTACAAGATCTGGGAGCTGCCGCAGGCGCTCGTGCTGCACAACAGCCGGTCGCGCAGCGCGTGGCTCTTCTACTATCAGATCCGCAACCGCTGGCACTTCATCCTGAAGAACTATCAGCTGAGCACGATTCTCTGTCTCGTGCCGCCTCTGCTCCTGCACGAGCCGCTGCAGCTACTCGTGCTCACCGCGAAGGGGCATCTGGGCACGTATCTGCGCGCCGTCGGGGGTCTGATCGCCATGCTGCCGACGCTGCCGCGGGACCGCGCGCTCGCGCGCCGCATCCGCCGCAGACGCGATCGCGACCTGCTCATCAGCGCGCCGATGGTGGTGCGCGACGACATGACGCCTAACGCGTCGATGCGCCGCGGGAAGGCACTCTACGATCGTCTCCTGGACGGGTACTGGCGACTTCTCAAGCGGACCGTCCTCGCCTGATGAAGCCGCGCGTCCTGATCGTCACGACGTACTACCATCCGGTTCTCGGCGGCGTCGAAACGCACGCCCGCCAGATCGCGGCTCATCTCCGCGCGAGCGGGTTCGGCGTCGAGGTCCTGACCAAGCGCCTCGGCGCCGGCGATCCGGTCGAATCGCGTGTGGACGATGTCCTCGTGCATCACGCCGGACCCGCCGGTGAGCGAAGCGCGTCGGGCAAGTGGCGCACGACGCCCGCATTCTTCCGCTCGATGCTCGCCCGGCGGTCGCGCTACGAGACCATTCTGTGCCTGGACTATCGGGGGATCGGCATCGCCGCGGTGGCGGCGGGCCGATGGTTGAAGCGCCCGGTCATCCTGCAGGCCGAAACGGCCGGCGTCCTCGCCGGATCGGTCGACGCGGCTTCGTCGGGGCTCGCGCCGGAATCGCTCTTCGGGCGCCTCGCCAGGGTGCCCGTGCGCGCCATCTACCGCCGCGCCGACCGCATCGTCTGCATCGGACGCGATCTGGAGCGTGAGTCGATCCGCGGCGGCATGCCTCCCGATCGCGTGCACTACCTGCCCCCCGGCGTCGACCTCACGCGCTTCCGCCCGGCGGCCGCCGGCGAGCGCGAGCGTCTGCGCGCAGAGCTCGGTTGGCCCGCGGACAAGACGATTGTGCTGTTCGTCGGCCGCCTGAGCCTCGAGAAAGGCGCGATGGATTTGATTCACGGCTGGCGGTCGATCGATCGCCGCGACGCGCTGCTTGCGATGGTCGGTCCGGACATGCCGGGCCATCCCTGGGACGTCGGCGCCCGCGGCCGTGCGTATGTCGCCGAGCATGGCCTGGGCGACCGCGTCAGGTTCGAGGGAGCGGCCGCCGACACAGCGCCCTTCTACCGGGCTGCCGACGTCTTCGTGCAGCCGTCGCACTTCGAGGCGTTCGGCTCGTCCGCGCTCGAGGCGATGGCGAGCGGACTGCCGGTCGTCTCATCGGGCGTCGGCGGCCTCGCCGACTTCGTCGCTGCCGGCGAAAACGCGGTCCTGCACGAGCCCCGTTCACCGGACTCGATCGCCCGCGCGCTGACTCAGATGCTCCGGGACGCTGCTTTGAGGCGCCGACTGGCGCAGGGCGCCATCGCGACGGCCCGGCGATTCGAGCTGAAAGGACTGCTCGACCGTTACGTCACGTTGATCGAGTCGGTCGCCGGGACGCGCTGATGCTGCGCAACATGGCGTTCGCCAGCGTGTCGGCCGCCAGCGCCGGCCTGCTCCTCGTCCTGTTCATCGTCGCCGGACGTACGCTGGGCGACGTCGAGTTCGGCAAATTCTCCTTCGCGCTCGCGCTTGGCACGATCTTCGAGACAATGATGGACTTCGGGCTCCACCAGGTCACGATCAGGGCAGTGGCGCGCGATCGCACGCAGGCCACGGAGCTCTTGCACCACACGCTCGGCATCAAACTGATCTGGGGCGCCGTGGCGCTCGCCGCGCTCATGACGACGGCGACGGTCCTGCGGTCGGAGTGGGACGTCCGCATCGCGTGTTATCTGCTGGGCGGCTCGCTCGTCCTCCGTTCGTACATGCTGACCATCCGTGGTGTGCTGCAGGGGCTCGAGCGTTTCGGGTGGGACAGCGTGGTCGTCGCCGCGGACCGCGCAGTCCTTCTCGCGTTCGGCACGATCGCGCTGATTGCGGGCACGGGGCTCCGAGGCCTGGCCGTCGCGTTCGTCGTCTCGCGCGCGACCGCGCTCGGCCTGGCGGCGTGGCTGACGCACGCCGAGCTCGGCGGCGTGGGCATCCGGTTCGATCGCGCGATCTGGCGTGAGCTGCAGGCGACCGCCCTGCCGCTCGGATTTTTTCTCGTCGTCCTGAATCTGTATTCTTACGTCGACGGCGTGATGCTGGGCGTGATGCGCGGCAATGTCGAGACCGGCCTCTATGCGGCTGCGTATCGCACGTACGAGGGCATGAGCTATCTTCCGTCGATAATCGCGGCTGTCCTGACGCCGCGGCTGTCGGAGCTGTTCGTCAGCGACCGGCGCGCGCACCGGCGCGTCGCGCTGCTCGGCCTCGCCAGTTCCGCCGGCCTCGCCGTCGTCGTCAGCGGGGCTGCATACGTGCTCGCGACGCCTCTTCTGACGGGGCTCTTTTCCTATCAGTTCGCGGCGGCCGCCTCGTCGTTCCGGATTCTGTGCCTCGGCCTGCCGCTCGTGTTCGCGATTTGGGTGCTGCACGCGATCACGATCTCGGTGAACCGCGAGAACCTGCTGGTCAAGACCGCGCTTGTCGGGCTCACGGTGAACGTGAGCCTGAATCTGTACGTGATACCGCGCATGGGCGCCGATGGCGCCGCGCTCGCGACCGTCGTCGGCGAGCTCGTCAGCATGACGATGTTGATCGGGGGCGTCGGCGGTTTCGTCCGAGCGTCGTCATGAAAGATCGCGCGCTCCTGTTCGTGCTGCTGTTCGCCTCCTTCGCCTACTTCTATCAGGCGGGCGGGTGGAATCAGAACTCGCGCTTCGCTCTCGTTCGCGCGATTACGAACGAGGGGACGCTGAACATCGACCCGTTCACGAACTCAACCGGCGACAAGGCGTTCTACAACGGCCACTACTACTCCGACAAAGCGCCCGGCCTCGCGCTCGCCGCGGTGCCGGTCGTTGCGGCCGTCCGACCGATCTATCGAGCGTTCGGCGGCGACGCGGAAACGTACGAGGGCCTCGCGCTGCTCTCGTACCTTGCGACGGTCGCGACGGCGGGACTGTTCACGGCCCTGGCCGGCGTGTGTCTGTTCACGCTCTGTCTCGAGCTCGGCGCGACACGCGGCGGCGCGCTGTTCGCGGCGCTGACGTTCACCGTCGCGACGCCGATGTGGACGCTGGCGACGATCTTCATCGGTCATGGGTTTGGTGCGGCGCTGCTTGTCTTCGCCTTCGCTGCGGCGATGCGAATCGGCACCGATGTGGCGGCGGGCATCGGCCGGACCTCGCCATCGCGCGACGTGCGCCTCGGCGCCATCGTCGGCTTCAGCGCCGGGTGGGCGACGGTCTCGGAATTCCCAGCCGTGGTTCCAGCCGTCCTGCTCGCGCTGCTGAGCGCTGTGAACGCGTGGCCGCTTGGACGCGCTCGTGCCGTGCGCGTTCTCGGCACGCTTGCCGTATCAGCTCTCGCGTGCGCGGCCGTTCTTATGGCGTACCAGTACGCCTGCTTCGGCTCGCCGTTTCACGTGACGTACGCGAGCGAGATCGGCTTCGAGGGAATGCGGCAGGGCGTCTTCGGCGTCGAGCTGCCTCGGATGATTCGCCTGCGCCGGATTCTGTTCGGCGAGTATCGCGGGCTCCTGCCGCTCGCGCCTGTGCTCGCCGTGGCGCCGCTCGGGTTGATCGCGATGCTGTGGGCCCCGCTGAAGCCGGACACCACGGATTCGGGGACTGCCGAAGCGGTGGCCAGGCGCCGCCGTGCGGCGATCGTGGCGGGCCTGATTGCGATTTACTTCATCATGCTGAACGCGAGCTACGCGTACTGGGAAGGTGGCTGGTCGTTCGGGCCGAGGCACGCATCGCCGGCGATTCCCTTTCTCGCGCTCGGCCTCGCATTCCTCTGGACGATGCTCCCGACAGTCGGCCGCTGGGCGCTCGCCCTCGCATCGGCCTACGGCTGCGCCGTTACGCTGATCGCCGTATCGACGATGCCACTGCCCCCGAGCGACATCCGCCGGCCGGTTGCGGAGTTCATGTGGCCGGCGTTCCGAGACGGCGACCTCTCGCTCAACACGCAGACGTTCGTGACATACGCCCCCAACCGGGATTTCCGCGGACACCACGAACCGCGCGCCGCGTTCAATCTCGGCATGAAGCTCGGGCTGAGCGGGCACGCGAGCCTGGTGCCGCTCGCGCTGGTGTGGATCGCCAGCGGCTACGGGCTCATCGGCGCCGCGGGATCGCGAAAAACGGCGCCGTCGGAGACGAAGTCGTCAGCGACGAGCCCGGCACCTCGTACGCATTCTTGATCGCGTTGAAGAACGCATCGGCCATCACGCGATAACCCGCAGCGGTCGGGTGCAGGCCGTCGGGTCCGATCAAGGTCGTCACGTCGCCGTGAAACTGGGTGAACACATCCACGAATCCAACGCCTTCCGACGAGGCGATCGCCTGGAGACCCAGGTTATAGCTGGGCAGCTGCGCGTAGCCTCCAGCCCGGCACGGATTGAAGCACGTGAAAGGATTCTCCGGCGGAAGCGTGCCCAGGAACACGCGCTGGCCACGTCCTTTCGCGAGCCGGACCATCGCCCGGATATTCGCGAGCGCCGACAGGACCTGCGCGTCGGTCGCGTTGCTGATGTCGTTTGCGCCCTCGACGAGCAGCAGCACCTGATACCCCTGTCCGAGAACACCCGGCAGCCGCCGCAGTCCGTCGGCTGTGATCTCCCCCTTCACCCCCTGGTTCGCAACGCCGATTGTCTGGGCTGTGTAGCGCGCCGACAGCGTCCCGCGCAGGTCGGTCGGATACGACAGCGCATCGACCACCTGCAGTGTGTGGAAGCCTCCTTCGCCGATGACCGTGATTTCCCCTGCGGTGATGCTGTCGCCGAACGCGACGTACTGCGTGAGGCTGATCGTCGGCGGCGACGTGACCGTCACCGTGAACGCGCATGACGCCGTCACACCGCGGCTGTCCGCGCCGTTGCATGTGACGGTGGTGCGGCCAACCGCGAACATCGAGTCGTTCGCCGGCTGGCACGCGATCTGGACCGGAGGCGTGCCGCCGGTTGCGGTTGCGCTTCCAAATCGAACGGCGAGCGGCTGCCCGGTCGGGGAGAGCTGCGTGACGGACGCCGGACATGTCAGCGCGAGCGGATCGGGCGTGGGCACCGGCGTCGGACGGGCGGGCGGATCGCCGCAGCCGACGGCGAGAATCGATCCCGCCGCCGCCCAAAAACGGACGCGTAAGAAAAGACAAAGAGGGCGACGCACGATCGCTCCCACAGTAGCATTCCAAACCTCAGAAGCGGAAGGTCGCTCCGGCATCCGTCGGCATCGTCACGAGGACGACGTTCGAGCGCTCCCGCACGGGCGAGCCGCTGCCGTCGCTGACGTTGCGGCAGTTGCCCGCGCAGACGAAGAAGCCGATCTGTTCTCCGACGGCCGGCTGGTGGTAGGTCATCGGTGCCCAGCGTCCCGGATCGTAGAACCAGTTCAGCGCGTACTGGGACGGAGGGCCGCCCGCGCGCTCGAGGCCGTACCAGAACTGCACCGGGGCCGACGCGTACCACTGGCCGTTGATGTTCAGCACCATGCCGAGCGTGTACTGCAGCGGGCCGTCCCAGCCGGGCGGCGTGACGTCCGGCCAGCGGCCGGGTCCGCTCCTCTTCGAGAACTCGACATGCACCCCGCCCGCGCTGATGTCGACGAGGCTGATGCCGGTCGTGATCGGCCACCGAGCGAGATCGCGCGGCGAGTTCAGAATCGTCGCGAGGCTCAGGCTGACCATGTCGGCCGCAGACGCCGGCGTCGGCGTCGGATCGATCGTCGGCGGAACGGGCGACGCGGCCGATGTTGCGAACGCGCGGTTGTTCGAGAACGGACCGATTGTCGTCGGATCGTACGCACGAACGTGCCAGTAGTAGACCCGGCTGTACTGCAGGTCGACCGGACAATCGAGCGACGTCTGGTTCGGCTGCTCGGCGCCGGTCCACGTCGCGATCTTGTTCGTGAACGCGTCGCTGTCGGCGATCTCGATGAGATAGGTGATCGGACCGACGGGCCCCGAGCGCGCCACGTTGGCGAACGTGAAGCGCGGCCGGACGTTATCGATCGTCACGTTGATGCCCGGCGACACGAGCCCGGGCGCGTCGATCACGATCGGCGTGAAGATGTCGAACGACAATGCGTTCGCGTACGCGCCTTCGTTGGCGCCGTCGACGGCGCGTGCGCGCCAGTAGTACGTGCGGCCCGTCGCGAGCGGATCGGGCAGGCGAAGGCTCGTCCGGCCGCCGTCGCCCGGCGCGATGCTGTTGCGCGAGAACACTTTGTTGGTGAAGGCCGCGTCGGTGGCAATGTCGAACGAATAGGTCAGCGGGCGCACGCCGGTCGAGGATGCGTTCTCGATGAGCAGCGTCAGCGGCTGGCGATCCACGGGGATGCGCTGGCCGACAGTCGGCTCCAGCATGTGCGGCGACGAAATGGTGACGCCCGGAATCGGCCCGGCAACGGCGGGACTCAGCGGATTCGAGCTCTTGGACTGCTCACACGCGGCCAGCGTCAAGGCGACCGCCACCGCCCCGGCGACGGCCACGCGCCCGTGAGACCTGCAGTACATAAATTTTCACGGTGTATCGGGCCGAAAACAGACGCCCTTTAGGGGGTACCATGCGCTCGGATGAACGCCAACCGCGACCGAGCGCTGCTCTGCGCGCTTGCCGTCGTCCTCGTCCTGGTGCGCAGCTTCGTCGCAACCTACTACGAGGGGTTCTACTTCGATTCAGACCAGGCCATCGTGCTCCTGATGGCCCGACACCTGAGCCGTTTTCAGACGTTTCCGCTCTTCTATTACGGGCTGAACTACCTGCTCGGGATCGAGGCCTGGATCATCGCGCCGTTTTTCTGGCTGGGGCGCGCGTCGGTCGGCCTCGCGCGAGTGCCGTTCGTCGCGCTGAACGCGTTGGTGGCAGTCTGGCTGATTCGCCGGTTCACGAACGGACTCGGACTCGGTCCTGCGATCGCGTTCGTCGCAGCGCTGCCGTTCATCATGCCGACGCCAGCGGTCAGTGCGCACCTGCTGCAGCTGGCCGGATCGTGCGTCGAGCCCTTCGTCTTCGTGCTCGTGCTCTGGGCGCTGCGCCGGCGGCCGTTTGTCTTCGGCGCCGTGCTGGCGGTCGCGTTCCTCCATCGTGAGTTCACGATCTTCGCGCTGCCGGCCGTCGTCATCGTCGAAGCGTGGCACGGCGAGCTCCCGTCGCGTTCGAATGCGCTGCGCGCGATCTGGGCGCTCGCCGGCTTTGCGCTCGTGTGGCTGGTCGTGGACGACCTGAAGATGCATCTGCTGGGTTCAGGGCTCATCGGTCAGGCGGCCTCGCTCGGGGGCCAGATGTGCGCGACGCTCGGGGACCTGATGCAGCGCGCGAACGCCCTCGTGATCGACGCGCTTCCGATTCTGTACGGCGGGCGCCCGATGCAGCTCGCCGGTATGAGGCTGACCTCGTCGATCGAGGCCGGTGGCTTTCTCATCGGCGCACTCGTGGCGGTGGCGATTGCGGTGATGCTCGCCCGGCTAATTGTCGGGTCCGCTCGCCTGAAAGGCTCGCGCTCCAGCGATCAGGAGGACTGGCGAGCGCGCAGGGGCAGCGACCGCTCCGATTCCACACCGGAGGAGCGCGAGCCTTTCAGGCGAGCGTCCACCGACGACGCCGGCTTCGCCGGGTACCTCGCATGGGTGGGCTTCTTCACGGCGGCCGCGTATCCGCTCTCGTGCAACGTCGTGCTTGGCGCACCGCCGCTTTTGCGATACCTG
>Ga0066903_100001497_pt1 | contig 17159 bp, 13 predicted proteins | sample PanSoiMetaGPlot1_FD_67491 | JGI IMG/M metagenome (GOLD analysis project Ga0066903, IMG submission 67491) | Tropical forest soil microbial communities from Panama analyzed to predict greenhouse gas emissions - Panama Soil - Plot 1 (version 2) | ecosystem: Environmental > Terrestrial > Soil >... | reverse complement strand
GTGGAAAGTATTGGCATCATCTACCGCCGATGCCGGCGGTCATCGGGTTGGATGCGGCTGGAATCGTAGTCAAGGCTCCGATCGGGGGATCCGACATTGGCGAGGGTGATAGAGTCTACGTCAACCCGTTTCTCAATTGCGGTCAGTGTTATTACTGCCGCAGCGGCGCGCCTATGCTCTGTGCTGATGCGGCGCTGCGGGGCTATTTCGGTTTCACACCTCGCGGAGCGAAGCTGCTGGAAGACTACCCTTATGGTGGCTTGGCCGAATATCTCACGGCTGCGCCCACCCATGTCGTCAAATTACCTCAGGAAGTGACGTTCGAGCAGGGCGCACGGTTCGGCTATCTGGGAACGTCGTTTGCAGCGCTGCGACGTGGTGCTGCCGGGCCGGGAAGCTGGATTGCGATTCATGGTATCACTGGCACGCTCGGCGTCGGCGCAGTGCTGCTGGCACTCAGTATGGGGGTGTCGCGGATATTGGGTTGGGGTCGCAATCGAGAAGTTCTCACGCGGCTCAGAACGCTGTTCCCCAGGCGCGTCACCACACTGGCGCTCGGCGACGAGCCCCTCAAGGATTGGGTTCGCGATCGCACGGAGGGAGTGGGTGTTGACCTCGTGATCGATTGCACGGGTCGTGGCGGACCCGCTCTTCCAGTCGCGGAGGCCGTTGATTGCCTCAAGCGCGGGGGCGTGATGGTCAATATCGGCGCTCTCGATGAACCTCTCGCACTCAATCCGACGCAATTCATGACCGGCGCGCTGCAATATCGCGGGTCAAACTGGTTCACGAACGCGGACGCAGCTTTGATGGCTGATATGGCGCGTGTCGGAGCGCTCGACTTGTCGTATTTAGAACCGCGTATTTATCGGCTAGACCAGGTGAATGAGGCGCTCGCTGACATCAAGCAAAGGCCCGGCGGTTTCCTGAACTTCGTTGTCGCGCCTGGCGCGTGAGCCCGTGGGAATGTTTAGCAGTAGCTCCTTAGGTGGCTTGAATTGTTTACGATTCGGCACTTGCTGTTTTCAGAGAGATGGCTTCCGCCTGCTGCTCCGACCGAGACGTTCTAGGCCACCTTGATGTCACCCTACGTTGCTTGTCTTGTCAGGAAACTGCGGCATCACTTACTCCGCCAGTAACCTCGTGGTTCGCATCGACTCTTCAGGAGTCAGATCACCAAATGCTACGTCGCACACGATGTAGATCGTACCGGTCGCCGTGATTTGGTCCTTGAGGAAGTTCTCGAATCCGGTCACCGTTCCTGCAAAAGCGGAACGGGCTTGCAGTAACGGTCCAATGTCAGGCGGCAGGCCAAGCGGTAATTTCATCCCGTTGTGGTTCCAGAGCAGCTCCATGTCCTTCAGCCCGACACGGTATGCGCGCTCTGCGATCCTGATGGCTTCGGCATCGGTATCGGCGAGAACGATATGTCGGGGAATTCCCATCAAAAGCAGTTCATCGTCGCTTCGGCCAAAGTTCTTCCACTCGAGGCAATACCTTTCGATGATTGCACGCGCAAAGTCGGGCGGGATCAATGTTACGATGTGGGGGCTTAGGTGCTCCCTGTTGTTTTTTCGACAATGCCCGCTATGGGTCAAAAGCTGAAAAGCTTGCTATGAGCATATTACGTCCGCTCCAGGCCCAATAGCGGACAAGCTAGTGTATGTTGTACGCTCGTCGGATCAGTTTCACATAAGCCAATGATGGTTCCATGCATCTCAGGATCCTCTTCACGGCGCTCGCACTCTTTGGAACTACGGCGCAGCTTGCGGCACAATCCTGGCCGGCACCACTCGTCAAGATTGAGGGGCTCCGACAAATCTCTGACCACGTCTACGTCATCCCGGATAACAGCGTTCCGGTGGTACCAAACGTCGGCTATATCGTCGGCGATCACGCCGCGCTCGTGGTTGATACCGGCTTGGGTCCGCCCAACGGCGAAGCCGTATACCGCGTAGCAAGGAAACTCGCTGGCACGAAGACGCTCTATCTCGTCACCACCCACGTTCATCCGGAGCACGACCTCGGCGCTCAGGCTTTTCCGGACACGACCAAGCTGATCCGCTCAACGGATCAGGCAAACGAGATCGCCGAGGACGGACTCCGACTCGCCAAGATCTTCGCGGGCCGGTCCGCGGCATATTCGGACCTGCTCAAGGATGCGCATTTTCGCAGGGCCGACATTACGTTTGAGCGCGATTACGCGCTCGATCTCGGCGGTGTACGGGCGAAACTCACCGCCATGGGCTCGAACCATACTGTCGGCGATACCATCATCTGGGTTGAGCCCGACCGTCTTCTGTTCGCAGGCGATCTCGCGATGAAAGCGCAGCCAGCCTTTGCGAGCCCCCATTCGAGCCTTCGGCAATGGCTCGCGAGCCTCGATCGTCTGGAGGCGCTAAACCCTGCGATTATTGTGCCGAGCCACGGCCCAATTGGCGTCGGGACGGACTTCATTACCGGCTATCGGACCTATCTAACGGAGGTTCACGACCGCACAACCGCTGAAAAGCGTGTCGGCCGCAACGTCGACCAGGCGATCGAGACTGTCAGCGCCGCTTTCGGCGACCGGGCGCCGGACAAGGCCCGCCTCGCAGGCGCCATCAGGGCGGCTTACGCCGAGGCGCCGTGAGTGCGCGTGAACAGGACCGTTGAACGACCGTCATTTCCCATCAGTACGCTCCTTCGAACTACTGCAGGCCTAGTTTGGCTCATCAAATCGCTTCAGGCAGGAAGAGCAAATACATTGCTGAGAGGGAACTCGTAGGGCAAATCAGTAAGGAATGAACATATGAAATTCGGCGTTGGTCAGCCGGTTCGCCGCTTCGAAGATCCGGCACTGATTACGGGCACGGGCCGGTATACCGACGATATCGAGATTGAAAACATGGCGCATGCCGCACTGGTACGGGCGCAATTCGCGCATGCCACTGTACGCCGCATTGACACAACCGCCGCCCGCGAGATGCCTGGCGTGTTGCTTGTGCTTACGGGTAGCGACGTCCACGCCGACGGTCTCGGCGATCTACCCTGTAGTGTGCCGCTCAACAACCGGGATGGTTCATCCCGCTTCGACACGCCGCGCCCCGTACTCGCCATCGACAAGGTACGGCACGTCGGGCAGCCCGTTGCCCTGGTTGTTGCGGAAACCTTGCTGCAGGCGCAAGACGCTGCTGACGCGGTGAAGATCGATTATGAGGCTTTGCCAGCAGTTACCGACGCCCGCGCCGCATTGCAGAAGGGTGCGCCGCAACTATTCGACGGCGTACCCGGCAACCTCGTCTTTGACTGGGACAACGACACCTCGGATTTCGCCGCGACAGAAGCGGCCTTTGCTAGGGCGGCGCACGTTACGACGCTAGAGATTGTCAATAACCGCATTGTCGTGAATTCGATGGAACCGCGCAACGCCATCGGCGATTGGGATGCGGTGGCCGACCGTCCCATCCTTTATACAGGCACGCAAGGCTCGCATTTCGTGCGCGATCCTCTCGCTGAAGTGGTGCTCAAGATACCAAAAGAGAAACTGCGCGTTGTAACTCCACCGAACGTCGGCGGCGGATTCGGCATGAAGGCTTTCGTGTATCCTGAGCAAGCACTAGTCGTTTGGGCCGCTGGTAAGCTTAGAAGGCCCGTTCATTGGCAGTCGGATCGCTCAGAAGCTTTTATTTCAGATAATCAAGGCCGTGATCACTTCACGCGCGCCGAACTGGCGATGGACGCCAAGGGTAAATTTCTTGGACTCCGGGTCTCGATCATCGCCAATATTGGAGCTTATCTGTCGCCGATGGGCCCGTTTGTTCCCACGCGCTCGACTGATCTTCTTTCGGGTCTCTACACAACGCCCGCCATCGCGATCAACGTCAAAGGCGTGTGCACAAACACAGTGCCGGTGTGCGCTTATCGAGGTGCCGGGCGGCCCGAAGCGTCTTACCTAATCGAGCGGCTGGTCGATGCGGCGGCCCGTGAGATTAAGATGACCTCAGACAAAATTCGACGCATCAACTTCATATCCGAAAAAGCCATTCCCTACACATCTCCGACAAAGCTTACATTCGACTCCGGCGAGTTCGAGAAAGTAATGGATCTCGCCATGGAAAATGCAGATTGGAGGAATTTTGCCAAGCGGCGAAAGGAGAGCGAAAGGCGTGGTAGATTGCGTGGCATTGGCATCGCCACATACACGGAGCGTTGCGGCGGCGCTTTCCCGGAGACCGCTTCCATCGAATTCAAGAAAGATAGCGTCGAGTTAATAATGGGCAACCAGGAGTACGGCACCGGTGTGGTCACCTCGTACAAACAACTGGTCTCGGATCGACTCGGAATCGATGCCGACAAAATCAATGTCGTATATGGTGACTCGGACCGTTCTCCGCGTGGACTCACTGGTGGTTCACGGTCGCTTCCTGTTGGCGGCTCGGCTCTACATGAGGCGTCGCTCAAGGTCATCAGCAAGGGAAAGCAGATCGCAGCAAACTTGCTGGAAGCTTCAGTTGTCGATATTGAGTTTGGCGACGGACAGTTCCGAGTAGTCGGAACCGACCGACGTGTCGGTTTGTTCGATGTTGCCGAAGCAGCAAAGAGTTCAGAAAACCTGCCGCCCGGCGTAGCGCCCGGCCTGGATACCGCACATATGCAGACCCCTGCTGCTGCGACATTCCCCAATGGCTGCCACATCGCGGAGGTCGAAATTGATCCAGAGAATGGGGTGACCGCGATTTTGCGCTATACCGTCGTCGATGATTTCGGTGCAGTGATCAACCCCCTACTACTCGAAGGTCAAGTGCACGGCGGAATCGTTCAGGGCGTTGGCCAAGCGCTATTGGAAGAGACGGTCTACGATAACGACTCGGGTCAGCTCCTTTCCGGCACGTTTATGGATTACGCCATGCCCCGCGCTGACAGCGTACCATCCTTCTCGTTTACAACTCACAATGTGCGATGCAAGGCCAACCCGCTCGGTATCAAGGGTGCCGGCGAGGCAGGCGCTGTCGGCGCCCCGCCTGCTGTGATCAATGCCGTAGTTGATGCTCTTTATCGAAAGGCGGGGGTGCGCCACATCGACATGCCCGCCACGCCACGGCGGGTTTGGGAGGCGCTGCAAAGGCGCGTGGACAAAACCACTTCCTGATGGAGCAAGACCCCGAAACGCAGCGCATCCTGGAAGAAATTTAGCTGTTGGATGACCTAATTCGGAAGGCGGATAAATACCCATCGAGCAGGCACGTCCGACATGACTTCAGTACTATGCCCCTTGCCCGAGGTATCGTCGTGTAGCAAGCAATCGCCCGCGACGAATATGTGCGCTTCACCCGAGCTTGCCGTCACGCGAGTGCAACCTGATAAACTGAACGCCATCATTCGGGCTGGTGACGGGTGCGGTACTGCCCCTCCCCATTTAGCGCCAACCTCTAAGATAACGTAATTCTGAGCGGGTTGGGGGTCGCTAACACGGAGTGGAGCCGCAGGGGGCGCGAACTCTTTGAGCGCCATCGGCATTGTCGTGGTCTCAAATCGACTTTCTCCTAAGGCGTCGGCATAAAGCCTGAGAACCTTAATGCCGCGCGGTTCCGGGTGCTCATCCGCCATGCTGTTGCCCCGTAAAAATCGCCGGCCTCAAGGCAACACGCGCGACCATTGGCATCACTACGCCCCGAAGGTTGGCGTTCGGATATTGCCTTATTAGGTTGCCGCAGTCCTCAATCCAAGCGCAAGGAGTTCAATGTCGCCTATCGGCACTTAGCGGACATTACTTTCGCATCCGCGAATGTCAGCTTTCGAGGGTAAAGCGGACATTCGGAGGTGCAGCGGCAATGTTCGCTAATGACCCAAAGCGGACCTGGCCCCAAAGTCCGCAGCGCCAGCGCTCGGAAGTATTCTTCGAGTGATCCAAACAATTTGCCTGGTTGTGATGAACGTCACATTGCAGGGGGCTGCGATGACGGCACCCTATCGCGGGTGGTCGAAAACGGGGATTGCCATGCTGGACCCAGCTTCCTGGCGCAGCGTGCAACCGTGGCTTTTCGCTGCCGTAGTAGGCCTTTGTTGCGTCGGACAGCCAAATGGCGTCCAAGCGGCCGACGACGAAAAAACGGCCTTGCCCGCATTCGCCCCGTGGGTTGGGGACTTCGATGGGATGCAACAGAGGCGACAGATCCGCCTGATCGTGCCTTACAGCAAAACGATCTTTTTCATCGACAAAGGCGATCAGTTGGGAACGGCGGCGGAATGGGGCGATGAATTAGATAAGTGGCTTAATAAGGATAAAAAGTCGCAGCTTCAACGCATACAGGTAGACTTTGTTCCCACGCCTCGTGGGGAGCTTCTTACGGCACTCAATGAGGGCCGCGGCGATGTCGTCCTGGCCAATCTGACAATCACCAAAGGTCTCGCGGAGAAAGTCGACTTCACCGATCCTGCGTTGAAGAACGTTCACGAAATATTGGTTACGGGTCCTTCCGCACCGATAATTGGAAAACTGGAGGACCTCTCTGGCAAAACGGTCTACGTTCGCAAATCCAGCAGTTATTACGAGCATTTATTAGTATTGAACGGGTCGTTCGCCTCCCAGGGTCTTAAGGGTATCGAGCTGTTACCCGCCGACGAAGACCTAGAGGATGAAGATCTACTTGAAATGGTCAATGCCGGTATTTTTCCTTTCGCCATTGTTGACGACCACGTGGCACAGGTTTGGGCCAAGCTCTTTAAGTCCATTACGATTCGGAAGGACCTCGTAATTTACGACAAGGGGGCTATCGCGGGGGCGATCCGTAAAAACAGTCCATTGCTCAAGGCAACGCTTAATCGCTTCCTTCAGGAAAAAGCCGCGGAAAACGCTTTCGCCAATTGGCTTGTATACCGCTATTACACGAACGATAAGATGGTCCTGCGCGCCTTTGCGCCGGAGGATATAGGGCGTTTTAACGGGCTAGTCGGCTTCTTTCGGCGTTACGGCGATCAATATGGATTCGATTATCTGATGATCGCGGCGCAGGGCTACCAAGAATCTGCTCTCGACCAAGCGGACCACAGTACATCCGGTGCAGTTGGCGTCATGCAAATGAAGCCCAGCACAGCCCGCGAGCCAGACATCGCAATCGAGGGAATAGAAACAAGCGCGGAGCGCAATATCGAAGCCGGGAACAAATATCTCCGCTACCTAATTACAAAATATGTTAACGACCCGGACCTCGATCCTAAAAACCAAACTCTATTGGCATTCGCCGCCTATAATGCTGGTCCAGGCGGCCTCCACAAATTCCGGGAAAGGGCCAAAGCAATGGGCCTCAACCCGAACATCTGGTTCGGCAACGTTGAGAATGCCGCGTCTGCAATTGTCGGGCGTGAGACGGTTCAGTACGTCAGCAATATCTACAAATACTACATCGCGTATACGGTAATTCGACAAATGGCGAATAATGAAAAGGCGCGTGAGGCCATTATGAAATAGCCATACCGCGCTGCTTTTGGCACTTAACAGGCCTCACAAAGCGTCTGCCGTTAGGTCCGCTGTTGGGTGGAAAGCGGACATGAAATGCTCGGTGCGAGCTTTTCCGCTTTTGACCCGTAGCAGACTTTGTCGTTTCACCTCTCAGCAAACAATGACTTAACCGCGAGGTCGCGCCTTGGTCAGCATCGGCGGCGAAGAGTCGGCACCCGGCGGTGCGGGCGACAATACGAACGTCAACCAAACGTTCCAGCCATCCGGCCTGTTGTCATTGTCAAACTCTCTATAGCCCTTAAGGTTCAAGTATCCCTGCATGCCCGCTACTGGAAAAATATATCCAATCTGCGGACCGATACCGATGACGCGGGATTTGAAGGGGCACAGCTGAGGTGCGCAGCCTTGGTCGGCAGTGAGTTGCTCGTAGGCGTAACCGACAAGGCCGACTAGGAGTTGCTTGGACAGAAACTGTGATGCGCCCCAATCAAGATGAGAATCGAGGCCGCTCGTATATTGCGTTGATGGATTTTTAAAGTTGCCGGTTAAACCGAACACGGCGGAGAATTCGTGACCTGCTTTCTGGTCGAAATAAGTGTAGCCGACACCCCCGTCGATAGCGCTGTGTCCAATGCCGATGTTCGCTAGATTGCTGGAATCATACAGGCCGACCGGAATGTCACCGGTCAGATAGATTATGTAATTGTTGACGCCTGCATTCCAGCGGTTGGTGAATATTGGAATTAGGTCCGTAAAGCCCATCGTGTCTTGTTGGAGCGCTATGGATGTGGTGAGGGGAAGTCGAGTTAAGGCCAGTGTCGCATTCAACGAAGTATTGTTGTTGCCATAACCCGTGAGGAGGCCAAGAGACGCTTGTCCACCCAAAAATGGGGTCGCGAACACGTAGGTCGGCATGACAAACCCGACGTTTGCAATTGCGTGGACGTTGGCATTGACGTTGACGTTGATCTGGGGATTGAACCGTCCGATTGAAATTTCCCGCTCCACGGCGATGTTGCCGCTCCCCGAAACGTCGGTGCGATAATAAATCGACGTTACCGACCACCCTGGTTGCAGCGGAGTGGCGGCCATGCTCCCGAAAAACCCAGGGATCCAAAAACTTATACCGTTCTCATCGGCCAGCGAAATCGTCGTTGTGGACGCGACTGCCGCGAGCGCAATGCAGGCCGTGATGGTGCGAGGCCAACCTCGCGATTGACAAAGACCCCCGAATTTGCCCATCGCTCTGCCCCTTCTCAATGTCCCCGATGGGTTGTTGGCGCGACTCCTCAAAGCACGTTTTCTCACGACATAACCTTTAGCTGGCTACACTGCGTGCCACCATGAGGGATTGACCGCGCAGAGCAAATTTGTTGCTGGCGTGGCCTGGTGATCACACCCGGCTGCCTAATGTTCGTGCGGAATTCGGACTTATACGAAAAGATGCTGAATTTGACGGATGAATTCGCGCTCCAAACCACAAAACGATATTAGGTATCTCAGTAATGCGCCGGGCGTAGGCTTATTTTGCAGATCGGGCTGCGTTTCCACGTATTCCTTCAACTTTTGTGCAAGTTGACCCGAACTGAATCCATTCTTTGCGACACACTCATTGTAGAATTTAGCGATAGGTGCTCCCTCCTGTACTGTAACAGTCGAGAGTGCATCAAAAGCTCCAGCAATTTAGATTTCTCTCAGGGGTGTCGGCATTTGCACCCACTCGCTGTATTTTAGGTATACGGTCTGGGAGTAGGATTGGATCGTTGATAGAAGCAGTACGATGGTGGCGAGGCGCTCGGGCTCCTCCCTCAACAACATTGCGCCTTGAGGCGCGTTGGCCTTGCTAGAGATTAGTCCGTATTGAATTCATCGACCATCGGTCAGAGTGCCCCCGGTAAGGGGCCTCCCTACAAACGTGTCCGTGCAACAGTCGTGACTTCCCGAACCATGTCCGCTATTGGCACAAAGCGGACATGACGACGGTTTTGGTGATGTCCGCTTTCGGGGGTAAAGCGGATGTACGGCGGGCAACGTCCGCTATCGCCGCGAAAGCCCGCGTTCGATTTGAGATCGGATTTATTCCGGGCCGCACTGACTCAGGCGTGGCCGCCGGTGCATCCGCGAAACGCAGGGCGAGATTTCTTGCGTGAGCGGGCAACGCGTTCAGTAAGCTTCCTATGAGGTGACCCTTACACGCCGCCGTGAATCAGGCGCGCGCGATCCGCCAGGCGTTCTTCAGCGCCTTAATCGGACGCAACGGATAGCGCCGATAGATGCCGTAATGCAGCGAAAATCGGCGAAGAAACGCGACCATCAGCGTCTCATTCAAACCAGATCGGTTTCGGCGCGTTTTTGGTCGGGGTTGCTGCGATTTCAAAAAGCGCGGTTACATAAATCAGCGGTAGCCAAAACAGTATCGGCATCGTGGGCCTCATTGGCCCCCACGCATTCAGCATCATCGAGACTCGTATCCTCGTGAATATCCCTTTGGATATAGCGATGGCTTAGCGCTTAACGGCGCGATCGGATAGGGCTTGACAGCATACCAACTGGTCGGTATGTTGGCTTCCATGACAACGGCACATCAGCCCCAGCACGAGTCGAAGGCAAAAATCCTCGACGCTGCCCTGCGCGTCATCCGCACCAAGGGCTACGCGGCGACAACGGTCGACGACGTCTGTGGCGCCGCCGGCCTGACCAAGGGCAGCTTCTTCCATCACTTCAAGAGCAAGGACGAACTCGCGCTCGCGGCGACCGGGCATTTCGCCGCGATGGCCGACGGCCTGTTCGCAACCGCGCCCTATCGGGCGCTCAAGGATCCGCGCGACCGCGTCATCGGCTATGTGAAGTTCCGCAAGGCCATCCTCACCGGCGAACTTCCCGAGTTCACCTGCCTGCTCGGCAGCCTGGTGCAGGAGGCCTACGAGACCCACCCGGGGATCCGCAAGGCGTGCGACCGCTACATCAGCGAACACGCCGCGATGGTCGAGAAGGATCTCGCCGAGGCGAAACGGATTTACGTACCGAAGGCGAAGTGGAGCGCGGCGAGCCTTGCGTTGTTCACGCAGGCCGCGATCCAGGGTGCGTTCATCCTCGCCAAGGCGAAGCACGGGCCGCAGGTCGCGGTCGAGTGCCTCGATCACCTGCAGCGCTATCTCGAAACGCAGCTGGCCCCGGCCAACACGTGAAATGGAGGTTCATGATTATGCCCAGCGTCCAGAAAATCTCGCCGTGCCTGTGGTTCGACCGCAACGCCGAGGAAGCGGCGAACCACTACGTCTCGATATTTCCGAACGCGCGCATTGTGAGCCTGTCACGCTATGGCGAGGCCGGGCCGCTGCCGAAAGGCACGGTGCTCGCTGTCGTGTTCGAGCTTGAGGGCCAGCGCTTCATGGCGCTCAACGGCGGGCCGATGTTCAAGTTCAGCGAAGCGATTTCGCTAATGCTTTCCTGCGACACACAGGACGAGGTCGACATGTTCTGGGAGAAGCTTTCCGCCGGCGGCCAGCCGGGCCGCTGCGGCTGGCTGAAAGACAAGTTCGGCCTGTCCTGGCAGGTCATCCCGTCGATGCTGGGCGAGATCATGGGTGGCGGCGACGCGGCGCGCTCGAACCGGGTGATGTCCGCGCTGATGCGCATGAACAAGCTCGATATCGCGGGCCTGCGCGCGGCCGGCGAGAGCGCGGCCGCTTAGGTGTAGAGCGCGATACCCCGGGCGTCAGGCCCGCGCTCGTCGCGGGATCTACGCCAAGGCTGCAGACAACAAAGAAAGACGTGGATGGCCGAGACAAGCCCGGCCATGACGGAGAGTTTTTGCTCAAACCAACCATAGGAAGGAACAACACCATGTCCAAAGGTCACGGAATGTTTGTCTGGTACGACGTGATGACGAGCGACACCAAGGGCGCGCAGGCGTTCTACCACGACGTCGTCGGCTGGAAGGCGGCCGACGCCGGCATGCCGGACCGCTCCTACACGATCCTGTCCGCCGGCGAGACCATGGTCGGCGGGCTGATGCCGATTCCGGAGGATATGGGCAAGGCCGGCCACCCGTCGGCGTGGACGGGCTACATCGGGGTCGACGACGTCGACGATTACGCCAAGCGCGTCATCGCGGCAGGCGGCGCGATCCATCGCGGGCCCGAGGACATCCCGGGCATCGGCCGGTTCGCGGTTGCGGACGATCTGCACGGCGCCGGCTTCATCATCTTCAAGGGCGCGAGCGATCAGGTGCCGACGCCGGCGGCGCCGGGGACGCCCGGTCACATCGGCTGGCGCGAGCTGCATGCCGGCAATGGCGAAGGCGCGTTCGCGTTCTACTCGAAACTGTTCGGCTGGACCAAGTCGGAGACGCTCGATATGGGCCCGATGGGCTCCTATCAGATCTTCGCGATCGACGGCGCGCCGTCAGGCGGCGTGATGACCAAGATGCCGGACACGCCAGCGCCGTTCTGGCTCTACTACTTCAACGTCGAGGCGATCGACGCCGCCGCGGCGCGGGCTAAGGACGCCGGCGGGAAAGTGCTCATGGGCCCGCACGAGGTTCCGGGCGGCCAGTGGATCGTGCAGTGCGTCGACCCTCAGGGCGCGATGTTCGCAATGGTGGCAAACCAACGTTGACCCGATTGATGACGGCCGGGCCGCAACGCTGACGTCTTTGATCAAGCCGATAGTCGATCTTGATCCCTACGCGAGCCGCCAGAGCGCCCGGCCAGATCCATCTCCTTGAGCAGCAACGTCAAGCGCTCCGGAATCGGATCGCGGAGGAAAGAGTCGTACATCCCGGCAAGACAACGTCCGATCGCCGCGCTCGTCGTGCGATGATGCCCATCCCCGGTGGTTTGGTGAGGGTTCCCGGGCATTCATTAATCCTAGAGCAGCATGATTTTTTTTCGGTTCATTGTCCCGCTCTAGCTTCTTGTTTGGCGTGTCCTTTTCGCAAAACCGGTTCCCACTTTTGCGGGACATGCTCCTGTCTCATGGGGCAATTCCTTACCGCAGCCATTTGTTCCATGGCGGGTGCCCCGGTTTTCTCGGAGTTCCACGGAACAAAAATTCGGCGGGAGACCTTTCCAAGAGACCGGCCCGGCGGTTCCCCCAAGCCCCACCCCCCGCCGTCCGGTAGGTTCGGGCGCGGTCGTCAGTGTCGGCCGCGCCCGAATCGTTTGTTGTTGGTGGCGACCCGTGTGTTGTTGGTGGAACCTATGTGGTTGGTGAAGACCTGCGTTGTTGCCGGGTCGTGGCGGTATGATGGCGGTATGATCATGACTCGTGATGATAAAACCGGCACCGAACGTGCCGGCATTGTTGTTTGCGACGGAACAATCGGCCCGCGCTCAGGATTGAGAGAGCGGTGGGCCCCAATTGGGTGCCAAATGAAACTGAACATGAATCTGACGGAAGAGTTTTACAAACACGCGGCCGATTGCGACGAGATGGCCAGGCTGACGCGTGATTCGGAAAGCAAAGCGGCGTGGCGCGAGCTGGCCGAGCGGTTCCGGAATGTTGCACAACGGACATCACCGCTGCCGAGCTACGCGGCCAAGCGGCGGGGCGTCCCAGACGCGCGGGCCGGCCGCGCGGCCTGACCGCGCCGCAGTCAACGCGGCAGGCTTGGGCATTTCCGAAATCGGCGAGAGCTGACGGTCCACGCGCGACGGGGGAAACCCGCCCGCGACGGCCGCGCAACGCAATGATAGGCTGCTTGTCCGAGCGTGTCTCCTCGCAAAACCGGTTTCCACTTTTGCGGGACGCGCTCTCGGCACTCTCCGGGAGGGTGTGTGAGGCAGCCCGCATGCGTGATGTTCCGCGTCGCTTTTCTTTTCTGCACTCGACCGCGTTGCTGGTCGCGATCGTCATCGGTGCAACGCCGGGCCGAGCCGCCGAGTCCGGCGCTTGCCGCGAGCTCGAGATCAAGCTCGATCTGATCAAGCCGCAAATCACCTCGGTGGAGACCAATCAAACGCTGTTCGCCTCGGCCGACCGGGGATGCGAAGCGCTCGCCCGCCGCCTGCTCGCCGATGGCGCCTCGCTCGAGGCGCGCGATCGGCTTGGAGCGATGCCGCTGGCGCACGCGGCGCGAGCGGGCTACGCCGGGCTGGTCGAGCTGTTTCTGCAGAAGGGCGCGGCGATCGACGCGCGCAACCTAGCGGGCTCGACCGCGCTCTATGCGGCGGCCGAAAGCCAGCGGGCCGACGCCGTCGATCTGCTGCTGCGGGCCAGCGCCAACCCCAATCTGCCGGGACGATCGGGCGTCACCCCGCTGGCGGCCGCGGCCTTTGCTGGCAACGAGCCCATCGTGGCATTGCTGTTGGCGCGCGGCGCCGATCCGAACGTGAAGGACACGACCGGCAAGACGGCGATGACCTACGCGGCGGCGCGCGGCCTTGATGGCATCGTGCGACGGTTGCTCGATGCCGGCGTCCCGGTCGACGCCCGCTACGGCAACGACCTGACCGCGCTGATGTGGGCGGCCGGTCACGCCGAGGGGGCGGATCCCGCAGCGACCAGCGTCGTGATCGGGTTGCTACTCGACCGCGGCGCGACGGTCGACGCCGTAGACAACCGCGGCCGCACCGCGCTGATGATTGCGGCCGAGCTTGGCGACGCCGCAACGGTCGACGCGCTGCTCAAACGCGGCGCCGATGCCGCCAAGCGGGACCGCCAGGGCAGGACCGCGCTCGATCTCGCGATCAGCGAACCCGTGCGCGCCGCCCTGCCGGCACCGCGCTAGCCCAGAGCGTGTTGCTCGGAATGCGGGACGCAACCACAAACTCCGGCCTCATCCTGAGGAGCGTCGCGCAGCGACGCGTCTCGGAGGATGGCCACAGGACCTGATTCTCAACGGCCTCTAATTATTGAGCTGCAACCCTGCGAGATATTCCGCCATCGGGGCGAGATCGGCCTCCGGCGTCGCCAGCATGAGGTCGGACATACCCGGATTGTTGCCGCGCTCGCGCGTGCGAAAGTCGATCATCGATTTGACGAGATACTCCTCGAACTGGCCGGCTATGCGAGGCTGCGTTCCGTCGCCCTGATATTGCGCCAGATGACACCCGGTGCAGCCAACCGACGTGTTGGTGCGCAGCGCGCGGGCTGCGACCGCGTCGGGCGCGGGCGGCTGGCGCAGATCCGGCCACGGCTTCTTGGAAAAATGGGCCGCGAGCTCCATCATGTCGTCGCGCTCGAGTCCTTTGACGTACGGCGCCATCGCGTCGCTCTTGCGGGCGCCGCTCTTGAAGTCGCGCAGCTGCAGATAAAGGTAGCCGAGGTTCTGCCCCCAGATCACCGGAAACGTCTTGTCGGGCGGAATGCCGTTCTCGCCGTGGCAGGCAGCGCACGCCGCGGCCTTGTCTTCGATCGTCTGCGCGTGCGTCAGCGGCGCGACGGCGAGCAGCATAACCGTGAATATGGCGCAAGCGCTCGCCGCCATCAGCACGTCTCTCATCCACCTCAACCGTCAGGCTCCTTCTTCACCACGGGCGACGCGGGCTTTCCATCATCGCAAAAAAAGACGGGACCTTGGTCCCGTCTTTGTGGCCAACTGGTTGGGCCGGCTGGCGTTCAGTCGGTCGTGAATGCAATCAGGGTGTTGCCCCGCTTGGAGTCGATCTGAACATTGCCGCCTGCCGCGACCGCAACGTATTGCTTGCCGCCCACGCTGTAGGACGACGGCGGCGCGTTGACGCCGGCGCCGGCATTGAACGTCCACAGCACCTTGCCGTTGGCCGCGTCATAGGCGCGGAAGCGGCCGTTGGCCTCGCCCGCGAACACGAGCCCGCCGGCGGTCGCGAGGATCCCGCCGATCATCGGCTCCGGGGTCTTCACCTGCCAGCGGATCTTGCCGGTGTTATAGTCGACGGCGGTGATGTTGCCGGACTGCTGCTCGCCCGGAATGACCTTGAACGCGCCGCCGAGCCACAGCTTACCGCTCGGATAGGGCGTGCTTTGCACGTGATAGGTCATCGGCTGGTGCAGGTTGATCGCGTAGGTGAACCCGAGGCTTGGATTGACAGTCATTGGCGACCATTCGACGCCGCCGTTGGCGCCGGGAAGCATGCGCGCCCCGTCCGGTGTCGGCAGGACCCACATGTTCTCCTGCGCGACCATCGGCTCGGAGAAGCGGATCAGGCTGCAATCCTTGCGGTCATGCACGTACACATGCCCGGTCTTGCCGGCATGGATCACGCCCGGGATGGTCTTGCCGCTCTTGTCCCTGACGTCGACCAGGACCGGCGGACTGACCGCATCGAGGTCCCACACGTCGTGGGCGATGTACTGGAAGTGGCAGGCATACTTCCCGGTGTCGAGATCAAGCGAAACCAGCGAGTCTGTATAGAGGTTGTCGCCCGGGCGCAATGAGCCGTCGAGGTCGGGCGACGGGTTGCCAACCACGAAGTATATGCGCTTGGTCGCAAGATCGACCGCCGGGTTCTGCCACACGCCGCCGCCAAGCGTCTTGTAGGGATCGCCATTCTTGGCAAGCGCTTCCTTCTCGGCCGCGATGTTGCGGTGCATGTCGCGCCCGGTCGCGTCTTTTTCCGCCCACACCCCGACCGAGTTTTCCGGAATGGTGTTGAAGGTCCAAAGCACCTTGCCGTCCTTGGCGTCGAAAGCCTTGACGAAGCCGCGGATGCCGTACTCGCCGCCGTTGGTGCCGAGCAGAATTTTTCCATTCACGGCGGTCGGCGCCATCGTTTCGCTGTAGCCAAGCTCGGGATCTGCGACCGTGACGGTCCACACCGGCTTGCCGGACTTGGCATCGAGCGCGACCAGCTTGGAGTCGAGCGTGGCGAGATAGACCTTGTCGTCGAGTACCGCGACGCCGCGGTTGTTGGGTCCGCAGCAATAGGTCGTGATCGGCCCCATGTTGTGCTTGTAATGCCAGATTTCCTCGCCGGTCGCGGCGTTGAGCGCGTAAACGTGGCTGAACGAGGTCGTGATGTACATGACGCCGTTGACGACAATCGGCGAGGTTTCCATCGATTCCTTCACTTCGGTCTGGAAAATCCAGGCGGGCCGAAGCCGCGCGACGTTACGCGGTGTGATCTGTTTGTTTGGATAAAAGCGCTGCTGAGTGTAGTCGCCGTTGGTATGCAGGAAATTCCTGGCGTCGCCGGCGGACTTGTTGAGCATGTCCTGGGTCACCGGCTTGACGACGACCGGCGCGACGACCGGTGCAGCGCCGCCCTGGGTAACTTCCTGAGCGGAGGCCACGCCCGCGACCGCGAAGACGGACGCGCCAAAAATGGCCACGAGCAATGGTCGCCGAGTTGGCTCACGACTCATTTGATTCCTCCCGTGTTTCAAATTTTGAAGAAAAATTGAGGTGTTTGACCACGCCATGGTAGCGCCGTTGCCGCCGGTCTGCCAACGCCATCGCGGGGGCGCGCTTTGTCTTCAAGCTGGTTGCACCGCAGCGCGCTTTCACATCGTGGCCATTACGACGACCGCGCTGGCCGCCGGCAAGTCGACTGCGATTTCGCTGCCGGTAACCGGTGCTTCCTGGTGCGCGGGCGTCCATTGCCCGAAGTCATCGACGCTGGCGCCGCCGAACGTCACGCCTTGCGTCGCGTCGACGCGCGGTCCGACGAGCCGCGTGACAGCCGCCCCCGTGACCCGACCGCGTCCGGGGTCGATCGCGAGCTCGACGCCGTCATGTACGTCCTTGTTGATCACCACGACGTGCTGCGTTTTATCGGATGCGCGCACCGCATAG
>Ga0066903_100001496_pt1 | contig 17161 bp, 18 predicted proteins | sample PanSoiMetaGPlot1_FD_67491 | JGI IMG/M metagenome (GOLD analysis project Ga0066903, IMG submission 67491) | Tropical forest soil microbial communities from Panama analyzed to predict greenhouse gas emissions - Panama Soil - Plot 1 (version 2) | ecosystem: Environmental > Terrestrial > Soil >... | reverse complement strand
CGGAACCTCCTCGAGGTTGTAGTAGGCGTCGTGATGGGTGACGAAGGGGCCCGCGATCGACTTGCTGAGCACCTCGGCGCCGCTGTAGTAGCGCGGGCGCACGTCCTCGGCGGGGACTCCAGACTCGATGGCTTCAGTCGGGCCAGCTCCAGGGGCGATCCCCGGCTCGAAGCGGCCATGCGTGAGATAGTCCAGCATGCCGCACTCCTCGGCATATCGCCGGCCATCGTGCATCGAGAGGACCGCACCCAACGTCGTGAAGCGGAGCCGCTGCGTCCGTGCTGCGACTGCCGCTACGACCAGGTTCGGGGATGGTGAGAGATTCATCGGGTTGAAGTGGTGCTCTGCCCATGCGAGCCCGTCGAAGCCCCATCGCTCGCAATTCACCCACAGATCGAGATAACGGTCGTACGCCTCCTGGTAGTCATCGGGCTTCACCTCGCCCCTCGGCAAGGGCACTCTGGGTGAGAACAGGTAGAAACCCCATACTTCGATCATCGGTCGTCACCTCGTCCAGCACCCCGGACAACTGCTTGGGGCATCACGCCTCGCCGCATGGCGATGATCGGATTCATCCGGGCCTCCTCCTCCGCAAACGCCTGCGGGTCGATGATGTAGCGTCTGAGAAAGGCCTCGGAAGCGGCAGTGCACACCTCGCGGAGGATGGGCATGGAGTCGAACGCGTGATCGCTGCCGGACATCAGGTGAAGCTCACTCGGTATGCCACTGGCAGACAACTTCTCGTGGAGAGCGACGCTGCCCGCCGGCGCGACCACGCCGTCATCGGTCCCATGGAACAGCACGGTCGGAGGCAAATTAGCGGCATGAGTGAGCGGGCTGGCCATCGCGGCCGAATCCTCGGTGGCGGCGCCGGCCAGGAGCATCGCGGCCGGGATCGACCCGTCCGGTCCGCGCAGAGCGGCCATGGCCGCGGGATCGGGACCCGCGCTCATATTGGGCATGCGCATCGACGGGTCGAGCCGGACTGGTGGGTAGTAGGCGACCACCGCCGCGATCGGCCCGGCTGGGCCCTCGAATTGGAAATCGGGATCGAGGTCAGCGCTTTCGACAGTCCCCGCCGCCATCAGCGCCAGATGGGCACCCGCACTGTGCCCCTGCAGAACGAGCTTTGTCGGGTCGATCCGCAGTTCATCGGCGTGCGACACAGTCCAGCGGATGGCCGTCTTCACGTCGACCAGCTGCGCGGGCCAGGGCGCCTCCGGGACGAGCCGATATTCGACCGCCAGGGCTGTGAAACCGCGCCTGGCGAGCTCCTCGCACTGTGGCTGGAGCATCTTGCGGTCCCCGGCCGCCCAGCCGCCCCCATGGTGGACCAGAACCGCGACGCGGTGGTTGATTGGACCTGTCGGCTCGTAGATGTCCAGATGCAGGTCGCGGCCGCCACGGCTCGCGCACACGACGTCGAATTTGGGAGTCATCTCCTACCCCCGCGTTCGATTCGTTGCACAGGTATGGGTCGCCGGACACGACATACCATGAGCGATGCCTCCATTCGGTTTGCGCCCAACGCGCGGATCTGACGCCGCCACGATAAATTAATCGCTCGATTAAGTCAACGGGTGATTAATTAGGCTATGATGCGATCCATGGCGAGCCGGAATGGCCGCACGGGCCGAAGGCCGGGTGGACCCGACACCCGCGAGCAAATCCTGATCGCGGCCCGGCGGGAGTTCGCCGCCAGAGGGTTCCACGGAGCGACGACCCGGTCCATCGCGAAGTCAGCCGACGTCAACGTCGCCCTGCTCGCGCACTACTTCGGCAGCAAGTACGAGCTGTTCATCGCGACGACAGACCTGCCTGACGCGGTTCGCGGTCAGCTCGCAGAGGTGCTGACCGGGGAGCTGTCCGGAGCGGGAGAACGGCTCACGCGAGGCTACCTGGCTCTCTGGGAGGAGAGGGCAACCCGCGAGCAGTTTCTGGCCAGCTTCCGCTCCGTCATGACCGATGCCGAAGCCATGACTCAGCTGCGACAGATGATCCTCGGTATGCACCAACAGGATGGGCCAGGCGTTCATCCCGAACGACGATTGGGGCTCGCCCTGGCAATGAGCCAACTCGTCGGCATTGTGATCGCCCGTCACGTCTCGGAACTGACGCCGATCGCGGACATGCCCTTTGAGAAACTCGTGGCTCGTGTCGCCCCAGCCGTCCAACTGCACCTCGACACTGATTAGAGGAAGCGGACGGCCGTGTGAGCATCCGTGGAGTCGCGGATCGAGCCGTCCAGGATGCCGGCGGTGTCGCCGGCCTGGAAGCCGGCAGCGCGGACCGAGAACACGCACAGCAGGTCGGGCAGGCCGTCGCGGTTCACGTCGACCCCACGCGAGTCGCAGCGGACCAGGCTCGTCTCATGTCCCGTCCGCCCGAACGTGAGCGATGTGCGGTCGACTTGGCCGGAGGCGTCGAAGCTCGCCGCGGACAGGACGGCGACCAGGACGTTCCCGTGTCCGGCCCCGACGCGGGTCTGCCTCCAGCCCGGCTCGATGTCGATGCCCACCAGTCGCGGGAACTCGAACGCGCCCATGTCGAAGGCGGCCAGGCCGTCGCCGTTGCCGTCCAGCGGGCGCGGGACGCCGTCGAAGTCCGTCGTCGGGGCGCCCGGGCTCGATCCGGCGTCGATCGCGGGCGAGCCGAACTGGAGGTGGTAGTCGTCGTGGACGGCGTCCACGAACGCCGGGTCCACGGAGACCTTGCCCGCCAGGCCCGTCTGGTCGTCGATGCCGGTGTAGTTCGTGGCGCCGCCGAAGACCAGGTTGTTCTCCCAGGTCGGGTTCCGGTCGGCGGCGCCGAACACGACCTCCAGCCCGACCTGGCTCCGACCAGGATGTTGTCGCGGTACACCTGCCGCACGGCCGTGACCCGTCCGTCCACGTGCACGCCGACGGGATTGTCGACCATCGTGTTGCCGATCACCTGCGGGGTGTTGCCGGTCGGGAGCGTCATGTCGATGGCGCGGCAGGCGTTGTGTGCGAACAGGTTGTTCGTGATCACCGGCGACGAGCGGAATCCGCGCCGGTTGGTCGGTCGGGGCCTGACGGGCTCGGTGGCGCGGCCCGCCCTCAGACGATCGCTCTGCGTCCCTGGGTTCCGCTCAGCGCCGCGTCGCGGAGGGCGCTCGCCAGGTCGCGGTCCATCGCGCGGAGGCCAGGCGCCGTGGCCGGGGATCCGTCCAGCAGGGAGAGGATGCGGTCGCAGGCGGCGGCCGCCTCGCCGCGCTCGCCCGCCGCCAGGTGGATGGCGGCCTCGGCGAGCTCCCGCCCGGCGACGGTCACGCTGTCCGATCGGGGAGGGGCGGCGGCGAGGAGCCTCGTCGCCAGCGCGCGGCGGCCCCGGTGGCGCGCCACGAAGAACGCGGCGCCGACGAGGATGCCGGCGCAGTACTCGTCCGGGAGCAGGCGGCGGCCGGCGAACACACGTCCGAGCAGGCGGCCGGCGTCGTCGACCTGGCCGCGGTCGAGCGCCCACAGGTACGCCAGCAGGTCGCCGTGCACCTCCACGCTGCATTCGCGGCGCCGCTGCTCCAGCGACGCGAGCCGGGCCCAGCGTTCGTCCCAGTCGCGCGGCCGCTCGCCGCGCTGGATCGCCAGGGACAGCGCGCCGAGGGCGACTCGCTGCGTGGCCAGGCGCGGTCGCAGGGACCAGGCGAGCAGCCAGTCCCCATCCAGCCACCGTCCCTCCCGGCGCAGCCCCAGCGGCACCAGGTTGAAGCCGACCGCGAGCAGCAGCAGGATGGCGGCGAGCACCCAGGCGCCGCCCCACGCCCTCGCCGCGGCGAGCACGGCGCCGGCCACGACCAGGTGCGCCGCCGGTCCGGCCGCGACGAAGACCGCGTGGCGCGCGTGCAGGCGCTCGGGCCGCACCGGGTCGGCGAGCACCCATCCGTCGCGGCTTCGCCGCCACGTCAGGCGCAGCCGCCACCCGGACGGCGTCGCGGTGGCCGCGAGCGGCCCGGCGCGGACGACCCTGACGCGGAACCCCATCGCGTGGGCCGCCAGCGCGTGGCCGACCTCGTGCAGCACGAGGCTGGCGATCGTCACCCCGATCACGAGCGCGGCCGCACCCGCGACGCCGAGCCACTGCGGGTCGTTCATCCGGCCCCATTCTGGCGAAGTGGATCGCGGATACTGCCCCGCATGGCCGACCCACCGCCCCGCGACTTCGAGCTCGCCGCCCTGTACCGCGCCCTGGACGAGCGGCGGATCGCGGCGGGACTGAGCTGGCAGGCGCTGACGCGCGAGATCAACGACCGCGCCGTCGAGGGCGGCTCGGCCCGGCCCAGGGCGATCGCCGCGTCGACGGTGAGGGGGCTCCGCGACAAGCGGGTGGCCGAGGGTGACGGCGTGCTCCAGATGCTGCTCTGGCTCGGCCGGACGCCCGAGAGCTTCGTGCCCGGCCACCCCCTGGCGGACGCTCCCGAGGCGGCGCTGCCCGACCTCGGGCCGCACCTGGTGCTGCGTTGGGACGTCCGGGCGCTCCATCTGGCCGTCGAGCAGCAGCGCACGGGGCGGGGCATGACCTGGCCGCAGGTCGCGCGCGAGGTCGGGTGCTGGCCGGTCGAGCTGACCGGCCTCGCGAGGGCGCGGCGCGTCGGCTTCCCCGGCGTCATGCGCATCCTCCGCTGGCTCGGACGCCCCGCCGCCCAGTTCACGCGCGCGTCCGAATGGTGAGGGACCATGGTGGCATGCAGACTTCGGTCCTCGACCGCTGGCGGCAGCCGGCGAGCTGGCGCCGGCCGGGCCGGATCGCGCTCGCCAACGCGACCCGGATCGACCCCGCCGAGCCGATGCACGCCGCGCTGCTGGCCGCCGGCGCGGACGTGGTGACGGCGCCCCTGGACGACCAGGGAGGCACGCTCGCCGGGAGCGACGTCGTCGTCTCGGGGGGCGCGCGCCTCGACGCCGCGTTCTTCGCCCGGCTCGACGTCACCCGCCTGCTCCTCCGGCCCTACGTCGGCTACGACGACATCGACGTCGATGCGGCGAGCCGCGGCGGCGTCCTCGTCGCCAACGTGCCGGACGCGATCACCGACGACGTGGCCAACCACGCGATGGCGCTCATCCTGGCCGTCAACCGCCAGGTGGTCCGGCTCGACGCGTACGTCCGCGAGGGCGGCTGGGCGCGGACGCGCCGCCGCACGACCGAGGGCATGGTGCTGCACCGGCCCGACACCCAGACGCTCGGGCTGCTCGGCTTCGGCCGCATCGCCCGCGCGACCGCCCGCCTGGCCCGGCCGTTCGGCTACCGCGTCATCGCGCACGATCCGTACGCGCCGTCGGTCGACGGCCTGGGCGTCGAGCTCGTCCCGCTCGATGAGCTCCTGCGCCGCTCGGACGTGCTCTCGGTCCACGTCTTCCTCAACCCGGAGACCCACCACCTGCTCGACGCGGAGCGCCTGGCCCTGATGAAGCCGACCGCCTGGATCGTCAACACCGCCCGCGGGAAGGTCGTGGACGAGGAGGCGCTGGTCGCCGCGCTGCGTGAGGAGCGCCTGGGCGGCGCCGCCCTGGACGTGATGGAACGCGAGCCGCTCGATCCGGACAGCCCGCTGCTCGGGCTCGGCAACGTGATCGTCACGCCGCACGTCGCCGGCCACTCCGCCGAGGGGATGCGGCAGCTCCGCGAGCGCGCGGCCGAGATCGCGCTCCAAGTCGCGCTCGGCGGCCTGCCCGAGCGCGACGTCGTCGTCAACAGGGACCTCTACGACCGGCTGGCGGCAATGCCCGAGCTGGCCGGCGTACCCCGCCACCAGGGAGGTGCGGCATGACCGCGGCGAGTCCGACCCTGCGCGCCGGCCGGCTGAAGGTCGCGGTGGACGAGCTCAAGGCCCGGCGGGGCGCGCCGCCCTGGAACGAGCGGATCGTGGCCAACGACCGATTCGTCGTCACCGTCATCTGCCAGCCGCCCGGCCATCTGAACGACTGGCACTACCACATCGTGGAGGAGTGCTGGCACGTCCACGAGGGGACCATCTCGTGGACGGTCGAGGGCGAGCCGGAGCCGGTCATCGTCTCCGCGGGCGAGTGGATCCTGGCCCCGGCCAACCGGTTCCACTTCATCGAGGTCCTCGGCGACCGGCCGGCGATCCGCATCGCGGTCAGCGTCGCCGGCGAGCCGCACAGGCACACGCGGGCGGACCGGCCGCTGATCTACCACCTGACGCACGCTGCCGAGTGGCGGAGCGCCCGGGCGGCCGGCGCGTATCGGGTGTCGACGCTCGGCACGACGCTGGACGAGGTCGGCTTCATCCACTGCTCGCGCGCCGGCCAGGTGGCCGGCGTCGCCAACCGCTTCTACCGCGAGCAGTCCGACCTGGTCCTGCTCACCATCGACGAGCAGCGGGTGCGGCCCGAGATCCGCTACGAGGCCGCGCCCGACTCCGCCGAGCCGTTTCCGCACGTCTACGGCCCGCTCAACCTCGACGCGGTGGTCGAGGTGGTGCCGTTCGAGCCCGGCCCGGACGGCACCTTCACGTTCGAGCGGACGGAGGCGGAGGTCACACCGCCAGCGCGGCCTTGACGGCGTCGGGACGGAAGGGCAGCGTCCGGAGGCGGACGCCGGTCGCGTCGAAGATCGCGTTCGAGATCGCGGGGGCGATCAGGTTGACCGCGGGCTCGCCCACGCCGGTCGGCGCGATCTCGGGATGGTCGATCAGGACCGTGTTCACGCTCGGGGCGTCCGCCATCGGCAGGATCGGGTAGCTGCTCCAGTCCAGGCTGGTCACGTTCGCGGCGTCGAACGTGACCTCCTCCAGCAGCGCGCGGCTCGTCGTCTGCAGGACGGCCGACTCGACCTGGCGCTCGATCGACGTGGGGTTGATGATCAGGCCGGCGTCCTGCGCGACCGTCACGCTCTTCACCTGCACGCGGCCGCTCGCCGGGTCGACGGCCACCCGCGCCACACCCGCCGCGTACGTGCCATCGCGGAGCACCAGGGCCGCGCCCTGGCCCTCGACCACGCCCTGGTGGACGCTGGCACCCGGCTTCGGCGACGGCCGCGCCTCCCAGCCGGACGCCCGGGCGGCCGCCTTCAGCACCGCGATCGCCCGCTGGTCGGTCAGGTGATCCACCCGGAACTGGAGCGGATCCCTGCCCGCCCTGGCCGCGACCTCGTCCACGAACGCCTCCTGGGCGAACGTGATCTGGTACTGGCCCGGCGAGCGGAGAAACGTCGTCCGCAGCCCGAAGCCGTGCGGTGAGTCGGCCGCCCCCAGCTCGGGCAGGCCGTGCGCCACCTCGTACGAGCTGGCGAACGTATACAGGTTGGGCCCCGTCCACGCGCCGACGCCGGTGCCGTTGAGCGGCCGGCCGGCCAGCGCGGCGCCCAGCTCCGTGCTGTCGCTGTTCGTCGGCATCCACGCCTCGTGCTTCCAGGCCACGATGTTCCCCGACCCGTCCAGGCCGGCGGCCAGGTCGTGCGCGGTCCCCGGCCCGTGCGGCTCCCAGCGGTGCTCGTCGGCCCGCGTCCACTGCACGCGGACCGGTTTGCCGACCATCTGCGACAGGATCACCGCCTCGGTCGCGGCGTCGTCGTAGTTGGCGCTGAGCCGCCCGTAGCAGCCGGCGCCCTCGTGCCGGACGACCTGCACGTTCGCCGGCGTCGTGCCGAGCAGGGTTGCCACGTCCTTCTGCAGTCCCTGCGGGTACTGTGTCGCCGACCAGACGGTCGCGGTGCCGTCCGCCCGGACGTCGGCGACCGCGCAGCTCGGCCCGATCATGGCGTGGTTCTCGAACGGCGTCTGGTACGTCGCCCTCAGCGTCTGGGCGGCGCCCCCGATCGCCGCGTCGGCGTCGCCCCGGCTGGTCTGCACGCGGTCCCGGGCGGGCAGCCGGCGCAGGGCGGCGTACACGCCGTCGCTCGGCGGCAGCTTGTTCCAGTCCGACCACGTGACCTGGAGCGCCTGCGCGCCCTTGATCGCGTCCCACTCCCGCTGGGCGAGCACCGCGACCAGGTTGACCTTCCTGACCACCCGGGTCCCCGGCACGGACGCGTCGCCGACGGAGACCACGGTCGAGCCGATCCCCTTGGGATGGACGACCCGGGCGTGGAGCATCCCGGGCACGCGGACGTCGTGGACGTACGTCGCCTTGCCGGTCACCTTGTCGTGCACGTCGACGCGCGGCATCCGCTTGCCCACCGTCGAGTACTGGGAGGGGTCCTTCGGCTTCGCGGTGCCGGCGACGCTCATGCGGAACCCGCCATAGCCGCTGACGGTGATCGGGGCGACCGAGGTCAGCACCCGGCCCTTCACCAGCTCGCCGTACGTCACCCGCCTCGAGCCGTCCGTGACGACGCCGTCCTTCACGGTCAGGCCGGCGACGGGCGCGCCCAGCCTCTCCCCGGCGAGCTTCAGCAGGGCCGCGCGGCCCTCGGCCGCGATCTGGCGCAGCTGGGCTCCGGCGACCCTGATGGACGTGCTGCCGGCCGTGACCCCCTGGTCGGGCGTCTCACGCGTGTTGCCCAGCACCATCGTGACGCTGGCGAACGGGACGTCGAGCTCCTCGGCCACGATCTGCGCCAGGCCGGTCTGGACGCCGTGGCCGAGCTCGACGTGGCCGCTGCGAGCGATCACGGTGCCATCGGCGTTGATCGTCAGCCACGTGGCGAGGGCGGTGGGATCGAGCGCCGGGTAGGGGCCGGCGGCGGCCGCGGACCGGGCCAGCGGCAGTCCGACCGCGGCCGGGACCGCGGCCATGACGACCAGCGCCCCACCCGCCTTCAGGAACGTCCGCCGGCTGAGTGCGTCGTGATCGTGCGCGCGCATCAGGCCATCGCCTTCGCGGCGCGCTGGACGGCGGCGATGATGCTCATGTACGTGCCGCAGCGGCACAGGTGCGGCGAGGGAGGGGTGTTGGTGTAGGCGTCCCTGATCTGCGCCTCTGTCGGGTTCGGCACACGGTGGAGCAGGTCGACCGCCACGATCATCATCCCGCTCTGGCAGTAGCCGCACTGCGGGACCTGCTGGTCGATCCAGGCCTGCTGGACCGGATGCAGCGTCCGGGCGGCGTCCGCGGCTTCGAGCCCCTTCTGGGCCGCCCAGCGGGCGGGCAGACCCTCGAGCGTCGTCACCTCGTCCTTGACGGCCGTCCACGCGGTGACGCAGGACCGCGTCTCGCGGTCGCCGACCAGGACCGAGCAGGCGCCGCACTGGCCGAGGCCGCAGCCGAACTTGGGGCCGTGCAGGCGGAGCTCGTCGCGGAGCACGTACAGCAGCGGCGTGTCGGACGGGGCCTGGACCTGGTGCGTGGCGCCGTTGACGCGGATGGCGCCCTCCGGGACGGCGGCCTGCCGGCTCCTGGCGAGCTCGACGGCGGCTGCCGCCACGCCCACCGCCAGGGCCGCGGCGCCGACGCCGGCCGCGATCGTCACGTTCTCGCGCCGGACGGACGCGGACGTGGGTGCGGGCGTTGGCGTCGGCGTGGGCGCGCCCGGCTGGTCGCGCTGATCGCGCTGATCGTCCATTCGTCAGCTCCTCCTTCCCCAAATCGGGCCTGACGCTGGATTGGAACCCCCGCTCGATTATGGTCCGGCTAGAGCCGGCCGGCCACCACCACGATGCGGTGGCCGAGCAGGCGCCCCACCTCGGCCACGAATGCGGGGCGCAGCGGCGGCCAGTTCCAGAACCGCAGGCCCAGGAGGGCGAACGCCCATGCCGGCTCCCATGCCCAGTCGTTCAGGCCGAGCGTCCGGCCGCACGCCGGGCAGGCCCGGCGGCCGTCGCCGCCCGCGTGCCAGTCCCCGATCGCGTCCGACAGCCAGTCCCAGTCGGCCGCCGCGGCGCAGCCGGGGCAGGCGACGCGGTCCGCGCCGTCGCCGTGGAAGACGGTGCGGCCCGTCACGACCTCCAGGCCGTTCGGCCGCGTGGCCAGCAGCGCCGCGCTGGCCTCCACGACCGCGTCGGCGTATCGCGGACCCGGAGCGCCAGTGACCTCGACGACTCCGGCGGCGGCGAGCCACGATCGGGCGGCGGCGGCCAGCGGCTCGGCCCCGTCCTCCCTGGCGTCCACGTCGGCGAGGATCTGATACCCGTCGCTCATCGGCGCCGGGGAGCATGCCACACTGGCCGCGGCATGGTGCGGTTGACAGAAGCGTTCCACTGGATGTTCGAGGACGAGCGCTGGCGGTACCGGATCCTCTTCCAGGGCCTGATCCTGCTCGTCCCCGTCGCCGGCGTCGTCGCCCTGCTGGGCTGGACGATGATCACGTGCGACAACCTGCTGGCCGGCCGCCAGGACCTGGCGCCGGCCGGCTTCCACCTCCGCCGGGGCGTGCGGCCGTTCGCGGTCGGGCTCGTCTACTGGATCGTGCTCGGGCTGCCGTACACGCTGCTGCGATACGTGGACGGCATCCTCGGCGGCGTCGGTCCGCTCGGGATCGCCGCCCAGGTCTACGACGACCTCGCGCTGCTGCTCTACGCGATGCTCGTCGTGCCGGTGCTCGTGGCCACGGACCTCGGCGGCTTCCGGGGCGGCTTCGGCATCGCGCGCATCGCGCGCACGGCCGCGTCCCGGCCGGCGCGCACCCTGGTGGCAGGCCTCCTGGTCGTCGTCGCCGCGGCGATCGGAGTTCTCGGGTTCGCGGTGATCGTGGCGGCACCGTTCACGATCACGTACGCGAGCGCGGTGGTGGCCGGAGTCGCCGCGTGGTGGACCCGGCCGGCGTCATCGCCCGAGCCCGCCGATGCGGAGGGCGAGCCGCCCCCGCCGCCCTTCCGTCCGCCCGAGCTGGAGCCGACGACCGGAGGCTGGTCTCCGACTGTGCGACCCTAGATCCGTCGCATTCGGCGGACTTGTGAGGAGGGGGTTGGTGTCAGAGACGACGCTGGACCGGGACGGCCCGCTGCCCATCTTCGACGGCCACAACGACGTGCTGCTCGCCGTGTACGGCGGCGGCAGGCGCACCGACCAGCGCAGCTTCTTCGAGCGCGGCAGCACCGGCCACCTCGATCTGCCCAGGGCGCGAGAGGGCGGCTTCGCGGGCGGCTTCTTCGCCGTGTTCGTCCCGCCCGACCCGGCGTCGCGGCGTCCGCCGATGCGCTCGGCAGACGCGCCCAGCGAGGAGGAGGAGTGGGCCACGCTGCCGCCGGCCGTCGACCAGCCGTTCGCGCTGCGGCTGGCGATGTCGCTGACGGCCACGCTCTTTCGGATCGAGGAGGAGTCGGCCGGCGAGGTGGAGGTCGTCCGGGATGCCGGCGCGCTGCGCCGCTGCCTGGACGCCGGGACGCTCGCCGCCATCCTCCACTTCGAGGGCGCCGAGGCGATCGACCCCCAGCTCAACGCGCTCGACGTCTTCTACCGCGCCGGCCTGCGTTCGCTCGGCCTGGTCTGGAGTCGGCCCAACGCGTTCGCGGAGGGCGTCCCGTTCCGGTTCCCCAGCTCCCCCGACACCGGTCCCGGCCTGACCGCGGCCGGCCGCGAGCTGGTCCGCGCCTGCAACCGGATGGGCATCCTGGTCGACCTCTCCCACCTGAACGAGAGGGGGTTCTGGGACGTGGCCGAGCTGAGCACGGCCCCGCTCGTGGCGACGCACTCGAACGCGCACGCCGTCACCCCGACGCCGCGCAACCTCACCGACGCGCAGCTGGACGCCGTCAAGGCGTCGGGCGGCGTGGTGGGGGTGAACTTCTCCGTCTCCTTCAGCCGCGAGGACGGCAAGCACGAGGCCGACACGCCGCTCGGCGCCCTGGTCCGCCACTTCGACTACCTGTGCGACCGGATGGGCGTTGAGCACGTGGCGTTCGGCTCGGACTTCGACGGCACCACCGTGCCCAACGAGCTGGGCGACGCGGCCGGGCTGCCCCGGCTGGTCGAGGCCCTGCGCGGCGCGGGCTTCACCGAGCCCGACCTGCGCAAGCTCGGCACTGAGAACTGGGTGCGCGTGCTCGAACAGACGTGGAGGGACTGACCCGGCCGGTCAGCGGCCCAGCGGGATCGGGACGGGGGCCGGCCGTCCGCCGGCGAGGGCGATCCGGGTCCTGACTCCGTCGCCGTAGCGCCGGTCCCAGCCGCCGTCGACGAGCCGGTCCTCGGCCGTCAGCGCGCGGCCGCCCAGCTCGAACGTGCACCGCTCGCCGCGCCCGTCGTCGGTCAGCCGGCAGGAGCCGAGGGCGGGCACGCCGCGCAGGCGAGTGGAGCCGCCGGCGAGCGGCGGCCGCACCACCACCGCTCCCTCGGGCCCGGCGTAGACCCCGTCACCCCGTCCGGGCAGCATGACGTCGCCCACGCGGTAGGCGCCTCCGTCCATCCCGACCGTGGTCTCGGGAGGCGCGGCACCCAGCACAGCCCCGGCCGCCGCCGCCAGCACGCCGGCCAGAGCGATCGCGCTCCGGCCCAGCCGGGTCCACGACCATGCGGCGCGCACCGGCCGTCGGATGGGGTGCGGGCTGCCCACCGGCAGCGGCAGCCGCTGGAGATCCACCTGCTAGGCGCGGCGGATGGTGGCGTTCTCGATGAAGCCGCCCTGCTCGGGGGAGATCAGGACGGTCAGGATCCAGTCGTGAGGCGGGAGCTGGTGCCGGCGCTGGGAGCGGTCGAGCACGCTGGACCGGTTGCCGAAGCGGAGCTCGGCCCGGAGCCGGCCCGCACCGTCGCGGCCCCGCTCCTGGAACGACCCCGCCTCGCCGAGCTCAGGCTCGAGCGTGGCTCCGATGGAGAAGAAGGGTTCCAGGGCGCGCGCCCAGCTCTGCAGGAGGGCGGGGTTGACGTAGCGGCCAAGTCGCTGGCGGGGATCGCCGATGTCCCGCAGCGGGGTCAGCGTGTACTCGTCGACGTCGGCCGGGACCGGCCGGCGCACCGTCGCCAGCCAGCAGCACAGGTCGTAGAGCAGGCAGAAGCAGATGCCGCGCATCGCCTCCGGCGTGGTCGGCATGGCCGCCGGCGCGCGCCGGTACTGGTCCCAGGGGGTGCTGCGCCGCCCGTCGTTCAACACCATGCCCCGTTGCGGTTGGCGGCGGCCTCGATCACGCGTGTGGCCAGGTTGACGTACGCCTGACGGAGCTCGCCGCCCACCTCGGTGATCGCGACGCGCTGGATCAGCGCCAGCGTGGCGCGATCGTCGTCGGGGACCTCGACCAGCGCGGCCACCGAGCCCCGGATGCGGTCCAGCATGCCCCGGACCTGGGGCGCGTCCCGGATCTGGCGGACGCGCGGCACGATGTAGGAGACGACGACGGGCTTGCCCTGCACGGTGTCGGCGTCCAGGTACTCGATGGCGCCCAACAGGGCGGTCGGGTCGGCGGTGGTGGGGAGGACCAGGACGTCCGCCTCGCCGATCCACGCGGCCGCCACGGCGGCCTCCGCGGACGTGAACGCCGGCAGGCGGTTGGGCAGGTCGACAACGACGGCGGCGTGGCGACCCTTCAGGTAGCCGGCCACCCGCTGGATCTGGGCGGGGGCGTAGCCCTCGCCGGCCTCCCGCGACTCCGGGTAGACGGCCAGCGCGGGCGTCTCCGCGAATGCCGGGCCCGGCGGCTCGCGGCCGGACATCAGGCTGCGCACGACGTCGCGCATGGTCGCGGGCTGGCCGCGCACGTCGAGGCGGCCCCACGCGTCCGGGTTGCCGACGTTGGCGTCGACGAGCGCGGCGGTGTGGCCGAATGGGTCGACGGCCTCGCCGAGGATCGCGGCGACCGCCGCGGCGCTGGCCGTCTTGCCCACGCCGCCCTTGCGGGAGACGACGGCGGCCACCACGGGCTTGCAGGCGAGCACCGCCTGGCCCAGCTCGGCGCTCACCGGCGCGCGTCGGCCCTGGCCGAGCCGGTCGAGGATCTGGCGGGGGTCCATCCCGGAGCGGGCGGCCGCCAGCACGGGCCGGACGCGCGGCTGCGGTGGCGGCGCCGGCTCGACCCGGGTCTCGTCGCCGAGCAGGGTCCTGCGCGAGATCGTGGGCGCGTCCCGCCCGTTCGTGCTCTCCGGCGGGGCGTGGGGCGGCGAGCCGCCCGGCTCGACCGGGTCCGCCCTCGACAGCAGGTCGAACGGGTCGGGGACCGGCGGCCGCTCCGGGACCTGCCGCGGCGGCGGGGCGACGACCGGGACCGGAACCGGCGCTGGAGGCGGCGGGGACGGCGGTCCGGCCGAGGGGGGCGGCAGCGGCAGCGTGGCGGTCGGCTGGAGCGGCGGCAGCGATGGCCGCTCGTGGCGCATCGCCGGCGCCGGCCGCGGCTCGGCGATCGCGCGCGGACCGTGGGCGTCGCGAAGCGCCAGCTCGGCGAGCTGGCGGGGATCGTCGTCCACGGTGGCCAGAACGTTGGCCAGGTGCCCGTACACCGACAGCGTGTCCTCGTCCGGCACGGCCACGACGAAGTCGGCGTCGAGGCCCGGGATCCAGCGCGGCAGGTCGTCCTCGTGCGCCGCCAGGACGACCGGCCGGCCGGCCGCCGTCGCCATGCGCTCCCACCACGCGTCCAGCTCCGACGCATCCACGCCGCCGGCCGCCAGGAACGCGACCCCGGGCACGGGCGCGATCAGCGCCTCGACCGTGCCCGGCGGCGACTGCCGGGCCAGCGTGGCGGCGGCCACCCAGGCGTGCGGCTCCTCCAGGAGGATGAGGAACGTGCGGCGGCCGACGTCAGCGGCCAAGGAAACCCTGCGCCTCCTCCACCGTGCCGCCCGACATGCCGACGTGGTACGTCGCGTGGTGCGCCGCCCCCGCCAGCAGGATCAGGAGGCCGGTGACGAGCACCGATCCCTCGCGGAACCGCCGGCTGCTCGCCGCCCGGCGGCCCAGCTCCCCGACGACCGCGACCACGCTCCAGGCGACGGCGCCGACCACGATCGCCCACACCAGCAGCTCCAGGGCGGACAGCGTCTCGTCGGCCGTCGGCCAGCCGCCGCCCAGGAAGGCGAGCGCGGGGCCGAGGTCCGGACGGCCCAGAGCGAGGGCCGCCGCGCAGAGCTGTGCGGTGCTGACCAGGAGTGGCATTCCGACGCGGTTGATCAACGGGCGAAGATTCCTGCCAGGGAGGCTACCAGCGGGGCACCGATGAGGACGAGCACAGGGACGATCATGAGGCCCATCGGGACGACGATGAGCGTCTTCGCCTGTGCGGCGGCGACGCGGGCGGCGGCCAGCCGCTCGCCGTAGCTGGTTCGGGCCAGCCCCGTGTAGACATCCTGGCTGGTCAGCCCGCGCTCCGTGACCCGCCGCACGGCGGCACCGAGGGCGCTGAACATCGGCACGCCGTAAGCCTGACCGATTCGCTCGTACTCCAGTGCGGTGCTCTGCGCGCCGGCTGCCGGCTGCCGATCGACCAGGGGTCGCCATGCGTCCCCGGTCAGCAGCCGGCGCAGCGTCGGATCGCGCTGGCAGCGGGCGAACAGCAGCAGCGCCTCGGAGACGGGGACCCGGTGGTGGTACGTCATCACCGCCAGGTGGGGCAGGCTGTCCGCGACCGCGCCGCCCAGGGCGCGCTGGCGCTCGCCGGCGCGAGCGCGCAGGCGCGCGTAGGCGAGGAACGCCAGAGCGGCGGCGGCGACCAGCCCCGCCGCCGGCGGCAGCGGGGGCTGCTGGCCGGTCAGCAGCGCCAGCTCGCCGGCGGCGAGGACGGCGGCCAGCGCCAGCCCGGCGTGGAAGGCGGTGCGCAGCAGCCAGCCGGTCGGGCTCTCGTCCCGCCCGGCGATGGCCAGCAGCCGGCCGACGTCGGTCTCCTCCTGGGCCCGCCGCAGCAGCGGCAGCCGCTCGCCCAGCCGATCTCCGAGCGGCCGGCGGTCGGCGAGTCCGCGCAGCCGGGCCAGCCGCTGCCAGCTCAGCACGGACGGGTGGGTGTAGAGGCCCAGGTACCAGAGGGCGGCGACCCAGGCGCCGCCCACCCCGGCGGCGATCAGCGGGAGGGAGAGGTCAGGCAATCAGGGCCTCCGTCTCGCGGCGCAGCGCCTCGATGTCCCAGGCCACCCAGCGCAGCGGCCGCGCCACCTGGCCGATCGCCCAGACCAGCCCGAGGTACATGGTCAGGACGCTCAGCAGCACCGCCTGGCCGGGGGCCGACACGTAGAAGGCCTGCATGCTGGGCACCCGCATGACCGCCACGAGCAGCAGCGCCATGATCACCCCGATCGCGAGCGCGGCCGCCCGCTGCTGGGCGACGGTGGCGTGGTTCTCCTCCTGCACCTCGACGCTGACCCGGAGCAGCGGCTGGATCACCTCGTCGACGACGCGGATCAGCGCCATCGGGTCGTGGGTCCGGGCGATCAGGAGGGCGCTGACGACGAGGTCGGCCAGCGGGGAGCGAGCCCGCCGCGCCACCTCGACCAGGGCGTCGGCGACCGGCTCGTCGCCGGCGAGCGGCGCCAGCACGTGGCGGAGCTCCGGCGCGGGCCCGCGGGCCGCCTCGCGCAGCGCCCGGTCGAGCGCGAGATTGGACTGCCGCATGAGGTCGCGCACCTCGACCACGAAGCCGGCCAGCGCGCGCTCCATGCCCAGGCGGCGGCGGGCCGCGCGGCCGGCCAGGAGCCACGGCAGGCCGAAGAGCCCGAGCGCCGCCGCTCCCAACGCCAGCGTGAGGGCGCCGGTCAGGGCCCCGGCGGCGAGGCCGGCTCCGGCGCAGAGCACGCGGAGCAGGAGCCACGTCCGGAGCCGGAGTCCCAGGCTCTGGGCCAGGTCCCGCTGGCGATCGAGGAACGGCCGGGCCCGCTCGCGCCACCGTTCGCGGGACGCGTCGAGCGGGACGCCGAGGAAGAGCGCGCCGGCGCCGGCTGCCAGGGCGAGGACGAGCACGATCTCGGCCGCGAAGACCAGCGGCGGCACCGGCTCAGGCATGGGGCACCTCGTGGCCGGGCAGGTGGGGCCGGAGCCGGGCGCGCAGCCGCGGCGGCAGGTCGCCGGCGAGCCGGCAGGTGCGGCGCAGGTGGCCCTCCGGGGCCATGCTGTAGACCTCCGCCACGTGGTCGACGGCCTCGCCGAGCGCGACCACCCCGCTCACCCGGCGGGAGCCGCCCGGGCCGTGCGTGAGGTGGACGACGACGTCGATCGCCTGGTGCACCGCTCGCTTGGCCAGCTGGTAGCTGGCGGCGTTGCTGCTGAACCGGGGCGACTCCATGACGTAGCTGGCCGCGCGCTCCACCGCGAGCACCGCGCTGTCGGCGTGAATAGTCACCATCGATCCGTCGTGGCCGGTGCTCATCGCCGTGCAGACGTCGGCCATCTCCGC
>Ga0066903_100001495_pt1 | contig 17162 bp, 23 predicted proteins | sample PanSoiMetaGPlot1_FD_67491 | JGI IMG/M metagenome (GOLD analysis project Ga0066903, IMG submission 67491) | Tropical forest soil microbial communities from Panama analyzed to predict greenhouse gas emissions - Panama Soil - Plot 1 (version 2) | ecosystem: Environmental > Terrestrial > Soil >... | reverse complement strand
AAGAATTCGCGTGTTACTTTCGAAGTGGGCGATGCTTGCGCATTGCGGATGCCTCGTTCGATCACGTGTTTTCATCGCTCGTTCTGCAATTCGTTCCGGATGCCGATCGAGCCGTCCGCGGCCGCGCTCCCACGCGGCGACGGCCTGGGTGATTAAGGGACGCGTGCCTTAGGCTCGTGGCTCTCAATCAAATTTGCGCAGCCGCCAATCCTTCTTCCAGCCGGTGAGCCGGTTGTTGCGGAACTGCAGCGCCACTCCGTAATCCGACCCATAAAAACCTGGTATGTTAGCAGGACCGGCGGCGACCAGAATCTCGGAGCCGCCAGGCCGTCCCGATAAGTGAAGCAGCGGCACGCCAAGCGCACTCGAGGCTTCCGTCGGCGTCATGCCGAACGCAAGCGGCAGTGTGTTCGAGTGCGGTGCTCCGCACCAGGCGAGCCAGCACAGGCTGAAAGTGACGACGGCGCGTCTCATGGTTCCCCGCATTTTAGCAGCGGCATCATCGGTCGATCCGGGCGTGCCCGCAAGTCCTGCCGCACTGTCATCCACGATCGCCATCGCTGTCTGCATCCGTTCCAGGGTGGGAGCCGTATTTCGCTGCGGTGGGGGCTTCGGCCTCCCAGCGCCCGCCATCGGGCGTGAGTGCTAGTGACCAACCCGGAGGACAACCCCAATGTCTCGACGTACATTTCTGTCTGCCGCCATTGCGGCGGCCATTGCCTATTCCGCTTCGATCACCGTCACCGCCGCGCATCCGACGCTTTATCAACGGCTTGGCGGCTACAATGCGATCCAGGCCGTGGTCGACGAGGCGATCAAGAACATCGCCGCCGATCGGCGCATCAACCGCTTCTTCAAGGGCGCCAACATCCCGCGGCTGCGCCGCCAATTGGCGGATCAGATCTGTGCGGCGTCGGGCGGACCGTGCGTTTATACCGGCCGCGACATGAAGTCGGCGCACGCCGGCATGGGCATCCAGTCGAGCCACTTCAATGCGCTGGTGCAGGATCTGGGTAAGGCGCTCAACAAATTCCGAGTGCCGGCGCGCGAGCAGCGCGAACTCGTCGCTTTGCTGGCGCCGACCAAGAAGGACATCGTCACGCGCTGATCAGGTTCACGATCACGGCCGTCGCCGTCGTGCGGCGGCGGCCAATCGTGCGGCGTCACTTCGATTTGACGCTGCCAGTGGTCAACGTGTCGTCGGAGCGGTTGCCGTCGGACGCGCTTTCGACTCTGCGATACGGAATATTGAACCAGCGGTCCTTGGGCAGGAAGCGCTCGTGCAGGGTCGCGTAGGTTTCCTTGCTGCCGAGGGCATGCGCAAAGTCGCTCACCGCCGGCGTTGCCAGGAAAAACACGGCCACCGTGGCGATGCCGAGCGCCACGCTGATCTTGAACTCATCGAGGCTCGCAAACTTGAGCGCGGTGCCAAACGATTTCTTGATCCGTGCACCGGTGATATCAACGCTGTAGATCTCATCGAGCAGCAGATGGATCATGTAGCCGAGCGCCACAAAGCAACCGACGAGCCAAGCTGTGATCGAGGGAAGGCCAAAGAGGTGATATGCGGCGGCGGCGCTGGCGAACAGGAAGAAGACGGCGGCAAGCTGCGAATGAAAGATGCCTCTATGCACGGTGAACTTGGCGAAAATCTTGTAGAGCACGTGGCGGACAAAGAGATGGACCAGGACCCATAGGCACGACAGCTCGACCACGGAATACGTGTCAGCCTTGCTGAAGACACTCATGAATGCTAGGGCGACAGAAAGGAAGCTGAACAGGATCTGGACCGGGATCGTATGATCGGAATCGATATCCGGCAGCACTCCTCCGATCGTGCCAGCGCAAAAGAAGAGCACGACCTCCTTTGGAGTCGCTACGCCGGCAACCATGCCGCCAATGGCGATGACGCCACTGACGGTCGACGCCACAGCAACATGAGTCCTGAAGTCAGCCATGGCCCTTCCCATTCCGCCGTTGTGCCAAACGAATCAGAATGGTGAGCTTGCTTGCGCTGAGTCATGGAGCAAAGCGCAATCGCGGTAGCAGGACTTCAGCGCTGTGGACTGCGGCTGGGAGAAGCGCCGTTTCTTGCCAGTCGGCACACGGCGTGCGCTGAAAGACGCTTTCGGAAAACGCTTTTGGAAAGCCCTTGGCAGGCGCTCGGCGCTACCTGAGCGTTATATCGCTACGGTTGACTCGTGCGAGTTGGTGCGGGTGTTGCAGTCGCCTCAAAGCGCGTTGCCTGCATCACGACATTGCCCAGCATATACGTGGCTGTGATGCGAAACGGCGCCAGGGCGCGTGTGCCCGCAATGGGCGCAAGCGCCATTTCGACATCCCGGCCGTCGGTGAGAAAGGTCAAGAGCGGACTTGATCGACGATGCCCGGCGATCGGCTGAAATGCCACGGAGCATACCGCCGCCGGGCCGGCATAGCCCCGACTTGCCTTGACCTGCTCGACGCGCTTGAACGACAGGTTGAGGTCGTAACGGCGCCGGCCGTCGAAGACCGGCACCACGCGCCGGCAGGCGGCTTCGGAGACCCCGCCGTCGCCCGCAGGGATCAGTAGCGCGGAGAGCGGATCGAGCACTTGGCGCCGATGTTCCGTGGTGAGCACCACGCGGTCCTCGCCAGGCGGCGGGTCGGAGGCCTCAAGCTCGGACACATTGCCATCCTTGAATGTCATGGTCACCGCCAGCGTGTCGTCATCGGCCGTGCTCTTGGACGTGTAGCGCAACGGCAAAAACTTGCCGGCCGTGACGGCGCCGGTGGCAGTCATGCTGCCCTCCCCACTGGCAACCACCCGCGCGAGCCCGCTGGTGCGGCCGCTCATGGAAATGACGTATTCGTCTGCGCCGATGCTTCCGGTCATGGTGGCGCTGCCGATCGGGATGCGCGCTACCGCAATCGTGTAGGCGGCCTCGAAGCCTGTCTGCGAACCTCCCTGCGCGTGGGCTTGGCCGGCGGTCAGCGCCATGGCCAGCGTGGTGGCCAGCGTCACCCCTGCGGCAAATGGCGTGCTTCCGACGGTTCTTGCCATGGCGAAATCCTTGCAATGCAAGCGGTGGCGTGGCCAGTCATGATCCCCGTGCATGATCCTTTTTGGCACTGCCCGTCGTCAATGTGGGCCTTCAATGTTGCACTTTCGGTGTTGCACTTCTGTCGCGATGTGGTTCCATGCGCGGGCCGTTCCCTGCGGAAATACCGCCGAGACCAGCGTGGGTGATTGAATTGGGCGGTCATTTTCGCTGAATTGGGGCGGCGCAACGGAATCACAAATGCTCAAGAGCGAATGCCCCAACTGCGGTCACCCGGTTCCCGTTTTTGCCTCGTTCTGCGGCGCCTGCGGCGTCCCGAACAGCGCGCGACTCGGCGCCTACGCGGTCGTGGGCGCGCTCATGGCCCTGCTGGTCGCGATCGGCTTTGTGGTGGCTGTCATCGTGCGCGGGCAGCAGGAGACCGCCAGCGGCCCGCAGGATTTTGCATGGCTTTCGGGCGCAATGAACGATTGCGACGCCGAAGCCCAGAAGACGCCGGACACGCTGCATTTTCTGGTCGTTCCCATGTTGTCGGCGGCGGCGGACGACGCGCATTGGAAGTCGCACTCGCTCAATGATATCGGCAATGCCACTCTGCTGCGGCAGCGCGACACGCTGGAGGGGCTGGGGGACCAGAGCCTGGTGATTGCGCCCGATCAATACGAGTTCGCGGTGCGCGACGAAAAGAGCAGCGCCATCTACAAATGGGCGCCGTCAGTCGGCGTCAAGAAGTTCCTGGTCGCAGGCAGTGTGCAGATCCAGGAATTCAAGGTTCAGTTCAGGACCCAGCAAAGGAAGAGCGACGCCGAATGGGGTGCGCCGTTTGTGCACAACAAGGGCACCTGCTACTGGGTCAACGCCATCATCGGGCATTGAGCTGGTGTGGCGGTTGAGAAGTTCGCATCATCCTTGCGGCGAGTCCGAGGGCCGACAAGGACTTTCATTTTCTAAGTTCCATTTTCTGCGCCTGCCGTAGCCGATCTTCAATCTCCCTTTGGTCGGTCATGTCTTGCGCGAACCGAAGAAAGTATTGGACTCGCCCGTATTCATCTCGCATCGACTTTGGGTACGCACGAACTGCCTTGTCGCAAGACCATCCCGAACCTCGGACGAGGGTCGTCTCGTTTTCGATCATGCGAACGCAAGCCGTGCGTAGGTGTTGGTGTCGTCAGGCACGCAGACTCGCAGCGGCGCAGCCCGGTAGCGAAGCGCAGGGGGCCGGTGAAGATTGGCGGCCGAGGCCGGATCGGTCACCAGTGCGCGGCAAGCATAGTCAGCCTTGAACGCCTCCAGGGGTGCCACTGGGGCGACCACGCACATCGCGGCGGCGCAGCCCGCGACACAAAGCGATTGGCGGATACTATGAATGATGCTCACAAGACGCATGACACTTCCCCCTGCAGCAAGCTTTCCCGTCCGGGCTGTCTCCAACGCCCGTCACCAGCCAATTGCTACCAGCAAACGACTAATATCCTTTTGCCGGGGATCGTTAAAATTGTCTGTTTACCAATAGGGAGCCTTCGACTGGCCTGGTGAGATGCTGACAATTTGATCATTCTTTTTATCCGGATATGAGTGCGCTTCCCAGTAATGCTATACGCGCGGCCGCGTCCAGGACCGGATAGGTCGCGCCGGAGCGCGGATATCTGATGCGGGTATGAGCGGGCGTTTGACATGTCCACGAAGCATTTCGACAAGGTCATCGAGCAGCTTGCCATCCTGATCGTGGATGGCAATCAGTACGCCCGCAAGCTCACGCGCACCATGCTGATGAATGTCGGGGCGAAGACGATCATGGAAGCGACCGACGGAGTGACGGCGCTTGATCTGATCCGAAACAACAATCCCGACGTTGCGATCATCGAGTGGGACCTGCCGGTGCTTAGCGGCCCGGAACTCGTTCGGATCGTGCGGTCACCGGGCGTGTTTCCAAAGCCGTTTCTTCCGATCGTGATGTTGACCGCGGTCGCCCAGCAGTCGCGGGTCAGCGAAGCCGTCAGCCTCGGCGTGCACGAGTTCCTGGTCAAGCCGACCTCGCCACAGGCGCTGCGCGATCGTCTGCTTTCGATTCTGATAAAGCCGCGTCAGATGATTCAGGCCGGCGAACACTATGTGCCGGAGCCGCGCAAGACGGCTGCCGAGCTGTTGCGCATTTCATAGTGTTTGGTTCGATCAGATTGAATCGGATTGAAAGTCTAGCTTTCGAGTCCCTGCAGCGCTTCATCAATCTTTCAGCAAGTGCGCCGGATTAGGTCCGCTTGCAACAGTTCCCCTTACCTCCCACGACCGACACGGCTGGGCCTTAAGCCACAAATTCGTCGTGGAATTGCATTACGCAAAACGTTCAGCAAGGGAGGTGGGCACATGATCAAGATACTCCTCACTGTTGCGGCGTTCGGTTCCGTGGTTAGTTTTGCAGGTTTCGCAACGGCGCAGGGCAAACCGGATGAGGTTTCTTCTCAGTGCGCGCACCGCCGGGTGATGCCGCCCGACCCCCGTGACGATTGCGGTCGCAAACTGCGCAACGATGCGCAACTTGGTTACGGGCAAGGTGCTGCCTCAGCCAACGACGCAAGCGGCCAAGCCCCTGGCGCCGGACCTGGCAATGGGATCGGAGCCGGGAACGGAGCCGGGAATGGGATCGGACCTGGTAATGGTGGCGGACAAGGAGGAGGAAAGGGGCGGCGATAGCACTTGCTGCCTGCACCCGAAGTGCTTCTCCAAGCACTTATGAATATGCGCCCTCGCTAACGCCGCAGTGACTCGCGCCAGAGCAGGAAGAGGCCGGAGCCGACCACGACGGCCGAGCCGACCATGAGCCCGACTGTCGGCAGGTCGCCCCACACCAGGTAGCCGAGCAGCGCCGCCCACAACAGCGAGAGATAGAAGAACGGCGCCACCGCGGAGGCCGGCGCGAGGTGCAGCGCGCGCGTCCACCAATATTGTCCGATCGCATTGGTGACGCCGTTGAACAGCATCAGTCCGGCATCCCCCCAGCTCGGGATGGTGAAGCCGAACGGCAGCATGAGCGAGAAGAATACTGTAATCAGCGAGAGCTGGTACATCAGCAATGTCTCAGCGGATTCGGTCGCCGTCATGCCGCGCACCGCGGCGGTGACCGTGCCATAGGTCATTGCGTTGGCGAGCGCGAAAAGCGCGCCGATCTGGAACGTCTCAGCGCCCGGGTTGGTGACAATGAGGACGCCAATGAAACCGACGATCAGCGCGAACCAGCGCGCGAAGCCGACTTTCTCCTTCAGCAGCAGAATCGCCACCAGGGCTGTGAACAGCGGCGAGGAGAAGTTGATCGCGACGGCGCTCGCCAGCGGCATCAGACTGAATGCGATGATCAGGCACGTCTGCGAAAACGTCTGTGACAGCGTCCGCAGGACATGGTCACGCCGACGGTTGGTGTGGAACACCGCGAGACCGGTCTGCGGCAGGATGAACAACGCGCAGGCAATCAGCGACAAACCCGAGCGCGTGAACAGCACTTCGCCGACCGGATAGATGTCGACCAGCCACTTGGAGGTCGCGCTCGACATCGCGAACACGATCGTGGCGCCAACCATGTAAAGGATGCCGAGCGGAACGTGGTCCCGCCGCGTTGCCGTCAGGTCTGAATCGTGTCGGATAGCCTCGGTCACGCGCGCTCCCGGCGCGGGCCAGGGGCAACGCGCTTCTGCGGCGTCTTTAACATGGCCGCGGCGGATGGTGGCATGGCGCCCGGGCATGTCCGGGCGGCAAATTTGCCGTTCGTGTCAGGTGTTGTTGCGGCTGACGAACTTGCGCCAGCCGCCTACGGCGACCAGGATCAGGCACAGCCAGGCGATGATCGCACCGACGCCGAAGGCGACACGGCCGAAGATCTCGGAGCCTCCACCTGTTGAACCGAAAGGCAAGCTGACGTTGAACGAGCGGGTGCCGGGTCCGAAAGCCACAAAGCTTCCGATCGTGGCGAACGCGGCAAAATCATGAGACGAGTAGATACTGAAATACGCGCAGCCAATAGGGCGCGCCTGCAGGCAGTTCGCCATTGCTGCTCACCTCGCCGGTGACGGCAGCTGGGACCAGCACGCCTAGGCCCCCGAGCAGGAAGCAAAAGCCGACCGCGAGAGCGAGCAACACCAGTGTGTCTGGCCCGCCGGGCGCTGGCAACAGGCTGAGCGCAGCCAACACGAGATAGAAGCCGATGACAGCGGCGAGCGCGCCGAACCCGATCGTCTCCCAGGGTGACGCTTGCTTCTGGTTCATGGCAGGACTGCGGGCGCCCCTGCGCCCTGCGCACACTCTGCGCTCAGGTCCTTGCCAAAGGGTTGAGGCGGCGGCGGAGCCCAGGCGTCGCGCGCGACACTATTCTTAGGTCCAATCAAACCGGCCCTAAGCACAATTCCGGCGCTAGGGGCCTTGGTCTAGCTACTGATCGGATATGCAGCGCGCAGTCGCAGACAAGGAGAGTTGTCATGGCTCCGAATCTCGTTTCGCTCATCATGCAATTTCTGACCCCTGACATCATCGCACGGATCGCCGCCACGCTCGGGCTCGGCCGCACCGAGACGCAAACGGGTATCAGCGCCGCAGTGCCAGCTTTGCTCGCCGCATTCAGTGGCGTCGCCGACAAACCAGGTGGCTCGCAGACCTTGGTTGATGCCATCAAGAATCAATCTGGTGTGCTGGACAACATCATGAGCATGGTTGGCGGCGGTAGCCCATCATCCCTCGTTGACAAAGGGTCGAGTCTGCTCAGTTCGCTGCTTGGCAGCCAGGATCAATCTGCGCTGGCCGGGGCTGTCGGCAAGTTTGCTGGTATCGGTCAGAGCACCGGCAGCTCGCTCATCGGCATGCTCGCGCCAGTCGTCATGGGCGTCATCGGCAAGCAGATCGGATCGCGCAGCCTCGATGTCGGCACTGTCGGGGGCTTGCTCGCCTCGCAGAAGGAGCAAATCGCGCACGCCTTGCCGCAAGGTTTTGCCAGGTTGCTTGGCAACACTGGGATCCTGGACTCGCTCGATGGCGCGGCCGAAACGGCTGCTGCTGCGGCAAATCAGGCAGGCAGAGCAGCAAACGCGGCGGCCGCACAGGCCGGGCAGTATGCGTCATCCGCCAGCCGTTCGGCTGAATACGCCGGCCGCCAGGCGCGTGCTGCGGCATCCGCCACGCCAAACTGGCTCTATTGGGTGATTCCCGCCCTCGTGATTGCCGGACTGCTCTATTATCTGCTCGGAAGGGGTACGGAGCAAGTTGCCCAGACGACGCCTCCGCCGGTGACGCAAAACAAACAAGTGACCGAGGGTACGGCGCCCAGAGACCAAGCGACACCGCGGATGGCGCCAGCAACTCAAAGCATCATGGTCGGAGGCGTCGATATTGGAAAGCAGCTCGGTGACAATCTCAGCAACCTGCGGACCTCGCTGGCGGGCATCACCGATGTTGAGTCGGCGAGGGCAGCGCTCCCGAAGCTACAAGAGGCCACGACAGGAATCGACAAAGTCAACAGCATGGTCCCACAGCTGTCGCCGGAGCAACGACAGTCCGTCTCGGGCCTCGTTACCCCGGCCATGGCAGCGATAAACCAGCTGTTCGACAAGGTTCTCGCGATTCCTGGCGTCGGTGCTGTGTTAAAACCAGCCGTCGACAATCTGAAGGTCAAGCTCGCGGATCTCTCGGAGCATTCTTCCACGGTTGGCGGACGCTGACCGAGTCCGGCTGGGATCTGACGGCTAACCTCCAGCAGTGCAGCGCATTGAGCTGCAGCATCAGCCCGAGTTCATCCGCAAAGTACCAAGCCTCCTTCCACTTGCCATCGGCGAAGCGCATCACGCCGATCTCTGGCAGCTCGATGCGCTTGCCGGTGGGCTGCGTCCCCGCCACCTTGAAGCGCATCCAGACCGTCTCACCCTCGGCGATGAGCCGTCGATGCAGTCGCGCCGGTCGGGCAGCGCTGTCGTGATGGTCTCTGTGCCGACGCCTTTGGCGTTCCGGCGGGCATGGGCGTCCTCGAGGACGCATTGTACCGGCGGCCCTCCGCGCCCGACCCCACGGCGATCGACCAACTACGGTAAACTGGCCGTGGGTTTGGAAGGAGCCGCAATGCCAAAGGTCAAGATGATCAGCCGCCGCCGCGTGTTTGACGATTTCTTCAAGATCGACGAGGCGAAGCTGCGTTTCGAGCGTTACGACGGAAGCATGAGTGAGACGGTGCGGCGGCTCAACTTCGAGCGCGGTGATTCCGCGGCGGCGCTGCTGTTGGATCCGCGCTCACGCACCGTTTACCTGATCGAGCAGTTCATGTATCCGACGCTCGCGAAGGCAGGCGGCTGGCTGCAGACCGTCGTGGCCGGCATGATCGACAAGGGCGAGACGCCGGACGAAGCAATCCGCCGCGAGATTGTGGAGGAGGCGGGCTTTGCGGCCGAGCGGATCGAGCCGATCGGCGATTTCTTCGTCTCCCCGGGTGGATCGAGCGAGCGGATCTTTTTGTTCTGCGCACTGGTGTCGGATGCTGCGCGTGTCGGCGAGGGCGGCGGTGTCGCCACCGAGAATGAGGACATCAGGCTCGTGCCCATAGCGCTCGATGATTTCCTGGCGCGGCTGGCGGCTCGTGGGTTCGTGGACGCCAAGACGATCGTGGCTGGCTACTGGCTCAAGGACAATCTCGCGCGGTTGGTGCGGCGCCGTAGGCAAAAGGCACCGTAGGGGGGCAAAGGCGTGGGCACTGATATTCTGCACGGCAAAATCTCGCGTGCGCCGTGCCCACCATCAGACTCGATACGAGTCGCGCAGTCCATGGTGGGCAAGCCGCACGAGAGACCTTGTCATATGGGATCACCGTGCCAGCGCCTTTGCCCACCCTACAAGCATCTAACGCCCTTTCAGCGCCGTCCGAAATAGTCGAAGAAATTCCGGCGCAGGAAACGTAGGATCCGTTGACGCAGAGATGGTACGTGGCCGGCGCGGGTGATCACCTGCGGCGCCCCGCTGAACAGGCCGCGCTGCCTGATGACTTCGGCGATGAGCGGGTTCCATTCCATCAGCGCCTGTTCGGCTTCCTTCGCCATGTAGCCCGTAACGATTTCCGGCGGCGGCGCGAACACGTCCGGCATGGCAGCGTTGAGATCGTTGTCGGCGAGCACGTTCCATTTCGATAAGCCGCCCATGTGGGGGGAGCTCAATCCGAACACGACACGTCTGATCCGACTCTCGCGGATCGCGTAGCAGCAGAACGCGCAGGGCTCGGCGTTCACAAAGATCTCGCAATCGTCGAGGCTGACCGAGCTGAGCGCCTTCTGCGCCAGCGAGATCGCCACCACCTCGGCATGACGCGTCACGTCGCCATCATGGGTAACGCGATTGATCGACTCCGCCACAATGGCGCCGTCGCGACACACGACGGCCGCGTAGGGATATTCGCCGGCCTTACCGGATTGCGTCGACAGCGCGATCGCGTGCGTCATCATGCGCCGGTCCATGGCCTGCTGCTGCGCGCTCGTCATTGCGTCTGCCTGGTGATCATCCGATGGTTCAGTGTTGCGAAGTCTCATCGCCTACGATGGTGAGGTTGATCGTGCCGATCAGTGCGGCGCGGCGCGCTTCGGCGTTTTTGACGGCATCGGCGAGCTGGCCAGCCGTGGTGGTGGTCGAGCCGAGCCCCACGAGCCCGCCGAGTACGGCCGCGATCGACATGACCAGGAGGGTGGCGTTGGACGGTATGATCCCGAGCAACAGAAGAATGATCGCCAGGCCGCCAGCGGCGGCGGCGATCTTCGACACCAGGATGACCTTGCGGCAGCGTTCGATCGCCTCCGATTTCTCTTCGATCTCGGCTTCGAGCCGCGCGATCTCGTCGTGCGGGTGAGGCTCGGGCTCGTCGCCCGGTGGTGGCCAATGCCCGTTGGTGCGGTTCGTCTGCTGCGGCACTGTGGTTCTGTTCTGCGGCTGTCGGGCGTGATCGGCTCTTAGCCTATTTCGGTTGATGCCGGGGGGTATCGTCAAGATGGCGCCCGCGGCACCATCTTTGTCCCACAACGGGACATGCTTTGACGCCAGCTCGGCCGCCCACAAGATTTGGTTAACAGGTCCTTACTGGCTGGGCCTTTTGCACAGGTTGTTTAAGGAGTTACCATTGACCGGAACCCAATACCGGCGCGGACTGTCACTTCGGCATGAGGGAGATTCGTGCGATGGCGGCCGAGGAGATTGCGGTCGATCCGTTCAAAGAGAGAGTCGAGAAGCTCCGCATGCTGGCGGAGAATTCGCAGGATTCAAAGCTCGACCGACTGGTCCTGACGGCCATGTACCAAGCTATGACCGGCCAAGCTATGACCGGCCAAGCTATGACCAGCCAAGCGATGCGGCCAAGCGATGTGGCCGGCAACGACCAGACGATCGGCAACCTTGCCGCCTGAGTGCGACGTTATTGTTTCGTCTCCTCGGGCTTAGTGCGCTCCTGCGCGCGGCCGAAGCAGGTGACCTTGTCCTGCGGCTGGCACGCGATTCCGATGTTGCCGCAATCCGGAAATTGGCCAGTGCCGCGGCTGCAGTTGCGGCAGCCGTCCGTCCACCTCATGCAGGTCTTGTCGACCTCGCCGTAGTTGAAGATGTCCACGTCTTGTGGCACGGGCGGCGGCTGGGTATCGGTCGGCTGCTGCGCCGATGTCAGGGTTGCGAAGAGTCCCAACGACACCGCGCTGGCGATGCTGCGCAGGCGGAGCGCCATGTCAGATTTCCGATGCGGTCATCGTTCACATATCCTCGAAATAGCTGCGCACGCTGCGGTCCGCGGCCGCCACCTCAGGACCTTCGTAAGGCATGCCCACCCGCATGGTCTCCTGCGAGGCAGCGAACATGTCGACATAGGGCGCGCCACAGAACGCCACCGGCTTGACGCGATCCCAGACGATGTAGCCCTTCTCGTCGACGCAGTCCGAATAGGTGGAGGCGGCGACAACGTTGCCGACCACCATCATGCGCGTGAGCCATTCCTTGATCCATACCACCTCGCATTCGAAATGACGCAGGCATTCCTTGATGCGCGGTGGTTTCACCCGGGCAGAGGCAAGAGCTGTCAGCCCCGCCTTGTCGAGCTCATTGACACCGCGCGCAAACGGCAGCCCGACAATGCGCACCTTCTCAAGAATCTCACGCTCGAATGAGGGCAGATTGACGACGAACTCACCGGTTGCGCGAATGTTCTCGGCGGTATGTCCGGTCAGGCTGGTGGTGAAGGCGATCTGCACCGGATTGTGCACGATGCGCACGCACGTTGCATATGACGCCGCATTGATCCGTCCCTGCTCGTCTACGCTCGTCACGATCGCGCAATGGCCGCCCGGCGCAAATAGTCGATCCCAGTATTTTTCTGGCTGGCTCACCAGTTGATGTTCGCTCATTGTACTTAGGTCCTCATTCAGTTCGGGCTGATCGCGTCCTTGGCGCGCTCAATGACGGCCTTTGGCGAGCCATACATCCGCTTCACAAACTCCTGCACGGCCTCGCCGGATGTCGGTGACACATCGATCTGCAGCTTCGCGGCCTCGGCCCGGAAGGCCGGGTCATTGGCCATGGCCATGAACGCGGTGCGCAGGGCTGCGACACGTTCGTCCGGCACGCCCGGTGGCGCCGCGAACGGCCGGCCCATCGCCTGCAAACCGAAAATGAGATCGAACACCTGCCGGTCTTCTGGCGTGCGGCTGTAGTCGTACACGTGCGGGATGCCGCGAAGCTCAGGGCTGCGCTCGCGGCCGAGCTGGAGCAAGATCTTGAAGCGGCCGGCAGCGAAGTCGTCGCGCCATTCGGTCTTCAGCGTCGAGAGCGGCAGGCCGCAGATGCCGTGCAACTCGCCGCGCGCGAGCGCGATGCGAATTTCGGCCGAGCCGCGATAGCCCTGGATCACTTTGATCTTGGCGCCGAGCAGGCGCCGCAGCGCTGCCGGGAACTGGCTCAGCGGGCCGGCGCTGCCGGCGCCGCCTGCGCCCACCAGCATTTCTTTCGTGAACAGCTCGTCAAAGGCCGTGATACCGGCATGTTCCCCCACGCCGCAGGTCCCGACCACGGCGTCCAGGTTGCCGATCCAGGCGAACTTGCTGGCATCGAAACGTCCGGCGCCCTTGCCGATCAGCGGCTCGAACGGGGCAGTGTGCGCAAAGATGGCGATCACCGAGCCATCCTTGGCGGCGGCATTGAAGAGCCAGTTGGCAGAGGAAAAGCCCGCCGCGCCCGGCATGTTCTCTGGCACCAGCGTGGGATTGCCGGGGATGAAACGGCCGAGATGGCGTGCCAGTGCACGGCCGTAAAGATCGAAGCCAGTGCCAGCCTCGTGCCCGATCACGACCGAGAGCTTGCGGCCGGCGTAGAACCGCTCGACCTCATCGGCAGCGGAGTGATCCACGCGCCCGAGCAGGAGGAGCATTGCAACGCCAAAGCGTCTCAGGGCGCGCGCGGCCATTGTGTTCTCTTCTCGTTGACGTCCTACCCGCTATTTTGGCTGATTGTCAGCGATGGTTGAAGCACCTCCGAGATAAGCCCGGATGACGTCCGGATGCTTCAACACTTCGCTAGGACGGCCCTCGGCGAGGGTGCGACCGTAGTCGAGCACATGGATGCGGTCGGCGAGGTCGGCGACCATCTGCATGTCGTGCTCGATCCAGATCATGGGAATGCCGAGCCGATGCTTGATGCGCAAAATGAAGCGCGCGAGGTCCTCTCGCTCATCGCGATTGAGCCCGGCCGATGGCTCATCAAGCAGCAGCAAGGCCGGGTCGAGCGCGAGCGCGCGGGCAAAGCCGACAAGCTTCTGGGTGCCGAACGGCAGTGCGCCGACCGGAACATGGCGAAAGCGCTCGAGCTCGACGAACTCGATGATTTTTTCCACTGCGGCGCGCTGGCGCACCTCCTCTCGGCGAACGGCGGGCAGGTACAGCATTTCGGCAAGCGGGTTGGTGCGCACGCGCGCATGACGGCCGGTCAGGAGATTCTCGATCACCGTCATGTCGGCGAACAGTTCGCCGTGCTGAAACGTGCGCGCGATGCCAAGCCGCGCAATGTCGTGCGGCGAGCGGCCGCCGAGTTCCTCGCCGCGAAAGCGGATGGCTCCGCCGCCACGGTAGAGGCCGCTGATGCAGTTGAGCACGCTGGTTTTGCCGGCGCCGTTCGGGCCGATCAGGGCAAACAGCTCTCCGGGATCGACCGCGAAGGAGACGCCGTCGAGCACGACCAGGCCTCCGAAGCGCAGCGTGAGGCCTTCGATCTCGATCTCAGCCATACCATCTCCGGCTGCGGCGATACTGCTTCACCTCGCGATAGCTGCGCCGGTCGCCCGACGTGTGGCCGAGATAAAACTCCTGGATGTCACCATGGGACAGCAGGCGCGCGCGGTCGCCGTCGAGCACGACACGTCCGTTCTCCAATACATAGCCATAGTCGGCGACCGCGAGCGCTACGGTGGTGCTCTGCTCGACGATCACGATCGTGATGCGGAGCTGGTCGCGGATCTGTTTGAGCCGCATCATCAGGTCTTCGACCACGACCGGCGCGAGCCCGAGCGACAATTCGTCGACGAGCAGCAGCTCCGGCTGGCACATCAGCGCACTCGCGATCGCGAGCATCTGGCGTTCACCGCCCGAGAGCAGCCCGGCCACGCGTGCCCGCAGATCGCCCAGGCGAGGGAAGAGCGCAATGATCGCCTCCTCGCGTTGCCGACGGCCGGCGCGGCCTGCTCCGGCTGCGATCACGGCGCTCAGGTTCTCCGACACGGTGAGATTCGGAAACACTTTCTCGCGTTCCGGCACGAGCGCGATGCCGCTGCGCGCAATCTCGTGTGGCGGCCGATTCTCGATCCGCTGGCCCTTGAACGTGATCGTGCCCTCCGTCACGCGGGCATCGTCGATGCCGAGAAAGCCTGAGATCGCGCGCAGCGTCGTGGTCTTGCCGGCGCCGTTAGTGCCGAGGATCGCGACGATCTGGCCCGGGCGCACCGTCAGATTGATGCCCTGCACTGCCGTGATGGTGCGGTGATAGATGACCTCGAGCGTCTCGACGGCAAGGAGCGCGCTCATTTGCGCCCTCCGGCGACCGGCTTCTGCTTGAACGGCCAGAGCAGGAAATAGTTCTGGATGCGATGCCAGACGCCGACGAGCCCTTGTGGCTCGAACACCAGAAAGCCGATCATGACCACGCCGAAGGCGGCGTAGTTCACCGCGAATAGGACATCCGCGTAGGCTTGCGCATTCGGCAGGCGCTGCATCACGGCTTCGATCAGATATGGGAACAGAGTCACGAATGCGGCGCCCAGGAGCGCACCGAGCAGCGAGCCCATGCCACCGATGATAATCATCGCGACATACTGAATCGAGAGAAACAGCGAGAAGGCTTCGACCGAGACAAAGCCGCGATAATAGGCAAACAGCGCGCCAGCGACCGCCGCCATCGCCGAGGAGATGACGAAGGCGAGAAGCTTGTAGGCCGCGACATGGATGCCGAGGGCCTCTGCGACCGTCTCATGGGCGCGGATCGAGCGCCAGGCGCGCCCGCTGCGGCTGCGCAGAAGATTGGCGCAGATCAACAGCGACGTTGCTGCAAAGGCGAGCAGGATGAAGTACCAGACCTTGCCGCCGTAGAGGCGAAAGCCCGCGATCACCGGCGCGTCGATGGTGATGCCGGTCGAGAACCCGCGCTTGGTCTCGTACTCGCCGCCGAGATAGACCACCACGAAATGCAAAGCCAGCGTGGAGACCGCGAGATAGAGGCCGCGCAGCCGCAGCGATGGCAGCCCGAACACGACGCCAAGCACGGCGCCGGCCGCCGCGGCGCACGGCAGCGTCACGAAAATCGGCGCGCCGAATTCCTTGGCAAAAATTCCGGCCGTAAAGGCTCCTGCGGCCAGAAGCCCGGCGTGGCCGAGCGAGACCTGGCCGGCAAAGCCGGTCAGCAGCATGAGCGAAAGCGAGCCGATTGAGGCGAGGAATACCTGGGTGGCGAGGTCGAGATAGAACGCGGAGGCGACAAATGGGAACGCAATGAGCAGCGTCACGAAGGCGACAAGGCTTGTCCGCTCGAGCCGAGTCTTGATGAGCGCGATCTCCTGCGCGTAGTCGGTACGGAAATAGCCGCTCGCGCGCGGCATGCGGTCAGACACGGTCGAGCTCCTCGCGGGTACCAAACAGGCCCCAGGGGCGTACGACGAGCATCGCGATCAGCACCAGGAACGGGACCACGTCGGAGAGCAGGGGATCGATAAACTGGATCGATAGCACCTCGGCTGCTGCGATGATGAGCGCGCCGACGAGCGCGCCGGCAAGGCTGTCGAGGCCGCCCACGAGCGCCGCCGGAAACGCCTTGAGGCCGATGATCACCATCGTGTTGGTGAGACCTGAATCGAGCGCGATCAGCATGCCGGCGATCGCGCCGGTCAGGGTCGAGAGCCCCCAGGCAATTGCATAGATTGCGTGCAGGTTGATGCCGCGCTGCGCCGCGAGCAGCGGGTTCTGCCCGGCGGCGCGCATGCGAATGCCCCAGTTGCCGAAGCGCAGGAAGATAAACAGGCCCGTGTAAATCAGCGTGGTCGAGGCCACGAGCAGTGCCGCAAAGATCGAGATGCGTGCACCGCCAGGCAGCGCGAGCGCCATGTTCGGGAGCCCCAAGTCTTGCCCCGGATAGCGCTGCTGCGCTGACCAGATCAGCACCATGAGGCCGCGCAACAGAATGCCGAGCGCGACCGTGGTGAGCACGCCGGCGAGCGCCATTTCACCGGTCATCTTCCGCATCAGCAGGATATAGACGAGCACGCCGACCACGAGGCTCAGCACGACCGCGGCCGCGATTGCCACCATAGGATTGCCCGTGAAGCTTGAGGCGGTCGCGACCAGCAGATAGGCGCCCAGCATCATCAGCTCGCCGTGCGCGAGATTGAGCACGCGGCTTACCCGATAGATCAGCACATAGCCGCAGGCGATCAGGGCATAGATCGCCGACAGGACCATGATGTTGACGGCAAGCTGCAAGACGGTCTCGTACAGGATGGTGTCGCCACATTCTCCGGTCATTCCCGCGCAAGCGGGAATCCAGGGCCACTTTCTTCGGTCATTCGATTTTCCCTGGGTCCCCGCTTTCGCGGGGACGAACGGA
>Ga0066903_100001493_pt1 | contig 17167 bp, 25 predicted proteins | sample PanSoiMetaGPlot1_FD_67491 | JGI IMG/M metagenome (GOLD analysis project Ga0066903, IMG submission 67491) | Tropical forest soil microbial communities from Panama analyzed to predict greenhouse gas emissions - Panama Soil - Plot 1 (version 2) | ecosystem: Environmental > Terrestrial > Soil >... | reverse complement strand
CCCGGTGCCGGCGCAGCCAGAGAGCCCGCCTGCCGCGATCGGCCAACAGCCGGCGGTGGACGGCCCACGACTGGCCCCGGTAGGCTCTGCCGAGCCGTCAACCGAAAAGGAATGCAAGGAAGAGACCTGGCCCTATTTCGATCGCCAGTGTCTGTGGGGGCCCGGCAAGGAGCAGAGCGCGCCGGCGTCCGCCGCAAAGGCAAAGGCTCCGGCGGCAGCAGCGGCGCCTGCGCCGTTCGCCGCGGTCGAAGCGCCGGTTGCGTCCGAGCAGCGGTCTGCGACACCGAAAAAGAAAACCAAAACCGTGGCGGCACGCCCGCGCAGAGAGCAGGCCGATTCCCGCCGCGCCTCTGCTCGTCGCAACGCCTATGCCAACTTTGGCTTCTGGGGCAACGCTTACGCGCGCAGCTACGAGTCGCGAAGGGAATGGCGCGGCTGGTCCTGGTAATGCCGGTCCGCTCCGTGACTCTATAGCCTGAAAAGCCGCGCCGCATTGCCGCCGAGGATGAGATTGCGATCCGCCGGCGAGACCTGCGCAAGATTACGGATGAACGCGGTCGGGTTCTTGTCACGCATCGGCGAAGCATAATCGGTCCCGAACAGCACGCGATCGGCGCCGACCAACTGGATCAGGCTGGTGAGGATCTCGGGGCTCTCGATGATGGAGTCATAGTAGAACCGCCGCAGATATTGCGTTGCCGGCCGGTTGGCCTTGGCGAGTTCGGGCATCCGCTCGACGGTGCGGTCGAGCCGACCGATGCCCCACGGTACGTTGCCGCCGGCGCGCGGCAGCATCACCTCGAGCTTGGGGAATGTATCGAGCACACCGCCGAGGATCAGCGAATAGCCGGCGACACCGATCTCGATTGGGTTGCCGAGCAGATTTCGCAAGTAGTAGCGCGCCATGCGGTCGCCGCCGAGCGCACCGATCGGGTGGGTGAACATCGGCCAGCCGAGCTCTTCCAGCTTGGCGTAGACCGGGAAGAATTGCTTTTCGTCGAGGTTTTTGCCGTTGATTGCCGTTGCCATCATGACGCCGCGCAGGCCGGGGAGCTTGGCGGCGCGTTGGAGCTCCTCGAGCGCGAGCGTTGGTTCGTGCATCGGCACCATCGCCAGCGCGACGAAACGGTCCGGGTAGGCATGGTGCGCGGCCGCGGCCGCGTCGTTGAACGTCTGACTGAGCTTGAGCGCGAAGGCTGCAGGCGCCCAGTACACCATGGGTGCCATCAGCGAGAGCACCTGCACCGCGATGCCGTCCGCATCCATCGCCGCGATACGGCTTGCGAGATCGACGTAGTTGGGACGGAACTCGGCGGTCAGGCCTGGCACCGCGAAGGTGACAGCCCCGCGCTCGTTGCTGCCGATGCGGGCGCCGTGGGCGGGGCCCTCTGCTTTCACCAGCTCGACCCATTCGGCGGGGTACCAATGCGTATGCGCATCGACGACCCGGACAGGATCCGACGTCTGTGCTGTTGCGCCGCGCGCACCCAACATCAGCGCGCCGCCGCCGGCTGCGGCCGAGCGCAGAAACTCCCGCTTGGTGATGGTCATGGCCGCCTCCCGCCCGATGGCGCAAGTCTAGCCAACGGGGAGGGGACGTGCATCAGGCGCAGACAGCGACCCGCGGTTGGTCGCTCCGCGGTTGGCCCGTCGAAGGTGATGGCGACTACCTCGCGGTGCCGTCCCAGCCGAACCGATAATTAAATCTGCCGCGGACCATCTGCGAGCGATCCTCGGGCGATGCCGCGGACTGACTGAGCGTCTGCTTGCCGAAATCGGCATAGAGGTACTCAAGTCCGAGCGACCACTGTTTGCCGCTCTCGAATTCGACGCCGCCGCCAACGGTCCAGCCGTTGCGCGGCGAACCGACGGGTTGGTTGGCGTTCGTCCCGCCATAGGCGAGGCCGCCGGTTCCATAGAACAACCAGTTATCGGCCGCGACGCCAGCGCGCGGCCGAATTGTGCCGATCCAGCCGTGATCGTTTTGGAAGGGGAGCGAGTCGAGGCCATTCGCGCCGAAAGCGCTGAGGCCAGAGCGCTTCGTCATATCGCCTTCGATGCCGAGAACAATCGGGCCGGTCTGATAATTGTAGCCGAACTGCGCGCTGCCGATGAAGCCATCGGCCGGGTTGCCGGTCAGCGGCGCCGCCAGCATCAGCGATTCGTAGTTCGTAAGCGTGTTGAGACGGCCGTAGGGGCCCGTCCAATTGTACGGGGCAGCCTCGGCAGGAGGAGGCAAAGCCTCAAAGACCGGCTCGACCGCAAGAGCAGCCGAGGAAAGCGCGGCCAGAGCGACGCTTCCAAGCAGCAGTCTCTTCATCGACACACCCTCTGCTGACCGGACCATCGGCCCGGCCGAACGCAGATACCCCGCGTGAATTATGCGTATGGCACCCCAGTTTCGCAAGCCTTGCCACGCAAGTGTTAACAGCCTGATGCACGCGGGCAACACGCAGGAATACAACCTACGAGAGAAAAACGGTATGGGAGAGCCATTGGCGAGCATCCCGGTAGGTTGCCGGTCCCGCGCTAAAGGCTCTTCCCGTCAAACCGCTTGGGATTGAGGGCGGCCACGTCGACCCCGTCGAGGCAGCGGACATTAACGGCAATCATCTCCTCCCCGTTCGGGCCCTTGCCCCGCGAGAACGAGCCGACGCCGCATTGGCTGCAGAAGAGGTGGTGGATCACCTTCTTGTTGAACTGGTAGTCGGTGAGATCCTCGCTGCCGGCCCGCAACGCAAATCTTTCCGACGGTACCGTGGCCCATAGAGTTCCGCGTTTGGTGCACAGCGAGCAGTTGCAGCTCGCAACGTTGTCGAGATCGACGGTCACATCGTAACGGACCTGTCCGCAATGGCAGCCGCCCGAATAGGTGATCGTGTTCCCCATGGGTTGGTCTCCGCAGGGCCACCGGTATAATGCCGTCCGGAAGCCGAGCACAAGGGAGAGAGCAATGCCGGAAGTCTACGTTCACGCGGTCAAAGGCCGCACGCAGGAGCAGAAGCGTGCGCTGGTGAAGGACATCACCGACGCGGTGGTGAAGAACTTTAATGCTCCGGCCGAGGCGGTGGTGGTCTCGATCATCGAGACGGAGGCGACGTCGAAGTCCAAAGGCGGCGTGTTGTTCAGCGAGATGAAACGGTGACCGTGGCGGTTGCAAAGTTGTGATCCGCCCCCATCCCTCGGCGCGGGCGTTCACCCGCGCAATGTTTCCCGCCTCACCAGACGTTCCGCGTTACAGCCTGCGGTCTTCACTGTTCAAGGCTCGCCGAGCTTGCGCTTGAGCCCGTCGTAGCCCCATTGCATCACCCTGCGGTGATTCCAGGCGAATACCGGCCGCAGCAGCGGCGCGCACAGTCGCATCCATGGCTTGGTCACGTCGACGATCCAGTCGTGGCACACCTGCGTGCCGCCGTTTGACGCGCTCAGCGTCCAGGTGCCAGTGCCGGTGAGTTCGCCGTCGGCCTGACCCTCGATCAGCGCGAGTGGTTCGATGCGCAGCGTGCGCATCTCGATCGTGATCGTGTAGAGCAGCGCCCTGCGCCACGTGAAGCGGCGCAAGGTTCCGATCCCGGTTGCATCGCCCGGCTCGAGAATCTCGACGCATTTGACCGCGCGCCACCAGGTGGGCCACTCCTCGGGGACGCTCAGCGCGGCCCAGACCACAACCGGCGCGGCGCCGAACGTCCAGTTCGTCACCAGATGGAATTGCGTGGTCGCCATGGCGCGAGGATACTGCTTCCCCTCGGTCCAGGGCGAGGAAGCCAGAGCGACGCACTATCCTTCGCCGCTTGCGCTGCCTGATGTATGCTTGCGGCGCGGCCGAGCGGCGCACGCAGCCGTGAACAAGAGCGACGGAGGGCGACCATGGCGAGCGACACGACCATCATGCCGGCGGCGACGGCCGTGGCGGCGCAGCCCGCCGTCGAGCCCGAGATCCTGACGCTGCGCACGCAGCTCGTCAGCGCCGGTCACACCAAGCACTTGCTGGCGCAGACCGACGGCGTGACCTTCCACATCCATTGCTACGGTCCGAAAGGCGGCGAGAACGGCCTGCATGCGCACACCGAAGAGGACCACATCTTCGTGGTGCTGCAGGGCGAAGCGCAGTTTTTTAGTCTCAACGGCCCGCTCCCGGTGCTCAAGAAGAACCAGGCGCTGATGTTGCCTAAGGGCTGCTTCTATTCGTTCAGCAACGAAGCGAGCGAGCCCCTCGTCATGATCCGCTTCGGCGCCATGGACAAGAACGCGGCCGGCCACCGGCTCGACCCGCAGGGCAGGCCCATTCCCGGCCGCGGCAAGCAGGCCGGCGCCAAGCCGCCGGCGTTCATCGAGGGCCGGTTCTTCGAGTAGCCGCGGTGCAAGAGCGCCCGCGGCCGCGCACGCTCCGACGCGTGTGACTTCTAGAAGCTGATCACCCTGGTGTCGGGCTGCTTTGCGGCGGCGTGGAATTCGTTCATGCCGCCGAGCTTCACGCGCTTGTCGAGCGTGCCGAGGCCGCGCGCCTCGACACAGGGCTTGCATGCCCACAGCGTCACGTTGGCGTGGCTCGCGACCTCCTCATAGCGGTTGGGCGGCCCAACCGGCACGAGCTTGGCGCCGGCGCCCTCGACCGCCATCAGCACCGCATCATGGAACAGCATGATGGTCACGCTGTCGCCCGCCTGCACGGCCGAGGCAGCGAAGATGAACGGCAGCATGGCGCGGGTCGGATCGGTCGGGCCCCATGTCCCGGAAATGGCGAAATGCATGTGCGCGCCTCCTGCGTTGGGAAATGCTGTTCGGCTTGGGCCTAGTGTCCCGATTCCGAAGTTCGCATCATGCTGCGGCAGGCTCGTTTGCGAACTTCGGAATCGAAGGACACTAGCAACTTATTGATCTCGTGTGGCTTTGGTTCAGAAGTCCGCATGTTGGACTCGCGGCAACAATGATGCGGACTTCTGAACCGCCACACGCGGCATACAGCGGAGCGCGCATGTTAGGCAGCGTGACATCGCTGTAAAGCGCGCCTGCACCGCTTCGACCAGTTCGCGCCTGCGGCCTTCATTCCGGTGTCACAACAGCGCTGTCACGGTTCTGCTAGAACGCGGCGGGACCGAAAAAGGAGAGGGAGCAGGAAGCAAAGGATGATCGGACGGCTTAGCGCGATCGCCGTGCTCGCCTTGGTGGCAGCACCGGCACAGGGGCAGCAGAAAGGCGAACAGGTCGTCGTGCTCGGATGCGTCATTGCCGGGGCGGAGCGTGGCTGCGTGGCGATCAAGGATCGTCAGACCGAGAAGACCTATCAGGTCGGCGCGACACGCCCGCGCCCCAACCCGGCGCAACGCCTCATGTTGACCGGCCAGGTCACCGACAAGGCCGACACCTGTCAGCAGGGTCCGGTGCTCGAGAACATCACCTGGGTCTACAGTAGGATGGTCTGCGACGCGCAGCCCGGCCAGAAGCAGGACGCCCCGCGCCGCCGGGGGAAGAAGAAAGAGGAATAGTCGCGGGCGGCCAAACGGCCGCAGGACCTCATCACGCGGGCCGGGTGGCTTGCGGCCAGTGCGATGCACCATTATGTTGTGCATCGCAGCAATAAATCTCGCTGCGGCGAGACCCAACGGAATGGGTGCCGACCATGAGCAAGGCTTGGAAGACCAAGTATGGACCCCGCAAGGTGCGCGAGGAGCCGCCGACGCTCGATGAGGCGATCTTCGCGGCGAGGGGGCTGACCGACGATCCACAGCAGCAAGCCGAGATCGCGGCGGCGCTGATGGACATGCCGGTCGAGAAGGTGCGCGTGGCGGTGCTGAAGGCATCGCAGCGCAAGGCGGTGAACCGCGACGTCATGTTCACCAAGCGCGCCGGCTCCGAGCGTGCGGTCGTGGTCGAGCGCAAGATCACGCGCCGGATCGGCAGCTCGCGCCCGCTGAACTAGAGAACCGGCCAAGCGCAGAGGGGTGAGCAACGGCCCGGCGGCTTCCGGCTCTTTGCACAGCGGGGCCGCGCGCCGCCGCTCACCCTTGGTCGCACGCATCGTCGACACGATACGCAATCAGCACTGCATCCAGCTCGGATAGGAGCTCGCCGCGCTTTCCTCGCCGCGGACGCACCCATGCTTCTGGATGTGATTGCCGCGTTCGGTGTTCTGATAGATGCGCCACCAGTCCTGGGCCTTGGTCTGTGCGATCGCCGGCGTGCCGAACGTCGCGGTCAGGACGACGGCGGCGGCGCCGAGCGCAATGATGGATTTCGTGAACATCGTGGTCTCCTGCTTGCTGTGCGCACTCTCAATCGGTGCGCGCAGCCATCCTGTTCGCGCGGGCGGGACCGGTAAATCAGCCGGAGGTACCAATGCACGACCACCGGCGCGGCGCGCGGATGCAGCGGAAATGCCCGCCGGCAGCAGCCTTCGCGGGCCTACGCGGTCCGCGAGACAACGATGCTTCGGTCTTAGGACTGAAGTATCCGGAGAGCAGGAAAGGCTATAAGCCGCTTCGTTCAGCGACCGCCCGGCGGTCCTATTTCAGCGCCAGCACCACCGGCCCCGACACCGGATCGGTGACGCCGAGGCCTCCGCCGAGGTCCTCGAGCATGTGGCGGAACGAGTCGAGGGTGGCGACCATCTTCGGCCGCGCCGCCGCGAGCGACTCCATGTCGCTCCATTCCGCGATGATGCAGTAGCTGCGGTCGCCGGTCTTGATCATGTTGACGTGCCGCAGGCCGGGCCAGTCGGCCGCGATCTTCTTGTGCGCGTCGAGGAATTCCTGGTCGCGCCCGGGCTTCACCCGAAAGCGCACGGCGTTGAATGCAGTCATGGGCAGCTCCCGTGCATGGGGACGCCGATGATGCGTCACCGACGACGAGGCGGCAATACGGCGGGCCTTTCGGGACCGGGTTATGACTGGGATCGGCGCCCGATTCAATGGATTGCCGTTTTCTCCATCTGCTGCACCCTTCCGCCGACAAACGCCTAGCGTGACGGGGTTGGCGTAATGCAGGTGTTCTTCAGCTACGCGAAGAAAGATAAGGATTTCGCGCTGAAGTTGGCCTCCGACCTTCGCAACGCCGGCGTCGACCTCTGGATTGATCAACTTGATATCAGGCCGGGCGATCATTGGGACAGCGCGATTGAAGCTGCGCTGCGGCAGTGCCTGGCGTTCTTGATCGTGCTCTCTCCTCGCTCGGTCGCCTCTCGCAATGTTAGGGATGAGGTCTCTTTCGCAATCGAGGAGGGAAAGAAAATCGTTCCGATCATGCACGAAACGTGTGACTTGCCACTTCACCTCCGAAGGCTGCAGTACGTCGATTTTGCGTCTGGCTATGACGCAGCCTTCGCGGTGTGTCGCGGCCATTTGCAGAGTCTGTTCGGAACTGCGCCTTCTGCAGAGCCGCCAATGCGGCGCCCCGGCGCGGGAGTCCTGCAGAGCAAGTCCTCGGTCTCCGCGATCATCGTAACGCAAAGTCGTGAGCGGTTGGACGGAATCCGGATCCTTTGGGTCGACGACCAGCCCAGCAACAACCGTTACGAACGAAGCGTTCTAGAACAGCTCGGCGCCGAGATTCATCTGGCCATCGATACTCACGATGCAATCCTGATTGCGAAGGAGCAGAGCTTTGACTTTGTAATCTCAGATATGGGACGTCCTTCCGGAGATCGGGCGGGTTACGCGCTGCTTTCGGCATTGCGACGCATGAATCTGGTTGCGCCGTTTTTCCTGTATACAGGTTCGAACGCGCCGAAGCACCAACGTGAAGCCGTGCAGCGCGGCGCCGTCGGCAGCACCAACAATCCCCATGAGCTCCTGGAGATGATCCTGGGTGCCGCGCCTCGATTGCCGAGACGATGAGTTAGGAAGCGATCAACGGTACGAAATGCTCCGCACGCTAGACCCGCCGCTCGCCGATTTCGATGGCGCGGCGGATCACCTTGCGCACCTCGGCGTTGGTCATGAACGAGCTGTGGTTGATGAGGCCCCAGCTGTCCGAGGCGTCGATCACGTTAAGGCCGAGCCGCTCGAGCTGCGCCTTCTCGGCGGCGCCGACGCGGGTGATGCCGCCGGCGAGCCGGCTGGAGATCGCGAGCGCCCGATCGTTGGTGGCGGTCACGATGGTGATCTTGCGCGCAATCGGGCCAAGCCGCTCGATCGAGGACGTGAACACGTCGATGTCGATGTCCGGCGATGCGAACACGACTGCGCCGATCTTGTCGGCGGCGGCGTCGCCGTAGCGGGCATAGATCTGGCGCAGCGCCTCGAGCGTGAGCATGGTGCCCATGCTGTGGGCGACGAGATGCACGCGGCTGCGCGTCGGCGCGAGCATCACGCCGTCGAGCACGCGCTCGAAGCCGTCGCGCGACCACATCGCGCTGTCGCGGTCGAACGAATAGTCGAAGAACCCGGCCTTCGACGGCCAGGCGAACACCATCGTCTCGCCCTGGAAGCTGATGCCGTCGGCCAGGTGGGCGGCGTCGAGCGCCGCCTCCTCGAAGGTGTAGCGGAAGCCGTGCACAAAAATGAGGATGTCGCGGCCCTCGGCGCGCGCGATCAGATCGCCGACCTGTCCACCGATCGGCTGCACCGCCTCGACCGCCCAGTCGCCGAGCCCGATCGCCGAGAACGAGAACCGCTCGTCGTTCGGCGGCATAAGCTTCACGCGCGCCAGGCTGAGCGCCCCGCGCTCCGTGCCATACCACGGCTTGCCGCGTCCGCCGTTCACCGGCTTGCGCGTGGTGGCGGCGAAGATGACCGGATTGGCGGCGACCCGCGACTGGTCGAAGCGCGAGCCGCCGGCGGCGAGACTGGCGCAGCCACCGAGCGCGAGCGCAGCACTGGAGGAGGCGAGCGCGCGCAACACGGCGCGGCGCGAAGCCGTGGCCTGCGATCCACCCCGATTGATCACGCGGAACCCATGGACGTTCGATTGATCCCCGCACCATGCCTTGCGCGCGAACGCGGCGACAACACGGCAAGCGGGAACCCGGTGGTGGCATGGTGCCGTCGGCCGGTGGATATTTGGCCGCTGCTTCGCCCTGCTTGCGGATTCGTCCGGGCGAACGCGCGGTCGATCCGGCATGGAAAATTCGCAAGGGCGCGCGCGGCTGCCCTCTTTTGCACTCGTTGCCAAAGCTCCTGGGGCTTCACCAACACAATTTCGCCGCGGCGCGGGGGTGCGGGGCAGTGAGGCGTTGAGTCACAACGCGTTTTTTGCAGGGGAGAACGCGACCGCCCGCGTTGCCAGGGCGGAGGCGATGTCGTCTAGCTGGTACCGTCTCGCCCGCTGATTTGCGTGAGATACAGTCAGCGCGCGGACAAACGAGGGAGTTGCGGCGAATGGACGACCCGAAGGACCGCATGCTGATCGAGGGGCAGAAGGCCTTCGTCATCATCAATGCGGTCGGCGCGATCGCGCTCTTGGCGTTCCTGTCGGTGATCTGGCCCACCGCCGGCTCGACGGCGCTGAAGAAAGGCGTGCTCAACGGCATCGTCGCCTTTGCGCTTGGCGTGTTCCTGGCGACGCTCGGCTACGCGCTGCGCGATTGGGCGGCGCGCATGAACCAGTCGAAGCGGCCGGCGCGCATCGTCGGGCAGGTCCGCCTGTGGCTCCCGGCGATCGTCGCGGTGTGCTTCCTGGCCGGCGTGATCCTGCCGGTCATCGCCGGATACGATTCGCTCTCGAACTCGGGCGGGCAGACCGCGTACCGGCGCCGCTGAGCGGGCGACAGAACGCGCGCTCATTTTAGCGATATGCGCGCGAGCGCGGCCGGATGACGTTCACCACAGCGGGCGGACGAACCACTTCATCCACAGGCGCATGGCCACATACCAGAGGAGGCCGGCGAACACGCCGACGATGGTGATGGCGACGGCGCGTGCGATCGACATCGGCGAGCTCCACCAGATCATGCCCGCGACCCAGAGGGCGGCGAAGGCGAACGATCCGAGCACCAGATTGCGTTGCGAGTCCATTGACGTGTCTCCATGCGTCGGGCGCCTGCGCCAGTGACGCGATGGTCACGCGCTGGCGAAGGCTGCGGTCATGGCGGCACTCTAGAAAGGGATGCCGCGCCGGCGCTGTGACGGGGATCACGGAACGGTCGATTGTGCGCTATCATGGTGCGCCAAACGCGCCGCCTTGACGCGGCGCGATCCGCGGGGAAGGGGGAGGACATCCATGAAGATCATCGCGTTGAGCGTGCTCGCCGTGGCTTGCCTGCCGGCCGCGGCTGCCGCCGCCGAGCGGCCGGACTGGGCGTTTCCGCCGCCGGGCGTGACCGGCGCGCCGCGCAAGCCCGAGACCGGCGAGCTCAAGCGCGTGCCCGGCAGCAGCCGCACCTACACCCAGTCGCAGATCGATTCCTTCAACGATCCGCCGGACTGGTTTCCCGATGCGCATCCGCCGATGCCGACGATCGTCGCGCACGGCCGCAGCAAGGAGGTGCGCGGCTGCATCAGCTGCCACCTCTCGACCGGCCACGGCCATCCGGAGAATTCGCGACTCCCTGGCGCGACCGCGGCCTACATCGTGCGCCAGCTCGGCGAGTTCAAGACCGGCGTGCGCAAGGGCGCCGCCAACATGCTCACCTTCTCGCAGGCGATGACCGACGCGGAGATGAAGAGCGCGGCCGAATACTTCGCGGCGCTGCCGGTCAAGCGCTGGACCCGCGTGGTCGAGACCGAGACCGTGCCGAAGACGCATTTCAGTGGCACCCGGCGCATGCCGCTCGCCGAGGGCGGCAGCGAGCCGATCGGCGCGCGCGTGATCGAGGTGCCGGAGGACGCGGAGCGGGTCGAACTGCGCGATCCCAACTCGGGCTTCATCGCCTATGCGCCGCCCGGCAGCATCGCCAAGGGCATGAACCTCGTCGCCACCGGCGGCGGCAAGACCGTCGCCTGCACCATCTGCCACGGCGCGACGCTCAAAGGGATCGGCGACGTGCCCTCGATCGCCGGCCAGTCGCCGGTGGCGATCGCGCGTCAGCTCTATCTTTTCGCAAACGGCGAGCGCGCCGGCGCCTGGGCGCCGCTGATGCAGGGCGTGGTCGCCAAGCTCACCAACGACGACATCGTGGCGATTTCGGCGTTTGCTGCGTCGCTCGAGCCGTAGGAGCCCGCATGAGCGAAGCGACAAGCGGGTGCGTTCTTGAGGTTCAGAAGTCCTCCCCGGATTTCGCTTCAGCTCCATCCGGGCTACGCTTGCTCGTCCTGCGGGCCAAGCACCGCTTGCCCGTTCCGACACTGGACCGTAGGAGTAGACGCCAGATCGTCCATCGCCAGAACAGCGGGAACGCCATGTCCGACGAACAGATCAAAGCTGAGCTCGAACGCCTGCGCCGGGAAAATGCCGCGCTGAAGAAGGGCGCGTCTGCCGGTCTTCGCCTCAAGGTGAGCGAGAAGGGAGCCGTCTCGGTCTACGGCATGGGTCGCTTTCCGGTGACGCTCTACAAGGAGCAGTGGCTCAAGCTCCTCGATATGGCGGACGACATTCGCGCGTTCATCGCTGCGAACGAAGGGCAGTTGAAGGCGAAGGAGTAGGGCGCATCTGTAGCGAGCATTTGTAGCCCGGATGGAGCGAAGCGACACCCGGGGCGGCGCTGCCAGTTCGTAACCTGATCCGGGACTTCCCTTCGCTCATAGGGGCTGCGGGCAGCCCCTCCCACGCCGTCGCAGCACGAACCAGCCTGGAACAAAGGTACGTTCAGAATCTCATTTGTGGCCATGACAAAGCTTCATCCCGCACGCACCATTGCATATCGCGAGCTCGTCGACGCGCTCCGCTCGGCGTGCGCGGAGCGGCTAGTGTCCGAGCAGGCCGGCCCCGACGGCCTTCGAGTCTATTGCTACACCTCGTCGTGCGTATACGACGGGCAATGGAATGATGCGACGCTCATCGCGCGGGGACTGATTCTCGACAGCAAGAACGAGACGGTGGTGGCGACGCCGTTTCCAAAGTTCTTCAACGTCTTCGAACGCGGTGAGACGATCCCGGACTTGGCGTTCGAAACCTTCGAGAAGGTCGATGGCAGCCTGATCATCATCTTCTGGCATGACGACGAATGGAAGACCGCCACCAAGGGCGCGTTCGCCTCCCCGCAGGCGCAATGGGCCGCCGCGCGGCTCAAGACCTACGATCTCACCGCACTGCAGCCGGGCACCACCTACCTAGCCGAAGCCGTCTATGCGGAGAATCGCATCGTGGTGCGCTACGCGGATGACGCGTTGGTACTGCTCGCTGCCTATGACGAGTCCGGCGCAGAGCTGTCCTATGCATCCCTGTGCGAGACCGCCGAGCGGCTGGGCTGGCGGATGGCGACACGGCACGGCTACGATTCGCTGTCGCAACTCATGACGGAAGCCAAGGACCTGCCGTCCGACGCGGAAGGTTTCGTGGTCCGGTTCAGCGATGGCCTTCGGCTGAAGATCAAAGGCGCCGAATATCGCCGGATCCACGCCCTCATCTCGCGCATCACGCCGCTCGCCATGTGGGAGCTCATGCAGGCGGGTGACGACCTTGCCAAGGTACGCAGGGACATTCCCGAAGAGTTCTGGAGCGACTTCGACGCGATCTGCGCGTTGCTGACGCGACAGCTCGACACGGTCCTGGAGACCGCCAAGCGCGAGGCCGCCTCGGTCACACATCTGAGCGACAAGGATGTCGGGCTGCGGCTCGCTCAATTTCCCGCCGACATCCGGCCGCTCATCTTCCCCTATCGCAAGCAGAGCGGCGACCTGCTGTCCGGGCGCGCGCGCGAGATCGTGTTCCGCCTGATCCGGCCGACCGCCAATGAACTTCCGGGCTACGAGCCGTCCTACGCGATCAACCGCGTGCTCGACGAATCGATGTGATGAGCCGCGCGTCGACGCGCCATGGCGGAACCCATCATCGTTCGTACAGCGGGGATAGGATTGCCGCTTGCCTGCGCCGACAATGGACCTGTAGAGAGTAGACGTCAGATCGTCCATTGCAGGAGCAGTGGCTCAAGCTGCTCGATATGGCGGACGACATTCGCGCGTTCATCGCTGCGAACGAAGGGCAGTTGAAGGCGAAGGAGTAGGGCGTGTTCTCATGAACCGCCCGCCCGTGTCCGCTTTCGGGCAAACCGGACACCGGGCCGACATCGTCGATTGACCGCGTCTGACCAGAGCGACCACCAGTCCTCGGCATCGATGCGTGCTCATTGCCCTGGTAAGATGTCGGTGCCAGCAACGTATCGTCACTGGGTTCCTGATGACGTTCAAAGACGGCCCCGCCATCGAAAATAGGTACTTCGACCAGCGATCTTGCGGCAAAGTCGTCAGGATCGGCGCCGTCGCCTGCGCGGCGGTCTTGGCCGGCGCGGTGGTCTTTCTCGTTCTGTTTGATCCGTCGCATTCACACTGTGCCGGATGGGAAATCCCGGCAAAGAACGGCGGCGGCTCAGTCTGGGCTTTTGTTGGAGCCGTAGGCTTGTGGGCGGCGTGGATCGGTTTTCTGGCCATAAAATGGGATTCGGTTGCCTGCTGGTATGTTGAGCGCCTTGAGCGCGACGAGCGGTTGGCGCAATCCGATACGGGCGCGGGCTGGAAACGGGCCTTGGCCAACTTTCGCATTCATCGCGCTCGCACCCGAATGTTTTACTTTCACCTGATTGACTTCCGTGGGCTGTTGATCGTCGTCATGGCCGGCTCGGTATTTTTCTGCGCGGTACCCCTTCTGATCGTGACCCTCACCTGTTTCTGGAATCTGTAGCCCGGATGGAGCGAAGCGACATCCGGGACAACATTGCCATTCGGCCCCATTCCTTGAAGCAGCGTGGCTCATGCTGGTGGCGTCGACGTGATCCCTGCACTACGAAGGTCGATCCGATTCCGCGCAACAGGACCGAAACCCCATGTTTGTGGTTCCGCCACTTGCCGGTCGAATAGCTCGCTACGTTGGGATCACCGTGGCTTGCATGCTTTTCGTGGCGTTGCTGCTGCTCTGGATCGCTGTCTCGATGCCTCGGTCGTGGTGGTATTGGTCGTACATGCGACAAGCAGAGACCTATGTTTCCCAATTCGAGAAGTTCAAAACGGAACATGGATACTATCCCGACGAAGACAATCAAAAAATATTCGAGCTCTCAGAATCCAATCCGTATTTTTATGAGTCGGATGGCAAGCAATACTGCGTAGGATTTAGCGTCGGATTCGATGACACCTATCGCTTCTGCTCTACAACGCGAAAGTGGACGTACGGATCGGACCCCAATCCCTTCAGGCGTGAAGAAGCGCCGCAGTGAGGTGAGATCAGTTAGGGGCCCTACTCATTAAGCTTAGTCCGTACAGACCAGACAGTCTGGCCTTGAGTCGACCAGGCGTGCGCACCGCGCAAATCTCGCCCGCAAGCTTTGCTAGCCGGCGCGCTCGACGGTAGTCGCCTGGTGAATCGGATCGACCTGCTGAACGGGGCCGGCTGCGCGAGGCGACTGGCCGGCTACGGCGCCGAATAGGAGCGCCGCGCCGACGATGAGGGCGGGGGCAATGCATATCAGCGCGATCGTGCAATTCGCGAATGTCCGGTTCATGATTCTCTCCTGCGTGGCTTGCCGAGAAGTGCCTCGGCCCATCCGAATTCATTGGCGACTGCGCGAAGAGTAGGCCACGGCCACGCGCACGTATGTGAGCGAGGCCACACTCGAATGCTTTTTTTGAGCGGCTTGACCGCGGATCATCGCACAACCCGAAAAAAAATTTGCCGATCCTGTGAATTAGCTCACAGTGCCGCAGGCGGCCCGCGCGCTATAACGATGAGAACATCACTGGCGTATTCGGTGGGTGAGGCGCTCACCCAAATCCAGGAGCAAAGATCATGACCACCACCGCCTACACCGCAAAGCGTTCGATCCTATCGCTGGCTGCAGTGGCGCTAACCTTCGGTTTGACCTCTGGGCTCTTCTACTTCGCGCCGAGCTTCGCCAATGAGCCGACCGTCCCGGGCATCGACAATGGGCATGGCTTGGCGACGAAGTCAGCGAGCGCAATCGTGCCCTGCCTCATGCCTGAGGCTTGGCGGCGGGCCTGCAAACAGTAGCGCAATCTTTCCCTTCGTTAGCGACACGCAACCCGGCTGGCGGCTGGACACTCGAGTGATGCCAAGGCGCATCGCCGCTGCCGGATACGGCACTTAGCATTTGCTGCCCGGATGGAGCGAAGCTCCATCCGGGAAATCAAATTGCATCGGTATGAGCTGATCCCGGATTTCGCCACGCTCAATCCGGGCTACGCCTGCCGGACCGGCAGGATGCGTCACGGGCCATCGAGATCATCGAAGATGAGATCAGGCAAGTCGCTTGAAAATGCCGGGTTTAGATGGGCTCTCCCTTCCGACCAACCACGCGGGCACGAAGCCGCTCGGCAATCTCCCTCATCTTTTTGAGCGTCTCTTCGTCGGGGTCGGTCGTGCGTATCTCACCGTCGAGAAAATCAAACCCGACGAAGTCGCGGCTGCTGTGCCCTGTCCACCATACAAAGCCCGAGCCAGGTTTAGGCCCGATCGGTATGTTCATCCCAGAGGGCGTCCTCCCCATACGAATGGTATGTCGATCCCATTCACGTGTGTCACTCACTTCTGCAAGCCATTCATCGAGAGCGATCGGAGTTTCCCTTGAAATATGTACATCCCGTGGGCGCATCCTTCAGTCTCCTTGTCCCAATCAGCGTACACTGGATTGATCGTCGGTCGTTAGTAACATTGCCCATCCGTGTGGGCTGATCCCGGATTTCGCTGCGTTCAATCCGGGCTACGCCTGCTTTCAGCCCATGTTTGATTGCCGTAACAATCCGCAGAATTCGCGCGTTGAAGCCATTGAGCCATAGGCGCAATGCGGAGCCTATTGCGCCGGCTAATGTGATTTGACGCAATACGCTATTGCGCCCTACGCGCTTTCAAATGAAAGGATGACCGGATGCAGGCACGATTGGACCCGCGGAAAGTCGCTCCAGAGGCGATGAAGGCAGTGTCGGATCTCCATGCTTATGTGCGCAGGTGCGGACTCGACCACAATCTGCTCGAGCTCATCAAGCTGCGGGCGTCGCAGATCAATGGCTGCGCCTGGTGCATGGATATGCACGCCAAGGAGCTGCGCGCCGCTGGAGAAACCGAGCAGCGTCTTTATCTTCTCAGTGCCTGGCGGGAATGCCCGTTCTATTCCGAGCGTGAGCGCGCCGCGCTGGCCTGGACCGAAGCCTTGACACGGCTGACCGATGGCAACGTGCCGGACGACGTGTTTGCGCTGGCGCGGGGACAGTTCACGGAAGAAGAACTGGTCAAGCTCACGCTCGCGATCGTCGCCATCAATGGCGCCAATCGCATTAACATCGCCTTCCGCACCGTGCCGGGCGACTATCAACCGGCGGACCGCACCGCTGCCGAGTGACAGCCGTTCAGCTCCTGCAGCCCGGATGGAGCAAAGCGACATCCAGGGAATGACATTGCATCGCTATGAGCTGATGCCGGATTTCGCGACGCTCAATCCGGGATACGCACGCGGTTCCAGTTGTTTGAACTCAACCTCTCTGCGTCATGCCCGCGCTTGCAGCCAAGCTTGCGCAGGCTGCATAAATTTGCCTGCGCGGGCATCCACGTCTTTTCCGGGAGCAAGTAAGACGTGGATGGCCGGGACATAAGCGCGTTGACGCGCGTCTTCGACGCGCTAAGCCCGGCCATGACGAACGAGAGACCTGACCAGGTGGAAACAGCTCTATCTTGCTCCGCGACCCGCGATCCATTCAGCGCTGGTTATCGTGTGCCCTGTTCGCGGAGGAATTTCGCGGCGGAATCATGACTCGCCGAGTGGCGCCCTGATCGTGTTTTTCATGCCACTTCGGGCCGGGCCCGCGCATGTAGTGAAGTTCAGGCCGATAGGCCGGAAACAGAGCCTTCGTCAGCGCATGCCACAGTTGGAGCCGGGAACCCGTGGCGGGTGCTGGACCGAAAACATGAGCGGTCGACCGCGTCCATGTCATGGCGGTCACACCACGAGAGTCCAGGCGAGGTGCATCCCAATCAGGCCGGCGAGCACCCACGGCAGTATCTCCAAAACGAAGGTTGACAACCGTTGCAACATGAGCGGCGGGAGTTCCGTCATCGTGAACCTCGCATTGATTGCGTACGATCGTTTCAAGCGGTCATTTCAAACGGTCATTTGAAATTCAAACGGCCGTTT
>Ga0066903_100001492_pt1 | contig 17170 bp, 18 predicted proteins | sample PanSoiMetaGPlot1_FD_67491 | JGI IMG/M metagenome (GOLD analysis project Ga0066903, IMG submission 67491) | Tropical forest soil microbial communities from Panama analyzed to predict greenhouse gas emissions - Panama Soil - Plot 1 (version 2) | ecosystem: Environmental > Terrestrial > Soil >... | reverse complement strand
ATATCGACGCGCTTGCCCTCCAGCTCGTTGGTCGATTTGATGTGTAGCCAATTCGTCGCATACCGCTCGTCTCGGACTTGCATCAGGATATTCGTGTTTGGCAAAACATCGCGCACAGTGAAGTTCCCGTCGTCATCCGTGACGATGTCGTTTTGCCATCCGGGCAAGGGGACGGGTGGGTTGTAATAGATCAGGCTGATGCGAATTGGCCCGTCCCTGTTGACCATCCCCAGGTACTGAATAGGAACCTGTTTTGCAGGTTTACCATCAGGATCCAACAGCCGGCCACGGACCGTTAGCCCAGGAAAGAACTGAAAGCCATTTTGAAAATCGTGCCTTGATTTCGCAATGGCCTGTGGCTCGACCCTCTGGACAAATGGCGTGTAGCCCGGAGCACTGGCCCAGATGGTCAAGCGACGATGTCCCAGGGTCGTCTGGGGCGCAGACAGCTCGAACTGCCCCTTCCCATCGGTTAGCCCCCGGCCAAGCACTTGCGGCTCAAACCGTCCAGGCCCGATCATGTCGTCCGGCCGCAACGGCGGCAACACTGTGACGGCGATCGCGGCTCCGAGAAACGGCTTTGTTCCGATTTTCTCGCCGCGAAATGGCTCCTTGTCCTCCGGACCAATGACTGAGCCGCTCACCGTCATGCGCGGGCCTGGCGCTGCCGGCGTGGCCTCGACGGGTGCAGCGACAACTTCCCGCCCTGGCGGCGGTGCGGCAGGCGGCTCGGGCGGAGGTGGACGGTTGAAGATGGCCACGGTGGTCGCGCCGGCGAGGCCCAAAACGACCATGGCGATTCCGGCAATTGCGACCCGATTAATCGTCGCCCCGCGAAGCACGGACCGCGCGAGGATGGCCGGGGCAGTGGCCAGCGCTTCTCCCGCAGCAAATCGCGGGGCGGCCTCCAGCACTGCCGCGACCAACGCGGGCGGGATCGCGGTCGCCGGCCCGCTTTGACTGATCGCCAGTCCGCTCAAAACTGCCGACAATGTCACGCCACGGCGGGCCAGGCGCGTCTGGAGTAACTCTCGGGCCCGTGCCAGGCGGCTGGAGACGGTCCCTTCCTTCCAGCGCAGCTCCGCGGCCGCCTCCGCCTTGCTCTTGCCCGAGAGACAACAAAGCACGAACGGGGCCCGGTACTTGGCTGGCAGGCGGTTCAGTTCCTCGTCGAGCATCGCCTGCAGTTCCCGCCAGGCGATCTCGCCGGTCGCACGGTCTTCGGGCGGGCGGGCGACCTGGTCTTCGCGGCGGCGACGGCGATCGGCCGCGGTCCGGGACTTCATCGACACCCGGTAGGCCACGCGGTACAGCCAGCTACCGAGGGCCTGAGCCTCGCGGATCACTCCGGCGCGACGGGCCAATACCAGGAATGTGGCCTGGAAGGCGTCCTCCGCATCGTGCTCGTGCCGGAGAATGTTGCGGCAGACGCCGAAAACGAGCGGCCCGTGCCGGTGGACGAGAGCGGCAAAGGCCCCCTGGTCGCGGTGGGCTGAGAACCGGTGCAGAAGCTGCCGGTCCGTCATGTGCCCGGCCTCGGCCTCGACGAGCCGGGAGAGCCGGTGCAGAACGCCATCCGCCTGTCGGCTGCCCATGAGCCGCGTCTCGAGGGTAATGTTCGGTAGGTGAGTGCCGGACGATGGGCGGGTAGGTCTAGCTTTCTCAGGAATTGATACGGGGCCGGCAAGGGCGACGCGCTCTGATTCCTGCGACTCTTGCCGTTTTTGGCCGGGGAAGAACGGCATTTCATTGGGCCGTTCGCGGTCCCGATCGTCCGGGATTGAGCGAGTGAACGCGGTTTGACGCCGTCGATTGGCCAAAGAGGTTCGGGATAGCAGGCCTCACGCCCCGCGTGAGGATTGGCGCGACCGGTGCGGGACCGCGGTTGATCGACGATATTCCTCACGCGGAGCGTGTGGCCTACTATGCCTCCTCCTCGTCCGGCTGAAACCTCTTCGCCATCCTGTCCATGAGCTTGCGAAGCTCAGGATCGACCGGATGCTCGGCCGCCTCTTCCTGGGCGCGGCGCTGCATCTCCTGCAGTTTGCCCTGCATGAGTTGCATCATTGCCGCCATCTCCGGCGGCGGCGCACCGATGTTCGGGAATTGTTCCTGGAACAGGCGCTCACTCTCCGCCTGCGATTGCATTGCCATTTGCATGAGGGCGGCGCGCTGGGCGGCGGGCGGCAGGGCCGCCAGCTTCTCCTCAAACTTCTGCTGGGTGCTCTCCTCCTCCTCGACACGCGCGGCCCGCTTCGTACCGAGCAACTCGGCGCGCAACTTCTTGAGCCGCTCCCGGTCTATGGACCAGATCGACTCGTACATCGGCACGCCGTGCGACGTCCGATTCTTCCACCGGCCGGTGCTCGTCCGTGTCGATTCGATCCGCACGATCCCCTCCGAATCGCGCGGCTGCAAGTTCAACGTCGAGATGTTCGACTGCCCGGGATTGATCGACTGGATCGAGCAGTCCGACAGCGGCTCCGGCAGCACGGTTCGAGTGAGCGTCTCCTCGTCGCCCACTTGCCGCCGCGCGAACAATACGAGAGCCTTGTCGTCGCGGCAGAGGATCTGGTCCGTTGACGCCGGCACGCCGTGGTAATGGCCGGTCAGGTCAATCTGCTCGCGTGCCACGACCGGCAGGCGCCCGGCCTCGGACCAGTCGACCTCGGCGCCGTCCGACGATTTCAGAAGTTTGCCGAAGAACTTCTCGACCGAGCCCGCGACCTTGTCGAGTTCGCCGCAGTCGCGAATGTCCAGATAGACCGCGGGCTCTCCATTCGCCCCGCGGGCGTTGTAATCAAGCAGGTAAATACCCTCGCCCCCATCGGAACCAAACTCGAAGACGAGCCGCGTGTCCGGAAACTCGTCCTCATAGAGCTCCTCGGACAGCATTTCGGTGTCGATGGGCTGGATGCCGCCGAGCGCGTTGATAAGGACCTCCGAGTCGCGCACACCGCCGCCGTTCTGTTGTTGAAAGACCTCGCGGATCAATCCTGGCAGCTTGACGCCTTGTTTCTTCTCCCAGGCCGCCATCTGTTCGCTGGTGACACCTTGCTCACTCGGCCACATGCCGCCGAATTCGGCGCCCGTCGTGCCCGCCTGCTGGCCGAGTTGCATGTACATTGCCTGCAACTGCCCCAGCTGGGATGTCGGATCCCCCGGCATCGCGCCGGTCGACTCCGCCCACTCCGCCCAGAACCGTTTCGGATCGAGCATGGCTCACCTGTCTTTTCGGGTTATCTCTGGCCCGCCGCCAAATGTACCAGTTCAGCGACCGGGCGGCATTAAGTCGTCGCGGATTTCCGGCGGTCGTCCCGGCGCGGTCGCAATCCTCGCCAGACGACATCGACCATCTCTTTGAGCCGGCGGACGCGTCGGGCCGACGCCTCGTGAGTGAACACGCCGGCCAGGGCCCAGTCGTGGGCCAGGCTCACGAGTACCCGGGCAGTTGCGGGCGGGGAGGGGGCCGCGATCTTCCCGCGCCGGGCGAGAGATTCCAGCCGGACTGCGAGGGCCTGCTGCAACGACTCATGAGCCGTCGGCCGCGCCCGACCGAAGCTGGCGTGGTCGAACGACGGGTGCGTCATCAGCCGCAGAGCGAGCGGGATGACGTCGGCCATGTACTCCCCCATCCGGACAACCGTCTCGTGAAGGTAATCGCGGCCATCGCCGGGCGGGTCGGCCGGCCCGAGTAGTTGCTCGACGTCCGGGCCGGTCGGGTGCATGGCCGCAAAAAACAGTTGGTCCTTACTGCCGAACCGTTGGTAGAGGATCGCCTCGGAGATGCCGGCGGTGTCGGCAATCTCGCGGGTGGTGGCCGAATGGCCCCCGGCCCGGAAGACCTCGCGGGCGACGCGCAAGACCTCGTCATCGGAAATCGTTTTGGGCCGGGCCATGGCGGCCAGTGTAGATTCGACGGTAACTTCTTTCCAGTGCCCGCTTGACAAATAAGTGAGCACTCGCTAATTTATTCCGGACTGGCTGCTCGCCGCGTCGGCGGCCGCCAGACTTGCCCCGGAGGAGGAAACATCATGATTCGCAACATTCGCTCGGCCATGGTGACGTTCACTTGTTCGACGCTAGCGCTAACTTGGGTCACATCGGCTCTGGCCGACGACGCCAAGGACAAGCCCGCCGCCTCGGGTACCTGGGCCAAGAAGGAAGGGCAATTGACGATCGAGTTTGCCGACAAGGGTGTCTTGAACATCGCCCCACACGGAGGGGACGACGCCGTGGTCGTCTGCAGTTACACGATGACGAAGGAGGGGCTGGTGAAAGCCAAGGTCACGGAATTGGCGGGGAAAGAGGACTTCAAAGAGAAAGCCAAGTCACACGTGCCCGTCGGACTGGAATTGAGCTTCACATGGAAAGTGAAGGGCGAGACGGCCACGCTCGAAGACGTCCAGGGAAAGGATGTGGACGTATTCAAGTCGCACATGGAAGGCGAGTTCGCCAAGAAGAAGTCGGACTGACGGCCACCCGGCCGAAGCGGATTCCGTTGCCCGAGCGAAGCAGGATGGCCGCCCAGGAGCATTCGTTGGAGTCCCGACTTTAGCCGGAGCCGGGACTCCCGTGACGCGGTCCGACGTTCATGCTACTGGTCGTTATTCACCTGGCCGTCGCCGCGGGCGGCGAGCAGCATCAGGGTCCTGAGCGCCATGGTGGACTTGAGCGTCCGGACCGAACCGTCTCCCATGCACACGTTCGCCACCCCGGGGTGCCACGAGTAGATCTCGCCCTGGTTCCAGCAATTGATCGCACACGGGTTATTGGTCGCCTGTGCGGCCGTGGTCACCTTCGATGGCACCGTCCCAGGGGTGACCCGGTTCGTGCCGGACGTGGTGATGTCGTCGCCCGAGTAGGCCCACGGCCCGTTCATGAAGTTCGGCTGCGGCGTGTACTTCACCCCGAACGCCCACCCCTGGGGCCTGGCCCCCTGTTCGGCGATCATGAGCGTGTTGCTCAGCCCGTCGGTAATTTCGGCAAACGCCGTCGTCTGGTTCGACGTCAGGATGGCCCGGTTGCTCGGGTCCGGGGCGAACGTAAGTCCGAGTGCCTCCCAGACGACCTGATTTGTGTTCGTCCGCGTGACAGCCGTGTAGTCGGCGGTCCGCGGCGACCACAGCGGGTTGCCATACGTGTTCTGGTTGGCGGTGGACATGAGGGTCATGTCCATGACGTGATTAAATGGCACCGACGGGCATTCGTAGATCGGGATGCGGGTGGACGCGGCCAGCCGGTTCGCCGGGTCGTACCAGTCCTTGTGGTAGTCGTACGGGATGCCGTTCTGCTTGAGCACGTTGTCCTGCTCGATGAACGGCAGGATGATCGACCGGAAGCTGTGCTTGGCGTAATCCAGGCCGTTCAGCCCGGTGGCCCCGACCTTGAGGTACTCGTTGTTGAGTCGCTGGGCTTGGGCCAGGCTGGTGGCGGACAGGGCCCCATCAGGCGCGAACTGGATGCTGGCCGGCGGCAGGCCCTGGAACGTGCTCTCGTAATTGTGGCAGGCAAGCCCCATTTGCTTCAGGTTGTTCGAGCACTTCATGCGGTTGGCGGCCTCGCGAATCTTCTGCACTGCGGGGAGCAAGAGCCCAATCAGGATGGCGATGATGGCGATGACGACGAGCAGTTCGATGAGCGTAAACCCGGACCGTCTGCGCACGGGACCCGTCATGATTGTAACTCCAGGAGAGGAATAAAAGATGAACACGAGTTCGACTCTCGGCAGTTTATGCCAAGGGCCGACGAAATCATCGAGTAGATTGTGTGAATTGTGGGCGGTGGCGGAAAGCCGCCGCCCCAGTCGATGTGCTCAGCACCACACGTCCGATGACGAGTCGCCCAGCGGGAACCGGACCTCGTGCGCCCGCGCCGGGCCGTCTGGCTCTTTCCCGAAATCCACCAGGAACCGTTCGTTCAACTTCAAACCACCCTTTTCAGTGTCCGTGTCGAGTTGTAACAGCAGTGAGCCCTGTTTCCCGATGTTTGGATAGAACTGGTTGTCCCAACTGCTGACGAGCGAGTCGGTGACGTAGAGTCGCTTGCCGTCCAGGCTTAATTGCAGCATCTGCGGACCGCCGCGGGCCGACGTGTCGCGGAATTTCGGCGCTTTGCCGATCACGCCGCCGACCCACACCTGTCCGGTCAGCTTCGGCTTCGACGGATCGCTGATGTCGTACTGCCGGACGTCGCCGTGCAGCCAGTTCGAGAAGTACAGCCAGCGGTCGTCGAGCGATACGACCAGGTCGCTGATCAGACCCGGCACCGGGAAGTCCCAGCCCTTCTGCTCGACCCCCTCCACCTCGATGACCGGCTCCGCCTTCCACTCATCCTTGTCCTTGAATACGTGCCACATGACGCTGGAGAGCGCCGCCCCGACGTACGCGTGCGGGCTATCCGGGTTGTGGTGAAATCGAACCTCGAGCGGGACGAGTCCTTTCGCGCCCAGGTCGATGCTCTTTGCGATCTGCCGCTTCTTCCAGTCCCAAACGTGGAGGTGCTGTCCGTACTTGCCGGCCTTGACGTCCTCTAGCTTGAACCCGGGCCGAGTCGTGGCCGGGGCGCCCCACTCGCTGGAGACCATGACGTTGTGCCTGGGCTGGTACCAGAAGTCGTAGTTGTAGTTCATCCCCTTGAGGTCCGTCTCCCACCGCCCGGCGATGTCGAACTTGTCGTCGAGCAGGAGGAACCCGCCGGGCCCATTGAGTTTCTCGTCCCCGAGCATGGAGATCATGACGTGCCCGTCGGCCAGGCAGTGGACCGTGTGCGGGGCGGTCAGCTTGGTCTTGCGAACGACTTCTTCGGGCTCGATCACCTTGATGAGCTTGGGCTTCTCGGGGGTTTCGGTATCGACAATGTGAATGCGGCCGGAAATGACGCCGGGGATGATCAGGTATCTCCGGGCGCGCATGCCGTGACAGCTCGCGCACGCATTCCAGCCGAAGTGGTGCAGCTCGTCGCCTGCGTTCGGCATCGGCAGCCGGTGAATGACTTGCGAGTAAGTCTTCGATGCTGGATCGACGTCGATGGTCGCGAGGAAGTCGGGCTTATTGACGCCGGTGCCGGTGTAAACGCCGATGACGTAAGCGAGCTTCTCGGGCGGCGACTTGCGGGCGGCCTCGGGAGTGGCGAACGTGCGATAGTCGTCATCCTTTTCTCCGGCTCGGAGCCGGCCGCCGGCCAGGGCGAGTGCCCCGCCGGCCGCGACGGACGTCAGGAATCGACGGCGGTCCATGATCGATCTCCTCATCGTGCGGGGAATTGGTGCTAATTCGATGCTATGCAATACCGAGGCTTGAGTCATAACCGCGCGGTGACTCTAGGGTGATTTCTGGGTGACCAGGGCCTGGCTCCCTCGCGCGCGGCCGGTCCGGCGGAGCCCGACGCGCCAAGGACGCGGCCAACTGTTCAGGCCGTATCCGAGGCCGGTCAGGAGGCCCGGTTTTCCACGAGCGCAGCTACGTCCACAAATTGCACGGTAGGTCGGACGCCATAAAGCTCGGTCACCCGATCAATGAGTTGCTGAGAAAAGAACACCTTCGCCGCCTCCTCAGATTCCCAGACATAGAAATTGAGCGCCTCCCGGTTGACTGGATCAATCGTGAAGGCCTTGGATCGGAGCCCGGGCATGCCTTCAAACTTTGCTCGTGCCGCGTCTGCGACCTGCCGTACACGTGCCTCACTGAATCCGCTCTCATAGCGGAAACGTACCATGACTGCGATCATGTTAGCCTCCCTAGTGACGCCGACCGTTCAGTTCGCCTGCCGCCGCCCGGCCAGCAGCCTGACGCGACGCAATGCCGGGCGGCCCAGTGAATACAACACAATGCCGTCAGACCTTTGGCGTGATCTGGCCGGTAAAGGACTGGGCTACGATCTTACCGTCCCTGACGACGAATGTGTCCGTGCCCAACTCGTACACGTTCGCGGAAGTCTCCGCGGTCCACAGTATGTACGCGTACTCGCCCTCGATGAACTGCTGCTTCATGGTGAATCGCGCACCGGGTTTGCCGAACTCCGCGATAAACGCCTGGAACAAAGGTCGAATCGCGTCGATGCCCTTGAGCGGCCTGTCTCGCGTGAACAGTACGGCACCCGGCGCGTAATCCGAAAGGATGCCCTTGAGGTCGCCCTCGCCAAAGCTCTTCAAGTGATGGTCGAGTACGTCTTTCGTCGTAGCCATTTCTCAGTCTCCCGTTTGTTAGTTGTGGTTGTTTGGTAGGTCGCCTTACTTCCGAACGATGACGGTCTCCAAATAGTCCGCCCCAATCGCGATCGGCCCTTCGCCTCTGTTTCGGTCGTAGCGGCGGGCCAGGGCCAGCAGATCGTTACGCAGTTTGTCGCGTCGCATGGGGTCCAGCGACTCAAAGGCCCGGAGCGTCGGACCGTAGTAGGTGCGGAAGAAGTCGACGTTCTCCTCCGCGGAACGGAAGCGAAACACGGCCGTGCGGACGTGGTTGGTTACCGAGGCGGCAACACGCCCAAAGAGCGCGTCGAGATAGACCTCATCGCCCCAGCAGACGGGCGGCTGCAGTCCGGGAGCGGGCGGCAGGTAGCGCGAGAAGACGCGGAATGTTTCGCCGATGAATCCGCCCGGCGTCCAGCTGGCCAGGGCGATGCGGCCGCCCGGGCGGCAGACGCGGGCCAGCTCGGCCGCGGCGCGGCGGTGGTCGGGGGCGAACATCACGCCGTAGATGGACACCACCGCGTCGAAGAATCCGTCAGGGAAACGGAGGTTTTCCGCGTCTCCCTCGACGAACTGGACGTCGAGCTGCTCGGCCGCGGCCCGAATCCGGCCGCGCTCCAAAAGCGCCGGCACGTAGTCGACGCCAATGACGCGGCAGCCGTGCCGGGCGGCTGCGATTGCGGCGTTGCCGCTGCCGGTGGCAACGTCGAGCACGCGCCACCCGGCCTGAAGGTCCGCGGTCTCGCACAGGTGCTCGGCCTGGAAGACGATGCGCGAGGCGACGACGGAGAAATCGCCGCTCGCCCACGTGGCCTGCTGGCGGGTCTTGATGGCGGCGAAGTCGGGGGCGGCTGACGGAGGAGACTGGACGGCGGTGGCCATGGGTCATGTCCTTTCGGGTTGGGCACTCCGATCATAAATAGCACGACCGGTCGTACACTTGAGAATACGACCGGTCGTGCTATAATGTCAATATGAATCCGAACAATTTTTCGCTCGTTCCACGAGACCCGTCCGCCGCCGCGGCGCGGAAGCCCCGCGAGGACGGCGTCCGCAGCCGGCAAGCGATCCTCCTCGCCGCCGCCAACCTGGCGACTACGCGCGGTCTCGAGGGCTTGTCTCTGGGCCAGTTGGCCGAACAAATCGGCATGAGCAAGAGCGGCCTGTACGCACACTTCAAATCGAAAGAAGAGCTCGAGCTGGCGACGATCGAAACGGCAGCCGAGATCTTCGAACGCGAGGTGCTGGTCCCGGCCGGGAAGTCACCCGCGGGCCTCGAGCGAGTGTGGGCACTCGCCGAGGCGTTTCTCGCTCACCTGGAGCGCCGGGTGTTCCCAGGGGGGTGCTTCTTCGCTGCGGCCGCGGCACAGCTGGCCGCGCAGCCGGGCCGGGCGCGCGACCGGGTGATGGCCATGCATCAGCATTGGAAGATGCTGTTCGTCGACGCAATGCGCCAGGCGGTGGACGAAGGAGCCTTGCCGCGGAACACCGATCTGGAGCAGACGGTTTTCGAGATCACCGCGATGTTGCTGCGTGCGAACTTCACGTGGATCGTGACCGGCGACGCGGGTGCGATGGAGCAAGCCCGCGCCGGCATCCGCCACGTCCTGGGGCGCGTTGCGGGCACGACAACGCACAAGGGGCAATCCGCCAATCGCCGGAAGGGCTCGCCGTCGTCGCGCCGCGGCGCCTGAGCCAATTGGGTCAGGCTGCATTCTCCCGCGCCTCGGGACCGTACCACAGTCCCAGTTCGTCGCGGCTGGTATAGGACTCCGGCCCGCGGATCGCGAAGCGGAACAACTCCCCGAGCGCCCGGCGCAAACCGATGGTGCGGATCTTCCGGTTGGAAGTGAGCACCATGGCGCGAGGGATGACGAACCGGCCCCGCCGGCGCAGGGCTCGCGAGAATATCACTTCCTCCGCGGCGTAATAGCGCTCGCAGAACCCGCCGACCGCCTCGAAGTCCGAGCGACGACAAAACAGGAATGCCCCGCCGACGAGTCCCAGAACCCTGCCCGTCGCGTTGCCGATTGGGAGCAGGATGCGCGCCCACCAGGGAATCCAGCCCGCGTATCGAAACCGGCACCCGCCGCCGACCGCCCCTCGTTCGAGCGCGGCGAGCCCGGCGCGAATCGCAACCGCGTTGGCCTGGGTGTCGGCATCGACGAAGAAGAAGATGTCCCCACGGGCTAGGCGCGCCCCGGCATTCCGCGTCGCCGCGATCTGGCGATGTTGAACGTCGACGACGCGGGCCCCACGCTCGCTCGCGATCGCCGCGGTGCGATCCGTCGAGGAATCGTTGACAACGATCACCTCATACGGCCGCCCGATCTGATCCGCGGACGCGACGAGGGCATCGAGTGTGCCGCCAAGGCACACCTCCTCGTTATGTGCGGGGATGATGAACGAAATCATGCCCAACTGCGGCCCGGTGCGACGCCAAGTTAGACCGCCGGGCTCCCCTGCCAGTACCACATCCCGACCTGGACCGCCAACGCGAAGAGGTTACCCAAGCTGTGCCATGCCATCGGCACCGCGATGGAACCGCTCTTCAGATAGGCCCATGCGAGAAAGAAGCCCGCGATCAAGTTGTCCGGCCCTGGAACTCCCGCAACGAGGTGCATCAGCCCGAAGAGCAATCCGCTGACGATGATCGCCCCGGCCGGGCGAAGCAGGATCGCCGCGGGGACACAAACGGCCACTCGGTAAATCGACTCTTCCCACAGCGGGGCGGCGATACACATGCTGACGAACGCTTCGTGGACTCGCTCGGGCGACGTCGTGTAAACGGGCAGCTCTTCGCCGCGAATGCGACATACTGCCCACGCGATCGCAGCCAGTCCACCGACCAACACGCCGAGGACGAGCCCGATGATGAGCGTGACGCGGCACCAGTACTTCCAGCCCTGAACCGGAGCCAGATTCAGCCCTAATGAGCTTCGGTCTCCGCGGGCGAGCAAGAGAAGCGCGGCCAGAGAAGCGAGGGCAAACACACATCGCAAACTGACCGGCCCCTCCGCCAGTTCAAAATAAATCGACAGCAAATGGCCCGCGACGGCGAGGGCACCAACAACGCCGGCCGCCGCAAGCCGCCACGATGAACCCGATAGTTGCTGTCCAATCGGAGTCTTCACACCTTCCTCGGCATGTTCGGCGTCGACATCAACTGCCGTGGGCAAACTTCGACCAGTCGGCCTCGACGTCCCTTTCCAGGACGCGTGGAATCCACGCCGACAACATCACCGCCCATTTCTTCAGGTCGCCCACGTCGAGAAATCGCAGCCAAAGGCCGGCGAACGGGCGGCGCGATAGGTCGACGGGCTCACACGCCTCCCGGTAGACGCGCGGCGTCCCGGTCTTTGTGTAAGCGGGAAAGCCGAAGTGGGCGTTGTACTCTTCCTCGGTCGGTACCCGGCACCTGGCGATGACCGCGTTCTGCATGGCTTCGACTTCGCGCTTCTCGTCCGCGGTGACCAGGTCCCACATCTCGGCGAACTCGCGACACAGGGCGACGTTCCCCCGCTGCCGGTCCCGCGTCATGAGAACCTGGAACCTCCACCCCTGCCACGGATCCCACTCCCACTTGTCGGCCTGGCAAGCGACGGTCTCGAACTTGCGCCCCTTGCGCGGCCGCGTCCAGACAAGGAACAGACCGGACGGATCCTTGAAGGGCTCGAAGCCCAACCCCGCGAGCGACGGCTCGATCTGCTCGCGGAGGATTCAAAAGACGTCGCGCGTCTTCATCGCGTTTCCTGTGCCGACCATGTTGTTTTGCGAGCCGACGTTTAACGAAGAGGACGAATGTCGCCACACGCGAACTTCGGCCGCTTGAACGGCCCCGGCCCGAGAGCGGCGTCGGCGTCGGCCACGGCAACAGCTTCGACCTGCTTCATCACGTCCCATTCCACGTCCACCTCCAATGAGTCCTCGAGCAGGTACATTTCCCGTTCGCGCTCCGCGTCGCAGCGCTTGCCGCCGTGCTCCAACTGCTCGTGCATCCGGCAGAGCCGGTGGTGCCAGTACCACCGGGTCCAGAACACGGATTCAGGCGGTCGGCCGCCAAGGCGGTCGCCACAGTACTCCAGTAACACGTGGACCAGGATGGTCGTCCGTTTCCGCGGGTCGTCGAGGATGTCTTCGCGGACGTTCAGCGACCCGTCCCGCACGGCCGCCTCGATCGCGGGGAAGTGCGAAACCAGCTCGTCCTCGGGAATGATCGGGACCATTGACAGTTTCTTCGGCCGCACCATCTTTCGCCGTGCGGTTGTTGGCTCCTTCTTGGGAGCCACTCTCTTGGTGGGCGCCGTCTTTCGGCGAGCGGCAGCCTTCTTTTTCGCCATCAGAAGTCTCCGTCGCCGAATCTATGTATTTGCTATTCCCGTTGTAAATCACGCACACGATCCCCGTACAGCATCTGGTGCCTCTCCTGAGCTTCGGCCCACGATCGCGGAAACTGGCCACGACCCAGGACAACTTCCTCGAATGCCGCCCGCACCTGGCGGGCACAGGTGTCCGGGTCAACTCGACCGACACCAGTACCGAGCCCAGGCAACGCGACCGAGCTGATGACGGCTTCCACCCGCTCGCCAGCCAGGGCACCGGCTGGGACAACTCCGTGCTTTAGCAGCCGAAAGACAGCCCGCGCGGCCAAGTACGGATTGACGCTGTCGCGCAGGATCATCGGCACGCGCATCGTCGGGGCCGCGATGAGGAACGGGATCCGCGGGTGCCCAGTCTCGACGATCTCCGCGGTTCCGACGAGTAGCTCGCCGTGGTGTCGCGTCCGGATCAGCTCCTGAAGTCGCTCCTGAACGTCCCAACCGAAATGGACCGAGTACAGGTGGTCGATCCCGCCGTCCATGAAACCGAAGCTGTTCGCCGGGCTGACGACTGCATCAACGGTGGGATCGAGAATTGACCCGCGGTAGATGGAAACGTCTGGTAGATCGCCGCAGTGCCGCTCCCAGGCCATGGCGAGGTCGGGTTCGCGGGCGGCGAGGATCACCTTCAACGCGTTTCTCCAGCGGGCTACCCGATTGTCCGGTTTGCTCCCGGCGGGCTGATGACTATCTCCATCGGATTCGGTGACCGCCCCTGTCATTTCAGCCCAAGTTTCTTGTTCTGCTCCAACAGCGAGATCGCTTCGCGCAGCCGTCGCTGGCGCGTCTCCTCTTTCGCCGCGTGGGTGATCCAGCCGATGTAATGCCGACGGTAAGACGGCGCCAGGTTGCGGAAATTCTCCCAGGCCTTTGCGTTCGCCTTCAGAGCCTTCTTGATGAATTCCAGAATATCATCCGGGTCGCTCTTGCTTCGCTCCAGGCGCGAGACGGTTTCGCGAAGTCGGCGTCCGCGCGTATCTTCTTTCTTGGGTTCCGTGATCCAACGAAGGTATGCCTTGCGGTGGGACGGCGCGAGGTTCTGGAAGTTCTCCCAGGCCTTCGGGCTCGCCTTCAAGGCATGTTGGACGAAGCGGGGGATGTCCGCGCCGCCCTTGCCCTTTTTCGCCAGTGGTTCTTCGTCGAGGATCGTGGGGTCGATCTTCGCTCGCCCGGCCTCGGTCATTCGGCCTTCTCCGATCAGGTTGCGTAACCGCCGCTTGTTGATCTCCGACCACCGCGACCAGTCCCGTCGTGGGGTGAACTTCTGGGCGAACTTCTCGTCGTCAATTGTCTTGACGATGCTGTCGACCCATCCGAAGCAGAGGGCCGCCTCAACCGCGTCGTCATACACAATGCGCGCCCGACCGGAGTCCTTCTTGTAGTAGATGAGCCAGACCTCGGTCTCCGAGTGGTGATGCTTCGCGGGCCAGGCGCGCCATTCCTCACGGGTGGCGACGTACAAGATGTTGCGGATTGTCATGTCGTCTGTTCCGCGACAGTCGAAGACGATGACGGCCAGTGAATCGGTCGCTTAGGGAGGATCGAGCGGCGTGGAGCAGAGCGACCAGCCGCGAGGCTCACCTCGCATCGACCTCCCCGCGCGGTGGGCCTCGCGATGCTCCGGCTGCGCCTCTGCACCGCTCGACCCACCCTACGCGAATTGCTCACTTCTTCGCCGCGAATTCCTTGAGCACGTCCTTCAGCTTCTGGTTGAATTCGGCCGGCTTCTCCAACATGGGGTAGTGGCCGACGTCCGCGATCGTGACCGCGTTGTAGTCGGCATACTTCTTGTTGATGTCGATGGACGTCGGCGAGAAAAACGCGTAACCGCCGGCCGAGTTGATGCACCGCACCGGCACCTTGGCCTCCTTGAGCAGCTTCTTTTGGTCGAGCCCCGACATGTCGCGCATCAGGCCCATTGCCATCTTCTGATCCTGAGCCTCGGCCCGAGTCAGGATCCACTTCTTGAGCTCGGCGTCCGTCTTTTCGCTGAGCATGCCGTTGAGCCCCTCTCGCATCGTGCCCTTGAAGTTCTTCTCGAAGGCCTCCATGAACTGTTTCCGCGTCTCTTCGGGGAACTCGAACTCGGCATTCTGCAGGGTGTCAGCGCCAATCACCGCGGCTACTATCCCCGGCATCCGCTTGGCTGCCATGAGCGCCACCGGCCCGCCCATCGAGTGACCGACGAGGATCGCGCGCTTGAGGCCGAGCGCCTTGGCCACTGTCTCGACGTCGCCGGCCAAGCTGGCGGCGGTCCATTCCTTGCGGTCCTTTCCAGACTCGCCGTGCCCGGCCTGGTCGAGGGTGACAATTTGGTAGTCGCTGGCGAAGGCTTCGGCCTGATTCTTCCAGTATTCGCGGTCGCCGCACCAGCCGTGCAGGAAGACGAGGGCGGTGTCGCCCTGGCCGCGAACTTCACAGACGATCTCCAGCCCGTCGTCGGCGCGGACGGTCTTCTTGACCGGCTTGTCAGCCGGCTCGCCGCCAATCACGGCCGACGCGAGGAAGAGGCAGGAGAGGGCGGACGCAATTCCGGTGAGTCGCGCGTTCATGGACAACTCCTCATCAAGGTGCTGATGGGCTGTGGTGTCTCAAGTGAATTGACGCTCACTTCGGCAACTCAAACAGTTTTCCATCGACCTTCGGGTCGAGCACAAGTTTCTCGTACGTCTCGGCAAAAGTGATCTTCTTCCCATCGGGGTTCCCGGTGAACACGCGATTGAGCGGAAGGTTTGTCTCCGTGTCGAGCCAGATCGATTCGGAGAAGCTGATGTCTACCTTCTTCTCGCCTTTGGCGACCGGCGTGAGCTTGCAGGCGACGATCTGGGCGCGACGAGTGCCGACGTTGTCCGGCTTACCGAGTTCGAAGTCCGAGACGCGGAAGTCCATCCAGAACTCCTCCCCGCCGGCGGCCGCGCTCATGTAGGTCCCCATGATGAAGCCGCCGTGCGTCAAGCTGCGGCGAAGGTCTGCCGTCAACGTCTTCGACGTGTTGCGCGATCCGCGGTCCAGACCCTCCTCGGTCGTCTTGGTCCCGTCCGACACCTTCTTCCAGTCGACCTTCTTGCCTTCCATCTCGATGGATCCGTCGAGGTGCATCTTGTTGCCTTCGGTCACGGTCAGCGTGCCATGAAACGTCCCGCTTTCGCGCAAACCCTCCGCCCGGGATTCGAACGTGACCTGGATCGTCTTGGCCGATTCCAGCTTCTTCTCCATCGCGCGGATTCTATTTTCCGCGTCGTCCTCGGCGCGGAGGAGGGCGGGGAGGAGGAGCAGTACCAGGGCGGATCGCATCAGATTGTCTCCCAACAACCGCCTTCAATTGAAACCCGCCGACGTCAGTACTTCCGCGCAACCAAGTAACGGGACGTTCCACCCTTGACTTCGCATAATTCGACTTCCAGATTTTGGCCGCGCAACATTTCAAGCGTCCCGGGCGGCACAGCCAACTCGAACCCGGCTACGCGAAATCGGTCCCAATCGGACGCCTGATGGGGGTCATCCCACCCGACATGGAAGAAGCCGCGATCTCGTGCTTGCACAATTCGCCCGTCGGGGCCGTGCTCCGTCATGCCTAACGCAAAGGAGAGCGTTGGTACTCCCCCCGCGAGTTGCGGTTTGGATGCCCCAAGGCGCATCAACTCGGCGATGTAGTCTGCCGCGGAGGGTGACACGGTAAACGGCATGTCTTTCAACATCAGACTCACAAGTAGCCCAAGCCCTAAACCTTCTCCGGTATCACAAACGGCTTCCGATACTCGCGGGTCAAGAGCGCATTCGCCTCCTTCGAGCCTTCGCCCGTGAAGCGCTCTGCCTCACGATCGACCGTCAGCGTCCGGCCGAGTTGATACGTCTGCTTGTCCAGCTTGATGCCGACACCGGTCAGGTTCTCTTGCAGGTTCCGGAACGTCTCGACCACTTCGCGGTTGTCCCCGAGCTTTGCCTTACCGTCGAAGGGAACTGTCTCTCCTAGGAGATAGGAGATATTCGCCAGGTGGCAGAGCGCGCTGGAGTAATGGCCGTGTTCCGGGCCCGCGTTGCATTCTTCCGGCTTGCGAGTGCGGACGCAGTGAATGAAGCTCCCCCACGGCCCGCCCTCCGTGACCTGCACCTTCATCGGGGCGAGCTTCTCCGGCCCGCCGCCGGACTTCGGGTAGAACTGGCCGTTCTGGATTCGCCCTTCCGTCGTGTAGTACTCGTTCGACACCTTGAACTTGAACGGCGTCTTGTTCTCGACCAGTCCGCGAACCTCGAACACGAGCAGCACGTCGCCGTACTCCATCACCGCCATCTGCATGTTCGGCGTCTGACCCTGGTCGCCCTCGGCGAAACGGCCGCCGAGGCTCCAAACCTTGCTCGGCAGCGTCGCGTCCTTGATCGCCCAGCGGGCGACGTCGATTTCGTGCACCCCCTGGTTGCCGATGTCGCCGTTGCCGAAATCCCAAAACCAGTGCCAGTTGTAATGGACCAGGTTGCCGTGGAACGGCTGCTCGCGCGCCGGGCCGAGCCAGATGTTGAAGTCGAGGTGCTCCGGCGGCTTCGTGACCTCCTTCTTGCCGATGCTCCATCGCGGCTTGCAGCAGTAGCCCTTCGAGACGAGCAG
>Ga0066903_100001491_pt1 | contig 17172 bp, 15 predicted proteins | sample PanSoiMetaGPlot1_FD_67491 | JGI IMG/M metagenome (GOLD analysis project Ga0066903, IMG submission 67491) | Tropical forest soil microbial communities from Panama analyzed to predict greenhouse gas emissions - Panama Soil - Plot 1 (version 2) | ecosystem: Environmental > Terrestrial > Soil >... | reverse complement strand
CGACCATCTGGCTGCCGTAATAGGTCATCGTGAACAGCGTGCCGCCTTTGCGCATCAGCGGCTCCGCCAGGTGCGCCATGCGGATGAACGTCCAGCAGGACACATCCATGGTGGTGAGAAAGCCGTCCCGGGACACGTCGACGACGCGCCCTTGCAGCGCATCTTTCGGCGAAAAGGCGATGGAGTGAACCGCAAAATCAAGTCTGCCCCAGTCCTTGGCGATGCGCTCGAACACCGCCTCCATCTGGCCAGGCGTGCGGACGTCGAGCGGCAGCAGGATCGGCGCTTCCAGCTCGCGGGCGAGCGGCTCGACATATTTCTTCGCCTTGTCGTTGAGGTAGGTCACGGCCAACTCCGCCCCGAGCGCGCGAAATGCCTTGGCGCATCCCCAGGCGATCGATTGCTCGTTGGCGATGCCGGCGATGAGACCTTTCTTGCCTTCAAGCAGCTTTGCTTTTGCGACCGGAATCATTCAGTCCTCGAACTCCCTCGCGCGCATTCGCAGCGCCACCGGGATCAAGGACAGATTACGCCTTAGCAGACAATCCCGTCGACACCGCTAAACCGCCCCGCGGAGCTCCGTAATTATTCGATCTGCCGCCTCTTCACGTGTTTCCGGAGGGCCAGCCGTTGGACAACGAGCGCGTGATTTGCTGCGTGATCTTTTGGCAGTCATTGAGCAACCGCTGGCCGTCCTCCGCAGCCATCTGCATCCGCTGCGCCACGCATTCCTGGTATGCGCTCATTGCTTCTGGAACAGATCGGGTTGCACTAAACTTCGCAGCCAGTCCTGACCAGAGATCGATCTCCGACTTCACGCGCGCGAGCCAGGCGCGGCTCGCTTGCTCGTATGCGTCGAGCACCTCCTTGTGCATGCTGAGCATTGCCTCCGTTTGCTCCTTTCCCAGCTTGAAAGACGACGTTGATGCATCGGCAGGCCTGCTGACCATGTCGCTACCTCCCTTGTGACAATTTTATGTATTGAGCCTCACTTACAAGTGAGGGCTCATTGATGTATATCAAAAGACGTTTTTGCGAGTAAGTGCGACATTTATTTTGCACCGCGCTCGCTTGTGAAATCTTCTGAACGGAGCGGTACATGGCCACCAAACCCGACGTGCAGCTGCCTTCGGCCAGCGATTACATGAAGAAATTGGCGCTCGCCGAGGCGGAAGAAGCGTCCAAGCAGGCACGGCAGCACGCCGAGGCAGAGGCGGAGAAACAGGCGCTAATCGAACACCTGCGAAAGCCGTCGGGCGTCTCCGACGAAGAGGCAATTCAGCGCGGCATCAGGATCATCGAGCGCGCGGTGGCCAACGGCAAGACAGAGGTGCAGGTGTACCGCTTTCCGAACATACTGTGCACGGACAAGGGACGCGCCATCAATCAGCAGGAGCCGGGTTGGGAAGACACGCTCACCGGCATTCCGAAGGAAATCCATCAGCTCTGGGCGAAGTATTTTCGTCAGCGCGGCTACAAGCTTAGGGTGGAGATCATCGATTTTCCCGGCGGCATGCCGGGAGATGTCGCCATGACGCTGAAGTGGGGCTGAGCGGCTCCGACAAAGCGTCGGGAGGTCGCATGAGGAAATTCCTCATCGCGGCGGCACTAATCGTCGTTGCCGCCTTGCCTGCCTTCGCGGAATCCGGGCGCAACGCGAACCGTTCCTGGCAAGCGACTTCGCACGATGGGTATGGCGGCCGACACCGGTTCGGCATCGATCCCGATCCTAACGTGCAGTTCGAAATCAGGCGGCAACGCAATTGGCGTAAGGGCTGATGCGCTTTGGCGGGATCAGGCAAAGCGGCGGCGAGACAAGCGCAAGGAGCGACCGACATGCCAAACGAGCATTTACCTTCGGTGAGCGCATTTACCGCGCCATTCGGCATGTTCGCTCCGGCCGTGGAATACATGGTGGATGCGGCGCAGCGCACCGTGTTGTTCTGGGATGTGATGCGCCAACGCGGCAATCAGTACCGCGAGCATTTGGCCGAGACCGTTCCCCACGTGCTCGACTATCAGGTCGAGCTGGTTCTCGACGGCAGAACGTTCGATCGCCCGGTCAATTATGGGCTCGTGCGAGTCATTCCTCCTGCGGGTGTCGAAGTCGATCCGACGCGCAGGCCGTTCGTCGTCGTCGATCCGCGCGCCGGGCACGGCCCTGGCATCGGCGGATTCAAGGCTGACAGCGAGATCGGCGTCGCGTTCAAGGCGGGCCATCCCTGCTATTTCGTCGGTTTTCTGCCGGACCCGATGCCGGGCCAGACCATCGAGGACATCGCGCGCGCAGAAGCGATATTCCTGGAAAAGGTGATCGCGTTGCATCCCGATGCCGACGGCAGGCCCTGCGTGATCGGCAATTGTCAGGCGGGATGGGCGATCATGATGCTCGCCGCCGTGCGCCCGGAATTGTTCGGGCCGATCATCATCGCTGGCTCACCGCTGTCGTACTGGGCCGGCGTGCGCGGCAAGAACCCGATGCGCTACAGCGGCGGCCTTCTTGGCGGCAGCTGGCTGACCGCCTTTGCCAGCGACCTCGGCCACGGCAAGTTTGACGGCGCCTGGCTGGTGCAGAATTTCGAGAACCAGAATCCCGCCAACACGCTCTGGACCAAGCAGTACAATCTCTATTCCAAGATCGACACCGAGGCGCCGCGCTATCTTGGCTTCGAACGCTGGTGGGGCGGCCACGTCAATCTCAATGCCGAGGAGATCCAGTTCATCGTCGATGAGCTGTTCGTCGGCAACAATCTGGCTGCGGGCAAAATTCATACCTCGGACGGCATCGCGATCGACCTGCGCAACATCCGCTCCCCCATCGTGGTGTTCTGCTCCAAGGGCGACAACATCACGCCACCTCAGCAGGCGCTCGGATGGATTCTCGATCTCTACGAGAGCATCGATGAAATCCGCTCCTACGGGCAGACGATCGTCTACACGATCCACGAGCGCGTCGGTCACCTGGGCATCTTCGTTTCCGCCGGCGTCGCGCGCAAGGAACACGGCGAATTCTCAAGCAATATCGATCTGATCGACACGCTGCCGCCGGGACTTTACGAAGCCGTGTTCGAGGACAAGACCGCGGACACCGTCAACCCCGATCTGGCGATCGGAAATTGGGTCATGCGATGCGAAGAACGCACGCTCGACGACATTCGCGCGCTCGGCGGCAACGACGCCGCCGACGAGCGGCGCTTCGCCACCGCTGCGCGCGTGTCGGAAACCAATCTCGCGCTTTACCGCACGTTTGCCCAGCCGATGCTTCGCGCGCTGGTGAACTCGCCGCTGGCGCAACTGATGCAGCAGCTGCATCCGCTGCGGCTGCAATATGAGCTCTTTTCCAATGCGAACCCGCTCATGACGCCGGTCGCGACGATGGCGGAGCAAGTTCGTAATAGCCGCGCGCCGGCGGCTGCCAACAATCCGTTTGTTGGTCTTCAAGAAGCCATATCCGGCCAAATCGTCGCCGCCCTCGACGCATGGCGCGACATGACCGAGGCACTGGCCGAGCGCACCTTTCTGGCGATGTATGGGTCGCCCGCGCTGCAGGCCGCGGTCGGCATCGATCCGGCATCCACGCGTCCGGCACGGCGGGCCGGCAAACATCCATTGCACCGCGAGCTCCTGGAAAAGCGCATCGCCGAGCTCAGGGCGAGCATTCCGGTCGGTGGGCTGCGCGAAGCGGTGGTTCGCGCACTCATCTATGCCGGCCTGGGGCGCGCGGCAGTCGACGAGCGCGGCTTCGAGACGGTGCGCCGAATTCGCCAAGCCCATGGCGATATGCCGCTGGCGCAATTCAAGGCGCTGGTGCGCGAGCAATTCCTGATCCTGCTGGTCGATACCGAGGCTGCGCTCGCCGCGCTTCCCTCGATGCTGCCGGCCGATCCCAATATGCGACGCAAGGGATTCGAATTGATCGAGCAGGTCATGGGCGCGCGCGGCGAACTCTCGACCAAAGACAGAGCGCGGATGCTGCGCATCGCGCGCGCGTTCGACGTCGACGATCAAGTGACCACGGTGCCAAATCTGACGATCGTCCCGCAGGATCAGGAGGAGCTGCAGGCGAAAGCGTAATGACACGGTCACCCGGCGATGCTTCCATGATCGAGGGACCGTCATGTTGAAGGACAGCGAGATCGGCAGCATCGCCGCGATCGGGCCGGTCGCCGATCCGCCGCACAGCAAATACGAGCGCCTCATCGCATTCGCGAAGCAGGTTCCGCCCGCCACCACCGTCGTGGCCCATGCCTGCGACGAGACTTCGCTGCGGGGCGCGGTCGAGGCGGCCCACCTCGGGATCATCACGCCAATTCTCGTCGGGCCGGCCGCCAAGATCTCCGCTGTGGCTCAGAGGCACGGCATCGAGATCGCTCGCTACGAGATTGTCGACGCGCCGCACAGCGACGCCGCGGCGGCGAAGGCGGTCGCGCTGATTCACGAAGGCAAAGGCGAGCTCCTGATGAAGGGCAGCCTGCACACCGACGAGCTGATGCGCGAGGTGACCTCGAGCAAGACCGGGCTGCGCACCGCGCGCCGCATCAGCCACGTATTCATCATGGACGTGCCGACCCACGCGGACACGCTGTTCATCACGGACGCGGCGATCAACATCTTTCCCGATCTCGACGCCAAGCGCGACATCGTGCAGAACGCGATCGATCTGTTCACGCAGGTGGGTCTTGGCACGCCGCGCGTGGCAATCCTTTCCGCGGTGGAAACCGTGACCTCGAAAATCCCGTCCACCATCGAGGCGGCCGCGCTCTGCAAGATGGCGGACCGCGGACAGATCACCGGCGGCATCCTCGACGGCCCGCTCGCCTTCGACAACGCGGTCGATCCCGAGGCGGCCGCGATCAAGGGCATCAAGTCCGCGGTTGCAGGCCGCGCGCAGATCCTGGTCGTCCCCGATCTCGAAGCCGGCAATATGCTGGCCAAGAATCTCACGTTCCTCGCGAAGGCGGACGCGGCGGGGATCGTCCTCGGCGCGCGCGTGCCGATCATCCTGACTTCGCGTGCGGATTCCGTGCGCTCGCGCATGGCGTCGTGCGCGATGGCGGTGCTTTACGCACATGCGCGCCGCAGCACGGCGCCGGTGCCGGCGGCATGACGTTCGATGGATACGATCCTCGTCGTCAATGCCGGCTCCTCGAGCGTCAAATTCCAGGTCTTTGCGGTTGAAGCCGGGGCGCTCAAGCGCAGAATCAAAGGCCAGATGGACGGCGTCGGCACGCGCCCGCGCCTGCGGGCCAGCGGTGCGGACGGAATGGCTCTTGTCGAGCGCGACTACGATGCGGCGACGATTTCCAGCGTGCCGGCGGCACTACACGCGGCAGGCGCCTGGCTGCGCCAAGAGCAGAATCTCGATCCGACCGCCATCGGTCACCGTGTCGTGCATGGCGGGCCCGATTACGACCGTCCGGTTCGCATCGATGCCGAGGTGCTGGCGCGGCTCGAATGCCTGAATTCGCTCGCGCCGCTGCACCAGCCGCACAACCTTGCACCGATCCGCTCGATCCTCACGCGCTTTCCCTCCCTGCCGCAGGTTGCCTGCTTCGACACCGCATTTCATCGCGGGCACAGCGCGCTCGCGGATCACTACGCGATCCCGGAGCATTTCTACGCGGAGGGCGTGCGCCGCTACGGGTTTCACGGCCTGTCCTACGAATACATCGCGGATCGGCTTGCGGAATTAGCTCCGGAGGTGGCACGCGGGCGCGTGATCGTCGCGCACCTCGGGAGCGGCGCTTCCATGTGCGCGCTCGCCGGCGGGCGCAGCGTGGAAAGCACGATGGGGTTTACCGCGCTCGACGGTTTGCCCATGGGCACGCGGCCGGGACAGCTCGATCCCGGAGTGGTGCTTTATCTCATCGGCGAGAAAGGCATGAGCGCCGCGGCGGTGCAGGACCTCTGCTATCGCGAATGCGGACTGAAGGGCTTGTCCGGCATCAGCAACGACGTGCGCGAGCTCGAGGCAAGCAAAGATCCGAAGGCGGCATTTGCGCTCGATTATTTTTGCTACCGCGTTGCGCTTTACACCGGCATGCTCGCCGCGGCGCTCGGCGGGCTCGACGCGTTCGTCTTTACCGCGGGCATCGGCGAAAACTCGGCTGGCGTGCGCGCACGCATCGTGGAAAAACTCGCCTGGCTCGCTGGCGTGCTCGATGCTGAGGCCAATGCCGCGGGGGAAACTTCGATCGGCGCGCGAGATAGTCGCTTCGCCATCTATGTTATTCCGACCGATGAGGAGCTCATGATCGCGCGTCATACGCTCGCGCTGCTAACGAGACGCGGCGCAAGCCAGGCCTAGCAAGTTGCTACCCATGGAGCACCGTGTGGACCCCCTGCACGCATCCGACTACGCGGCGATCGAGCTGCTGCGCGACGGGCGCAAGGTGGAAATCCGCCCGCTGCGGCCGCAAGACCGGGCCGCGCTCGTTGCCGCGGTGAGGCGCGCCAGCAGCGAGTCGCTCTACCGCCGCTTTTTCGCCGTGCGGCGCGAGTTCTCGCAGCAGGAAATCGATTTCTTCGTGAACGTCGACTTCATCAGGCATGTGGCCTTGGTCGCGGTTGCCGAGGAAGCAGGCCGCCCGGTGATCATCGGCGGCGCCCGGTATGTGCTCGTCGAGCCTGGAAAGGCTGAGGTTGCATTCGCCGTGATCGATGCGTACCAGGGACACGGCATCGGCTCGGCACTGATGCGTCACCTGACCAAGATTGCCCGTGCAGCCGGACTCAACGAACTGATCGCGGAGGTGCTGCCGGACAACCGCGCGATGCTCAAGGTGTTCGAAAAAAGCGGCTTGCGGCTCGCGATACGGCGCGAGCCGCAGGTGACGCATATTTCGCTTACGCTCGACCAGGCGAGCGCACGCGAACTGAAGCGATGAGGCGAAACGAAATCGACGCGGTTCGCGCGCTATTGAGCGCAAAGCCGCGGCCGGTCGGCTGGGCGGAGCGACGCCAGCGGCTCGACGAGGTCGGCTCGGTCTGGCCGGTGGCAAGCGATGTGAAATTGGAGGCGATTGATCTCGGCGGCGTGCCGGGCGAATGGTCCATGGTTCCCGGCAGCGATGCGTCCCGCGTTCTTCTATTCTTCCACGGCGGTGGCTATTGCTCCGGCTCGATCGTGAGCCACCGCCGCATGGTGACCGAGGCGGGACGGGCGGCGGGTGTCCGCACGCTTGCGATCGGCTATCGCCTGGCGCCGGAGCACCCGTTTCCCGCCGCGTTCGACGATGCGCTTACGGCATGGCGCTTTCTGCGCAAGCACGAAATTGCGGCTGGGCGTATCGCGGTCGGCGGCGACAGCGCCGGCGGCGGACTTACGGTGGCGCTGCTTACGCACCTGCGCGATGCCAGGGAAGCGCTTCCCGGCTGCGCCTGGCTCATCTCGCCGTGGACCGATCTGACCATGTCCGGTGCGACGCTCCTCACCAAGGACGCCGTCGATCCGTTGATCCACAAACCCTATCTCGAGGAATTGGCCGCAGCCTATCTTCCCGCCGGAATGGATCGACGCGACCCGCGCGTCTCTCCCCTCTATGCCGACTTGCGCGGCCTGCCACCAACGCTGATCCAGGCCGGATCGGCCGAGACGCTGTTCGACGACGCTGCGCGCTTTGCGACCGCGGTAGGCGCGGCCAACGTCGCGATGACGCTCGAGATTTGGCCCGACATGATCCATGCCTGGCCATTATGGAACGCGCACCTGGACGCCGGCCGGCGCGCGCTCGCCAGCGCGGGCGCGTTCATGCGCCGGCATCTTTGAAAAAAAGGGAGGTCTCAGAGCTCAGCAAGTTGTTGCGAATGGCGTAGTTGAAAAAGCTGCTGAATGAGCAACCGCCCGAAACCAGCTGCCTGGATCGTCTTGACGCCCGTGGGACCTGGCCTGCCGCTGTTCCGCTTCGGCTAAGACGCGGGTAACGGAAACAGCAAAAACGTTACCGCCCACGCTGACGCATTTGTCTTTATAACGTCCAAGCACCGGGTGGAGTTCACGGTCATTTGGCTGCGAAGCCTCCGCCGCGACGGACTCGCCGAAGCGCGCGGCGCAGGAAGCCTTCGGCACTCTAAGCTGGGATATCCAATGCCAACTGATCGGCTGTGCCGCTTTGCGGCCGAGGCCGCGCGGGGGAAGGTTCGCGCCATCCTCTTTCACTCGTCGTCCCCGAACGACCCCGCCGAGCGGAGAAGACCCGGGGCCCATACCCCGAAAGGGCGTGGCGGTATGGGTTCCCGCTTTCGCGGAAACGACGCAGAGATAAAGGCGCCCACGACGGCAAGATCGTGAAAGTATGCTCTCATTGACCCGTTGCCCGGGAATTCCTGACCGCTCTCACAGGTCATTCAGAAGCGGTATGCTCGCCTGCGGAGACCCCCTGATGCGGGCGCTGAGTGATCCATTGCGCGGACGCAAACCATGATCCGGCGGCTGCGGCTGGCTTCCGGGCTCGTCATGTTCGCCTACGTGACGACCCATTTCGTCAACCACAGCCTGGGCCTCGTCTCGGTCCAGGTGATGGATGAGGCGCTGCGGCAAATCTATCAGTATTGGGCAAGCCCGCTCGGCGGCGTGCTTCTCTACAGCGCCTTCGCCATTCATTACTGCCTGGCGCTGTGGGCGCTGTGGCTGCGCCGTTCGCTCAAGATGCCGTTCGCCGAGGCGGCGCAGCTCGTGCTCGGCTTCTCCATCCCGTTTTTCCTCACCGCGCATGTCCTGGACACGCGCGTAGCCGACACGTTCTACGAGGCCGACTACGGCTACTACTCGGCCTTGCTGTATTCATTCTTCGTGACCAATCCGCTGCACGGCGCGATGCAGCTCGTGGTGCTGGTGATCGCCTGGGTGCACGCGGTGATCGGCCTGCGCTTCTGGCTGCGACTGAAACCCTGGTACGAGCGCTGGCAGCCGCTGCTGTTCGCCTTCGCGCTGCTGCTGCCGACCCTGGCAATCCTCGGTTTCTTCGAGGCCGGCCGTCAGGTCATGACGCTCGCCGAAGATCCCGCTTGGGTCGCCGAGCTCGCGCAGGTCCATCCGCGTCCCGCGCCGGCCAACGCCGCCTTCATCGACCGCATGGTGGTGTGGGTGCGCTACGGATTCCTGGCGGCGCTGCTCGCGGTGCTCGCGGCGCGCATAGCGCGCTGGTACTGGCAGCGGCGGCGCGGCGTCATTCGCCTCAGCTATCCGAGCGGCCGCGTGGTGCAAATTTTGCGCGGCGTGTCGGTGCTGGAAGCGAGCCGCATCGCCGGCATTCCGCACGCCTCCGTTTGCGGCGGGCGCGGGCGCTGCTCCACTTGCCGCATCAAGGTCGAGGGAGCGAAGGAGGCGATCCCGGCTCCCGCACCCGAGGAGGCAAAGCTGCTCAACCGCGTGGGGGCGGCGCCGGACGTGCGGCTCGCCTGTCAGCTGCGCCCGCACGGCGACCTGCGCGTGGCGCCGCTGTTGCCCGCTACCGCCCAGGCGCGCGACGCCTTGCGCCGTCCCGGCTATCTGCACGGGGCCGAGCGCGAGGTGGCGATCCTGTTCGGCGATCTGCGCGCGTTCACGCAGCTCTCGGAAAAGAAGCTTCCCTACGATCTGGTGTTTCTGCTCAATCGCTACTTCGCGGAAATGGGCCATGCGGTCGAGGCGGCGGGCGGGCATATCGACAAGTTCATCGGCGACGGCGTGATGGCGCTGTTCGGGCTCGACAGCGGCGTCGAGGCGGGCTGCCGCGAGGCACTCGCCGCGGCCAAGGACATGACGGAGCGGCTGCAGTCGCTCAACCGCGCGCTCATTCACGATTTGCCGGCGCCGCTGCGGATCGGCATCGGCATTCATACTGGCCCCGCCATCGTCGGCGAAATGGGTTACGGCACGGCGGTCTCGATCACCGCGGTGGGCGACGCGGTCAACACCGCGAGCCGGCTGGAAGCGCTTACCAAGACGTACGGTTGTGAGTTGGTGATCTCCGAGGCGGTGGTGCGCCACGCCGGCATCGACGTCGGCGACGCACCGCGCCACGAGATCGAAATCCGCGGTCGTGTCGAGCGGCTGGTGGTGCGCACGTTTAAAAGTGCCAAGGATTTATCGCTGACGCAGCGTGACAGAGCGGAGAAGGCCGAGCGCGTGGCAGCCGCGCAATAAGTCTTTCGGGGAAGGAGCGCGGCGATGGCGAAGGTGAAAGTGGGTCTGGTGGGATGCGGCTTCGCGGCCGAACTGCACATGTACGCCTACAAACGCGTCTATGGAGTCGATGCGCAAGTGACCGCGGTTGCCGCGCGGGGCGATCAGGTTCTCGATTTCGCCAAGAAACATGGCATCCGTACCACGCATCGCGATTTCCATGCCCTGCTCGCAGACAAGGACATCGACGTCGTCGACATCTGCACGGCGCCCGCGCTGCATGCGGCGATGATCGTCGCGGCCGTACAAGCGGGAAAACATGTCATCTGCGAGAAGCCATTCACCGGCTATTTCGGACGTCCTGGCGACAAGACGCCGATCGGCAAGCATGTGGCGAAATCGCTCATGTACGAGCGCGTGATGGAGGAAATGGAGAAGACCTGCGCGACGGTCAAAGCAACCGGGCGGCTGTTCATGTATGCGGAAGACTGGGTCTATGCGCCGGCGGTGACGAAGATCGTCGAAATAGTCAACGCCAGCAGGGACAAGATCCTGTTCATGAAGGCGGAGGAAAGCCACAGCGGCTCGCATGCCGCCCATGCCGCGCAGTGGGCGATGACCGGGGGCGGCTCGCTCATCCGCATGGGCTGTCATCCGCTGTCGACGGTGCTCTATCTCAAACGCGTGGAGGCGCAAGCGCGCGGCGAGCGCATCGCGGTTGCGACCGTGACCGCCGATATCGGCAACGTCGCCGCGTGTCTCAAGCCGCCGGAGCGGCCCTTTATCCATTCCAATCCGGTGGATGTGGAAGACTGGGGAATGCTCACGCTCACCTTCTCCGACGGAACCAAGAGCTCGGTGTTCTCCGGCGACATGATCATGGGCGGCGTGCGCAACATGATCGAGGCGTACACGAACAGCGGCGCGGTGTTCGCGAACATCACGCCCAACAATCACATGACGAGTTATTTCACGGATGAGAGCAAGCTGGCGGGCGTTTACATAACCGAGAAGGTCGACCGCAAAACCGGCTGGCAGTTCATCTGCCTGGAAGAGGAATGGACGCGCGGCTACCTGCAGGAGATCCAGGACTTCATGGAATGCGTGGCGTTGGGACGCGAGCCGCGCGCCGATCTCGCCTTGGCCTGCGACACCATGAAGGTCCAGTACGCCGGCTACTGGTCGGCCGAGGAAGGACGACGCATCGCGCTGTAACGCACATCAGCGCGATCAATTCTTCTGTCGCCCCCGCGAAAGCGGGGACCCAGTAATCACGGAGGGATCAGTGATTACCGGGGCCCGGCGCTCCCCCCGCTTTCGCGGGGGTCGGCCGGGACGACAGGAAAAGCATCGCCACCTTGCGCAGCCCGCGCGCCGGCTCGAACCAGCCGAGAATGCCGCGCGGCATGAAGACAACGAACAGAATGAGTAGAATTCCGTAGATGCTGTTGGCGGCGCCGACGAAGCTGGCGCCGAACCAGACTCGCAGGCCTTCGGTGAGCGCGATCGTCAAGAGCCCGCCGACCGTCGGCCCAAGCATCGCGTACATGCCGCCGGCGATCGCCGCGAACACGATCTGCAGGGACACCCCGATGCCCGATACGCTCTCGGGATTGAGATACATCAGATACTGCCCGAACAGCGCGCCGCCGAGCGCGGTGAGCGCAGCGCTGATCACGGTGACGCGCAGCTTCTCGCGCGTGACGTCGATGCCGACCGCTGCGGCCGCCTCTTCATCGTCGGAAATCGCCTCGAGCGCCTCGCGGCCGATGCCTTGGTCGATCGCGCGCCAGACGATAAGACCGAGCAGCCACACGATCACAGCAATCGCGTAGAAATAAATCTTGTCGGGAAATTGCAGCGCGTACCAGGAGTGACCGATACTGCGCGGCGTCATGCCGAGCGAGCCGCCGGTGATGTCGCGCGCCGCCACGATCGACAGCAACACGACCTGACTCAGGGCGAGCGTGACCAACGCGAAATAATGGCCGACCACTTTGAGCCGGAAACACGGGTAGCCGATGACCAGGCCGAGCAGCGCCGAGAGCACGACGCCGAGTGGGATGCCGAGCCACGGCGTCATGTCGTAATAATTCCACAGCAGCGCCGGCACGTAGGCGCCGATTCCCATGAACGCGCCATGGCCGAGCGACACTAGGCCGAACCGCCCCATCATCGACCAAGCCGTGTAAACGAACCCCCACAGCAGGATCTGAATCGCCAAGTGGAGAAAATACGCGGACGTGACCAACGGCAGCGCGATCAGAATGGCGAGGCCGACAAGCACCACGACGCTGTTCTCCTTCATCGGCTGACGATCCCTTGCGGGCGTATGAACATCAGCACGATGAACAGCATGAATGCGAGCACGTAGGAAAGCTCAGTCGAGTAGTAGTAGCCACCGATGGCGATGATCTGGCTGATGATGAACGCAGCGATGAAGCCGCCGATCATGTTGCCAAGACCGCCCAGCACGCAGATCATGAAGATCAGCGGGCCGAAGGTGTTGCCGATGAAGGGATGCACGTCGTATTGCAGCGCCAGCAGGCAGGCGCCGAGCCCGGCCAGCGCGCCGCCGATCGCCGAGGTCACGAGATAAATGCGCCGCTGGTCGACGCCCATGAGGCCGACGATCTCGCGGTCCTGGGCAATCGCGCGAATGGCGGTGCCGACATAGCTGCGCTTGAGGAAGAGATAGAGCGCAATGGCTCCCATCAGCGCCACGCCGAAGGCGAGCAGCCGCGCGTAGCTGACATAGATGCCGCCGATCTCGATGATCGGCAGGCGGATGCCGATATTGCGGAAGTCGGTGCCGAAGAGGAGCGTCGCGAAGCTTTGCAGGAAATAGAGCAGGCCGCCGGTGGCGAGCAGCTGGTTGATCGGTGCCGAAGTCAGGATCGGCGCGATGATGAGCAGGTGAACCAGCAGGCCGAGCGCCGCCACCCCAACGATCGCCGCCGCGAATGCCAGAGGAAGCGGCCACCCATACTCGGCAAACAGCCAGTAGACCGCGTACATGCCGCACATGACGAGATCGGCGTAGGCGATCCAGACCACGTCGATCACGCCGAAGATCAGGTTCAAGCCGAGCGCGAGCAGTGCCAGCACGCCCGCGAGCAGCAGGCCGTTGATCACCGCCTCGAGCAGGAACATGTCCATGTCGTGCTACAGGCCCATATAGGAGCGGCGGATGAAGTCGTTGTTCCTGAGCTCGCTCGCAGTGCCGGCGAGGCGAATGCTGCCGGCCTCGAGCACATAGGCGCGGTCGACGACGTCGAGCACCTGCTGGACATTCTGCTCGACGATGAGAACGGTGAGCCCTTGTCCGCGAATGCGGCGGATCAGTTCGAATACCTGCTGCACCACGAGCGGCGCGAGCCCGGCGGACGGCTCGTCCATCAATAGAAGCTTCGGCCGCGACATCAGCGCGCGACCGATCGCACACATCTGCTGTTCGCCGCCCGACAGCGTCCCGGCCGGCTGGCTACGCCGCTCGGAAAGTTTTGGGAAAAGCTCGTAGACCGAGGCAAGTTGATCGGCGAAATGTTGACGCGCCGCAGGGATGAAGGCGCCGATCTTCAAATTGTCTTCCACGCTGAGCCTCGGAAACAGGCGCCGGTTTTCCGGAACGTGTGCGATCCCGTGCGCGACGATGCGATGCGCCGGAACGCCTTTGATCGATCGCCCATGAAGCGTAATCGCGCCGGCGACGGCGGCGACGAGTCCCGATATCACCCGCATCAGCGTGGTCTTGCCGGCGCCGTTGGGGCCGATCACGCCCACCGTCTCGCCGGCGGCAACCGAGAGCGATACATCGAACAGCGCCCGGAACGAGCCATAGCCGGCGGAGACATCGGCGAGTGAGAGCATGAGTGGTTAGGCCCGCTTGCCCAAGTAAACTTCAGTGACGCGCGCGTCGCGCGCCGCGTCGCCGGGCAAGCCGTCGAAAATCTTTTCGCCGTGGTCGAGCACGATCACGCGCTCCACCACGCGCATCAGCACGCCCATGATGTGTTCGACCCAGACGATGGAAATGCCCATGCGGCTGCGGATGCGCGCGAGCAGGTCGGCGGCGCGCTCCATCTCGGCGGCGTCGAGGCCGCCGAGGCTTTCGTCAGCGAGCAGCAGCTTCGGCCGCGTAGCGAGCGCGCGCGCCAGTTCGAGCTTCTTGAGCGCGGCCGCGCCGAGCCCGCTCATTGCCGCATCGCCCGGCAGCCCGATGAGATCGCGTGCCTCCTCGGCGCGCTGGCGTGCCTCGTCGCGGCCGACCGGGCCGGCGCCGCCGTAGTAAGCGGCGAGCGTCACGTTCTCGATCAACGACAGCTTGCGGAATGGCCGCGGAATCTGGAACGTGCGCGCGATGCCACGGTGGCAGATTGCATGCGCCGGCAGTCCGGTAATGTCCTCACCGCGAAACCGGATCGCGCCGCCCGTGGGACGCAGGTTTCCGGCGATCAGATTGAACGTCGTGCTCTTGCCCGATCCGTTCGGTCCGATGAGGCCGACGATTTCACCTTCCTTGACTTCGAAGGACACCCGATTGACCGCGAGAAATCCGCCGAAGCGCTTGGAAAGCTCGGTCGCGACCAGCATTGGTCAGCGCGCCTTTCTCGCGGCCGTCATGCGCGGGCTTGTCCCGCGCATCCACGACCCCCACCCTAACCCTCCCCCGCAAGCGGGGGAGGGAACGGAGGGGGCGAAGACGTGGACGGCACCGCAACTCGGGCTTACCCGAGTTGCGCATTTCTGACTGCCGCAGATCGGGTAAACCCGACTTGCGGTGCCAACCCCGGCCATGACGACCTCCTGACGCGGTCGGACCATGCCCCGCTCAGCGCATGGCGTAGATCGACGAGGCGGGCAGCGGCAGGACCGGCTCCTGAGTCTTGATGTTGCTCGGCCAAACCACAGTGATGTGCTCACCGGCGTTCTGCATCACGACCGGCGTCGATCGCTCGTTCTGACCGGAGAGCGGGTGGCCGGGCGGATAGAACTTTACGCCGTAGCCCTGAATCGTGCCGCCGGACGGAATGTCGACGTCGAGCGCCGCCTTGCGCACCGCCTCGGCGTCGAAACCACCGTATTTCTCTTTGGCAATCGGCAGCACGGCGCTTAATAGGATCCAAGTCTGATTGAAGCCCATGGAGCAGTGCGGCGGAACGTCCGTGGCGTTGGTCTTGGCCTTGTAGCGCTCGACCATGGTCTTGGTGAGCTCGCCCAAGCCCGGGGCCAGCGATTTGGGATCGAGCAGCTGCGCCGGCACCGGATCGATGTTGCAGAAGTTGTCGACGTCCTTGCCGAATGTCCCTCGCAGCTTGTCGAGCTGGCTGTAGCCGGCGCCGTTGCCGACCAGCATCTTGAAGCGCAGGCCGGCCTCGCGCGCTTGGCGCAGGAACAACGTGATGTCCGGGTTGTATCCGCAATGGGAAATGACGTGAGCACCGCCGCGCTTGAGCTTCGTCACCAGCGAGGAAAGATCGGGGGCGCTCGCCGAATAGCCTTCGCCCAACACGATCGGCAGGCCCTGCTCCTTGCAGAATTGCTCGCTCGCCTGCGCGACGCCGACCCCATACGGCCCGTCCTCGTGAATGATCGCAACCTTGACGTCCTTCGGCTCGAGACCGAGCTTTGCCTTGGCGTTCTCCGCAAGAAAGGACGCGAACGCCTGGCCGTATTGATCGGAGTGGATCTGTGCGCGGAACACGTAGCGGCGGTTCTGGTCCTTGAATACCGAGGTGGCGATCGCCGTGGTGATCCAAAGGATCTTTTTCTGCGCCTCGACTTTGGCGGCGAGCGGGACCGCATGCGCGCTCGCGTACACGCCGAGCACGATCTCGACCTTCTCCTGATTGAGCAGCCGTTCCACCTCATTGATGGCGGCATCTGCCTTGCTTTGCGAATCGGCGTTAATCGGCTGCACCTTGTACTTGCCGGCCACGCCGCCGCGCTCGTTGATGAGGTCGATCGCGATCTGCGCGCCGATCGCGCAAGGCACCGAGCCAGCTGCCGCGAACGGCCCGGACAGGTCGTAGATGACGCCGATCCGGATCGGCTGCTCCTGGGCGGCCACGAGTTTGCCGTCGAGACTAAGCGCAGTGAGCGCGGCGGCTGAATTTTTCAGAAGCGATCTGCGCGAGGTTTTGGTTTGCATGGCGTTCCTCCCTATCATCGCGATGCCGCCCGTTACCGGCCGCGATGCGATGGCGTCCGGGCAGTATTTGGATAAGGTTCTTCGGAGTCAACGCGCCGGTGAGCTCGGCCCTCACCCTGCCCTCACCGATCCAGCTCCTGGTCCGGCAGCGCCACGAAGATCAGCACCGCGAGGATCACCATCACGAACCGGAACGCGCTGGGCACGCCGTTCCATTGTTGCGACTGCCACATGCCGAACCATTCGCCGCCGATCGACATAAAGCCGACCTGCCAGAGCAGAAAGCCGAGGGTGAGCCCGAGGATGGCGAAGGTCTTGGCGCGGTTGAACGCCCTCGCCTCTGCGCGGATGTAATGCACGAGCGCGGCGGCGCCGACCCAGCACAGCACCGCGGTAGCCGCTTCTGTTGCGATGATCAGCGCATAGGCTACGCCATGCAGCGCCGGATCCGTGATCGCGCGGTACTTGATCGTGGAGAACGGAAAGATCGTGTCCATCGACAGGACGTGCTGCACGAAAGCGAAATTGGTGTTGGAGTCGGTGATGTTACCGAACGCGACCAGACTCGCGAACAACGCGATCGCCGCAACCGCTATCGTCTTCGCTACACGAATGGCAATCATGGAATTCCTTTCGAAGCTGTCGTCCCGGCCGAGCGAAGCGGAGCGTAGCGAGAGCCGGGACCCATGCGTCACGGACTCTCGATAGTCCACGGCGCATGGGTCCCCGCCTTCGCGGGGACGACAACCGTAGAAAGCCGAACGCTACTTCCCGAACAACGCCAGCGCCTCTTCGGCCAGCACGCCACCGGTGATCGTGATCGGGGCAAAGCGCTCCTTCTCCGCAATCTCCGCGCTCGTCACCATGATCTGATCGATCTTGGTGGCGAGCTGAGCGATCGAGGCGGCGAACACCA
>Ga0066903_100001490_pt1 | contig 17177 bp, 14 predicted proteins | sample PanSoiMetaGPlot1_FD_67491 | JGI IMG/M metagenome (GOLD analysis project Ga0066903, IMG submission 67491) | Tropical forest soil microbial communities from Panama analyzed to predict greenhouse gas emissions - Panama Soil - Plot 1 (version 2) | ecosystem: Environmental > Terrestrial > Soil >... | reverse complement strand
GGCCGGTTCTCCGGCGATCGGTCCATCGTCACCGAGGAGGCGACCGGCAACGTCGTCCGCTGCCGCCTCGGCGGCGAGCTGGTCGAGCGGCTGACGCGGGGCCTCTCGACGGTGCTCGACGTGCTGGCGTCGCACGCCGTGGAGCTGCGCAGCGCGCAGCGCGAGGCGCTCCTGGGACGGTTGCACGGCGGCGAGGTCGCCGCCGAGGCCCTGCCGGAGGCGGAGCCCGGCGCGTGCCCGGACGACGGCTGGCTCGGCCGGTGGCGACGGCTGGTGCCCGAACCGGACCGGCGCGAGGTCCGCGTCTCCCGCTCCGAGCTGGAGGCGGTCGGGCTGATCCGGACCGACCTCGACGACTGGCCCCTGTTCTCCGCCCCGGACGTGATGATCGCCGCCCGCGACGCCGAGGCGGTGCACGCGGGCGAATACCAGATCGTCCTGTCCGAGACCCACCACCTGCTGCCGCCCGCGTCGCTCCCATTCGCCGCCCACCATCCGCACCGAGCCCGCGTCCTGGCGGAGCTCGGACGCGAGCTGGAGGCGCTCGTTGCCCCCGCCCGGCCCGCGCTGCAGGCGGTGTGGCGCCGGAACAAGGCGATGGACTTCATCCCCTTCGGCCAGCTGCTGCTGTGCCTGGACTGGGCGCGCGATGAGCCGGGCGCCACGCCGCTGGCGCTCCGTGACGTCTTCGTCGACGTGTCCGGCGCCGCCGAGCCGGTCGTGCGGCGGCGCGACGGGGCGGCGATCGCGCTGGTGCCCGACTACGCGGACATGGAGCCGGAGCTGGGGGCCCTGCGGGCGCTCGCCCTGCCCGAGGTGGGGACGGTGCGCGTCGCGCTGGGGCCGCACACGCCACGGATCGTCGTCGACGGCGTGGTGCTCCAGCGCGAGCGCTGGACGCTGGACGGGTCCGGACTGCCCGACCTGGCCGGCGGCGGCTGCTCCCCCGACTCCCTCCTGCGCCTCTGGCGGTGGAAGGAGGCGCACCGGCTGCCGGACCTCCTGTTCGTCTCCTTTCCCGACGAGACCAAGCCGGTCATGGTCGATCTGACCAGCACGTTCTCATGCGAGGTGTTCATGCACATGGCGCGCCGGATCCGTTCGCTCACCCTGACCGAGATGCTGCCGGCGCCGGACCAGCTGTGGCTCCGGAGCGGCGCCCACGCGTTCTGCTGCGAGCTCCGCCTCACCATGCTCCGGTCCGGAGGTCGTCGCCCATGATCAAGCCGATCCTGCAGATCGTGCCGGTGATCCCCAGCGCGAGCGAGGTGGAGCGGGCGGCCCTGCGCCCGCTGGGCCGGAGCGCCGAGCGGTATCAGGAGGTCATCCAGGGCACCGCACAGCTCGTGCGCGCGGCCGACCGGCTCGGGTTCTGGGGTGTCTCGACGATCGAGCACCACTTCCACTCCGAGGGCTACGAGGTGGGGCCGCAGCCGGCCCTGCTCGACGCGTGGTGGTCGACGCTCACGGAGCGGGTTCGGGTGGGCCAGCTCGGCTACGCGATGAGCGCCCAGAACCCGATCCGGGTCGCGGAGGAGACGGCCGTCCTCGACCACCTCACGCGCGGTCGCTGCTTCGTCGGCTTCTCACGCGGGTCCCAGGCCCGGTGGACCAACGTCCTCGGCCAGCACCTCGGTGCGCGCGCCACGCTCTCCCCGCGCGGCGTGTCCGCACCGAACGCCGGGCCCGAGCCCGCCGACATGGCCAGGCGGCTCGCCGACGACGCCGCCAACCGCAGGATCTTCGAGGAGCAGATCGACATCGTGCTGCGGGCCTGGGGCGACGAGAGCATCGAGCACGATTCGCCGCTCTGGCAGATTCCGTATCCACATGCCGCCGGCATCGACTGGCTGATGAGCGACGTGACCGCCAGGTTGGGCGCGCGGGGAGAGATCGACGAGGCGGGACGCGTGCGCCGCGTCAGCGTCGTGCCCGCCCCGTACACCCGGCCCCACCCGCCGGTGTTCGTGGCCAGCAACGCCAGCCTGGAGACGGTCGAGTACTGCGGCCGGAGGGGGTTCGTCCCGGTGTACTTCGCGGGCATCGGCCGGGCCGAGCGGTTCGGCCGCGCGTACGTGGAGCACGCGACCCGCGCCGGGCACGACCTGGCGCCTGGGCAGAACCAGGCGCTGGTGCGGTGGATGCAGATCGCGGAGACGGAGGCGGAGGCGCGGCGTGCCGTCGCTGCCTACGACGTCGAGATCTACCGGAACCTGTACCGGCCGTTCGCCCGGTTCCTCGCCTTCGACGAGGCGGCGCCCGAGCAGTCGGTGATCGACTCGGGGCTGTGGATGGCGGGCTCGGTGGCGCAGGTGCGCGAGCAGTTCGTGAGGCAGTGGAGGGAGCTGCCCGCCGAGTACGTCGTGCTGAACTTCCACTACGCCCAGATGCCGGCCGACGCCGTGATCCGCAGCCTGGAGCTGTTCGTCGAGCACGTGAAGCCGGCCCTGGACGAGCTGACGGAGTACCGCGGCGTCGCCACCAGCGGACGGACGGGATAGCGCGATGGAGCGGACGCTGCTGCTGATCGGGACGCGGAAGGGGCTGTTCGTGGCCTGGAGCGAGGATGGGCGGGCGAGCTGGCGGGTGGGGCCGATCCGGTGCCGCATGAGCGCGATCCACGGCCTGACCATCGACCTCCGCCGCGGCATCCGCCTGTTCGCCACCGGCGACAGTCCGCACTGGGGGCCGACGTTCCTCGTGTCGGAGGACCTCGGTGAGACGTGGACTGAGCCGGACGTGGCGCCGGTTCGCTTTCCCGACTTCACGTGGACCGCGCTGAAGCGCGTCTGGCGAGTCGAGCCGGCCTCCCCGACCGAGCCCGACGTGCTGTACGCGGGCGCCGAGCCGGCGGCGCTGTTCCGCTCAGAGGATGGCGGCGCCAGCTTCGCGCTGGTTCGGGGCCTCTGGGACCATCCGCACCGGCCGCGCTGGGAGCCGGTCAACGCGGGCCTCTTCCTGCACACGATCGTCACCGACCGGGATCCGCGCCGGCTGCTGGTTGCCATGTCGGCCGGGGGGGTGTACCGGACGGTGGACGGCGGCGAGTCGTGGGTGCCGCGCAACCGGGGCCTGCAGCTCGACGGCGTGCCGCCTGAGCGACGCTATCCGGAGTTCGGCCAGTGCGTGCACAAGGTTGCGCGCGCCCCTGGCGGGCGCCTGTACGCGCAGGGCCACCCGGGCGTCTACCGGTCGGACGACGACGGTGACTCCTGGACGTCGATCGGCGCCGCCCTCCCCTCCGACTTCGGGTTTCCCCTCGTCGCCCATCCGAGGCGGCCGGACACGGCGTACGTCTTCCCGCTCGCCGCGGACGTCGAGGACCGGATGCCGCCGGGCGGGCGGTTCCGCGTGTTCCGCACGGACGACGCCGGTGCCTCGTGGCGGGCACTGGGATGCGGCCTGCCGGACGGGCACCACGCGGCCGTCCTCCGCGACGCGATGTGCGCCGACGGAGCGGACCCGCTCGGGATCTACGTCGGCAGCCGTGACGGCGAGGTGTTCGCCAGCCGCGACGAGGGGGAGTCGTGGGCGCGGGTCGCCACGCACCTGCCCGACGTCCTGTGCCTGCGGGCGGCGACGCTCTGATGGCGCGCCTGGTGGTGCCGGGCGCGCTCCGCGCGGACGCTGACGGCCGGCGCTCCATCGAGATCGCGGGCGCCACCGTCCGGGAGGCACTCGACCGGTTGGCGGCCGAGGTGCCCCGGCTGGAGCGGCGCCTGCGTGACGAGCGCGGAGCCCTGCGCCAGCATGTGCTGGTCTTCGTCGACGCCGTGGACATCCGCGACGCCGCCGGCCAGGACACGGCGCTGGAGCGCGAGTCGGACGTCTACGTGGTCGCGGCCATGTCAGGCGGGTTCCGCGGCTAGGTGTGCTCGAGCCGGTCGGTTGGCTTCCATCCAGGCATGCCCCCAGCCGGCCCTCCCCCACGGTGGGTGGTCCTCGCCAGCGCGGCCAGGCGGCCGTCCACCTCCGCCAGGCGGCGCTCGAACTCCGCCGCGACCTCGGCGGGCAGCCCGCTCCGCACCTCGCGGTAGGCCAGGCGGGCGTCGCCCGCCGCGGCGGTGACCAGGTCCACGACCAGGCCCCGGCCCTGCCGGTAGGCGCGGTCGACGGCGCCGCGGTGCCGCTGCTCCACGCCGGCGGCCACCTCCCGCGCGTCCTCGTCCAGCACGTCGCGGAGCCGCAGCGAGACCAGGATGGCGCAGGCCGGCCAGACGGCCGCGGCCGCGAGGTGCGTCACCGGCGCCGCCTCCCGCATGAGCGCGAAGCCGGCGGCGACGATGGCGGCCGCGCCGCCGGCCGCGAGCCAGCGCGGCCACGTCGGCACGTCGCGCGCGTACACGACGAAGAGCGGGCCGAACCAGGTCAGGAAGAGGAGGAACGGGAAGCGCTCCAGGTGATCCGTGAACCGGTTGTGCGTCGCGAGCGTCGAGAGGAGGGCGTCGGCGGCGCCCAGCGCCAGGGCCGCGCCCAGCACGAGCGCGTGCGCGGACGGCCCGCGCCGGTCGACCAGCCGGTGCGCCCACAGGGCGAGCACGCAGGCGGCGCCGGCCAGCGGGACCGTCACCGAGAGCGGCACGGCCTCGGACCGCGCCGGCGAGTGGGTCAGGGTGGTGCCCGCGGCCAGGAGCAGCGCCATCGGGCCCAGGTCGAGCGCCGGCGACGGAGGCCGCGGGTCCGCGGGCAGGACCACGCGCCGAGCTCCCACCACCAGCGCCTGCTCGCGTCCGGCGGGCGCCGGCCTGGGCACGGCGACCGTCTCGACGCCGGAGAGCGGAAGCTGGTCGAGGGCGCGCTCCAGGCGCCGCGCCTGGTGCGGCGAGAGCAGCAGCGTCCCGGCCGCGCCGGCGCAGCGCAGCTCCACATCGGCCTGGAGGTCCGGGCTCAGCGAGTTCCGCAGGCGCTGCCACCTGGCGACGACCACCCCCAGGTAGCTGGCGTGCTGGCAGCTCGCCTCGGCGAGGGCCAGCTTCCAGGCCGCCAGCCGCGAGGGGACGAGCGGGGCGCCGCCGGCCGAGAGCAGCGGGGTGGTGCGCGACAGCAGGTCGACGATGCTGTCCGCCCCCGCCGCCACGCTGTTCTGGCCCGCCAGCTCGGCCCGGCCGGCCGCCGCCTCGATCTCCTGGCCGGCGGCGTGGAGCTGGCGATCGAGGCGCAGGCGCACGTACCGGACTCCCAGCGCGGCCAGCGACACCGCGTACACCGGCCACAGGAACGGCGCCAGCGACGGCCGCTGGCCGGTGACGGCGCTGACCGCGGCCGACAGGGCGCCCACCGCGAGCGGCACGACCAGGCCGCGCCAGCCCAGTTGGAGGCCGGCCTGGAGCGCGAGCGGCGACGCGATCAGGGCGGCGACGTCGGGCGAGTTGCCGATCGCCCACGACCACAGCGCCACGTCGACCGCGTCGAGGACCAGCCGCCACCAGAGGGACGGGCGTGGTTCGTACCAGAGCCACGCGGCGAGCGCCACGTCGTACATCGCGCAGCCCACCGCGGCCGCGACGCCCAGGCCGTGCGCGTCCCGGCCGAGCGCCACCAGCGACGCGGCCTCGACGAAGCGGACCGACAGCCGCCACCAGACGAAGTACCGGTTGCGCAGCAGGTTCGCGGTCCGGGCCGCGACCGCGTCCACCATCCGCTACCGGGGCGAGTCGGGCGGGTCGGGCCGTTCGGCGCGCTTGACCCGGGTGGCCCAGCGCAGGAAGCGCGCGATCTGCGGCCGCGAGGGCAGCACCTGCTGCCGGTCCGGCCGGCGGCCGTCGACCGTCACGGCGCTGAGCCGCGCCTCCCGGTTGAACTCCCGGCGCAGGCGCAGCCAGGACCGGCGCGGCCGGTCCGGGTCGGCCAACTCGCGTTCCAGCTCGTGCTCGGCCGCGTACGCCACCGCGCGGTTGACGCGGGTGTCGTCGGTGACCCCCTGGTTGAACAGCTCGGCGGGGTCGGTGGGGTCGGGCACCGCGTGGCCGGCGCCCGGCCGCAGCACCGCGGCCCGCAGCGAGCCCGCGCCGCCGACCTCGCTCCGGTGGTAGTAGAAGTCCGCCCCCGCCTCGCGCATCCGCCGCCGCACGGCGTCGTCGAAGAAGTGACCGGTGACGACCACGATGGCGGTGCGACCGCGCGGGCGGTGGCGGCGCACCTCCTCGACCACGCGCACGCCGGGGAAGTGATCCGCGGCGTTGCGCTCGTCCGCCGCGTCGACAACCACGGCGTCGACGCCGTCCCACAGGTCGGGCCGGCCCAGCGCGTCGGCGTGGGTGAGGGAGGCGGCGACGTCGATGGCGGGGTCCTCACCGAGCAGGCTGGCCATGCCGCGCCGGTTGATGTCGTCGTCGTCCACGACCACCACCCTGACGAGCCGACCCCGGCGCCCCGCGTCCACCCGCACTGTCCTCCCCTCTCGTGATCGTTCCGGCGGAGCGTGCGATCCGGCCTCCCGGATCGCACGCGCCCACCATACGATCCCGGCATCGTGACCCGCGTGCGGCGGCGCGCGCGATCGGCGGCCTCCATCTCCTGACGCGCGCTTCCGCCGGTATTACCGCCTGCGGTGCCGCCTCTGAGCGCGCCCCGCCGGCTCTAGGGTGGTGCGGCGGTGCGCGGCCCCGGCCGGCAGCGCACCGTACACCACGGCTTCGGCAGGAGGATCCCCCCACATGAGTCGCCTTCGCCCGTTCCGCGCGCTGGGCCTCCATGCGAACGACACCCCGGCGGTGGACTGCAACCACCTGGGCCAGGTGATCTCGCAGAACCCGGGCCCCGGCACCCAGGTGCCGCCGGGCTCGACCGTGTCGTTCAAGGTGGGCGCCGAGCCCGCGCCGCCCAAGCAGTGCCCCTGAAACACGACTGACTCCCCCCACATCCCTGGGCGGGCCCGCGCCGCGGGCCCGTCCAGGCCGTATCGTTCAGGGCGAAAAGCACCAGCGCGGGTTGAGCCCGCGACTGCGCAAGGGGGAGAGCCATGTTCGAGAACCTGGGCCGGCCTCTGCGAGCGTTCCAGTCGACCTGGAGCGCGGTCGACGTCGCCACGCTGATCCTCCGCGTCGTCCTGGGCGTGACCGTCGCCGCCCACGGCGCGCAGAAGCTGTTCGGCTGGTTCGGCGGCGGCGGGATCGCGGGCACGACGGCGTTCTTCCGCACGGTGGGCATCCCGGCGCCCGACGCGTTCGCCTACGTGGTGGGGATCACGGAGTTCTTCGGCGGCGTGCTGCTCCTGGTCGGCTTCCTGACCTTCGTCGTCGCGCTCGGCCTCGTCATCGACATGGCCGTCGCGATCGCGGCGGTGAGCCACAACTTCAGCTTCTTCAGCCAGACGAAGGTCGGCTACGGCTGGGAGCTGAACCTGGCGCTGATCGGGCTGGCCGCGGCGCTGCTGCTCACCGGCGCGGGCGCGTGGAGCGTGGACGCGGCGGTGGGCCTGACGCGGGGCGAGAAGGCGGGCATCGACTGACCAGCCGCTGGCCCGACGCGTGGGACGGCGCGGCCGTCCCCCGCGCCGGACGCCCCCGTCAGCCGTCGGAGATCTCGCCGTCACCCCGTAGCACGGGGCCAGGAACCCCACGATCCGGTCGGCGTGGGGAGATAGTGCGGGAGCTGCGCGGACTTGTCCTGGCGGTAACCGAAGTGTTACGGTCGGGCGATGGCGAACGGTTCCGGCACCAAGGACGACCCCTGGCAGCTCAAGACGCCGCCGCTGACGTCCGACTACACGATGTACCGCGACGAGGGCTCCGATCCTCCGTCGATCGTCTGCATGGTCGGCAAGACCGAGCTGCGCTACCGGCTCCGGGCCATCGACGACCTGCACGCGATGCTGCGCGCGCACGGCGACTGGGTGGAGCTGGGCAGCGCCGACGAGCAGAAGCCGGCCAGGGAGGGGACCGTCGAGGCCTGGGGTCGCGCGGCCGACAACCCGGTCGGCGGCTGGTACGGCCTGAAGAAGGGCCTGCGCGGCCGGTTCGGCATGTACATGCCCCCGCTGCTGGAGGCGCTCGGCCTGGCCGAGCTGGAGCACAACCCCAGGAACAACCGCATGCGCGCCGTGTAGGCGGCCAGGCGGCGCCTACTGGCTCAGCTCTGACCGGCGGCGGGTCCAGTACGCCAGGCGGCGGGCGAAGCGGTCGCGCTCGGCCGTGATGATGACCTGGTCCGTCTCGGCCGCCTCGCGCCTGGCGGGCTCCTCCGGCATGAGGTGGATCGTCTCCTCGGTCACCGCCAGCAGGCGCTCCTTGTACGCCAGCAGCTCGCGATACACCTCGATCCAGTGCGCCGGATCGTCGGGGTGGGTCGAGTCGGGGTCCTCGCCAGGCAGCAGCCTTTTGGGATCGCTGGCCTTGACGGCGGCTTCCCGCGCGTCCTCTGTCGCGTCGGCCATACTCCGAGTCTACGACGCGACAGAGCGCGGACGCCACGCCTTTTCGACGCGTGGACCGGATGATAAAATCCCATTGCAACTATCATGTTTGCCTCAGTTGGATGGCTGGGTGGCAGGGGACGCGGGCGGTGGAGGAGCAGGCTGTCCTTGCCGCGCGGTTTTGGGGCCGCCGGGCTCGCGGCCCTGGGGCTGCTGCAGCTCGGGTGGGGGGTGCGGCAGGCCGTCACGCTCAGGCGCCTGCGCGCCGCGAGCAGCCGTTCGGCCGAGGACGCGTCCGGCAAGGCGCAGTTCCTCCGGCTCGCATCGCACGAGATCCGCGGCCCGCTGGCGCTTGCTCGTGGCTATGTGGACATCGTCCGCAGTGAGACGCTGGGCCCCGTCGCGCCCGAGGTGGGGGAGGCCCTGGCCACCGTCGACCAGAAGCTGCGCCAGATCGAGGACCTGGTGGTGCGCATGGTCGAGGCGAGCCGCGTCGACTCCAATGCCGGGCTGTCGCTGACGCGGCTCGATCTGCGCGAGGTCGTCGAGGAGGCGGCCGCCGGCATCGCCGAGCAGCTCGGGCCGGCGCACGAGCTGGTCGTCGACCGCGGCGAGCGGGCGGTGCCGGTCATGGGCGAGCGGTTCCGGCTGCGGACGATGCTGTCCAACCTGCTGAGCAACGCCGTCAAGTACTCGCCTGACGGCGGTGAGGTGCGCTGCACGCTGAGCCGGCGCGGGCGTGGCGTCGTGGTGACGGTGGCGGACCGGGGCATCGGCATGGCCGCCGGCGAGATGCGCAGCCTGTTCCAGCCCTTCGTGAGGCTGTCCGAGGGCACCCGGGTCGCGCCGAACGGCCTGGGCCTGGGCCTGCACCTGTCGCGGTCGATCGCCGAGGCGCACGGCGGCAGGCTGACGGCGGCGCCGAACCCGGGCGGGGGGTCGGTGTTCACGGTCTGGCTGCCCAGGGCGGGCTGAGGGCGCCGGCGGCCGGGTTCGGACCCGGCCGCCCGCGGACGCGCGACCGCTACTCGCCGGGGGCCAGCGCCTGGAGCTGCTTGATGTGCAGGGGCAGGTGGAACCCCGCGTGCCCGGACAGGATGCTGCCGAACGTGCGCGGCTCGTCCGCGATCTGACTGCCGTCGTGGAACACGATGAAGCGAACCTTGGTCGTGGCCTGGTCGTCCGTCAGCGATCCGGCGCAGCTCACTAGATCGGCCGACGCCGACTCCAGCCGGTCGGCCAGGCCGGCCACGCCGCCCAGCTCCGCCGCGCGGCGCGCCAGCAGCTCGTCGTCGACCACGTCGGGGTGGCCGCACTCCGGCGCCTCGCCCCTGCGGACGCCCTCGCCGACCGCCGTGAACAGCTCGGTCGTCGAGAGCACGTGGGCGAGCACCTGCTCGGCCGTCCATCCCTGCTCCGGTTCGCGGAATCTGCCCTGTCGGGCCAGCCCCAGCATCGCGTCGAAGCTCGCCCGCATCTCGTCCGGGTCCGGCCGGTCTGACCACTCGAACTGCGCCATGGTCGTCTCCTCCTGGGTGGGGGGTCGGCCGCTTCTCGGCCGCCGCGGACGACGCTATCGCCCCGCCCCCGGCCCGGACTTCGGGGGGCCACCCCCAATTTGGCCGGGGTCAGGCGAGGGCGCGCGACCCGTCCTCGGGGACGCCGTCGACGTACGTGATCGAGCTGGCGCCGAGCGCCGGCACGCGCGGCCCTGGCAGCACGATGCCCGCGAGGTTCAGCGGGTCGGCGGCCGAGACGGTGACGGTCTCGCCCGACCGCTCCGCCTTCCGCACCGCCCGCAGCGCGTCCACCGCCTCCGGGAGCGCGTACTGCTCGCCGCTGAAGCCGGCGACGAACCGGCCGCCCCGGATCGTCCCCCGCGCCTCCATGCGCCGCAGCGCCCACAGCACCTCGCGCCACGGCACGGAGAACGTCTCCCTGACCAGCAGGGCGCGGAACACCACGCCCCAGCGCGCCAGGAGCTGCTCGGCGAGCGCCTCGGCCAGCTCGTCGGGGTCCTCGGTGGCCGCCGACGCCTCCACCAGCGACCACCGGCCGCCGGACCGGGTGGAGCCGCGCGAGCCGGCCTGGCGGAGGCGGCGCCGGTAGGGCAGCCGCTCGGCGACGCGGCCGGCGAGCAGCGAGCGGACCGCGTCGAACCCGTCGGACGTGACCAGGCCCTGCGCGACGGCGTCCCACAGCGCCTCGTCGATCTCGTGCGGCAGGCGCCTGGTGATCCGGACCAGGTCGGCCGCGAACAGCGCCCCGTGGTTGCGCAGCGCGTCCAGCACGTCCCGGGTTCGGCCCGGTCCGGGCTCGGGTATGGTCCGCTCGCCCCTGGTCGCCTGCAGCAGCCAGGGCAGGTCGTCGCGGATGGCCATGGCGATCGGCGTCGCCCGGGACGGCGTGAGCCCGCTCCGGCGGGGCTCGTCCTCCGCGCCGGGGCCGTTCCGGATCGAGATGCGGCCCCATGTCACGTCGCCCGACAGGCACAGCTCGTCGAGCCACTCCGGACGGTAGCTCTCCACCCGCCGGTAGAGCACGCGCTCCCAGGCCCCCGCCGCCAGCTCGAACCCCTGGAGCTGCTCCACGACGGAGAGGACGCCCAGCCGGCCCTCGCGCCTGGTCCCCGGGGCGACGTGCTGCCAGCGGAGCAGGAAGCGCATGAAGTCGCGAGCGGTGACCGGCTCGATCTCCCGCCGCAGCCGGGCGCGCGTGTAGTGGTGGATGCGGGCCAGCAGGCGCCTGGCGCAGAGCTCCTCCGGCCCGTCCGGGGCGGTGAAGTGGCCGCGGAACGCGAAGCCGTCGCCCTCCAGGCGGGCGGCGGCGATGGCGATGTCGCTGTCCGCGATGCCGGTCGCCTCCGACAGGTCGGCCACCGTCGAGGGCCCGCGGTGCTCCAGGTGGCCGCGCACCAGCTCGGCGATCGCCGCGTCGCGGTCGAGCGGCACCGTCGCGATCGGGGACCGGTGGTCGGGCTCGATCGGGGCGCCGGGGAAGAGGACCTCCGCCGCCAGCCGCCTCTCGACCACGCACCACAGGTCCAGGCCGGGTCGGGCGCGCACGAGCACGGCCCGCCGCTCCTCGACCAGCTCGTCGAACCAGTGCCGCCACTCCTCGACGGGCCGCAGCGCCGTGACCGTCAGCAGGACGTCGTGCAGCTCGTCGGCGTCGCGGGGCTCCGGCCGCGCCTCCTCGCGGACGCGCTCGATCGCCGCCGGGTCGAGCCGGCCGAGGTCGCGGGCCTCCACCGGCAGGCCGCGCCGCACCTGCACGTTCCGGCTGCGCCGCTCCTCGAGCGGCGCGTCGTCCAGGAACGTGAACGGCTGCCCGTTGAGGATCTCGTGGGCCAGCACCGACGGCTCCACGGTGTCGCGCGTCACGACGCGGACGCGGCCGGCCTCGATCTCGACCAGCAGGTCGCGCAGCGCGTCCACGTCCATCGCCTCGCGCAGGCAGTCGTTGACCGTCTCGCGGACCAGGGGATGGTCGGGGATGTCGATGGGGCCGGGGGCGACGTTCTCCTGGCAGGCGGCGAGGGTCGGGAACACCGCCGCCATCAGGTCGTCCGACTCCATGCGCTGGATCGCCGGCGGGTTCTTGCGCCCGGCCCGCATCCGCAGCACCGCGAGGGCGCGGTTCAGGTTCCAGCGCCAGCGCGCGGCGAACATCGGCGAGGTCAGCAGGGCCTGCTTGAGCACGTCCTCGACCGTCCTCGACGTCAGGAACCGCGGCACCCGTTCCAGCTCGAAGCTGTGCTGCGGGCCCAGCGAGAGCAGGAACGCGTCATCGCTGGCCGCGGCCTGGAGCTCGAAGTCGAACGTCACGCAGAACCGCTTGCGCAGGGCCAGGCCCAGGCCCCGGTTCAGCCGCGCCCCGAACGGCGAGTGGCCCACGAGCTGCATCCCGCCGGCCTCGTCGAAGAACCGCTCCAGGACCAGCGTCTCCTTCGTGGGCAGCACGCCCAGCGCGGCCAGGCCGGCGCCGAGGTAGCTGACGATCGTCTCCGACGCCGCCCGGTCGATCCCGCACTCCGCCTCCAGCCACGTCCGCGCGCCCTCCGCGTCGTCGCCGGCCAGGCGCTCGCCGACCAGCCGGCGCAGCTCGGACACGTCGCCGGACAGCTCCTCGGTGCGGGCCGCGGCCTCGCCCAGCCAGAAGGGCACGGACGGGGGCGCGCCGTGGGCGTCGGCCACCCTGACGACGCCCGGCTCCACGCGCTGGATGCGCCACGAGGTGGTGCCGAGCAGGAACACATCGCCGGCCGAGCTCTCGATCGCCCAGTCCTCGTTGACCGTGCCCACGAAGACGTCGTCCGGCTCGGCGATGACGCGGAAGTCGCCCAGCTCGGGGATCGCGCCGCCCGACGTCAGGGCGGCCAGGCGGGCGCCCCGGCGGGCCTTGAGCCGGCCGTTCACGCGGTCGCGGTGCAGGTACGCGGCCCGGCGCCCGCGGCCGGTCGCGATGCCCTCGGAGAGCATCTCGACGACGTCGTCGTAGTCCTCGCGCGCCAGCCCCGCGAACGGCGCCGCCAGCCGGACCAGGTCGAACAGCCCGTCCTCCGACCACTCCTCGGCCGCGCACTCGGCCACGACCTGCTGGGCGACGATGTCGAGCGGGGCGACCGGCTGGACGATCGCGTCCAGGCGCCCGGCCCGGGTGCCTCGCAGGAGCGCCGCGCACTCCACGAGCTCGTCGCGGGTGGCGGGGTAGAGGATGCCCCTCGGGGTGCCGTGGCGCGTGTGGTTGGAGCGGCCGACGCGCTGCAGGAACGTCGCGAAGCTGCGGGGCGAGCCGACCTGGCAGACCAGCTCCACGGGGCCGATGTCGATGCCCAGCTCCAGCGACGCGGTGGCGACCAGCGCCCGCAGCTCGCCGGCGCGCAGGCGGGACTCGACGCGCTGGCGGCGGTCCCTGGACAGGCTGCCGTGGTGGGCGGCCACCTGGTCCTCGCCCAGCCGCTCCCCGAGCTGGTGGGCGAAGCGCTCGGCCATCCGGCGGGTGTTCACGAACACGAGCGTGGTGCGGTGCGCCCCGACGTGGGAGGCGATCCGGTCCAGGATCTCCGCCATCTGCTCGCCAGACGCCACCGATCCCAGCTCGTCGTCGGGCAGCTCCAGCGCGAGGTCGAGGGCGCGCCGGTGGCCGACGTCGACGACGGCGCAGCACGGCGACCCGTCCGCGCCGGACCGTTCGGGGCCGGCGCCGACGAGGAGCCGGGCGATCGCCCCGATCGGCCGCTGGGTGGCCGACAGCCCGATGCGCTGGGGAGGCGCGGCCGCGACGTGCTGGAGGCGCTCCAGCGTCAGGGCGAGGTGGGAGCCGCGCTTGTTGCCGGCCACGGCGTGGATCTCGTCGACGATCACCGTGCGGACCCCGGCCAGCAGGCGCCGCGAACGCTCCGCGGTCACCAGCAGGTAGAGCGACTCGGGCGTGGTGACCAGGATGTGCGGCGGCCGCTTGAGCATCGCGGCCCGCTCGGAGGAGGCGGTGTCCCCGGTCCGGACGGCCACCCGGATGGCGGGGGCGTCCAGGCCCAGCTCGGCGGCGACGCCCGCGATCTCGCGCAGCGGCGCCTCCAGGTTCTGGTGGATGTCGACCGCGAGCGCCTTCAGCGGCGAGACATAGACGACCCGCGGCCCCTCGTCGGGGAAGGCGCCGGCCTGGTGGTCGCGGTACAGCCGGTCGATGCAGACCAGGAACGCGGCGAGCGTCTTGCCCGAGCCGGTGGGGGCGGCGATCAGCGTGTCGCGGCCGGCGGCGATCTCCGCCCAGCCACCCTGCTGGGGCGGCGTCGGACCCTGGGGGAACCGCCTCGCGAACCAGGCCCCGACGGCCGGATGGAGGTCGACCACCGACCCATGGTAGCGAACATCGGTTTGGGATGCCAGGGGCGGGCGCGTCAGCCGCGCTCCGCGAACGCGCACCAGGCGCGGACCGCGGCGGCCAGCTCGTCCGCGTGCGCGTCGACCTCGTCGACGTCCGCGAAGCGCATGAAGCGGACCTGGCGCCCGGTCCCCTCCATGTGCGGGAAGGTGCCCTCGATCTTCCCCCCGCGGTGGAACATGAGGGACACCGTCTTCTTGCCGGTCTGCACGAAGTTCGCCATGTCGCCGCCGAACGCGAACTGGACCGTGTCGTACTTCACGTACTCCGTCATCCGCGGGTCGGCACCCAGGATGACCTGGCGGACGCGCTGGAGGGCGGCCCCGGCGGGCGGCTTCCTGGTGGCGAACCAATCGTCGACGTCGCTCATCGGCTCGATGGCAGCGTATCAGCACCGCTTCGAGCCGTCGCCACCTCGATCGTCAGGATCCTTTCCGCCTCCGATTCCGCCGCCGGACCTGCCTGTCGGCGCCGGCGCGCCTTCTTACAGTGCCGCTCGTCATGAGCGACGACATGGTCGAAGCCATCGATTCATTCACGAGCCTGTACGCGGCGACGGTCGTCGAATACCTCCGCGGCGTGTTCGATCCCATGATCGCGAACGCCGCCTCGATGCTCACCGACACCGTCCCCCGCGAGCGCAGCACCGTGTACATCTTCGGCAGCGGCGGCGCCCACGCCATCGCCAGGCAGATGGCGCGGTCCCTCCGCGAGCGCTTCGCCGGCGTCTGCGGGGTGCGCGTCAGCTCCGGGGTGGACTTCCACGAGAGCCAGTCCACCGCGCTCCGAGCCGGCTACCGCTCCGTGTTCGAGGGCGTGCTGGAATCGGAGCGGGCGGACGGCCGCGACCTGGTCGTCCTCCTCAGCGGCGGCGGCGACGCCGACGGCCTGCTGCGCGCGGCCCGCCACTGCCGCGCCCGCGGCATCCCGACCATCTCCATCGCCGGGATGGACGGCGGCCGGATCACGCGCGAGGGCCTGACCGACCACCCGATCGTGGTCGGCATCCACGACCGCCAGATGAGCGAGGACGTCATCCAGATCCTCGGGCACGTGCTCGTGGAGACCGCGTACCGCGACCACGTGGAGGGCGGAGCCAGCCTGGAGCGCTGCCTCGACGAGCACACCTCGCGCATCGAGCGGGCGCTGGCGCGTGTGGACGCGGTCGTCCTCGACCGCATCAGCAGCCGGGTGGGCGCCGCGTTCCTCTCCGACCGCGCCGTCTTCCTCCTCGCGCCCGAGGGCGGCGCCCTCGGCATCGCCGCCGAGCACGCCGCCCATGTCCTCAACTGGGACACCGTGCTCCAGCTGCGGCGGCCGCCCAGGCGCATGGTCCATTCCACGCCGACGGCCTGCGACTACAGCGGCATCGCCAACGACCGCCTGATGCCGGGCGTCGTGACGTGCCAGCAGCTCGACCGCGCCCTGCCCGGCGACGTGCTGCTGCTGTACGCGGCCGACCTCCGCTCGGAGCCGGCGCGGAACACGCTGCGGGCGGCGTCCGCCGCCGGCGTCGAGGTGATGGCCCTGGCCGGCCACGCGTCCATCCCGCCGGCCGTCCACGCGATCGTCTTCGGGTCGGTCGACCCCGACATTCTGGCGGACGTCGACCAGGTCACCGCGCACATCCTCGGGCGGCTGATCCGCCTGAAGATCGAGCGCGCGGCCGGCGACCTGGCGCAGTGGCGGTCGATCGACCTGGTCGCCGGCATGTAGCGCGACGAGCGCCGCCTCGGGCCTGGACGGCAGTGACGGGACTCACTGTCGTCTGTGGCTCCGAGGCGCGCGCGGGGCCGCATCCCGGCCATTACTATTGATGGATCGCACATGCGGCGGGCGATGACACGGTCATCAGGCGGGCTCGGTCGAGGAGGCATGGATCCAGATGACGCAGGTCACACGCCGGGATTGGAAGGACCTGGACTGGTATCGGACGATGCGCGACACGCAGCCCGTGTGGCGCGATCCAGACACCGGGAGCTGGCACGTGTTCCGCTACCAGGACGCGAGCGCGATCCTCACGGATCACCAGCGCTTCAGCTCGGACTTCAGCGTGATCCTCCCGGAGCGGGCCGCGCTCACCGAGGGCATCATCCTGGCGATGGATCCGCCGCGTCACGACCGGCTGCGGAGCCTGGTCAGCCAGGCGTTCACCCCGCGCGCGATCGCCGGGCTGAGTGAACGCATCGGCCGGCTCGCGACGGAGCTGCTCGACCGGACGGCCGGCCGGGCGCGCGTCGAGCTGATCGGCGAGCTCGCGTACCCGCTGCCGGTGATCGTGATCGCGGAGCTGCTGGGCGTGCCGTCCGAGGACCAGGGCCAGTTCAGAGAGTGGGCCGACGCGGTGCTCAGTCAGAACGCGACCAACCCCACTGACAAGGAGGAGATCGAGAAGCTCGAGGTCGAGCTGGGACGGTTCTACGGCTACCTGGGGGGGCACGTCCGCCGGCGCCGCGAGGAGCCCCGTCAGGACCTCCTGTCCGCACTGGCGACAGCCGAGATCGACGGGCAGCGACTCAGCGACCGGGAGATCATCGGCTTCTCGGCCCTCCTGCTCGTGGCCGGTCACATCACCGTGACCATCCTGCTCGGCAACGCGCTCCTCTGCCTGGACGAGCAGCCCGAGGCGTGGGCCGCGCTGCGCGCCAATCGCGACCTGATCCCCGCCGCCGTCGAGGAGGTCGCGCGGCAGCGCGGCCCGTTCTCCCAGGTGACCAGGGTCACCGCGGCCGAGGTCGAGGTCGGCGGCCTGGTGATCCCGCCCCGGCAGATGGTGACCGTGTGGCTGCTGTCGGCCAACCACGACGAGCGCCAGTTCGCGCGCGCGGACGGATTCGTGATCGACCGCCAGCCCAACCCGCACGTGGCGTTCGGCAGGGGCATCCACTTCTGCATCGGGGCGCCCCTCGCCCGCCTGGAGTCGAGGATCGCGCTCGAT